>CENW01021852.1_pt1 | contig 77907 bp, 76 predicted proteins | sample 530241 | NCBI WGS metagenome assembly CENW01 (sample SAMEA2619818, study PRJEB7988) | marine metagenome | isolation source: saline water (ENVO:00002010), including | reverse complement strand
AATTTTTTTATATCATTGAAATCAAAAGCATAGGCATAATATGCATCTGAGCTAAAATAAATTATTATATAAAGAATCGCTAATAAAATTAGAGGGATATAGTACCACCAACCTGATCTTCCTACATCGTGCAGTCTTCTTACCACTAAAGCAGTCCAGGCTATATTCAAATAAATATTAATACATAAAAACAGTGTCGAAAGCATCTTTATATACTATATTAGTTTTTTGAAAATAAAAAAGATCCAATGAATATAATTTAAGTTAATGATTACGGGGTCTTCTGTGACCCCGTAATATTAATTTTCTTAGTCCCAATCGAGAGAGCCAGCTGTCTGATATTCTGTGACTCTAGTCTCAAAAAAGTTTTTCTCTTTTGAAAGATCAACAGATTGAGACATCCATGGAAAAGGGTTTTCAGTTCCATATAGTTTCTCTAACCCTATTCTTTCCAGCCTTCTGTCAGCAATGTGCTCAACATACTCACCGAATTGCTGAGGGTTTATTCCAAGTAATCCATTAGGACATGCATCGAACGCATATTTTTTTTCTTGGTCAACAGCAGTAACAATTAAATCAGTAATCTTTTTTTGAAGGTCTGGAGTCCAAACACCTTCGTTTTCCTCTTTTATCGTATTAATTAGGTCACAGCCAAAGGCCAAATGAATACTTTCATCTCTCATTATGTACTCAAACTGCTCACCAATTCCTACCATTTTGTTTTGCCTTTTAAGTGCAAGCATCATTGCAAATCCCGCATAAAAGAATATTCCTTCCATTATTACATAATAACCAACAAGATCATGCAGTAGGATTTCTATATCTTTTTTTGATTTAATTTCAAAGTTTGGATCCATAATCGACTTAGTAAGTCCAACAACGTAATCATCTTTTTCCTTAATTGATGGGATGGTTTCATACATTGAGTATATATAATCAGGATCTAACCCTAGGCTGTCACAACAGTAAATAAAAGTATCTGTGTGTACAGCTTCTTCGTATGCTTGACGAAGTAAATATTGCCTAGATTCAGGATTTGTTACATGTTTATAAACAGTTAAGACAATATTATTAGCAGTTAACGATTCTGCTGTGGAAAAAAAGCCCAAATTCCATAAAATCATCCTTCTTTCTGTTTCTGATATTGCTTTATCCGACTTCCATTGCTCAACATCTTTTTGCATGGAAATCTCTTCGGGAGTCCAATTATTTGCAACCCCATCCTTATAATGTTGACGAGCCCATTTATAAGTCATTGGTAAAATCTTATTTGGGTCAGTCCTTGAATCTAATCCTATGATAGACATATTAATCGCTCCTTAAAGTTACTGACAAGCCTCACAATCGGGGTCCATTATGCTACAAGCGCTTCCAACTTCACTCGCTGGCTTTTCATCGCTTGATGCTTGTACAGCTTCTTTGTTTTGTTGTTCTTCTATTTTTTGGTACTCTCTTTTTTGAGTGTAACCAAATTTATTTGCATCTAAAGTAGATTTTTCAATTTGGCTGGCTGCCAATGTTCTTAAATAATATGTTGTCTTAAGGCCCAACTTCCATGCAGCTGTATAAATTTCGCTTAATTTTTTACCTGACACACCTTGCATAAAAACATTGTGTGACTGACTTTGATCAATCCATTTTCCTCTAACTGATGTATGCTTAAGTAATACAACTGGGTCTATTGCAAAAGCTTCTTTATATTTTTCTTTAAAACTTTCAGGAATTTCATCAATGTAGTCTAAATTACCATCATAATATTTTATTTTATCAAGCATCTCTTTTGACCATAAACCCATAGACTTTAGATCATTAACTAAATAATTATTAACAACTGTGAACTCACCGCTCATGTTTGACTTTACATAAATATTTTTATAAATAGGCTCTATGCACGGATAGCATCCTGCGATATTTGAAATTGTTGCAGTTGGTGCAATTGCCATAGTATTTGAATTCCTCATACCATTTTGCTTAACTTTTTCTTTTAATGAATCCCAATCTAATGAAGTTATTTTATTAACTTCTATGTTGTCTCCGCGCTCATCTTCCAATAATGTTAAAGAATCGAGAGGAAAAATACCTTTTTCCCACTTTGAGCCCACAAAAGATTCGTAAGGGCCACGTTCAATAGCTAAATCACAAGAAGAACTAATCGCATGATACGAAATTTGTTCCATTAATTGATCAGAAAAATTTAGTGCTTTTGGGGAATCGAAAGGCAGGTCTAGCTTGAATAGAGCGTCTTGCAAGCCCATTACGCCTAGTCCAATTGGCCTATGCTTCATGTTAGAGTTCTTTGCTTCAGTTGTAGGATAAAAATTTAAATCAACTACATTATCAAGCATTCTCATTGCAGTATTGACTGTTTTCTCAAGTAATTTTTTATCTAACTTTCCTTCAAGAGTTACATGTTTAGATAAATTTACAGAACCTAAATTACAGACTGCAGTCTCATCTTGTGATGTGTTTAAAGTAATTTCTGTACATAAATTTGAACTATGCACTACGCCAACATGATCTTGAGGTGATCTAACATTACATGCATCTTTAAAAGTAATCCAAGGATGTCCGGTCTCAAACAATCGTGTTAACATTTTTTTCCATAATTCTTTAGCTGGAATTTTTTTAAATTTTTTAATTTGACCGTTTTGAGTCCCTTTTTCATATTCACAGTAAGCATGCTCAAATTTTTTTCCAAATAAATCATGAAGATCGGGAACTTCTTCAGGGGAGAACAAAGTCCAATCTTTATCAGCTTCAACTCTTTTCATGAATAAATCAGGAATCCAATTAGAAGTATTCATATCATGTGTTCTTCTTCTGTCATCACCAGTATTCCTCCTTAGGTCAAGGAAGTCTTCTATATCTAAATGCCAAGTTTCAAGGTAAGCGCAGGTAGCCCCTCTTCTTTTTCCACTTCTATTAATAGCAACGGTAACATCATTAGCTATTTTGAGGAAGGGTATAACACCTTGACTTTCGACATTTGTACTTTTGATATGGGACCCGGTCCCTCTTATATTTGTCCAATCATTACCTAGTCCGCCAGACCACTTTGAAAGCTGTGCGTTATCCCCAATACATTTGAATATATGCGAAAGGTCATCTCCAACTGTAGTCAAATAACACGAACTTAATTGAGGATGGGGTGTTCCAGAATGAAATAAAGTTGGTGTCGAGGATACAAAATGCATTTTTGAAAGAACATTATAAAATTCAATAGCTCTTGCATTTTTATTATTTTCATTAAATGAAAGCCCCATGGCAACTCTCATCCAAAAAGATTGGGGTAATTCAAATCTTTTTTCATCATGTTTTTGTAAATATCTTTCATACAAGGTCTGAATACCAAGATACTCAAATAGCTCATCTCTCTCTGGATCTATCGAATTACTTAGTCTTTCAAGATCAAATTCTAGAAGTTTAGGGTCAAGATATTTATGTTCAGTTCCAAGTTTTATTCCTTCAATAAAAGTTTTTTTATATTCGTCAAAGAAAGTGTCTTCATTAATAGAAATGCCAATCGCTTCTTTGTATAATCTTTGCATAAAAAAACCCGCAGAAACTTTACTATAGTCTGGGTCTCTCTCGATGAAAGCAGTTGAAGCTAATAAAAGTGCTTTTTCGATATCATTAGTTGTTGCTCCATCAAAAATATTTCTACTCAATTCTTTAGAGATAGCATCAACTGAAGTTGTATCTGGATACTTTTGGCAAATTCTATAAATTGTCTCTCTAACTTTTTGAGGATTGAATAAAACTGTAGTTCCATCTCTTTTTATAATTTTTAACTTTCCTAATTCAGCTTTTCTAGAAATATTATCTTTTAATTTTTCTCTTTCAGATGTTCTCTCAGCTCTATAAATGATATAACGTCTTGCTACATCAAGCATATCTGATCTTAGCAGGTGTTTTTCAACTATATCCTGAATATTTTCTACATTTGGATAAAATTCTGTAAATCTGTCATATATTTCACCTTGAATTGATTCAACGATTTCATTAATTTTAGCAGAATCATACTTTTCATCGCCCGCACTGATTGCTGCAGTGATTGCATTATTAATTCTTTGAGAGTCGAAGCCAACTACCTCACCAGATCTTTTAACAACTAACAATTCTTCAATATGATTCAAAATTTACTCCTTATTTAAAAATCTTTAGAGGCAAGGAAAAGCTTCTAACGGGGTGCAAAAAGGGTTTAAACAACTGTTCCTTGCCCCAGGGATAATCACGCCTTCCAAAAATCTAAAGATCAATTCAACAATATATTGTGATTATATTTTGATTAAACCACTATATGTTGTATCAGTCAAGAAAAAAATAAATTTTTTTTAAATTAATATATTTTTAGATTTTTATAGAGGTTTTATTAATCATATCACACTCTTTTTTCAAGGATATCATCAAATCTTTAAAAATTAATTTGTGCAAGGGAAGTATGGAATACCAATATAAATAACCCCAAATACCTTTGGGCTCAAATATTGCGGTCATCACAATGTATGAATGAGTTACATCGTCAATGGCTTCAAATTTTAACCATGCTTCACCAGGAGTTTTGAGAGTCATTTTTAAAAGAATCTTTTTATTTAAATCTAATTTTTCTATTTTAAAACAATCAAAATCAGAACCAATTTTTAAATTTTGCCTATCAGGCTCAGAACATATTTTACCACCCAATAAAATATCAATATACTTTCTGATATTCCACATGCTATTCCATGCTTTCCATCCATTAGCACCACCTAATGATTTAAAAATTGAGAAAATTTGTTCACAAGTGGCATCTGTTTTTGCGATCCTAATCTCCTCAAACCTTCCCCTTTGTTGGGACAATCGATAATCAAATTTAATTTTTTGTCTATTCCAGGATGTTTCTATAAATTCTTTTTTTGTTTTATCAAATGCCGATTTGATAGAATCAGTATAGTTTAGAGTTTTGATTTCTGGATAATGCGATAAGGCAAGCGATATGTCACCTTCAATATTATTTATAACACTTTTAACAATTGGTGAAGCAAGAGAATTTGTTATCGGAGTCACAAGGCCTATCCATCTTGCAGCTAATCCAGGAGCTAATATAGGAACAGGAAAAATGTATCTTTTTAATCCTCTATAATCACAATATTTAAGCATCAAATCTTTGAAAGACATAGGGTCTGATCCAATGTCAATCTTGAGACATGGCTTTTTATCTAGGGATAAAACTAAATATTTTAATACATCTCTTACACTTATAGGTCTTACTATATTGTTTATCCATTTCGGGGCAACCATTATTGGTAACTTCTCGCTAAGATGTCTAAGCATCTCAAATGATGCAGAACCTGATCCAATTATGGGTCCCGCTCTAAGTTCCGTTGTCGGTAGTGATTTACTAAGTATTTTTCCAACCTCAATCCTGCTTGATAAGTGTTCAGAGATATTTTTTTCTTTTGGTGAGATTCCCCCCAGATATATAACATGTGATATTTTCATTTTCGCAATTTTAACAAAATTTCTCGCAGAAAGTCTATCAAGCTCAATATATTCTTTTGAGTTAGACATTGAGTGGACTAAATAAAATGCTTGATCTATTCCATCACATAACCCTGAAAGAGATTCTAACTTTGTCAGATCACCTTCGAATATCTCAACTTTGCCAAACCAGGACTTGCCATCAATTTTAGTTTTATCACGAACCAAAATTCTAACTTTGATATTATTTGCTAATAATCTTGGAATCAGCCTGCCCCCAATGTATCCTGTTGCACCAGTTATAAGAACTTTAATATTTTGTGTTTTTAAGGTTATGGGATTATAAAATTCGTTCATTTTTCAATATCCAGTATAAAAGAAAGCTTTTTTCTCTTATAATATTTCTTAATGATAGATTCATTAGCAAATATTATTAAAACTGATTTTTTTAATAATGCTTTATTCGATTGGGGATTATTAATTTTATCTTCAATAATTTTATTCTTAATTTTAAAACTATTTAAAAATATTGTTTATAGTAAGTTAGTTAAATTATCTGAGAAAACATCAAATAAAGTTGACGATTATATAGTCTCTACCCTAGGTTCTATATCTAATATTTTTATTCTTTTTTTATCAATATTTGTTTCATCTAAATTTATCATACTCAAAGGATTTATGAATGATAGAATTGAGCAAATATTTATAATTATATTCCTTTGGCAAATTACTAAATGGGCAATAAATTTATCCGGCTTAGTTTTTGATAAATATAAAATTCAAAGAGAAAAACAAAATGACATGCATAGTGTTACTGCAATTTCTGGGTTCACTAAGCTCGTAAGATTTTTAATTTGGACAATTTTTCTATTGTTGGCCCTAGATAATCTAGGTGTAAATATTACAGCCTTAGTTGCAGGGCTTGGAATAGGTGGATTGGCAATTGCGCTAGCTGCGCAAAGTATTCTAGGAGACTTGTTTGCTTCCTTGACCATAATGATTGATAAACCAATAGCTATTGGTGATTACATTCAAATAGATAATTATATGGGAACAGTCAAAAACATCGGAATAAAAAGTACAAAAATTGAAAGTTTATCAGGAGAGGAAATAATAATTTCTAACTCGGATCTTTTAAATAGTAGATTACGCAATTATCATCAATCTAGAATGCAAAAAAGAAGAACCACCATAATGATAGGAGTGGTTTATAGTACACCTTTCTCAAAACTTAACTCTATACAGTCTCTACTCACAAAAATTGTGAATGATTCTAAATCTACAGAATTTGTTAGAGCAAGTATGGTTGAATTTGCAGACTTTTCTTTAAATTTTGAATTAGTTTACAATGTTTTAAGTTCTGATCATGGAGAGTATATTGAAATTAACCACAAGTTAAGAATGAAAATTTTTGAAGAATTTGACAAGAATAAAATTGAATTTGCTTTCCCAACCAGAACAATACACATTGAAAATTCGAATTAAAATTAACATATTTAAATATTTTTTAATAATAATTTGTTTTAAAACTTTATATATTTTATATTCTTAAAATGAGTAAAAAATTATGGGGTGGAAGATTTAGTAAGTCCACTGATAAAAAAGTTGAAGAATTTACATCCTCAATTGATGTCGATAAAAAACTTTATAAAAAAGATATTGATGGTTCTATTGCACATGTAAAAATGTTAAGAAAACAAAAAATCATAAAATCCTCTGATGCCACAAAAATTATAAAAACACTATCAAAAATCGAGACACAAATTGATAAAGGAAATTTTGTATATGAAGAATCATTAGAAGACATTCATATGAATATAGAGAATTCGTTAATTAAGAGAATTGGTAATATTGGTAAAAAAATTCATACAGCAAGAAGTAGAAATGATCAGGTTGTCACCGATCTAAGGCTATATGTCAAAGATAATTTAAAGTTGTTAAACGACTTATTAATAAACTTAATAAAAACTCTTGTTAAAATATCTGAAAAAAATATCAAAGTCATAATACCATTCTATACGCATTTACAAAAAGCACAGCCAATTCTTGCATCACATTTTATTAATTCGTATATTGAAATGTTTCTTAGGGATATGGCAAGATTAAAACATGCCTATGATATTTCAGATGTAAGCCCATTGGGATCTTGCGCTGGTGCAGGAACGTCTTTTAATATTGACCGAAAATTGACTGCAAAGTTGCTTGGATTTAAAGAAATATCCAGAAATAGCTTAGATTCTGTTAGTGACAGAGATTTTGTTGCAGATGCTATTTATTCATGCTCCATGTTGATGATGCATTTTTCAAGATTTTGTGAAGATTTAATTATATGGAATAGTTCTGAATTTGGATTTATAAAAATCGGTGATTCTTTTACTACTGGGTCAAGTATAATGCCACAAAAGAAAAATCCTGATATTTTAGAACTTATAAGAGGTAAATGTGGTAGTGTCTATGGCAACTTAAACAACATACTCGTAAATTTAAAAGGATTACCTTCAAGCTATAATAGGGATTTACAAGAGGATAAAGAGCCTTTATTTTCTTCTTTTAAGACTGCGATGGAATGTACGGGTATTTTTACTGATATGATTAAGTCGGTTGTATTTAATTCGGAAAAGATCAAATCAAGTATTAATTCTGGATTTATGACAGCAACCGACATTGCAGATTATTTAGTAAAAAAAGGAATTCCATTCAGAGATGCCCATAAGATAACAGGAAAGATAGTGTTGCATTGTGAAAAGAATAATCAAATTTTATCTGATCTAAAAATTGAAGAATTAAAAAAATTCTCTAAAAAGATAGAAATAGATATTTTTAAGTTTATTACAAATGAATATTCACTGGAATCAAAAAAATCTTTTGGTGGAACTTCAACGGTAATGGTTAAAAAATCTATAAGTAAATATAAAAAGATTATAGACAAATTTTGATGTTATAACTTTGTTGCTTTAAAATATAGATATGCCAATTATTGATACATTTCCAAATCCTAACAGAAAAAGAGATTATGAAGTTGAAATATCATGTCCTGAATTTACATCGCTCTGTCCCAAAACCGGACAACCCGACTTTGCAACAATTAAAATTATTTATACACCAGATTCCAAATGTATTGAGCTTAAATCATTAAAGCTTTATTTATATTCCTATAGGGATAAAGGCTCTTTTCATGAAGATGTTACTAATAAAATTATGGACGATTTTATTAAAAGCTGTAAACCAAAAACGGTTACAATAATAGGTGATTTTAATGTAAGAGGTGGAATTAAAACTATTGTTAAAGTTAACTATAAAAAACCTGGCAAAAAAAAATAGTATAATTTTTTGCATATCAGTATCTTTTTTTATTTTTTTAATTTTTTGCTCTATTTTCCCTGAGCTCGTAGCACCAAAAAATCCAAATGCCACTGATTTCAACAGGATGCTCTTAGGGCCAAGTGAATTGAATTACTTAGGAACTGACCAGTTAGGTAGAGATATACTGAGTAGAATTATTTATGGATCTAGAATTTCCTTAAGTATTGCTTTCTTCTGTTCTATTATTTCTTTAATTTTAGGTGGTATATATGGACTTATTTCTGGTTTATATGGTGGTCTTTTAGATGAGGTATTAATGAAATTAGTTGATGTATTCTATTCAATTCCTGATTTATTGTTAGTTTCAATATTTATACTTATTTTTGGTAAAGGATTACTTGGAATAACACTTGCACTTTCACTGTTGAGTTGGATGAGAATTGCAAGAATAACCAGAGCAAGTGTATTAGAATTAAAAAATCAACCATTTATAATAAATGCTAAGATTTCAGGATTCAGCAAAATCCATATAATGTTTAAAGAATTATTGCCAAATCTAGTTGGACCATTAGTTGTTACTTTTACTTTTACTATTCCAAGCTCAATTCTTGCGGAATCTACTTTAAGTTTTTTGGGCATTGGGATCTCGCCTCCTGATATAAGTTGGGGGTTAATGGCTAATAGTGGATGGCAAGGTCTCAGGAGCTATCCACATTTAATAATAAATCCATGCATAGCAATATTTATTTCTACTTTGTGCTTTTTAAATATTGGAAATTATATGAAAAAGAGGTTTATTTAAATGCTTAAATTTTTTATTTTAGCTTTAGGAATACATTTTATTTGTTTTAATTCAATTGCATCTGAAAATTGTAACAAACATAATTCTGAGCTTAAGAAAGCAATATGTTACGAGAGAAATGGAGAATATAAAAAAGCAATAAAATTTTTTAAATCATCATCAAAGAAATATGTAGATCATAATGAATTTTTTGAATTTTATAATTTTTACTTGAATCAAAAAAATTATAAATTTAAAGAAATTGAAAAATTTGTAATAGATTATAAAGAAAAATATAAAAACTCAATCTTTATCAAAACCCTAGAACTAATGTTGTCTACATATCTATATAAAGAATCAAAGTTCAAAGAGCTACTGATTCACGTAAAAAAAATTGAAAAAAAATATAAATATAATAATTTTGATTATCCTTATATTATATATTATAAAGCCATTGGCTATGAGAAAACAGGAAAAGATTCAAAAGCATTTAGGGAATATCTAATCTTATGGAGTAAATATCCAAATTTCAAACTAATTAAAAATGTTGAGAAAAAAATAAAATCTAGCAACAAAGGTATCCCAAAAAAATTTAAAGTTAACAGACTTCACAAACTATTTGAAAATAGAAATTACAAATTATTTAAAAAAGAATATAAACCTTACAACGATTCATTAAAAATTCTTAGGGCTCAACTATTTTTAATCAATGGGAATGAAAAGCGTGGCTTGGAAATATTAAACAATATAAGTGAAAGAGATAGATCAAAAAGTGCTAACAAAGAATTAGAAATTATTGCTGAAGCAAAATATCGAGTTTCCCTTTATAATTTAAAAAAATTTGATAACAATACAGAATCTGCAAAAGACTTAAAAAATATTCTATTAAAGTTTCCAAATTACACAAAAAATACTGAGGTAGCTTATTTATCTGCGAAACTTTTTACATTTGACAATAAGTTTAATGAAGCAAAAAAAGTATATGACTGGTTAATTAAAACTAAATCAAAAGAATATATATATGATTCTTACTGGGGAATGGGGTGGTCAGAATATATGCTAGGCAACTACAGATCTGCACTAAATATTTTTGCATATTTGGAGAAGTCTGGAAAATCTTATTATGAGTCTAAGGGGCTTTACTGGAAGGCTAGATGCTTGGAAAAGCTTGGAAATAATGAAGATTCAAATAAAACATATAAGCTGATATTAAATAAATTTAATGAGGGCTATTATTTATATCTCGCAAATTTGAAGATAAATGATGGAGAAATTAATAGAAAAGAAACAGGTTCAAAAGTAATAAATAAAATCGATTTTTTATCTCAATTTATTATAGATCTTGAAGATGGGGACAGATTAATCAAAGAATATCAAACATACTTAATTAAAAATTTAGATCCAAAGCAAGGCGTAGCACTCTTAGATATTCTTTTAAATAAAAAAAAATACAATTTACTTATAAAATCATCATATAAAACTTTTTCTAAAAATCATCATAAGTATCCATTAGCTTTTGAAGAAATAGTCAATAAAAATAGCCAGATATATGATGTCGATAAAAATTTGATATTTGCTTTAATGAGAGAGGAGAGTTTATTTGATACTAATGCAGTATCATGGGTTGGAGCAAAAGGTTTAATGCAATTAATGGATAAAACTAAGCAAAGTTTAGAAAAGGATCTTGGAATAAAATCAGACAACGCCTTTAAGCCTAAAGTTAATATCAAGCTTGGTACATTTTATCTATCTAAACTTATGAAAGACTTTGACAACGATTTGATCAGGGTAATAGCTTCATATAATGCGGGTCCACATAATATCAAGAAGTGGAATAAAAGGTTTGATGGTTATGAAAATGATGAATTTGTTGAAAGCATACCATTTAAAGAAACTCATGGATATGTAAAAAGAGTATTAAGAAGTTATTTTAAATATAACGAACTCAACTAGCTATTTTTGCAAAATTCTCTAAAACTTTTAGCCCTTGAAAGCTGCTTTTTTCAGGATGAAATTGTGTTGCAAATATATTCTCGTGACTTATTGAAGAGGAAAAATCTTCACCGTAACAAGACTTAGTTAGTGTAAGGCCAGCATTTAGATTAAATTTATATGAATGGACAAAGTACATCCAAGAATCATTGGGAATGTTATCAAAAACATTAGATTTTTTTTGTATATTAATTTTGTTCCAACCCATGTGTGGTACTTTTAAATCATCATTAAATTTAATCTTTGAAATTGCGCCATCAATAATATTTAACCCTTTAACTCCAGGAGACTCTTCGCTTTCATTAAATAAAATTTGGAGGCCTAAACATATTCCTAAAAAAAACTTGCCCGATTTTATAGAATCATATATAGGTGAGATTAAATTTCTGCCATCAAGTTCATTCATACAGTCCCCAAACGAACCAACACCAGGAAATACTATTGCTTGAGAATCAAGGATCTGCTTGCGATTAGTAGTAATTTTAGATTCATAGCCTAGTAGTTTAAATGCCTTGTGAACTGATTTTAAGTTTCCTAGACCATAATCAATTACCGCTATCATAAATTTCCTTTAGTTGAAGGAATTGAATCAGACCGTGGGTCAATCTGAGTCGCAACATCTAATGACTTTGCAACCGATTTAAAGATAGATTCAATAATATGGTGATTGTTTGAACCATACTTATTTTCAATGTGGATATTTGCTTTAATATTGTTGGTAAAACTTTGAAAAAATTCTCTAGTTAGTTCAACATCAAATTCCCCAACTTTACCAGAACTCATTTCCACGTTGAATATGAAGAAAGGTCTTCCACTCAAATCAATAGTTGATGAAGATAAAGTTTCATCAAATGGAACTGAAAAATGTCCATATCTATTTATCGACTTTTTATCTCCAAGGGCAGATTCAAATGCTTCACCCAGACATATTCCTACGTCCTCGACTGTATGGTGGAAATCAATTTCTGTATCTCCATTTGCAATAATCCTAAGATCAAAGAAGCCATGTTTGGATAGTTGCTCTAGCATATGATCAAAAAAAGGAATTCCAGTATTAATTTCATAAATTCCTTTTCCATCAATATTTAGGTCAATAATTACTTCAACTTCATTTGTCTTTCGTTTTACAGCTGCTTTTCTAGACATAATCTGATGTTATACCATTTAGAAATAAAATTCAATTTATGTCAGTCATGCTCATCTTCGATTTCACCTATTACCTCTTCTAATATATCTTCGAGAGTTATAATGCCTGAGGCTGATGACCTTTCACCCACAATCGCCAAGTTTAATTTGGATTTCCTAATTTCATTTAGCAAATTTGATGCAAGATTATTTTCGCTAGTGTAGAATCCACTATCAATAAAACTATCTAAAGGTAAGTTGTCATCTTTTCCAAGTAGATATGAAGAATGTATGAAGCCTATTATATTATTAAATTTATTTTTATAAACTGGTAATCTTGAAAATCCTGTTTTATTAATAATTTTTTTTGCCTCGCCAACAGTTGAATCAAACGACAAAGACTCAACTCTACTAATTGGAATCATGATATCTCTTACTCTAATTCTATCAAAGAGAAATATTTTATTTAATATTTTATCTCTAAAACTTTCTGAAGAATTTTCAACAGACGATTCAACTTCAAGTGCATGAATCAGCTCTTCTCTAGTAACCAATTTACCTTTAGTACCAATTAAACTAACAATTAAATCAGTTATCACTTTTACTATAATAAGCAAAGGTTTAAAGATTATGCTAAAAAAAATAGAGAAATATATTGTACGCAAAACTAATGCGGTGCTTTGTTTTTGAAAAACTGACTTAGGAACAACCTGACCAAAAATAACAATAAGTGGAGTTAAAACTATTACAGATATTAAATGTGGATCGTATTGAGGATAATTTCTTTGAACATAAAAAGATAGGATAACAGTGTTTATAACAATGCATAAATTTTCTCCAACTAAACTAGTTGAAACATACTCCTCAATTTTATTTATTGAATTCATTACCAGTTTAGCTGATGAGCTTCCAGAATCAGCTCTAGATCTTATCTTGGCTTTATCACAAGAAAGTAGAGCTATTTCAGACCCAGCAAATAAAGCTTGAATTAATAGGAGCAATAAAGTTATAACAGGAAGAGTAAATATATTAATCATTTTTGGCTAAATTTCTCCTTAATAAAATTTTTGTTATTCTATTATTTGAAATTTGTTCAACAACTAATTCAATTTTTCCATTCAATATTGATTCGCCCTCTTTTGGAAGTCGACCAAGCTTAGTGAATATATATCCCCCGACAGTTTCTATGCCTTGATTCTCAGGAATTTGTGAATCTAATATATTTTCTGATAAGTTTTCAAGCCCGGACTCTCTATGTATAGCAAATAAACATGTTTGATTAAATTCTTTTATCTTAGTCCCGCCAAGAATATACATTTTGTTATTCTCAAAAAAAATATTTTCGTCTAGGATTTCTTTTTCATCTTGAATTTCCCCGAAAATTTCCTCTAAAATATCATCAAGCGTAACAATCCCTTTAAGCCTTCCATATTCATCAATTACCATTACCATGTGCAGTCTCATTAATTGCATTTCCCTCAATAGAGCCAAAGCTTTCTTTTGAACCGGTACGAAAAAAGGGTCTCTTAAGAGTTGAACAATATTGTCGCCTGAAAAATTTAATAAATCCTTCGCATATATTATTCCTGTAATATTATCAGAACTACCTTCGTAAACAGGTATTCTAGAAAAACCAAATTTCGTCGCTAATCTTAAAGCTTCATCTTTTGATGTGGATGATTTAAGCATAAATAAATCAGGGACAGGTGTTAATATTTTTGAAAGTGGTATCTCATCTAATTTCAAAAAATTATCAATTAATTGAGTTTCACTTCTTTTAACAGAGCCTTCCTCCTCACCAATATCAATTAAACTAGTTATACGACTTGAGGACGAAACTGAATCTACCTCGGATTCGACTTTAAATAAATTTACTAATTTTCTTGAAATAAAATCGAAAAAAAGTGTTAATGGAAATAAAATTTTATTTAAAAAACCTACGGGCCTAGCTACAACAACTGACAGTGTTCTTGAAAACTTTACACCTATAGTTTTTGGAATGATTTCACAAAAAACCAATATTATTATCGATGTTATTAAAACAGCTATAACTGAAATCCACTGCTCAGATAACTGATTTCTTAATAATGAATCTAGTTTTGCTGATATCAAGCTTGTTATAGTTACATTTAGAATTTCATCAGCTAAAAGAATAGTTGCTATTATTGATGAAGGTGTTTTTATAAATGACTCTAGTAGATTACCTATTTTAGATTTTTTTTTAATTAAATCAATTTGATATCTTTGTAATGAAAAGATTGAACTTTCTGTAATTGAAAAAAACCCTGAGAGGAGAATTAGTCCCAAAATCAAAATAATAAAAAATAAATTATCGTACATTAGAATTTATGAATATATCCCTTTTCTTTAACAATTTTGTTTAATCCATTATATTCAAGTCTAATCGATTTATTATTATTTGTGTATCCAATATTGAAAACATCAATTTTGTTTCTTTTCATAATTCTTTCGAATTTCTTATCGTCATTTTTTTTTATAGTAAATAAAAGTTGATAATCATCACCACCATTTAAAACAATATCCTTTATTAAAGAAACCCTAAAATATTTATTTAGTAAATTCGATTTTGGAATTTTGTCCCAATATAATTGAGCACCTAAATTTTTATTTTTAAAATTAATCAACTTCCTTAAATCAATTAAGAGACCATCAGTTATATCCATCATAGATGAAACCAAACCAGTTGATAATAAAATTTTGGATTGCAAGATGTTTGCTGAAGGCCTTTTATAAGAATTTATTAACTCTTTTGGTTTGTTTAGAATAGCTTTTTTCTTTAAAAGTCTAAGTCCAGCATTTGCACTTCCAATATTCCCGGTAACATATAATTTTTCATTATTTTTTGCACCCCTCGTTATAAAATTTTTTTTTATCTCTCCTACAACTGTTATATCAATTGAGAAAAAATTAGATGAGACTACATTGCCGCCAACAAGTTCAATATTATAATCTTGCGCAGCATCTTTAAAACCTTGATAGATTTTATTTACTTTTTTATCTTTCATTCCTTTTTTTATATTTAAGGAATTAGTAAAAAATAATGGATTGGCACCCATTGCAGAAAGGTCGCTTATTGCAATCGTGACCGATCTATAAGCTACTTCGTATAAATTTGAAAATTTTTGTGAGAAGTGTATGTTCTCAATTTGAGAATCACAGCTAATTGCAATTTGTTTTTTCCCAAACTTCCAAACAGCGGCATCATCACCAATTGAATTAACAAAAGATTTATTTTTCTTAAGGAAATTCTTATTCAATATTTTATAAATATAATTTTCGTCCAAATTAGTATTCAAGTTTTATCATACATAGTTCTTTAAGGCTTTAAAGAAAATATCGACATTTTGTGTTTCTGCATTACAACCCATAAAGCCAACTCGCCAGATCAAGCCTTTAGTATGACCAAGTCCTCCTCCTATTTCTATTCTATCATTTTTAAGAATCTCAAACCTCAATTCATCTCTAATGCTTTCAGGAAGTACAAGTGACTTAAGCATGGGTAAAGACTCGTATTCCTTATCCACAAAAAAACTAAAATCGGTTGATTTAATAATATCATCAAAATATTTTGATACTTTTTGATGTCGGCTAAACCTTGCTTGAAGACCCTCCTCTAAACAAATTTTAAGACCTTCGTTAAAGCCAAATAGCATGTTCACTGGCGCAGTATGATGATAAATTCTGGATTCTTCATGATAATTTCTTAATAGATTTATATCAAGATACCATGACGTGACTTTTTCTTTTCTCTTTTTAATCTTATTTAATGCTTTTTCACTAAATGTAATTGGCGATAACCCAGGAGGAACATTAAGACACTTCTGAGTGCCTGAATAACATATATCAATTGACCAATTATCTACTTCAAGGTTTATGCCAGTAAATGATGTTACACAGTCAACAATAAAAATTATATCCCTACTTTTAAGATATTCACCCAATTCTTTTATTGGTTGAAGAGAGCCCGTTGAAGTTTCTGCATGAACTATAGCTACAATTTTTAAATCTTTGTGACTATCGATGGTCTCTTTCATTTCTTCAATTCTAAAATTTTTACCCCATTGTTTTTTTATTTCTATTACCTTTCCACCATATCTTGAAGCTACGTCAGCCATTCTATTTCCAAATAAACCCGAGCTAAAAACTAATGTTTTATCATCTTTTTCAATAATATTAGCAAAAGCTGCTTCCATACCAGCACTGCCAGTTCCAGAGATAGCAAAAGTAGTTTTATTATTTGTTTTAAATAATTGTTTAAGGTTTTCTGATATTTGATCCAAAATTTCGAAAAAATCTGGGTCTAAATGGCTAATACAATTGTTACTCATTGCTTTTAATATTCGCTCAGGGACATTGCTCGGCCCAGGACCAAGTAATAATTTTGAAAAAATAGCTGGATCGTTAGAATCAGATTCCATAATCAAATTATAATTAATTTTTACAATCTTGGTATAATAAAAACATGAAAAGTTTATATGTTGATTTTGATGAGGATAAAATAATATCAAATCTCGAAGATGTGGTACCTTTATTTCCATTAGGTAATATGGTTTTTTTTCCTAATACAGTGATCCCCCTTCATATATTCGAAGAAAGATACAAGCAAATGATAGATGATTCTGTTTCATCTCATAATCTAATTTGCATGACACTAATGCAAGATGATATGAAAGATGATGATTTGGCGATATCAAAAATAGGCTGTGTTGGAAGAATTATAAGTAACGAAGAAGGTGAAGAGGGTAAGAAAAATATAATCTTATATGGTATAACAAGAATTCATATTGATGAAATAATTTACTCTAAACCATATAGGCAAGCCAAAATTAATATCATAAAGTCAAAAAAAACAAGCGATAATGATCCATTATATAAAAGAATTACCGATTTAGTTGGGGAATGGAATCTTTTGCTTGAAGACTACAATGATAATTATAAGATTAAAGTTGATCAGAGTTCAACCTTATCAAAATTAACTGACTCCTTATCTTCAATTATTGTCTCTAGTCCTTCAGAGCGTCAATATCTTCTAGAAGAACTGGATGAAGGTAAACGTGCGGTTAGAATTATTGAAGTACTAGAGTCTAGAATTGATTACTTGATTGGTAAATTAGAAATACCTGATAAAGATTCAACTTCGATTAACTAAAAATTCTACAACTTCATTGTCTACTAGATTCACATTTTCCTTCCAAAATCCATGTCCACCAGGAAATGAAATTAATTGCGAGTTCTTAATATGTAAGGCAAGTTCAAATGATTTTTTAGGATCCACAATCAGATCATCCTTGCCATGAATAATTAGTGTCTTACAAATAATTTTCTTGATATATTTTATATTATTTAATTTTTCAATGGCAACGCATTGCTTTAGATATCCATTGATACTTTCCTCAGTACTATCTACTTTTGTTTTTTTATATGTATTAAAATTTCTATTTACATACTCCCTACTATATCCTAGCAAAAAAGCATTAAACCATAATTCTTTTAAACCAACATTTTTTGCAGTTTTTTTTGCGATGTCAATAATTTCTTTACCTACATTATCCCTTGTTGCTGACGTGCATCCTAATACTAACTTATCTATTCTATTTTTGTATTTTGCTGCAAATACTTGGGCTATCATTCCACCCATAGATTTTCCAATAACGTGGGTTTTCTTTATTTTAAGTTGATCTAAAATTTCTAATGTATTACTTGCGAATATTTCCATCGAATGATTTGACTTGGGCTCATCACTTTTCCCAGACCCTAAATTATCAAAAACTAGGACGGAAAAATATCTTCTATAATATTCTACTTGTTTATCCCAGCTTGATATTTCACTACCCAGTCCGCCAATTAGAGTTAAAAATTTGGCATTTTTTTTTCTTATTAATTTATAGTGAATTTTACCTTCTGATGTATTTAAATAACCTATTTCAAACTCCTAATATAACTATCAATTATGTTACAGGCAGAAAGCATATCTTTTATTTTTTTTCTCTTTTTTCTAGAAAAATTATTTATTATAAGAAAATCTTCTGCTTCCTTTGTTGTAAAATTTTCATCCCATAATAATATTTGTATGCAAATTTTTTTTTCCAAATCTTTTACAAAATCTTCTATTTCATCTTGAATTTTTAAATGACCATCTGATTTGAATGGCATACCAACAAGAACCAATCTAATACTTCTTTCTTCAATAATTTTTACTATTTCTCCAACATGTTCCCCATTGGGCTTATTATCAATTTGCATTATTGGATGAGAACTAATATTTAGTTCATCGGTACAAGCTATTCCTATTCTTTTTAAACCAAAATCAATTCCTAATATACTCATTGTCTTTTTCTATATATTATAATAAAAATATAATGATTTTATACTTTGATAAAATAGACCTATTTTTTAATTTACTACATATTATAGTTATTCTAATTAATTCCTTAGGATGGGTTTTTAATATTACATTGAGGCCTAGTCTTTATCTTATAATTATTACATTATTCTGTTGGACATTTCTTGGAATATTTCAAGGGATAGGTTTTTGCCCTTTAACTTATATGCATTCTCAATATTTATATACAAATTATGAATTCCGTCTTCCTTTCTCTTATCTAGATTATTTATTAATAAATAATTTTAACTTACCACTAACAAGTAAAATGATATCGATCACAAGTGTATTAGTAATTTTTATATCTTTAATAATAAATTTAAAAAAAAATAATTTAAATAATCTATTAATAATATGTTTAGCTTTAATTAATACTTTTTCTTGGTCATTAATAATTTTTAATCATGATATTGGTACCAAAATAAATATTTATAATATGGAAATTATATTTTCATCCATCATTACCCTAGTTTTATTGATATATATTCTTAAAAAAATTATCACATTTAGAGTAAATTTTTTTTAGATTAAAGTATAATATTTTTTCTGATGAATATAAGAGTAAGATTTGCGCCAAGCCCAACTGGATCCCTTCATTTGGGTGTTGTCAGAACGGCAATTTTTAACTACCTTTTCTCGAAAAGAAATGGGGGCAAGCTAGTTTTACGAATTGAAGATACAGATCAAGAAAGGTCAACTGTTGAATCTTATAATGAAATTCTATCAAGTTTAAAATGGTTAGGTATTGATTGGGATGAAGGTCCATATAAACAATCAGAGAGATTAGATATTTATAATAGATATGCAGAAAAATTAATATTATCTGGTAATGCGTACAGATGCTATGCTACAGAGGAAGAGATAAATCACCTAAAAGAACAAGCTAAAAAAGAAAAAAAAATATATAAATATCCCAGAATTTGGAGAGATAAAGTTGAGCCACCTAACGGAAGAAAATATGTCGTTAGATTTAAGTGTCCTGATAATCAAGAAATTAAATTCAAAGATTCTTTAAGGGGAAATATCACTATAAAATCATCAAATTTAGATGATTTTATTATTATTAAGGGGGATGGATTTCCTACATATAACTTTGCATCATCAATTGATGACATTGAAATGAAAATATCCAATGTTATCAGAGGTGAGGACCATTTATCAAATACACCTAAACAAATATTAATATTTAACGCATTATCAAATTATCAACCCGAGTTTACACATGTTTCAATGATATTGGGTAATGATAAAACCAAGCTTAGCAAAAGACATGGGGCTGAGTCTATAAATAGCTTTCGAGAGAAAGGTTTTTTACCAATTTCAATTATTAATTATCTTGCAAGATTAGGCTGGTCACATGGGGATCAGGAAATATTTTCAATAAATGAGATGAAAGAATTTTTTTCTTTAGATAATTTAAATAAGTCACCTGCTGTATTTGATATTGAAAAATTTTCATGGGTTAATAGCACGCAAATTAAAAACCAAAACAACGATTCGTTACTTTCCCAACTAGATATTAAATTTATACCTGAAATAGATCCTAATAAAGCATTAGATATAGCAAAAAATAAATCATCAAACATGATTCAGTTAAAAGAAAGTCTGTTATTTTGTGAATCTAGAAAAATTAAATTAGATCAGACTTTATTTAAATTAATTAATAATGAACAGAAATCAATGCTTAAAAAATTTTCAGATTACTACATAAATATTAATCCCAATACCCATGACGAAATTAAAACCTGTTTTAATAACTTTTTAACAGCAAATGAACTCAAAATGAAAGAACTAGCTCTTCCGCTAAGAATAGTTTTGACAGGTACCAAATCATCCCCTGGTATATTTGAAATACTAGACTTATTAGGGGCTGAAATAATTAAAGAAAGGATTGAGGAAAACTGCTCTTGAGAAAAAATAATGTAAATATATTAAAAATCGGAATATCAGGACACATAGGAAGCGGAAAAAGTTTAGCAATAAAATTTTTTAGAAGTAAAAAGTATCCTGCTTATGATTTAGATAATATATCGCGTGAAATTATGTCTCCTGGGGAAAAATGCTATAAAAAAATCATAAAATTATTTGGATCTGATATCTTATATAAAAATAAAAATCTAAATAGAAATAAAATAAAAAAAATTATTTTTAAAGATTATAAAATTAGAGAGAAATATAATTCTATAGTTCACCCCGAAATTTTTAGCAAGGTCAAAGAATATGTAAAATTTCATGTAAGCAACAAAGATCATATAATTTTTTTTGAGGGTGCATTAATTGCAAAAAAGACAAAAATAGGGAAATATTTGGATAAGATAATACTTATAAAATCAAGAAAAGATAAGATTATAGCGCGTGTTTCAAAAAGAGATGGGATGGGAACTGGGGAAATATTTAATATTTTAGAGGCTCAATCAACCACAGGGGTTAATGCTAAAGACTTTGATTACATAATTAATAATAATGATAAAATAGATGATTTTAAAAACAAATTAAATTCAATACTAGAAAAAATATCTCATTAGATTATATTTTTATAATCGTTTTTTTATAATAGTAAATTGAATTATATATTAATTAAATAGAGGTTTCTTATGAGTGAAGAAATTACAATGCGAGAAAAGATTAAGTTTCTTGAAGATAAATTATCCAAAGCAGAGGAAGCAGGTGGTGAGGCTAGAGTTGAAAAACAACATAAACAAGGAAAATTAACGGCAAGAGAAAGGATTAATTTGCTTCTTGATAATTCGACTTTCGTTGAGCTTGATAAATTTGTTGAGCACCAAAATTATAATTTTGGTATGGATAAAACGAAGTTCTTAGGTGACGGCGTTGTAACAGGATATGGGAAGATTGATGGTAGACAAGTTTTTGTGTATGCTCAAGATTTTACAATCTTTGGCGGGGCTCTTGGGTTGGCACATGCTAGAAAAATTACAAAAATAATGGATATGGCTATGCAAGTCGGCTGTCCTGTCATAGGACTTAGCGATTCTGGTGGTGCAAGAATTCAAGAAGGTGTTCGGGGATTGGCTGGTTATGCTGAAATTTTTCTAAGAAATGTTCAATCCTCTGGCGTTATTCCTCAAATTTCTGCAATTATGGGGCCGAGTGCTGGAGGAGCAGTATACTCACCTGCTATGACAGATTTTATAGCTATGGTTAAGAATACAAGCTATATGTTTATTACTGGACCCGACGTAGTTAAAACAGTAACAAATGAAGAAGTTACCTCTGAAGAACTAGGCGGCGCGGTAGTCCATACCTCGGAGAGTGGTGTAGCACAATTTGCAGCTGAGAATGATGAGGATTGTTTGTCTCTATTAAGAGAACTTTTTACATTTTTACCATTAAACAATATGGAAGATCCACCTCAAATTAAATGTGATGACCCCGTAGACAGGAAGGTCGACAAACTTGGAGATATTGTTCCAACAAATCCTAATAAACCTTATGATATGAAAGAAGTTATCACTAATATAGTTGATAACGAGTATTTTTTTGAGGTGGCAGAAAACTATGCAAAAAATATAGTTATTGGCTTTGCTAGAATAAATGGAAAAACTATTGGTGTCGTGGGTAATCAACCTAATGTTTTAGCAGGTGTTTTGGATATTAAATCGTCAATTAAAGGTGCAAGATTCGTTAGATTTTGTGATTGCTTTAATATTCCACTTTTAACTTTAGTAGATGTTCCAGGCTTTCTACCAGGAGTTGACCAAGAGTTAAATGGAATCATTTTGCATGGTGCGAAACTTTTATATGCATACTGCGAAGCAACGGTTCCTAGAGTAACAGTTATCACCAGAAAGGCTTATGGTGGTGCTTATGATGTTATGTCCTCTAAGCATTTAAGAGGTGATATCAATTTGGCTTTTCCTACTGCAGAAATTGCCGTAATGGGGCCCGATGGCGCTGTTAATATTGTTAACAAAAGAGAAATCCAAAATGCTGATGATCCAGTAGCAGAAAAAGCTCGCCTTGTTGAAGAATACAAAGAGCTTTTTGCAAATCCATACAGGGCAGCAAATCTTGGATACATCGATGAAGTAATAAAGCCAGAAGATACCAGACTAAGAGTTGCAAATTCTTTTGAAATGCTTGAAGGAAAAAGACAAAATAATCCACCAAAAAAACATGGATTAATTCCTTTATAAATTATGAGGTAAATATGTATAAGAAAATTTTAGTTGCAAATCGTGGCGAAATAGCAATAAGAGTTATTAGAGCATGTAAAGAGTTAGGGATAAAAACTGTAGCAGTCTATTCAGATGCTGACAAAAGTTCCTTGCATGTAAATATGGCAGATGAAGCATATAATATTGGAGGACCCCTTCCAAGTGAAAGTTATTTGATTGGAGAAAATATTATAAAAGTAGCAAAAAAAACCAAGTGTGATGGTGTACATCCTGGTTATGGTTTTCTTTCAGAAAATGCGGAATTTGCTGAAAATTGTGTAAAAAATAAAATTGATTTTATAGGTCCTAGTGCGGAAGCTATCAGACTAATGGGCGATAAAATAACTTCGCGTGAGATAGCTAAATCTGCAAAAGTACCTTTAGTGCCTGGAACAGAAGGCGAAGTAAAAGATGAAGAGGCTGTTTCAATTGCTAAAGAAATCGGATTTCCATTAATGATAAAAGCATCTGCGGGTGGCGGCGGAAAAGGAATGAGATTAGTACATAAAATGTCTGACTTTGAAAATTCTTTAAAAATGGCAAAAAGTGAGGCTAAATCTGCTTTCAATAATGATGCAGTTTTTATAGAAAGATTTATTCAAGAACCTAGACATATTGAAATTCAAGTAATTGGTGATAAAAAAGGAAATGTTGTTCATTTATTTGAAAGAGAATGCTCTATCCAAAGAAGACACCAAAAAGTTGTTGAGGAAGCACCATCACCTGGCGTCAGTAAAAAAACTAGAGAGATTATGGGAGATATAGCTGTAAAACTCGCAAAAAAAGTATCCTATGTTGGGGCAGGAACTGTAGAGTTTATTATGGACCAGAAAGAAAATTTTTATTTTTTAGAGATGAATACGAGGGTGCAAGTTGAACATCCCATAACTGAAATGATTACAGGAATTGATATTGTTAAAGAAATGATTAAGGTTTCTGCCGGGGAGCCACTAAGCTTTAAACAGAAAGATGTTGAAATAAATGGTCATGCAATTGAATGTAGAATTTGTGCAGAAGATCCTGAAAATAATTTTATACCTACTCCAGGAACTGCTGTATATACCAAGTCTCCCCAAGGTCCAGGTGTTAGAGATGATTCATCCCTTTTTAATGGCTATCAAGTTACAACATTTTATGATCCAATGCTTTCAAAACTTATTGTTTGGGGTAAAGACAGAAGTGATGCAATAAAAAGAATGGCAAGGGCTCTGGATGAATATATAGTTTTAGGATTAAAAACCAATTTAGGATTTTTAAATAGACTCATGGATGAAAAAGACTTTATATCTGGGAAACTCGATACGGGCTTTATTGATAAACATAAAAAACTCCTTAAAACCCCAAAAACCAGCTTAGAAATATCTTCTTTAGCTGGAGTTATTACTTTACATGCCGCCGCAGATTCACAAACCAGTCAAAGAGACCCTAGGTTTACACCCTGGAAATATATTGCAAGAAGGTCTAGTGTTTCGAGAAATTCAATGTTTTAGGATTTAATATTATGAAATATAGTTTAAAAATTGGAAAAGATTTGCTAGATTTTGATTTGGTTGATGAAAATGGGACATTTAAAATTGAAAATAACGAAAAAAATTATAATGCAGAATTAGTTAAAATTGACTCAAATTTATATTCGATGATTTTAGATGGTCAAACTTGTACCATAGCTATATCAAAAGAAGGTAAATCAATTGAAATTTTTTATAAGGGTGATTTATTTTCATTCGAAGTACCATCTGCGCGTGATAAAAGCTCATTGGAAAATGCATCAGGTGTTGATAAAATATCAGCCCCCATGCCTGGCAGAGTCGTTAAGGTCCTTAAAGGAATTGGCGAAACGGTATCTGAAGGTGAAGGCTTAATTATAGTTGAAGCCATGAAAATGGAAAGTGAGCTCAAAAGTTCGATTGATGGAAAAGTTACTGAGGTCAGTGTTAAAGATGGAGATACTGTTGATCTTGGCGCTCCCTTAATTACAGTCGAGGCTGATGAATCTGAAAATTCTTAGATATAAACTTGCCTGCTTCTTTTTTTTGATTTTTTTTACAACTTATAATTGTAATGCTAGTGAAACAAAGTATATAAATATCAATATGTCCAGTGAACCAGGAACATTGGATTGGAACCTTGCAACTGACAGTTCGTCTTTCTTAATTATAAATAATATTATGGCTGGACTGACAAAGCTTAATAATAAGCTAGAACTCGAGAATAATTTGGCGGAAGACTGGTATTTTGTTGAAGGAGAAAATCAAATAATTTTTGAAATAAAGAAAGGTGTTCTGTGGTCCGATAACGTAGAGCTAAAATCATATCACTTTATTGATTCATGGGAAAGATTATTAAATCCTAATACTGCAGCAGACTATGCTTATTTTTTATTTGATATTAAAAATGCAAAAGAATATAATTCTGGGAAAATAAAAAATTTTAGAAAAGTGGGTGTAAGAGCTATTGATGATTATACGATTGAAATTAATTTAAAAACCAAAAAAAGTTATTTTCCAAGTCTTATGAGTTTTATGTCAACATTTCCAATTAGGAAAGATTTAATAGATATATATGGGGAATCATGGATAAAAATAAAAAATCTTGTAACTCTGGGACCATTCGAAATGATAGAGAAAAAAAATAATAGTTACATGATCTTCAAGGATAAATCAGGGAAAAAAATCAAGATTATAATAAATGAAAATTCAACATCATCATTAGCAATGTTTGAAAATGGACAGCTAGATATACTTGATGGTGGTGGAATACCATTATTGGAAATACCATATCTTCAATCTAAAGGAATTATTAATACTAATAATCAATTTAGAAATAACTATATTGGTTTCAATGTTAACAAAAAACCATTTGACGATCCAGAAATAAGAAGAGCCTTCATGCTTGCAATTAATAAAGAGATTTTTGAATCTATTCTTCAAAATACTGTTAGCGCTACAAATTCTTGGATTCCAAAAGGTATGATTGGTAATAATAAATATATCAATTTATATGACCCTAAAAAAGCAAAAGAAATAATTAATGGCAAGAGCTTGAAAGATACGAAGATTAAATTTTTATTTCCCGAATCGGGTAACAATAGGCTTATTGCAGAAGTACTTCAAAGCATGTGGAAAGAAAATTTAAATATTAATGTAGACATTCAAGGGTTAGAATGGAAAGTTTATTTAAGCACTTTAGATAGTGATAGACCAAATATGTTTAGAGCAGGATGGGCTGCGGATTACCCTGATCCTCATAATTTTATGAACCTATTTACGTGTAAAAGTGGAAATAATGAAACTGGTTGGTGTGATAAAGCATATGATGAATTAATTCGTAAAAGCTCTAATGAAATAAATGAAAAAAAGAGAGTAAAATATTATGATAAAGCACAAGAAATTTTAATATATAAAGAAAATGTTATTATCCCACTTTATGAATCAAATCAAATATTTCTAAAAAGTGATAGGCTGAAAAAATTTGAATACTCAAAAATGGGTATTATAAATTTTTCAGATCTAAATCTTAGGAATTAAAATAAGGAATAATTTCGTTAGCATAAATCTCCATTGCTAAATCAGGATCAGGACTAAAATAATGAAAGAGTACAAAATGTTTTACGCCCTTTTCAATATATTTTTCTATTTTTTTGATGCAATCTTTCTTTGAACCTGTAATTGTAAAGTCTATAATTGCCTCCCTAGGAAAATATTTTCCCAAGTCTCTGAACTTTTCTTTTCTTGCATCATCTGTTGGCGTAATATTAAAATAGTTTAGCCCTTTATATTCATCAGGAATATCTATATCATACCCTGCTTTTTTTAACTGCTCTTGCATAATACATACATATCTAAAAGGCTCGAGAGATTTATATGCTTCATCTTCATTAGATCCCAATGAAGTAAAGATCCATATAGTGGTATCAATTTGGTTGAGATTTCTTCCAGAATTTTTTGCAGACACTTCTATCTTGGTTAAGTACTCATTATATAGATTAGGGGTTAAATCAAGCGGCATCCAACCATCACCAGCCCTGCCAATTAAATCGAGGCCTTTATCTGTATGTGTAGCAAAATAGAAAGGCAGGGTCTTTTTATCCTTATAAAGATTAAGAAGAAGAGATGCATCTTTTAATTTAAAAAATTCACCATCATAATTAACTGAATCCTTTGTAGACCACAATAGCTTCATAATATCCATTGACTCGGTCATCCTTTGAAAAGGATTGTCCCAGGGAATACCATATGCATCCGTATTCATTGATTCGCCGACTCCCAAACCTAGAGCCACTCTTCCCTTGGATATATGATCAACTGTTGCAAGTCTCTGAGCAAAAACGGCAGGATGATTCCTATGAGGATCTGAGGTTGTTCCAATTGTAATATTTTTGGTAACTTTTGCAACAGCGGCAGCAATTGTCCAAGCTTCGAAAGCAGGACTTGGAGCAATAAAAGCTAAATGATCTGGAAACCATAATGAATCAAAATTTAATTTATCAGCCTTGATAGAAAAATCTATTAGTCCATCACAATCCGCGCCGGGCATAGGTGGCACAAGTCCAAATTTGATTTTGCTCATAAAACTATTCTAAAAAACTTTTTAAAACTTCGCCTACATCAGATTTCGCGAGTTTTTCTAGTGCTTTTTTCTCAATCTGCCTTATTCTTTCACGAGTTAGATCAAATTTTTTCCCAATTTCATCTAAAGTGTAAGTGCTTTCCATATCAATACCAAATCTCATTTTTATAATTTCTTCTTCTCTTGGAGTTAAAGCTTTTAAGGCACCTTTTATTCTCTCAGTTAATGAACTCTCCGCAACAATTCTATCTGGAACAGGCGAACCTTCATCTGGAATAAAATCTAACAAAGTAGCTTTTTCGCCATCAAATACAGGAGTATCAAGCTGAACAACTTCATTGGTCGATTCCAATATTCTTTTTACGCCATCAACTGATATTCCCACTTTTTCTGAAATTTCGTTAGGTGTTGGTTTTCTGCCTAAGTCTTTTTGCAAAGCAGTACTTGCTTTAAATACCTTACTTGCCTGTTCTAAAACATACACAGGAACTCTTATTGTTCTTGTTTGATCCAAAAGTGCTCTTGATATAGCTTGGTGAATCCACCATGATGCATAAGTTGAAAATTTAAATCCTTTTGTATGATCGAATCTTTCAACTGCCCTCATTAAACCGACATTACCTTCTTGAATCAAATCTTGTAAAGCTAACCCTCTGCCAATATATCTTTTTGCAATACTAACAACTAATCTCAAATTAGCCTTTACAAATCTTTCCTTTAAATTGTTAGCTAAATTTGTATAAGCTTTAATGTAGCCTTCAACCTCAGCAACTCTCCTTTTTTTACCACCTTTTAAACTAACTAGCTTTCTTTTTTGAACGGCAGAAATTGATGAAGATTCAACATCCTCTAACATTTGTTTAAAATTACTTGCAATTAATTCAGATTTTTTTATTTTTGCTGAAACTTCAACCTCTTGCTTTGATTTTAAGAGAGGCTCTAATGACATATCTTTAAAATATACATATAGTAATCTATATTGTTCATCAGGAACCCAATCTTTCTTTTTGGATTTAGCTCCTACATTACGCAGTGTAGTTTTTTGATATTCTTCTAAAAGAGCTTTATCATCTAAGTCAGAATCACCAGATGGTTGCTGCTCATTGTACTCTTGAAATTCATCAGAACTCATATTATTTCCTTATAACATTATTAATATACAAATATCGTGCCTAATTATACTATTTTCAACTCTTAATGTGAAGAGAAAACTGGCCCGGAAGGATTCGAACCTCCATTGCTTGGACCAAAACCAAGAGTCCTGCCATTAGACGACGGGCCAAATAAATTATATAAACGTTGAGGATACAGGTAATTTTTATAAATTCAATCGATTTGGAATCTCCAGCCTTCAATTGATGTGTTTATTGATACCTGGAATTTATTTGATGACTCAATATAACTCTTTAATTCATCCACATTGACGTTGCTATCAATAATTGAAAAAATGGCTGACCCTGATCCAGTAATTGAAAAATTTTTAAGCTCAGATGAATTAAGAAAATTAATGATTTCATCAAATTCAGAATAATTTTTGAGTATTAATGGATAAAAATCATTTTTAATTTCAATAATATCATCATCGAAATAAATTTTTTTATACTTTGTTCTCTTATGAAAATTTTTAATATACTCCTCATTGCCTTCCCAATTTCTATAGGATTTTTTTGATGATATTTCTAATTTTGGCATAACGATAAAATAATTTAATTTAGGTGGATTCTTTACTAGATTTATAACTTGTCCCTTTTGACTTATAAATGCTGATCTAGAATATAAAAAAAGAGGAACATCAGAGCCTAATTGCTCTCCAAGTATTAGAATTTTTTGAAAATCTTCAATCTTAAAGATTTTACTTAACCCAATTAAGACTGCCGCGGCATTACTACTTCCGCCACCCATTCCTGCTCCCAAAGGTATCCTTTTTTTTATTTTAATTTTTAAGCCAGAGTGAATATTAAAAGTTTCAAAAAATTTATTTGCGGCTATAAATGCTAGGTTTTCTTTTGAGGATATTTTTTTTTCAGAACAATCAAGCGAAATACTTGAATCATTATTGTTTATTTCAATACTTATTTCATCGAAAAAATCAATTATTTGCACACAAGACCTGATATTATGAAAACCATCCTCCCTTTTTGAAATAATATCCAGAGATAAATTTATTTTTGCAGGAGATAAAATATTAATCTTTTCCATACACTGATATAATATAATTCATAAATTAAAAATTTTATGAAAAATATAAAGAATTCAAAAAATGTTTTCAAACAAGCATTAAAGTATATGCCTGGTGGGGTTAATAGTCCTGTCAGATCATTTAGTGCAGTCAAAGAGGATCCAAGGTTTATAAAAAGATCTTTTGGTGCATATATCGAGGATATCGATAACAATATATATATAGATTATATATCTTCTTTTGGGCCACTAATTTTTGGTCATGGGAAAAAAGAGATCATAGATGCTGCAAAAAATGCTCTTGATTTTGGTACCACATATGGCGCTTGTCACATGAAAGAAGTTAAACTTGCTAAAATAATTTCAAAATTAATGCCTTCAATGGAAATGTTAAGACTTACTAGCTCTGGAACTGAAGCAACTATGAGCGCAATTAGGGCGGCAAGGGGTTTCACCGGAAAAGATAAAATTATTAAGTTTGAAGGATGCTACCATGGGCATATCGATCATTTATTAGTGTCAGCTGGCTCTGGAGCCTCGACTTTTGGAGAAGCCTTTTCTAAAGGAGTTCCTAATGACTTTATAAAAAACACCCTAATTGCGGATTTTAATAATTTAAATCAAGTAAAAAAAATTATATATGATAATAAAGACGAGATTGCCGCAATAATTATGGAACCCATACCAGCAAATATGGGACTAATCCTGCCGAATGACAATTTTGTACAAGAAATAAGAAAGATTTGTGATGAAAACCGAATAGTTTTAATTTTTGATGAAGTAATTACAGGTTTTAGAGCATCGCTAGGGGGGGCTGAACAATATTTAAAAGTAAAACCAGACATGTCATGTATTGGAAAAATTATTGGTGGAGGTTTTCCAATAGGTGCATTTGGTGGAAAAAAAGAAATTATGGAAAATATATCTCCCATTGGAGGTGTATATCATGCTGGAACTTTATCAGGTAATCCTGTAGCAGTATCAGCTGGTCTTGCAACTTTAAATCTTCTGCTGCATGAGAATAAATTTATATATAAAGATATAGAATTAAAGGCATTGAAGTTAAAAGAAAATATATTATCTGAAGTAAAAAATGTATCCATTAATCAATTAGGTTCTATGTTAACGATATTTTTTACAGATAGCAGCCCTAAAAACTTTGATGATGTAAAAAAATGTAACTTTAAAGATTTTGGAAATTTTTTCAGGCATATATTAAATCAGGGAATAATGTTTCCTCCCTCACAGTTTGAAACAATATTTGTCTCCTCAGCACATACGGAAAAAGATATAAATAAAACCTCTGAAGTATGTATAGAGGCTTTGAAAACCTTGGAGATTCCAAATTAAAAATCCTGTAAATAATAAATGGTTTAGATTTTTTTTAGTTGGTTCAGAGCTTGCCTGTACTATTCTTGCAGGACTATTCATTGGAGATTATTTAGATAATAAATTTCATATGGGCCATACTTTTACTTTAATAGGTATTGTTTTAGGAAGCATCTCGGGCTTTATTATTATGTTTAAAATATTGAATAAATTTAAAAAAGGGAAGTGATATGAAAAAATTTATATATATAGGATTAGGACTAATGATAGTTTTTTATATTATTTTTCTAACAACTAAAAATATATTTATTGAAGGAGCTCTTTATGGCTCAATCATATCGTATATAAATTGCATAGGTATCAAGATGATTACAAACATGTTTTTAACTAAGAAAAAGGGGAAATTTTTTGTTTTATTGTCTACTTTATTGAAGATATCATTGATAGCTTTAATAACTGTCTTTTTAGTTGAATATCTATCATTAGACTTAATTGGATTTTTAAGTGGTTTTAGTGTAATTTTAATTGTGTTTATTTTACTTATTCAGGATAAATAGTTATGGGTGCAGCTTTAGAGCATGCTCAATGGACTGAGCTAATTGGTGTTAATGAATATGATCATGTAATTGGATCATTATTAGTTGTTACTTTTTTGCTTTTAGTATCATTAAGGGTTAGGTCGCAATCAACTAATAATAGCTCCTTAGTCCCAAGTCCAAAGTTTTCACTGACAAATCTTTTTGAATTTTTATCGTTAGACTTTTTGTTAAAGCTTTTAACGGACATATTTGGAAGTGAGGAGAAGGCAAAAAAACTTCTTCCACTACTTGGCGGTTCTTTTTTCTTCATATTTTTTTCAAATTTGTTAGGAGTTTTTCCAGGTTTCTATCCTGCTACACAAAATTTAAATTCAACTCTTGCTTGTGCATCTGTTATTTTCATTGTCTATAATTACATGGGCTTTAAGGAACATGGATTAGGTTATCTGAAACATTTTATGGGTCCAATTATTTATTTGGCCCCTTTAATGATTATTATTGAAGTTGTTAGTCATTTAGTTAGACCAGCTTCTCTGTCATTAAGATTGTTTTGGAATATGTTTGGTGATCATTTGGTCTTACAAATTTTTTCAAATTTAACACCGTATATTGTTCCAGCTATATTCATAGGGCTGGGTGTCTTTGTGTCATTTTTACAAGCATTTATTTTTACAATTCTTTCAAGTATTTATATTTCACTCTCAACGAGTCATGATCATTAAAGATTATTTTTAAAGGAGGACCAAAATGAGAAAAATTTCACTTTATGCTTTTTCAATTCTATCAGTAATGCTTTTGGTATCACCAGAAGTTTATGCTGCTACAAATGGAGAAGCCGTGTCAGGTTTAGCTCTTGGTGCTGGATTAGGTATTGGGTTAGCAGCTGCAGGTGGTGCAATAGGTCAAGGTAAAACTATGGATGCTGCATTGAATGCAATTGGCAGAAATCCAGGCGCTGCTGGACAAATTCAAACACCAATGATTATTGGTTTGGCTCTTATTGAGTCACTAGTAATTTATGCACTAGCTATAACATTCTTACTTCAGAGTAAAATTTAATAAATTAGGGGATTTTCTCATAGATTATCCCCTAATTTTTTATTTAAATTTTGAAGTTGTAAGAGAAAGTTTGCCTATAGACTTTCTTTCTTTTATAGAATTAAATGCTGTTTTGAAATTATCAAAATTATAGAGTGTGGGCTTAGATATTTTAATTAAGCCTTGCTCATAAAAATCATTAATCTTTGAAATTGATTGTAAATTAAAATTTGTATTTCCTTTAGCAAAAGGTCCCCAAAAAACTCCAACTACGGAGATGTTTTTCAGAAGAACTATGTTTGCGGGAATCTTAGCAATCTCTTTTGAAGCGAAACCCATTGGCACTAATGATCCTTCCCACGTCAAAAAACTCAAGCAATCGATAGTAATACTACCGCCAACAGAATCAATGATATGATCGACCTTTCCATTAAGATTTTTTTTTAAAATTTCTTTAAAAGGCTTATTTTCATCTCTCAAAATTAGTTTATCTGCACCATACTTACTACATTCGTCTAATTTTTCGACCGATGATGCAACAGCTATAACCTCACATCCGAGTGCTTTACAAATTTCTATAGTAGCGATTCCTATGCCTCCTGATGCACCCAAAATCATAACCTTATCATTTTTCTTACATTTCAATCTTTCAAATATTGTATAAAATGCAGTTCCATAATTTATGATCATGCTAGATCCAATATCATGATTAATTTTCTTAGATTTTTTTAAAACAAAATTATGATTTACCGATACATATTCTGAAAAACCACCCCACTTTGTTAAAGCTATAACCTCATTATCTAATTCAAAATTTTTCACATCTGACCCAACAGATTTAACGACTCCTGAAACTTCAAGTCCAGCAACAAATGGTAATGGTGGACTATCTTGGTAGTTACCTTCATAGGCAAGAATATCAGCAAAACTTATACCAGCACAATAAACTTCTATCAAAACCTCATCCTTCCCTATCTCGGGAATATCGGAGCTAGCTATTATTAAATTATCTATACTCCCAAATTCTTTTTGAATTATTTTTCTATTTTTAATCATTTTTGATTACTTCCTTTAATTTAATCAATGCTTCATCTCTAGACTTGATATTGCCTTCAAGCTGATCATCAAAAATTTGTGATAAAATTGATTTATAAATAGGCCCAGGCTTAATGCCCAAATTAATAAGGTCGTTCCCGTTTAAAAAAGGCTTAGGTAAAATTGGCTCATTCTTTAACTGATCCAATTTTTGTAAAGTAAAATCATAAAGTGATAAATCTCCATGACTACCTAAACAATCTGCTTTATGTAATTTTAAATGGTCATTAAAATTTTCCATTGAGACAAATTTTTTAAAAGTACTCTTTTTCATATTTTTTATATTTCCAAATTTCATGTGTTCTTTTACAAGTGATACAATCAACTCCGTCTGTTTGTTAGAAAATTTTAGTCTTTTACAGATCTTCTCCGTTTTATTTGCACCAACATATTCATGTCTATTAAATCTAATTCGATCAGTTTTATCATAGGTATCTGGTTTTCCAATATCATGGAATAGTGCACCATATACAACTTCAATACTATTTTCCGAAGTCGATTCAGATAATTTATCTAGAACCAAGCAAGTGTGTACAAAAACATCTCCCTCAGGATGAAAATCGGGTGGCTGTTGTATATTTTTCATCTCTAATATTTCAGGTATAAATGTATTCAGAATATGATATTTATCTAATAATCTTATTCCTTTAGCTGGGGATAAGCTTAACAAAATTTTAGATATTTCATCTCTAACTCTCTCTATACTTATGTTTACAACTTTATGTGATAATTCATCCATAGCTATCGCGGTTTTTTTTTCGATCTCAAAATTAAGTTGATTTGAAAACCTTATCGCTCTTAAAATTCTTAAATAATCTTCAGAAAATCTTTCAAATGGATCTCCTATTGTTCTAATTATTTTATTTTTTAAATCTAAAAGACCATCACAGTAATCAATGATTTTATTTGCGATAGGGTCGAAAAGTAATCCATTTACAGTAAAATCACGTCTCTTCACGTCATATTCTGCATTTTTTGTATATTTAACCTTGTCAGGATGTCTTCCGTCAAGATAATCAAAATCCTCTCTAAATGTTGCAATTTCAAATGCGTATTTATCTTGCAATACTATTGATACACCGAAACTCTGTCCTACTAATTTTGAGTTTTTAAAGATTTTATTAATCTCATTTGGAGTTGCAGATGTACATATATCATATTCCTTAGGATTTTTTTCAATTAATAGATCTCTAACCGCTCCGCCAACAATATAACTCTCAAATCCAGCATCTGATAAAATTTCAATTATCTTTACTGCATTAATATAGATTTCTGAATTTTTAGTTTTTTCTGAGAGTTTAATCATTTAGCTTAATTGTCAATAAATAACATTAATGTATAGTATAGACAAAATTCAAGTTTTATAAATCCATGAATAATTTATTTTTACTTAGAGAAGAATTAAGAGAAAATGGTGAAAGACTAGCTTATCAGTTTTTAGATGGCCTGAATTGGAAGCAATACACTTATCTTGATATTATTAATTCAATAGACTATTTAACATATTTTATTATTAATAATAATATTTTTAATAACAAAGTTTATAATACGGGATCTTCATCACTAGAAAATACTTTACTAACATATGTTTTTTTGAGCGTAGGCTCATCAATAAATATTAGTTCATATGATGCGGATAGCTTTAAGTCCAAAATTAAAGAAAATAACGTAATCATTATAGATAAAATTGAGGATTCTATGAATTTTAAAGATTCTGAGAATAATATCTATATTACGCTAAATGAAACTGTTAACGAAGGAGTGTTACCAAAAGTATATAGTCCTAAATTAATGTATAAATTTGGGCTTCTTGGTAAAAATAAAATTGACGAAAACAAATGGCTTCAAATTTTAAATAAAGATTTTAGCTCAAATCTTACCTTTGATAGAAAAGAGGAAAGTAATTTAAGAATTATCGAATCACTAGAAAATCTGATTATTGATATACCAGATAGAGAGTTTTCTAATATATTTTATCAAAAAAAAGATTTATTTTCTTTAAAGATTTGTGCGCTAATGCTAATACATAAGAAGAAATTTACTAATTTTTATAATTGGAAAGATCTATGCACTAATTTAGAAGAAACTTTACCAACAAATTTATTTATAGATTCCAATAATTTATATAGATTGATTGAGGATGAGAATTTTGAAGAAAAAACAATCCAAGAATTGCTGGGAAAAAATATAAAAAGAATAATTTCAACTGATGTAATAGATAAAAACCTAATCCAAAAGGTTAGCTCTCTTGGCTTGGAATTAATTAATTTATGATCATAGACTAACTTGAAAAATCTGACATCATAGGAAAAATATCACTTATTATTTTAGCTATTGATTTAGCAATTTCCATATGTTCTTTTTGAGTGCCATTAGAACTTCTTAATTCGATATAATGGACCCAGCTTCTTAGAGTTCCATTCATATACATCCTACTTACAGTATTACCCTCGGGCAAAACGGCCCTTGCTTGTTCTTTGGCTATTCCATTATCAATAGCCCATTTGTATGTTTTTAATGATAGATCAATTAATTTTTTTTGCTTGTTTATCCATTCTGATTTAAGAGTTTCATTATCTGTATCAATTGAATTTTGCCTATTTTTATTATCTTGCAATCTAGCCTCTTTTAAAACAAAAGATAAATCTTTTGTAGGGTCAGCATATCTCTGGCTAAATTCTTGGAAACTAAAGGATCGATGTCTCAATATCTGTCTTGCAATATCTCTTGTAGTTTCAATTTCAATACATGCAGTAACCATTTCTAGTGGAGACCAGTGTTTATTATTTATTAAATACTTAATTAGCTTTTGTGAAGTTTCATTATTATTTTGATTTGATGGATTTGAAACTCTTGCACAAAATGCTACTAATTCTTGAACATCGGTAATACCTTCATTTTCGAACTCTATTGTTGGCTTTGAATAACTGACTAATCTTACTTTCATTTTTTAAAATTCTCTAATTAATTAACCTTAAAAGTATATCTAAAAATTATGAATTGAGCATGTAATATTGAAGTTAAAAAAATTTTAATCTAATAATCTTTAATAATTTAATCTATTTTCCTTTAAGATCACCCCATATATCCTTATGTAACTGAGGTAAAACTCTAACTTTTAAATTATCATTCAGAACTTTTTCAGTAAGTAATTTAATACTCGATCCCCAAGTAGGCTGAAAAATTAATTGTGCGCGAAAGTTATTTTTTTTTATAAACTCTTTAGCAAATGAATAATCATCGTCAGTATCAATAATAAATTTAATTTGATCTTTACTTTTTAACTTAAGAAGATTTCCTAAATTAATTGCACTATCCATTTTTGATGATGGGCATTTACAATCCATACTAATAACTGTGTTTTTACTATTGAAAATATTTGGTGGCTCAATATGACCTGCGGTTTCTAAAATAATATTTTTCTTTAAGTCAATAAATCTTTCTGTAATTGATACAACTTGTTCAATCTGAAGCAATGGCTCTCCACCCGTTATACAAATATTATCACAATTATAAATTTCAGCTTCTTTCATTACGGAACCGATTGTCCTAACATTGTATTCGTTACCTTCAACAGCATACATGGAATCACACCAATCACATCTCAAATTACAACCGTAAAGTCTGATGAATACTGTGGGAGTTCCAATTAAGACCCCCTCGCCTTGGATGGAAAAAAAAATCTCACTTAATTTGATTTTCATAATTTTTTGATTTTGGTAAATCCAATAATCCCTCCTTAAAAGCTCTTAAAATTAATGGGTCCGGTAAACCTGCATCCTCGAATCCTTTGGCGCGAAGTAATGATGCATGATCATCACCCTTTGGAGGAAAATTTCCACAATATGATGTATGTGTATATGCAAGAGCATTCCAACATTTGTCACCTATTTCTTTTGCAAGTTGCACTATTTGAAATTTTTGTAAATCTAAAAGCGGTGTAATAATTTGTATCTTTTTATCTAAACCAAGTGATAAAGTATTTTCTAAAGAATTAATAAAGTCGCCTCTACAATCTGGGTAACCTGCATAATCTGTTTGACAAATCCCTGTTATTAAACAATTAGCTCCAATAGTATAAGCATAATTTGCAGCAAGAGATAAAAATACTATATTTCTTGAAGGGACAAAAGTTTCTTGAATTCCTTTTTTAAAATCTTTAAGATCGTTTTTAGTCTCAAGTATTTTATTCCGATTTGTTAGTGGAGAGTCTCCTTCAAAAATACTACCCAAATTCAATATCTTATGATTTTCAATATTTGCCATCTTTGCTATCTTTATTGAAGAAGAAATTTCTAATGAGTGGATTTGATTATACTCAAAGGTTATAGCTGAACATTCATAGCCATTCTTGATTGCCCAAAATAGGCATGTGGTAGAATCTTGGCCACCGCTTAGTACAACTAGTGCTTTTTTCATTATGAATCTATTATAATATAAACATGAGCAAAGTTTTAATATTTGAAACAATCGGATTTGCATCTGAAATAAAAAATAAATTAAAAAAATATTTTACAGATATTGAAAAAATCGAAAAACTATATTTTAAAAACTGTTGGACTTATAAGCAAATCTTAGGCCATTTTATTAACTCAAATGGTCATAATTTATATATTAAGCGAGGTGATAAGATAATAAGTTATTGTCTATGTATAGTTAATGATGAATTCATTGAAATACTTAAGATCGCAACTATGCAAAGTCAAAGGGGTAGAGGTTTTGCAAATAGCTTATTAGATAAAGTAGAAGAATTCGGGATAAATAATTCCTTGAAAAGAATTTGCCTTGAGGTTGATGAGACAAATAATTTAGCAATCGATCTTTATAAGAAAAGAGGATTTCAAACTGATGGATTAAGAAAAAAGTACTATAAAAATTCAAATAATAATGCAGTTTTAATGAGCAAGGGTATTTAATTGCCTTTAAATCTACCATATATTTTTTCTAATGCTGAAGTCATCTCGCCAATAGTACAATAAGCCCTAACGGCCTCTACTATAAATGGCATAATATTGATATTTTTTTCAGCCGCATTAGTCAATTCCGATAGACATTTTTCTACCAATTGATTATCCCTTTTCTTCTTTAAGCTATTTAATCTTTGGACTTGATCTTTTTCTAGCATAGGATCAATTTCTTGAATTGGCATCTCTTTTTCTTCGGTGGCTTTAAAATCATTTACGCCAACTACAACTCTATCTTTATTTTCTAACTCTATCTGGAAATCAAAGGCTGAACTTTCGATCTCACCTTGAATAAAATTGTCTTCTATGCATTTAATCATTCCACCTCTATCTTTAATAATTTCTAAATATTCATAAACCTTTTTTTCAATTTCATCTGTTAAATATTCAATATAATATGATCCAGCAAGTGGATCAATTGTGTCGGCGACTTCTGATTCAAAGGCAATTATCTGTTGAGTTCTCAGGGCAATTGTAGCAGATTCCTCAGTGGGAAGACCTAATGCTTCGTCAAATGAATTTGTATGTAAAGATTGCGTCCCACCTAAAACTGCAGCTAGAGCTTGCATAGAAACACGAACTACATTATTTAGTGGTTGCTGGGCTGTAAGAGTAACACCCCCAGTCTGAGAATGAACTCTAAATTTACATGAGTTTTCATTTTTGACACCAAAATTATCCTTAAGTATATTAGACCAGATTCTTCTTGCAGCTCTATACTTTGCAATTTCCTCAAAAAAATTGTTATGAACTGCAAAAAAGAAAGACACCCTTTGACAAATTTTTTCAATATCAATATTTCTAGATCTTGCGATCTCTAGATATTCAATTGCATCTGCCAACATGAAAGATAGCTCTTGGACAGCAGTTGAGCCTGCTTCTCTTATATGATATCCACTTACACTAATTGGATTCCACTTAGGAACATAATCTTTACAATATTCCATTATGTCGACAGTTATTTTTACTGAAGGTTCAGGGGGGAATGCATATGTTCCTCTAGCAATAAACTCTTTCAATAAATCATTTTGAATTGTCCCCATAATTTTTTCGGGGGAAACTCCTTGTTTCTCAGCGGTAATCATATACATGGCGAGCAGCATTCCAGCAGTCGCGTTTATAGTCATAGATGTTGAAACTTTATCCAGTGGAATACCATCCATGAGAATCTCCATATCCTCTAATGAGTCAATCGCAACACCAACCTTACCAACCTCACCTTTACTTATTTTACTGTCAGAGTCATATCCCATTTGAGTTGGAAGATCAAAAGCTACACTAAGACCAGTTTGACCTTTATCTAATAAATATTTAAACCTATTATTCGTTTCTTTGGCTGAGCCAAATCCTGCATATTGCCTCATTGTCCAAAATCTACCCCTGTACATAGTGGGTTGAACCCCGCGTACAAAAGGGAATTGTCCTGGTAGAGAGTTTTTATCATCAGTCTTTTTATCTATATCATTAATTGTAAAAAAACGATCCACATCAATACCAGATGATGTCGAGAATGAGTTTTTCCTCTCTTTTAACTTATCTTGAAATTTTTCTTTCCAACTCTTTTTGTCCATCAATTAATCCTCGTCAAATTTCCGATTAGTAAATATTGCAGAGCAATTTTATATTCTGAATTCTTGAGATGCTTAATATTATTCAAGGCTTTTTTTGAATACTTTTCAGCCTCTTTTTTTGCTTTGTCTAAAGCACCTTCTTGAACAATAAGATTATACAGAAAATTCAAGCTCTTTCTATCAAATTTTCTTGTTTTTAATATTGTTTCGGCCTTCATATAGTTTGATTTTGACGATGAGGAAACAGCAATTATAAGTGGTAAAGTAACTTTTCCGTCTTTGAGATCTTGTAAAGTTTTTTTACCCAATGATTTAGACTCCCCTGTAAAATCTAACAAATCATCAACTATTTGAAAAGAAATTCCCAAAAATTTACCAAAATTTTTCATTAATCTGATCTCTTTATCTGATGCACCTGACAGTATTGCTCCTACCTCTGAACAGGATGATAACAAAGATGCCGTTTTTAGGTTTATCATCTTAAAGTAATTATCAATAGAAAATTCATCAAAGTTTCTCGACATTGTTAAATCCATTATTTGACCATTTGCTAATTCTGATGCAGCATTAGTCACGGAATCCATAACAAAATGATTTTTGGTTTTATTAATCAACCACAAAGATTTTGACAACAAAAAATCGCCCGCTAAAACACTTGCATGATCACCCCATATCAAATTTGATGTTTTTTGCCCTCTTCTCATTGAGGAATTATCCACAATATCATCATGAAGCAGTGAAGCATTATGTAAAATTTCAACTGCTGCAGCGGCATTGTAAACTCGCGCACTAGGTTTTGCTTTGAACACCAAGTAGCTTAATAATAATAAAATTGGTCTAAACCTTTTACCAGCTTTCAAAACGATATGTTGAGATATTAGCTTGGACATCGGAATTTTTGATTTAATTGATGCTTTTAATATTTTTTCAATTTGATACAAGTATTTTTCTAAAAGCTCAGAAATATCATTAGAATTCATTTTTTTAAATTATCAGATAAAAGTATTAAGTCAAAATATTATATAATATAATATGTTGATTTATGATTATATCTTAATAGGTATATTAATTTCATTTTCCCTTATAGGGTTATTTCTAGGATTCATTAAAAGCATATCTAAATTTTTAATAATGATTATTCCACCTTTTTTCGCTTACATATATTCCGAAAAGTCGTTATTAATATTTCAAGAGGAATTTAATTTTTACTCAGGTAATGGTGCTAGGTTTTTAGCTTCTTTAATAGTTTTTCTCATTTCGTATATATCAATTAAGTTGATATGTATGATAATAGATAGAGTAATCACTTTTTTTGGCTTAAATTTAGTGAATAAATTTATAGGGTTTTTAACAGGCGGTATATTAGGGGTTATTTTAGGCTATATACTTTTGATTATTCTTTATGAATTCTTTAATATAGAAACATATAGTTTTAAACTGATTAATGAATTATTTAAAATAAAAATATGAAAAAAAAAGAAAGACTTACAGCATATCAGTATCTTCTAAAAGATAAATTAAGCGGTGATAAGAATCGTGAGCTTATTGCGCTATTAAAAGATATAAAATTAGCAGGAAGACAAGTTGCAAAAGAATTAAATAGTGCAACTTTGAATAATACGATTGGAGAAATGTTTGGAAAAAAAAATACACATGGTGAAGATGTTAAAAAATTAGATATTGTAGCTAATAATCTTTTTATCCAATCACTGGAAAATGGTGGGAATTGTGCTGGGATAGTATCAGAAGAAAAAGAAAAGGTATTAATTTTCAATAATGAAGTATCAAGGAATTCTAAATACTTAGTATGTATTGACCCACTTGATGGCTCTACCAATATAGATGTTAATGTACCTGTTGGAACAATATTTTCTGTTTTAAAAAGACCTAGCTTAGGCGACAAAACTTTTTCAAAAGATTTTTTACAAATAGGAAGTAAACAAGTCGCCGCAGGATATATAATCTATGGATCTTCAACTATATATGTACTAACTGTGGGTAAAGGTGTTGATGCTTTTACATTAGATCCGGTAGTACAAGAATTCTATTTATCTCATGAAAATATTACAATACCAAAAAAAGGTAGAATGTATTCAGTAAACCAGGGAAATTTTTACGAGTTTCCTCTAGCCTTACAAGAATATATTAGATGGTGTGAACAAGAGGATAGTAAATCAGGAAGACCCTACTCTTTAAGGTATGTGGGCTCTATGGTTGCCGATATACATAGAAGTTTATTGAAAGGTGGTTTATTTATTTATTCAAAATCAAAAAGTGCCACTGCAGGTAAGTTAAGGTTATTGTATGAATGTAACCCGATGGCTTTTCTAATTGAACAAGCAGGTGGAATGGCGACTGATGGAAAAAAAAGAATTCTAGATATTGCTCCAAAATCTATACATCAGAAGTCTCCAATATTTATAGGTTCTGCGGATATGGTTAAACAAATTAATAAATTTTTAAAAAGTAGATTATTCAACTAAGCTATAGTAACTTTTTTGTTTAAATATATGTCTTGAACAGAGTTTAGAATTTCAATACCATCTTTCATTGGTTTCTGAAAAGCTTTTCTCCCGGTTATCAAGCCCATACCGCCCGAGCGTTTATTAATTATCGCTGTTTTGATTGCTTGTGCAATATCATTATCACCAGATGGGCCCCCCGAATTAATAAGGCCTGAACGTCCAGCATGGCAGTTTAAAAGCTGATACCTATTTAAGTCAATTGGATTCTCGGATGTTAAATCTGAGTAAACCTTATCATTAGTTTTACCAAAATTTAAATCTATAAATCCACCATTAGTTTCTGCAAGCTTTTGCTTTACTATATCAGCCTGAATTGTTGATGCAAGATGATTAGCTTGACCTGTCAGATCGGCTGCTAAATGATAATCTTTACTCTCTTTTTTAAAATTCTGATTTCTTAGATATGCCCACAAGATTGTAATAAGCCCTAAGGAGTGAGCATATTCAAACATTTGAGAAACCTCTTGAATCTGCCTCGAACTTTCAGAAGAACCAAAATATATTGTGGCTCCAACACCGATTGCGCCCATATTAAATGCTTGATCAACAGATGCAAACGGGATTTGATCAAATTCGTTCGGATATGATAAAAATTGATTATGATTCAATTTAACGATGAAGGGGATTTTATGCGCATATCTTCGTGAGACCGATCCTAAAATACCAAGTGTTGAGGTAATAGCACTACAACCTCCCTCAATAGCAAGTTTGACTAAATTCTCAGGATTAAAATACAATGGATTTGGTGCAAAAGAAGCTCCCGCAGAGTGTTCAACACCTTGATCAACTGGTAAAATTGATAAATAACCAGTACCTTTCAATCTGCCAGTATTCAACAAATATTGGAAATTTTTCAAAACTGAATTAGGACGATCACTATCAATAAGTATACGATCCACAAAATCTTTACCAGGTGTTATAACCATTTCTTTATCTATGGATTTACATTCATGATACAAAAGGGATTCTGATTCATTTCCTAGTATGGATTCAATCCAAGATAGATCATTACTAGGTCGAGATTTTGCCATATTTGAATTATAAAATATTAATCAAGAATTTCTATACCTGGAAGGTTCGATCCGCCAATATATTCCAATAAAGCTCCGCCGCCTGTAGACATATGGGAAATTTCAGATTCTAAAACTTCAGCTTTTCTCAATGCTGCAATGGTTTCACCACCACCAACTACAGATGTAGCACCTCGCCATGTAGCCAGGGCAACCGCTCGAGCGACATGTATGGTTCCTGAGGAATATTTTTCAACTTCAAATACACCCATTGGCCCATTCCAAAAAATACATCCTGGTCCTTTAATTACTGAGTTAAATAAATCAATTGTTTTAGGACCAATATCAAAAGCTTGATAGCCATCAGGAATATTGTCATCAACTATTAAACATGAATTTGTTTTTTCTATAGATTCAGAAACTAGATGATCGATTGGCAAAATTATTTTATTTGAGTATTTTGAGTAAACTTTATTGGCCCAATCTACCATTTCTGATTCAAAGATTGAATTGCCTATCTTTCCGCCGTTAGCTTTGATAAAAGTATATGCGGCACCACCAGCTATGATAATTTTATCCGCCTTATCTAACAATTTAGACATAGCTGATATTTTATCTTTAATTTTAGATCCACCGATAATAACAACAAATGGTTTTTCTACTTGTTCCAACATCTTAGATATGAACCTCAATTCCTTATCAACCAAAAATCCAGCTAGTTTTGATTTAAAATTTGTAGCCATTCCGAAAGTTGAAGCATGAGCACGATGAGACGTACCAAAGGCATCGTTTACATATATATCAGCAAATGAAGCTAATAATTTGGAAAACTCAGAATCATTATCGGTTTCCTCCTTAAAGAATCTTAGGTTTTCCAACAATACAACAGACCCTTTAGGTAATTTATCAAATTTATTTGTCCATCCTTTATCTTTAAAATCATTACAAAAAACGACTGGTCTTTCCATTAATTCAGACAGTCTTTCAGACACAATCTTTAGAGATAAATCTGAATTAACAATACCCTTAGGTCTTCCTAAATGAGAACCCAAAATAACTTTAGCTCCAGCATTAATTAAAAAATCAATAGTTGGTATTGACCTCCTGATTCTATAGTCTTCACGAATATTATTTAAATCATTATTTATGGGAACATTAAAGTCTACTCTAATAAAAACTTTTTTTTCATTAAAAAAATCTTTTGGATAATCTGATATTACTTTCTTTTTATTCAAAGCATGCTTCCAATTTTTACTGTTAAATCGATAACTCTAGACGAATAACCGTACTCATTATCGTACCATGCTACTATTTTTATAAAATTATCAGATATTACACTAGTTCCAAATGGATCATAAATTGCAGAGTTTGGATTTCCTAATAAATCCATAGAAACAGCTCCATCATGAGCTATTCCTAAATAACCGTTCAAATATGAGCTTGAAGCTTTTTCAAACGCATTATTAATTTCATCCAAAGTGGCTTTTTTTTCAATATTTGCAACAAAATCAACCATTGAAACATTGGGAGTTGGAACCCTAATTGAAATGGCAGACAAATTTCCTTTAAGCTCTGGAAAAATTTCTTCAATGGCTTTAGTAGCACCAGTGCTCGTAGGAATCATTGATAATGCTCCTGCCCTGGCCCTTCTGATATCTTTGTGAGGCGAATCAACAATCCTCTGATCATTTGTGTAAGAATGAACTGTTGTCATATGGCCATTCTTAAGTCCAAAATTATCTCTTAGAACTTTTACAATCATTGCTAAACAATTTGTTGTGCATGATGCATTAGAAACTACATTATGACTTGAAGGATCATATAATTCATCATTGGCACCCATAACAGTTGTTAAATCTATTTGGCCACTAGCTGGCGCAGAAATAACAACTTTTTTTACGCTTCCACCAATATGCATTGATGCTTTTTCTTTAGTAGTAAAAATACCTGTTGACTCGATAACAATGTCACACTTCATAGAAGTCCAGTCAATTTCACTTGGAGACATTTCTGAAAAGAACTTAATATTTTTCCCATCAACTTGAAGTCCATCGTCTAAAATATTAACCTCTCTGTTAAGCTGACCAAACACAGAATCATACTTTAAGAGTTGAAAACAAGTTTTTAAATCTGCAATATCATTTATTGCTACTACCTCAATATCAGATCTATCTAGAGAAATTCTTAGCACTTGTCTTCCAATTCTACCAAAACCATTAATTCCGACTTTTATAGACATTTCAACCTCCGTGAAAGTAAGTTTTAAAATATTACCTTTTTGGCTTTGGATTTCAACGATTGAAGAAATTTCAATAACGTGATATTGTGAATTTATGGATAATCTTAAAGTTGCTATTCTAGGTTCGACTGGATATACAGGAATAGAGCTATTAAAAATTTTAGACAACCACCCAAAAGCAACTATCAAGTTCCTTGGCGCTAATAGGAATACAAAATTGAAAGCGCAAAGACTATTTAGTGGTTTAAAAAATTCAATAAATGTTTCAATTAGAAATAATTATGATGTTAAAAATTATAAAGATATCGATGTTGTTTTTTCATGTATGCCACAAGGTGAGCTATCCAAAAATTTTAGCAAATTTAAGTTCAAAAAAGATCAATGTTTAATCGACTTAAGCGGAGATTTCAGATTACCAGAAAATTTAAATAAAAAATGGTACGGAATAAAAAGAAATAAAGATATTTACAAAAAATTTCAATATATTATTCCAGAATTAAATACAAAAAAAATAAGGACTAAATTTGTTTCTAACCCTGGATGTTATGCAACATCTATTGCGCTTGCAATTGCTCCACTAAGTAAAGTCTTAAGTACAGAAATAATAATCGATAGTAAATCTGGAATTTCAGGTGCTGGAAAAAATACAAATATTCAATATTTGTTCAATGAAGCTAATGAAAATTTTAGTATTTATAATGCTGGTGAACATAGGCATGCTCCGGAGGTTGAAAATTTTATTAAAGTAAACTACAAGAAAAAAATTAATATTTTTATGGTTCCTCAACTTTTACCAATTACAAGAGGAATCCTTTCAAATGTTTATGTCACGCTTAGAAAAAATATTACAGAAACTTCATTGAAAAATATATTTACAAAGTTTTACAAGGACAAAAATTTTATAAAGGTATTAAGTAGTGGATTACCATCAATCAAAGATGCTCTCAACACAAACAATTGTATTATAGGGATAAAAAAAATTAAAAATACTCAGACCTTTATGATCACAAGTGTTATTGATAATTTGTTAAAAGGTGCATCAGGTCAAGCAGTGCAAAATATGAATTTAATTTTCGGATTTGAAGAAAATTTAGGATTGTAATTTATCTATTTTATTAATCAGATCATCAATTTTTTTATTCATGATTAGCATGTCCTCGCCAGTTGGATCCGGCAATTTATTATGATAAAGATCAGGCGCATTTGAAGTAAATTCTTTGTTAACAACTTTTCCTGGTATGCCAACTACCGTAGAGTTTTCAGGAATATCATCAATAACAACTGAATTTGCCCCGATTTTAGTATTTATTCCTATTCTTAGTGGTCCTAAAATTTTACTGCCTGCGCCAACTATTACATTGTCATCAATAGTAGGATGTCTTTTTCCTTTGTTGGAACTTATTCCGCCTAGTGTGACTCCTTGATATATTGTTACATTATTTCCTATTTCAGTAGTTTCACCTATAACAACTCCCATACCATGATCTATAAAAAAACCGCTTTTGATTTTTGCGCCAGGATGTATTTCTATACCAGTTAATGTTCTAAGAATATTAGATATTATTCTAGCGACCAATTTAAGTTTTATTTTCCATAATAAATGAGATATTCTGTGCCACATAATTGCATGAAAACCAGGATAAGCCAAAAAAACTTCCAATATATTTCTGGCTGCAGGATCTCTCTCAAATACAGCGTCTATATCTTTACCAATCAATTTAAACAGGCTCATTTCTTAAAGAATAAACTATATGTTTAATTTTCAAATACTTTTAAATATTCATATGAAGTTGATCTTTCGACAGGACGTCTATTAATTTCTAACGTAAGCCTCCTGAATTCTTCAGGCGGAAAATATTGTCCATACTTGCCACCAGCAGCAGTTGTAATTTTTTCTTCCATTAAAGTTCCGCCAAAATCATTAGCGCCTGCATTCAGACAATATTGAGCAAATTCCGGACCCTGTTTTACCCATGAAACTTGGATATTATTTATTATTCCACGAAAAAAAAGTCGAGAAACTGCATACATTTTTAATTGATCTAAATCTGTGGGTCCTTCACGAGATATGCCTTTTTTAAATAATCTTGTATCCCAGGGAATAAATCTTAATGGTACAAACTCTGTTATACCATTTGTCTCTTTTTGAATTTGACGTATTACTTCAAAGTGCCTGGCCCAGTGGAAAGGTTTGTCAACATGACCATACATAATAGTAGACGTTGTTTTCATTCCAGCCTTATGTATTTCTTTAATTGTATCAACCCATTGATCCGTAGTAATTTTACCTGGTGCAATAATTTTCCTAACATCCTCACTAAGTATTTCTGCGGCAGTGCCAGGAAATGTTCCATGACCGACATCTTTTAACATTGAAACAAAATCTCTAATAGAAATATTTAATGTACTAGCACCATAGTGAACTTCAAAAGGTGAAAAACAATGTGTATGCATCTCGGGAACAGCCTCTTTGACGCTTTTAATAATTTCTACGTAAAAGTTTCCATCTATATCAGGATGCATACCTCCCTGCATACAAACTTCTGTGGCACCGTTATCTTTTGCCTCATGAACTTTTTCTTTTATTTCATCCATTGTAAGAAAATATGCTCTTTCATCTCCTTCAGCAGCCATGAAATTGCAAAAGCCACAATATGTATTACATATATTTGTAAAATTGATATTTCGATTAACTACAAATGTAACATCATCTCCAACGTCTTCTTTTCTTGCAATATCTGCAGCGATAACGAGCGAGGAAAGATCGGTAGTATTATCAATTAAAAAAAGCTTTTCAGCTTCTTGCTCGGTAATTTCCTTGTTGTTAAAGGGTTTTTCAATAATTTTTGAAATTTCTGAAGAAGATTTTGACAAAGTTGTTTCAAAACCTTTAGCCCTATTATTTTCAATTAGATTAATAATGTTTTGTAATTCTTTATCCATTATTTTAGTTGTCTGCAACAAAGCCTGTTTTATCTATAAACTTCTTTGCCCTCCCAAGAATATGATCTTCAATGTAATTAGCCGATAAATATTCGGGATATACTGGCAATCTCTCGCGTAAATTAAAACCAAATTCAGAAATTGTATTTTTCATCATGTCAATTTGAGGCCAAGGAGATTCAGGATTTACATAATCAATAGTTATTGGAGATACACCCCCTAAATCATTAACCCCAGAAAAAACATGTAGCATGTATGTTTTAGAGTTTAAATTAGGTGGAACCTGAATATTAACAGAATTCGACATTATTAATCTTGATAATGAAACTGTTTTTATCATATCTAGATCTGTAGGCGCTGGTTGGCCCTCCATTTTAATTCCTGGTTTGGGATTAAAATTTTGAATAATTATTTCTTGAATATGTCCATAGAGATTATTTATTCTGTTTAATTCTAATATTGAGTCAATTCTTTCATCCCAATTTTCGCCAATGCCAATCAAGATACCAGAGGTCCAAGGAATATTAAGTTCTCCTGCCAATGAAATAGTTTTTATTCTAGCTTTTGGGTATTTATCAGGGCATCGATAGTGGGCCATGCCTGGATCCATCAACCTCTCACTTATACTTTCAAGCATAAGTCCCATGCTGGGATTAGAGTTTTTGAATCTGATAAGTTCAGATTGGTTCGCAATACCAAGATTTGAATGAGGAAAAATATTTTCTTCTAGACATATTTCACTCATAGAAATCATGTAATCGGCAGTTGATGTATAACCCATTGATTTCAATTTTTCTCTATAAACATCATAATTTCTTTCAGGTTTGTCACCCGATACAAATAAAAGTTCTGTGCATCCTAACTCTACTGCTTTTTTGGTAGATTTTAAGACCTCCTCAGGAGTAACAAGCAAGGGGCCTTCACCAGGCTCAATTTTAAAAGTACAGTACGAACATTGATCTCTACATAATTGCGTTAGAGGTATAAAGACATTTTTTGAAAAACTAATTAAATTTCCTTTAGAGTTCTCTCTTGTATCATTTGCGACAGCCATCAAAAGTGATACCTCTTCGATCGGTATTTTCGTTAGTGTCATTAATTTATCTCTGGTTAAATTTTGGGTATTTAAATATTCTTCTAAAATTTCAATATATTTTTTATTAATAAGATTGTAATCCCTAATAGGGATTGAATGAGAGTCAAAAAGACTTTTTATATTCTTATCTTTTACAAAATTGTTATAAATATTAGATAAAGACATCATTTTTTTCCGATCTAACTATGTTTTTTAATCCCTGTTTAACTGGTATATAATTATACCCCCTAATAATTACTACTGGAATACCCGCATTCTTAATCATTAGTAAACCAGCTGCAGAGGATATTTCATCCACTAATGGTATATCTGTATCGTAAAGCCTTTTATTATAGAGATCTTTATCATATTTGATTATTGATTTTATACCATAACTTCCTATAGCTATTTGTGTTAAGCCATTTCTCCATGGTCTTCCGACGCTGTCAGAAATTATTACGGGAATGGATTTTTTAAACCTTTTTTCAATTTCTAAAGAAATTCTTTTTGCTGATTTATTTGGGTTTTTTGGCAGTAGTAGTGCATGATCACTATATTTCAAATTTGATTGGTCTACTCCAGCATTAGCCGCTATGATGCCATTTTTATCTTTTGTAATTATAAAATTTTTACTAATTTTTATAATTTTCTCAGACTCATTAAATATAAGTTGAGTTATCTCAGGAGATTTTTTTATTTTTTTTGATATTTTCTTAATCTTGTTCGATATTTTAACATCCGATAACTTTATAATTCTTCCCTCAGAAATCGAAATTATTTTATGCGCGATAACTAAAATATCATTTTTTTTTAAGGATAATTTATTTCGTTCAATTACATTAATTATAGATTCAGATATAGAGTCACCTTTATTAATGATTGGAAAGTTGTTGATAGGAACTATTTCAATGCTTTTCATAATTTATTATAAAATTTTAATGATACTTGATGCAAGCTGAGTTGAAATATCATCATCTTTAATTTTAATTTCTTGTATCAATGTTTTAATCCCCATTTTATTTATTTTATCTTCATAAATTCTATCACTATTATCAATAACTAAATAATCAATAAAATCTTTATAATATTCTGCGATACCAATTACAGAACAATCTAGATTTTTCAATTTTAATAATTTTAAAATTGGACCCTGAAAAGCTAACCCGTTAACAATAGGCGAAATTGCGACCTTTATCGCATTTGAGCTATTGATTATCAATTGTAATCCTTTTAATTTCAAAATTGGCTCTATGCTAATCAAAGGGTTGCTAGGGCAAAAAATTATTAGGTCGCTAGAAATAACAGCATCTTTGATTGGCTCGTAAAGTTCTGCATTTTCTGCATCAACAAATTTAATATCTTTAATACCTGGACTCATCTTGTGTTTGATTAAATATTCTTGGATATGTAATAATCCTGCATCTGTTTCTAAATATGTTTCAACTTTATCATTTGTCATTGGAAAAATTTCAACATTATTAATTTTAAGCTCATCTTTTTTAATATTTATTGTTTCACTGAGAGTAATACCTGAATCTAGCTGTAATTTTTTTCTTTTATTATATTCAAAGTCTCGGTCACCTAAATTAAACCAGTTTGATTTATTACTTCTTACCATTTTAAATGTATCTTTTTTAATTCCCCATCCTCTTTCTCTGTCAATAATTCCAGATATCCAATATAACACTGAGTCAACATCGGGGCTCACTCTCACATCGTAAATATCAATATCATCAGAGGTATTAACAACAAATTTTAAAATATACTCTGATCTAAAATTATAAAGACCACGTAAGAATTTACCCGCTCCTACTCCGCCTCCGAATGTTATGATATTTTTTTTCTTGTTTGACATAATTTTATTTTACATTGATAATTGCCTGATGGTACTCGCAAGAGTTTAATAGGGAAGTACGGTGAAAGTCCGACACAGACCCGCTGCTGTAAGAGGCATTTAAATCTTGTAAGCATTTGCCACTGTTTTTACGGGAAGGCGCTTCCAAGGCCTTAAGTCAGAAGACCTGCCATTAATATTAATATTTTTCTTCGTGGTTAAAGGAAAAATACTTTTATAAGTTTTGAAGGTATTTATTTTTAATCGTTCGAAGTAACTTGGAGGGTTACTATGAACTATTTTATTAAAATCTTTTTCATAACAATAATCTTAATTAATTCAAGTCTTGCAGATGATATATCACTTAATGAGCCAAATAAAATTGGTGATACAACAATAGAAACAAAAAAGTTTGGGGGCTCTACAACAGTTATTACTGAAGATGAAATTAAAACATCAGGAGCACAAAGCATTGGCGACTTGTTGAAATCAGTTCCTGGACTATCAGTAAAGCAAAGTGGATCTAGGGGAGGCTTGATTAGTGTTTTCGCCAGAGGCCAAGAGTCTGATCATAATCTTGTCATAATAGATGGAATAAAAATGAATGATGTAGGTGGATCATTTAATTATGAATATATACCTATCAATAATATCCAATCAATTGAAGTGCTCAGAGGACCCATGGCAGGCTTCTTTGGATCAGAGGCATTAGGATCTGTAATTATAATTAATACAAAAAATCCAACAAATGAGACTCAGATTTCATTGATGGCAAGTATGGGTTTTAATCAATCTTTTAGTAAAGATACCGTTGGGCAGACTGATGGCGGTACATTTTTTGTTAATGAAGAATCCATATCAATTAGCGGGCCTTTAAACAAAGATTCTAATGATGTTAGACTTGACTACTCTATTGCGTTTCAAAGGGTTGATGATGACGGTTTCAGAATTTTCAATGATTCATTTAACAATAAATCACTTAATGCAAAACTAAATATAACTGCTCTGGAAAATAAGCTAAAAATAAGATCAAGTCTTTTCGATTCATGGGCAACGGTTAGATATCCCACTAATAACACGGGTGCAGTTGGCAGTTACAGTTCGACATCCGGAACTCAAAGAGACTTTAGACATTTAAATTCAAGAGGTGTTAGTACAACTTATGAGATTTATGACTACTCTCAAATTGGCTTTGACTATTCTTATTTTTTTAATAAACGTGCTACGCGAGATTCAGGAAGCAGCAATGTAGATTGGTGGGAAAAAAAGAAAAAATACAATTACTATTATAAATTAAATAACTATGTTAATTCTGGAATTACTTTTAATTCAAAACTTGGTTTTGAGTACACAGATGAAAGAAGTAATTATCACACAAATGCAAGTTCTTACGCAACAGATTATGGACATAATACATATGTTGAATCCTTTTATGGAATGTTTTCAATTAATTTTTATGAATCATTAGTTGCAGATGTTGCTTTAAGAAAGGATGACCATGAATATCATGGTTCAACTTACAGCCCTACTATGTTCTTATCAAAATTTATAAACCCCCAAATAAAAATAAGAGGCGGCTATAGCCAAGGGATTAAATATCCTGGTATATATGAAACTTATTCGGCAATAAATCTTAAGCCGGAAGAAAACGAATCATACGAGATAGGAGTTGATTATCAAAACAATATATATTCATTATCTTTAACATTATTTAAAAGTAAATCTGATAATATGATTGCTTATAGAAGTTCTGGAAGTCCTAGTTATAGAAACCTTGATGAAGCAAAGTATCAAGGCTTGGAATTATCTGGTCTGCTTAAACTACAAAATGAACTATCTTTAAGATATTTCTTTACTTATTTAGAAACTAAAGCTGTAAATGCAAATAATACTGTTCAGCAAAATTCATACAATTATGCTAATTGGCAAAACGATGAGGCTCTTTTAAGAAGGCCAAAAACTAGCGGTGGCCTGATATTAAGCAAAACGTATGAAAACTATTTTGTTTCAATAGATACAACATATACAGGCGGTAGATGGGACTATGAAAATAGCAGCACACGTCTTTATAATCATTCTTATTGGGATTTTGGATTATACAGTGATTATACATTTAATATTAATAATGGTTATAAAAGTAAGATTTTTTTAACTATTTCAAATATGTTTAATGATAAGAGAGAGGAAATCTTAAACTTCACATCACCAGGAAGAACAGTTATGGTCGGTTTCAGATATGACACATCTAATTAAATAAATTAAAATAAAGATGTGAAAATTATATCTTTGCTACCAGCTGCAACCGAAATACTTTGTGATTTAGGTTTGGCTGATAATATTATTGGTGTATCGGAAGAATGTAATTATCCAGACATTGTAAAGGATAAGAAAATTATTTCTAGAATTAGATTGGATTTAGAAGATAAAACTAATTTAGAAATTGATAATGCTATATCAAAATTAATTAATCAAGGTTTATCTCCTTATATAATAGATGAAGATCTAATTGAGGAATTAAATCCTGATTTCATAATATCCCAAGAAACTTGTGCCGTATGTGCAGCTTCAAAGAACGACATTAAAAAGATAAATGTTGATAATAAAATTATCGACTATTCTCCATTAACATTAGGGGACATACCTGAATCTATTCTTAACATCTCAGATAAATTAGGCGTTAAAGAAAAAGGTTTAGAAATTAAAAAAAAATTTCAATTTGAAATTAATGATATTTCTTCGAAAACAAAAAACATAGTAGATAGACCCAGGGTTTTTGCTATGGAATGGATTGATCCAATTTATATTGCTGGCCACTGGGTGCCTGATATGATCAATATTGCGGGAGGCAAAGAACTATATGGAAAAGGTGGTGAAAAATCTCAAAAATTAAATTTTAACAAAATTATTAACTATTCACCCAACTACATTTTTATAATGCCTTGTGGATATAACGTTGAAAAAACTTTAAATGAGATAGATATCTTATTAAGTAACAAAGATTTAAACAAAATACCAGCTTTTAATTCTGGAAATGTTTATATTGTAGACGCAGATTCATATTATACGAGGCCAGGACCACGAATAATCGAGGGAATAAAAATAATTGCTAGGACAATAAGTCCTTTGAATTATCAATATGAACCTAAACCAGATTCAATAATAAACTTGCAAAATTTCATTCATTTTGAATCTTTTGCAGGATAAATAGGAACCTAACCTTTTGCAGATTTAAACTCTGATTGATCAGTAGATCCGCTAGCTGATGGTGGTGTACCATCTGTTAACGATTCTGATGCAGGTCTTTGAGTTTCACCACTTGTTGGAGCTGCTTCAGCTGTTTCAGAACCTGTGTCTGCACCAATATTTGTAGCAGCCATCCAAAACAAAGCAACCATTCCTAGAGCAATAGCTATAGCTGTCATTAACACTCCTCCTTGATAACTAAAAGTGTAACTTATACAATTGTACATTAATGACAGGAAAAAAATCAAGTTTATTAATTGATAAAGAAAGAATCATTAAATCTTTTGAATTTATAAATGAAGGCTCAAAAATATTACATTTTGACAATGAAAATTATCTAATTTTTAAAAAGGATTTTTTGCAAACTTTAGGTTTTATAAAATCAGGTGATTTTTTTCTAGATGTAAATTTTAATTCTGTAATGCAAGGCGAATTCCCGACTCTTGAAATAAAAATCAGTTTTTTAAAAGACAAAATTGAAATTGAGAATTTATCACATTTGATATCTATAAATAACGGCAGTGAAATAAACGATTTCAAAAATTATTTAAAATCGGAAATAATCAATATAGCTCTATTTTGTAATAAAACTAACGAATTAGAACTATTACAAATTAATAATAATTTTGTTGAAATTTTTAATAGTGAACTAAATAACTTTATTAATTGACTTTTAAAAATTATTAAAAAATAATAACCATTCAAGGTAAGATTATAAATTTGAGCTATGCTAGAATAACAGGAACGGGAATATATGTCCCTGAAAAACTTCTCACGAATGAAGATTTGGAATCCTTGGTTGATACATCAGATGAATGGATAAAGGCTAGAACAGGCATTTCTGAAAGAAGATTACTTGAAAATGGATCTACATCAGATATGTGTTATAGCGCATGTATTGATGCATTGAACAACTCCAATACAGATCCTAAAGAAATTGACGGAATCATTGTTGCAACTGTAACTCCAGATTATATAACCCCTTCGGTAGCATGTTTGTTGCAAGATAGGCTGCAAACTAGAAAGGTTTTTGCTTTTGATTTATCAGCTGGTTGCTCAGGCTTTATTTATTGTTTAAATATTGCTAAAGCCCTGATCGAAAATAAGCAATCAAAGAAATTGCTGGTGGTTGGAGCTGAATATCTATCAAGCATTGTAGACTATAAAGATAGGGGCACATGTATACTTTTTGGTGATGGTGCGGGAGCTGTGGTTATTGAAGAAAGTAATGACCCAGGAATATTATCAGTTTGCCTAGGAGCTAGTGGAAAGGAAGCAGAATTACTATATGTTCCTGGCGGTGGGTCAAAAGACGTGAATGGTTTTAGATTTTTAAAAATGGAAGGTAAAGAAGTTTTTAAAGAAGCTGTAAAGGTAATTCAGTCTAACTCACTTGAAGCTATAAAGGCTGCTAATCTTGAACCTGCAGACATAGATCTTTTTATCCCACATCAAGCAAATATGAGAATTATAGAGGCCGCCAGGGAGAGATTAGAGCTACCTTTGGAAAAATGCTTTATTAATATAGACAAATATGGCAATACATCGTCCGCTTCTGTGCTTTTAGCACTTCACGAAGCACATAAGGAATCAAAAATTAAAAAAGGAGATAATATTTTATTCTCGGTTTTTGGTGCTGGATTTGCATGGGGCTCGGCTGTCTTAAAATGGTAATAAATCAAAATATTAAATTAAATATTGATGAAAAGTATTTTTCTTCGGTTTTATCTGACGATGAAATAAAATTTTTGGAAGATACCGAATTCGTAAAAGAATTAAAAACCGAAATAAATTCAATAGAATCATGCCTCAATAAAATTCCAAATTTTACTGATATTGTTTTAATAGGTTTTGGTGGATCAAGTTTAGGTACAAAAGCAATTTATGATTCGTTAAAAAATTTATATGAATTAAAAAAAATTATTTTTATTGATAATTTAGATGATGAAATTTTTTACCAAAGTATTGCAGAAATTGATAAAAATAAAGCTTTATTTTTATTTGTGAGTAAATCAGGGAATACATATGAAGTTATTTCTTTACTAAATCATATGTTAAAAGAAGGCTTTAAAAAAGACAGATTTCATTTTATTACTCAACCAATACCCTCCCAACTTGAAAAATTTGGTATAAAAAATAATATAGCTATTACAAACGTAAATGAAAATCTTGGGGGTAGATACTCGGTATTGAGCATATCAACTTTTCTTCCTTTAGAACTAATTGGATGCGACTGGTATAAAATAAAAGAATCTGCTCTAAATTTTTATAATTCTGAAAAAGAAAATTCTTTTAAAATTTGTTCCTCCTTAATAAATTTTTATATGAATAATTACCAAAATGGAAAAAATATTTCATGTTTTATGCCTTATACAAGTAGATTATCTTCCTTTTCCGAATGGATAATGCAACTTTTTGGTGAAAGCTTGGGTAAAAAAAATCTTGGTGGATATCCAGTTGCGCTAACACCAATAAATTACTTAGGTCCTAAAGATCAGCACTCACAACTTCAATTAGTGTTAGATGGTCCACCAGATAAAACTATGACATTTTTTAGAGTCAATAAAAATGAGGGTTTAAATAAATATTCAAATATTGAACAAAGGGCGACCGCTCAAGCACTTAATGAAGTAAATGTTCCGTATATTGAAATAGAACTAGACGAATTAGATGAATCATCTCTTGGAATTATTTTTATAATTTACGAGATTGTAGTTTCTGTTATTGGTTTAAAATTAGGTGTAAATCCATTTGATCAGCCTGCAGTGGAACTTATAAAAAAGAAAATTAAATAAAAATTAAAAAAACTTTTTATCTAAAGAAAGATTGCCACCGCCAGTAATACACAGTACATAAGAAAGTCCTATTAAACATAACTGATAACCGTAAGTATCATATGTTGGGTAAAATCCACTATCTAAATGTGCTACCCATATCCCAACCAGCATGACTACAATCACGCCAAAAGCGGCAGGACGAGTTAATAATCCTAAGAGAATGGCAAGTCCACCAAAAAATTCAACAAAAACTGCGACGCCAGTCTGCCAATATTCAAACCCAAAGTTTAGTTGCCATGATAAAGCTTTTGATTGAAAGTCAGTCAACTTTGACCAACCTGCCGGTATAAATGTAAGTGCTAAAATAATTCTAGGAAAAATTGGAGCCCAAGATGAATTGGTTCTTAAAAGCCACATAACCTGATTATAACAAAATGGATTTCTATATCAATAATAAATGTGTTTAAAATATCATAATGGAATTATGGATTAAAGTTTTTGAGGTTATGTTTCCTGTTATCGCTGTTGTATCAGTAGGTTACGTTTTCGGTCTATTTGCGAAAGTGAATATGAAGCCAGTTAATACAATTCTTTTATACCTCTCTACTCCTTGCTTAATTTTTACATCTCTAACAGAGGATAGAGTTCAATTTATTGAAATATTAAATATAATTTCTATAGGAACATTATTAGTCTTAATTGGAGTACCAATTGTTTATTTATTTCTTAAGTTAATAAATAAAGATCCAAAAATTTTTTTAAACCCTATAATTTTTCCTAACACTGCAAATTTGGGTCTACCTGTAGTATTATTTGCTTTTGGTGACGCCGCATTTGATTATGCAATTTTATTTACAACTATTGTTTTCTTTTTACATTGCTCATTTGGAATTATTTTTATAAATGGAGTATCTAATATAAAAGAGGTATTTAAGATTCCTTTAATTTATACAGTAGCTTTAGCATTAATTTTAAATAATTATGAAGTTGAAATTTATAAGCCAATAAATATTTCATTAGACCTTATTGGAACAACTTGCATACCCTTAATGATGTTTAGCTTAGGTCATAAGCTATCAGAGACAAAAATAGTAAATTTAAAAAGTGATTTATTACTTAGCTCGATCAGACTAAGTTATGGTTTTATAATTAGCTTAGCAATTTGCAATATATTCGACATCGATAACCTTTTAATCAAAGTTTTTATAATCCAATATTCAATGCCTTCAGCAGTTTTTAATTATATATTAGCTGACAAGTATGATAAAAATCCCGATAGGGTGGCATCAATTGTATTCGTATCTACAATAATGTCTTTATTAACAATTCCTTTTATTTTATATTTTTTAATGAAATAGCTTCTTTGTGTTTTTTTATTTCATAATTAAATTCAGATGGATAATTATTTTTTATTAACAATTCACTTGCATCAAATATATTTTTAGCTTTCGAAATAGTTCTCGAAACTTTAGATACAAATTTAAATAAAATTTTTGTATCAACAATAAAAGTTATTTGACACATGGGATGGACATCTACCTTAATTCTACCCCTCCTAATTGGAGTTAAACCATATTTACCCTCGTATGCTAAGAGTGGAATTCTGCTCGCATCAGTTTCAATACTTAAAATCATTTTTTTCATTAATTGATATGATTCTGAGTCAATTCCCAAAGAAGATATGAGTCCCTTTTTTTTTGATATTAATTCTAAACTTTTTAATATTTCTTTCTGATTTAATTCGCCATCACTTCCAAAGCCTAAAATCCCTACAGAGGTTTTAATCTTATTGGAAATTTTATATAATACGTTTAGCATAATTGAGTCTGCTAATGGGCTGGCCAAGCCCTTTTCATCTCCCCTTGCAAGAACATCCCCTCCAACATCCATACCATATACACAATCTATTTTCTCTTTTTTACAAAAAGATAGCAGATCATCTGCAATGTCATCTAATGAGTTAAATATATTAATTAAAAAAACTTTATTTCTAACAAATCTGGAGAATTTAGATTCACTAAAATATAAGCCATCTAATGTTTTAGTTTTTGCTGAAACTAATCCAATACTTTCATTTACAGTATTCATATTAAGTATAGATTCAAAGGTTCTGGGGCCAGGATAAGGATCGATCGTATACCTTTCCCATGGTAACCCTCCAAGAAAACATTCAATACCTATTTTTTCCATATGAATTTTAAGTGGAATTGTTCCGATAATGTCTGCTCCGCCACCAATTCCAAGGATTAAAACTTTTTTTATTTTTTTTGAAGGTCTACTCATTTTAACTATTAAGGTTATTATATCTAACTGAGGGTTTAAATGTCCGAATATTTAGTTAGTGATTCAATTTTTAAATTTCATGGAGAAATTCCAATTCCTCCAGATAAATCCATATCACACAGAGCTGTTATTTTATCAACATTTAATAAGGAAATGACAAAAATTAATAATTTGTTACTTTCTGACGATGTAAAAACTACCATGTATTCTGTAGGGGCTATAGGCGTTATGTTTGCTGAAAATAATGGAAAAATATTTACTCGGGGAACTGGAATAAGAGAGTATATCCAATCGCCTGAAACTATTGACTGTAGAAATTCTGGAACAACTGCTAGACTTTTAACCGGTCTTTTATCTGGACAAAAATTTTCAACTCGACTCGACGGTGACGAGTCTTTAAAAAAAAGACCTATGGATAGAGTAAAAGAACCTTTGGAAGAAATTGGTGCAAAAATTGAAACAAATAATGGCAGAATGCCAGTTGATATTTTTCCATCAGAAATTAAAGGAGGATCTATTGATCTTTCTTCACCATCTGCACAAGTTAAATCTGCTATTATACTTGCCGCTTTGTCAGGAAATGGAGAGCTTAAGATAAATATAGATAAAGTTACAAGAGACCATACTGAAATAATGCTGAGCTATTTTACTGAAAATATAATTATTGAAAAAAACTGTTTGACTGTAATTCCAGATCCAAAAATAATTACTGATCAAATTGAAATTCCCAATGACCCTTCTAGTGCTGCCTTTTTCATTGTTGGTGCGTTAATAAATGACAATTCAGATATTCTTTTAAAAGATATTTGTATTAATCCAACTAGAATTAAGTTTATTGAAATATTAAAAAATATGGGTGCCAATATTCTAATGAACAATGAAAGAAATGTTTCCGGAGAACTAGTTGCAGACATTAACGTAAAATCTAGTACCCTAAAAGGGATTGAAATTAGTGAATCTGAAATACCTTTGATAATCGACGAAATACCAATTTTATCTTTAGCGATGTGTTTAGCTGAAGGGGAATCAAATATTTATGGAGCTACTGAGTTAAGATTCAAAGAGTCTGATAGAATTAATTCAATAATTAGTGAACTTAGCAAGTTAGGCGCTAATATTTCAGAAAACAGTGATAATATAAAAATTGTTGGAAAAGAAACATTAACTTATGGTGAAGTTAACAGTCACAATGATCATAGAATTGCTATGATGTTAGCTATAGCGTCAACTAAATGTATCAAAGATGTTAAAATTCTAAATCCAGATTGTGTCAAAATTTCTTTCCCTCAATTTTTTGAAGTATTTGAAAAATATGGAAGGAATTCATAATTATGTTAATAACTATTGATGGTCCTTCTGGAGTAGGTAAAGGAACTGTAGCGCGAGCTGTATCATATAAGCTTGGTTTTAGTTATCTAGATTCTGGGGCTATGTATAGAGCTTTGGCACTTTATGCAGGCCTTAAAAATATAAAAGAAGATGATGACCTTAAATTAAAAAAACTCTTGATTGATATACATATACAATTTGTAACAAATGACGAAGGTGAGGATAGAGTTTTTTTAAATACTGATGATGTTACAGAAGATATAAGAAGTAATGAAATTTCCCAACTTGCATCAAAATTCGCAAAAATTGAACTTGTTAGAAATGTTTTAACAGAAATGCAGAAGAGATTAGTTAAAAATAAAAACTACATTACTGAGGGTAGAGACATGGGTACTTATGTTTTTCCAGATGCTGAATATAAATTTTATCTAGAAGCAGATCCCATTGTAAGAGCTGAGAGAAGAAGTTTACAATTAACTCAAACTCTAGGGATGAAATTTAATCCTCAAAAAATTCTTGAAGAAATAAATCAGAGAGATAATCTTGATAAAACGAGGAAAATTTGTCCATTGCATCCTGCGGATGATGCTATAATTATAGACACTACAAATTTATCGGTTGATGATGTAGTTGAAAATATTATTAATAGGATAAAATAGTGGCTATAAAAATTATTTTAGCGGATAGTGCAGGAGTTTGTTTCGGAGTTGAAAATGCTGTTTCAACTGCAGAGAAAGAATTACTTAAAAATAAAAAAGTATACTCTTACGGCCCATTAATTCACAATCCCCAAAGTATAGAAAAACTTGAGGAAAATGGCCTAGAAGTAATAAATAAAATTGAAAATAAACATGGAAAAATAATTATTAGAGCTCACGGAATTACAATTGAAGAGGAGTCTAAGCTAGGGGAAACTGGTTCCGAGTTGATTGACATGACATGTCCAATTGTTAAGAGATTGCAATTTGCAATTAAAGCTCTAACTGAAGACGGATATCATGTAATTATAGTTGGGGACGAGAATCATCCAGAAATTATTGGCGCCAAAAGCTATGGAAAAAATAATATATCAATTATAAAATCAGTTAGCGAAGTAGATGATTTAAGTAATAAATTTAATAGATTAGGAGTTGTAGCTCAAACAACTATTCCAGTAGAGAATTTCTGGAGAGTAGTGGATAGATTAAAAACAATTGATGAGTTAGATCTTAAAGTTATTGACACATTATGTGACGATATCCATAATAAACAAGTCGAAGCAAAAGAAATAGCAAAAGATGTTGATGTAATGATAATTATTGGTGGTAAAAATAGTTCTAATACTAAAGAAATTGCTAAAATATGTAAAAAAGTCAACCCTTTGACATATCAAGTCGAAACTTATGATCAACTTAGGCAACTTAAAATTGATTTTAAAAATAAAACAGTAGGTATTAGTGCAGGAGCTTCTACGCCCCCATGGATAATTAAAGAGACTATAGATGAACTTATGATGGTAAATTAATGAACCAGCCTGATATTAAAGATATAAAAATTAGCGTACCAAAAATTGGAGATGAAATTGATTGTACTTTTTCAAGAAAAGATAAAGAATTTATTTATGTAGAATTCGGATATAAATCAGAAGGTAGAATAAATATAGGTGAATTCACAGATGAAGAAATTAAAATTCTCAAAACATCTCATAAAATAAGGGCAGAATTTAAGGATGAATCTTTTTCTTTTCCGATGCTTTCAACATTAAATATCAGGAGAAATTTAGAAAACGAATCTATAAATAAGAAATTTAAAAATAATGAACCTATAGATGCAAAATTTATTGCAAAAAAGAATGATCATATTTTAGTCAATTTAGGAGAGAAGGATTTCATAAAGGGAAAGATTCCAAGAACTGAAATGAATGATGAATCTTTCAATAAATTCTATAGAAAAAATCAAATAATAAAAGGTGAGATAATTACTTTTGAAAGTGAATATATTCTTTCTGTTAACAAATTAAAAAATAATCATAAACAAAAATTTTTAGAATATATTAAAAATAATGATACTAAAGAGATATCAGCCAAAATAACAGAGATCAAAGATAGTAAAATAGTGATTAATTTTATGGATCTTGAGTTAGAGGTTGATAGAGAAAATATTACATATTCTAATAAAAAAAATTTAAATAATATATTTAAAAAAAATTCGATTCACATATTTAACCTAGTTAAGTCCACCCATCAAAATGAAATAATTAATCTTCAAATTAGTTCTCTAAAAAACCAATGGCCAGAACTTATAAATGCAAAAAATAATAAAATAGAATTAAGTGGTAAAATTATAGCTGTTAAAGAGTTTGGAATATTCATCGAATATAATAAAATTTTTGATATTTATATTCCTAGAAAAGAGTGTTCATGGAAAAAGTATGAAACTAAAAATTTTACAGTAAACGATTTTATAAATTTCAATATTACTAATGTAAACGAACGTGAAAAAAATATTTTGGGATCTATAAAAAATTGTATACCAAGCGATGAGGAGATCTTCTATAATGCTAATAGAAACGAAAAAATTTCTGTAAAATTCACAAAAGATATAGGAAAAGATTATATAGGAAAAAGCAGTCAAGGCTTAAATGTAATTATAAATAAATATGATATTTCATGGAATAATGGACAAGATAGTCTTAATTTAAATGAGTTATATGAATGCAAAATAATTAAAATATCTAGCAGAAAAGATACATTAAGGGTTAGCATAAAAGATCTCAAAAAAAATCCCTGGATAACCTTTAAAGATAAATTCAAATTAAATTCAATATTAGAGGATCTTGATATTTTAGAAGTAGAAAATGAGAATATTATCATAGATTCCTATCAAGGCTGTAAGGCTTTCTTCCCTATTAGGCTAGTAAGTGAAAATGCTATAGAAAATTTAAAAAAATCTAATAAAATATCTGGAATCGTGGATAAGTTTGATGATATGAAAAATCTTATTTTTTTGAATAACATAAAATATGAGAAACGCTTAGAAAAAAAACAGATTAAGAATTTTAATAAGTCACAGGGTGAATATAATTCAAAATTAGGGGATATTTTTAAAGATAAGATTAAGATATTATGAAATTAAAATATATTATAGTTGGGATAATATTATTACTATTTATATTAAGCTCGTCCAGCAACTTCTTAGATTCTAATAGAATTGCGGTGCTTGAAATAAATGGTGTTATTGATAATCCAAAAGATTATCTTAAATCCATTGATAATATTTCAAAAGACTCTAAGATTAAGGGCTTAATTGTACGAATTGATTCTCCCGGAGGCACAGTAGGATCATCACAAGAAATTTATGAATCACTTAAAAATATTCAAAAAAAAATTCCTGTAGTTGCAAGTATTATTGATGTAGGAGCATCAGGTGGATATTTAATTGCGTGTGGGGCAGAGACTATTTTTGCTAATTCTGGATCAATAACAGGTAGCATTGGTGTTATAAGTCAGTATTATGATGCATCAAAATTATTAGAATTTCTTAAGTTTAACGTTGAGATTTTAAAGAGTGGTGAATATAAAGATTCTGGGACCCTCACAAGGTCTCTCAGTCAAAATGAAAAAAATCTTCTCAATAAACTCCTAAAAGATATTCATCAACAATTTAAGAATGTAGTCCAAAAAGAGAGGGATCTCACTAGAGAGGAAACAGAGCTCGTTTCTCAAGGACAAATTTTTTCTGGTGAAGAAGCTGCAGAGTTAAAATTGGTTGATTATATTGGTGGTTTGTCGAAGGCTAAAGATTTCATTCTAAATAAAGTTGGCGAAGGTGACATGGAATTAGATATTTTTCCTAAAAAAGAGGAAAAACTGATAGATAAAATTATCCCTGAAACATTGAAAATAAATAGCTTAGAATCAATATTATTTAAAAAAATGCTTTACTTATATACCCCCTAATATATAAATGTGTTAAACTCCCTTTATAATGCTAAGAGCAGTTTTAATTTCATTACTTTTTATTGTAAGTTTAATTTTTGTGTTTCAAAACCAGCTAATATTTTTAGATGAATATACAATTTATTTAGATTTTTTCTTCTATAAAATTGGAGATAAAACTGTGCCCAATTCAATACTTATTGCATCTTCTTTTATCTTAGGTTTTCTAGTATGCATTATATCTATTGGTATAGGAACTATTAAAAAAAGTATTAAAATTGGAGAGTTACAAAAAAAAATAATTTCACTTGAAAGCTCTATAAATGACAAGGTTGAAAAAATTGATCAATAAACCGAAATGGATAAAATCTTTAATCCCCTCTGGGAAAGATTACATTAATTTAAAAAAATTAACCAAACAAAATAATCTTCATACCGTTTGTGAGGAGGCTAGGTGCCCAAATTTAGGTGAGTGCTGGAGTAAAGGAACTCTGACCTTTATGATACTTGGTGATACTTGTACCAGAAGTTGTGGTTTTTGTGCAGTTAAAACTGGATTCGGAGGATCAATAGATCATCTTGAGCCAAAAAGGTTAGCAAAAGGGATAGAAAATCTTAAATTAAATAATAACAATATAGAACATATAGTTATTACCTCGGTTAATAGAGATGATAAAAATATTGAAAGTGCTCATATCTTTTCTCAATCGATTAAGGAAATTAGAAAATTAAATTTAGATTTAGATATTGAAGCTTTAATTCCTGACTTTTTAGGAAAAAAGGAGGCATATGACTTAATCATCGAATCAAATCCCGATGTTCTAAATCACAATATAGAAACTGTTAATAGACTTTATAGATATAAGCAAAGCACTGGTGTTGATAAGGATAGAGCTGTAAGACCTCAAGCAGATTATCAACGTTCTTTAAAACTATTAAAGTATTTTTCTGAAAATTCAAAAATAGTTACTAAATCTGGAATTATGATTGGTTTGGGGGAAAGTTGTGATGAAATTAGAGAATGTATTAGAGATCTTTCATTTTCAGGTTGTAAGATTATTAATATAGGGCAGTATCTTCAACCCACGCCTGAGCATATTAAAGTAAAAAAATATTATTCCCTGCAAGAATTTGAAGAATTTAAAGAATACGCTGAAGAAAATACAAACATTATTATAGCTGATTGTGGACCAATGGTTCGAAGTTCGTTCCGAGCGGAAAGTCAATTGTTTAGCCTTAGAGAAAGAATAGAGAAGATTTAATGAAATTTATTATTTTGCAGGCAGATGGAATGCCTGATCGACCACTAAAACAATTAGACAATAAAACCCCATTAGAAGTAGCTAAAACACCAACAATTGATAGAATTTTAGAAAAATCTGAAGCAGGCTCTGTAAATCATATTCCAAAAGGTTTTAAATCAGGCAGCGATGTAGGAAATTTAAGTGTATTGGGATATAACCCAGTAAAATTTTTTACTGGTAGATCACCTCTTGAAGCAGAAAGTATTGGAATAGAGCTTGGTGAAAATGATATAACTTTCAGATGTAATCTTGTAAATATAGTTAATAATGATAAATCAAGTATTATGGAGGACTACTCTGCAGGACATATTAAGACAGAAAAAGCTCATATGATTATCAATTATTTAAAGAAATTTATTGATAGTAATAATCATGTTCTATATCCCGGTGTTAGCTATAGGCATATTCTTGTATCTAGAAGCCCCTTTAACCAAATTGAAACGACACCACCGCATGATATCTTAGAAAAAAATATAGATAAATTTTTGCCGAGTGGCGCTGATAATAGCGAAATTATATCAATTATGAAGGAGGCAAATAAAAGAATTAAAGATTTTAAAGAAGAATTTAGCAAGTTCAAAAATGAGAGAGTTAGCGATATTTGGCTTTGGGGGGAAGGCAAAAAAACTATCTTGCCAAATTTTGAGCAAATTAATGGAGTTAAAGGCTCTGTCATTTCCGCAGTTGATTTAGTTAAAGGAATAGGAAAGTGCGCAGGTCTAGATGTTATAAATGTAACAGGTGCAACAGGATACTTAGATACTAATTATGCTGGAAAAGTCGAAGCAGGAATACAGTCTTTAATAAAGAATGATTTTTTAATGTTACATATAGAAGCTCCTGATGAAACAGGGCACGAAGGGGATTTTCAAAAAAAGATCCAGGCTATAGAGGATTTGGATTCAAAAGTGTTAAAACCCCTAATAGATGAACTTGATTCAAATTTTAAAAACTACAGAATATGTATTGTATCAGATCACCCTACCCCAATTGAGCTGAGAACACATAGCTATGAATACGTCCCATATTTAATCTATGAAAAGAACACAAACTTGTGTAACCATAATTTTAAAAACTTCTCTGAAAAAATTGTCGAACAAACAGAACATATAATTGATGATGGATATAAATTACTTAGTAGACTCATTTGTAATTAATTTTGCCTTATTCCATGCTTTGTTTGTATCAATATTCTCTTTATCGAGTATTTCAAAAAACTTCTGTGACCTATTTTGAAACTTTTTAACGCTTCTGGCCAAGGCAATGTCAGGGTTTATTTTATTAAATCTACACAAATTTAAGCAAGTAAAGATAATATCCCCTATCTCGTCTTCCATGTTTTCAAAATTCTTATTATTTGAGGCGACTTCAAACTCATTAATTTCTTCTATTAATTTATTTAAGATGTCATTAGATGATGAAAACTCCAACCCTTTTTGTGCATACTCCTTAGAAATTTTAATAGCTCTTATATTAGGTGTGTCAGAGTTAAGTTTCCCTTTAGTCTTTTCAGATTTTTTTTGATAATCCCAAATTTCTTTGGCATCTTCGGCGGTATCGGCAATTTTATTACCAAAAACATGGGGATGTCTTCTAATTAATTTATCTGAAAGCTGAAGAATTACATCTGAGAAATTAAAATCTTTATTTTCTTCACATATATTAGATATAAAAATTATCTGTAATAACAAATCTCCCGCTTCTTCTTTGATATTATCTTTATCATTTTTTTCAAGAGCATCTATTATTTCATATGCTTCCTCAAGAATGTATGATTTTAGATCTTTTAAAGTAAGTTTCTTATCCCAAGGGCACCCATCTTCGGATCTTAATTTTTTTGTAATATCTATAAGCTTGTCTAGACTATTCATTTTAAACTTCAAAAAACTTTGGAAATTTAGTTAGATTTTTAATTCCTGATTTTTCGATTACTACAGTATCTTCAATTCTAACTCCACCTATATTAGAATAGTATAATCCTGGTTCAACAGTAACAACATTTCCCTCTTTCAATATTTCTTTAACTTTTGAAATTCTTGGTGGTTCATGTATTTCCAATCCTAATCCATGTCCGGTCGAGTGAATAAAGCCTTGCGGCTTTTCGTTATCAAAGGAAGTAACAAAATTTGATTTATTAAATTCATTTAAAATTTTATTATGTATTTTCATTCCGTCTACACCTGCTTTTAACATTTTTAAACCTAGTTTTTGACCTCTTAGGACAACCTTGAACATATTTTGTAAAATTTTATCTGGCTTACCTTTACAAATTGTTCTAGTTATATCCCCATAATAACCATTTATCAAACTCTTAGGAAAAATATCAATTACTATAGATGTTGATTGTTTTAAAGGGCCTGATCCATGGTTGTGAGGTTGGGTGGATTTGCTGCCTCCAGCAATTATACATTCTGGACATGTCAATGAATATTTAAAAAGTTCACTCTGGCAAAATTTTATTAAGTATTCCGAAGTAAGTATTTTAGAATTATGGATTAAATAATTATTTCTAATTTTTGAATATTTTATAATTTTTATTATCTCACCCATCACTTTCTCAGTTTTTGACATTATTAATTTTATTTTCTTAACTTCATCTTTAGATTTAACAAGTCTCTCTTTGCAAAATATATTATTATCTAAAACTTCTTTAATAATCTTTTTGGGTAGCTTTTGAAATAAGTAAGATGGAAATGAATAAGGTACAATAATTTTCTCTATTTTCATTTTTTTTATTATTCTTGATAAAATATCTTGTAAAGAATTATTTTTTTTAGAATCAATAAAATCATTAAGCCTCATTATTTTATCTACTTTAGATTCGGAAAGACCTCTTTCATATTCAAGATCATTTAAAACTAGGTATTTCTTTCGGGAAATTTCAAAGTAAATAATTGGGTCAGGTGCATGAAAACCGCTTAAATAGAGCAAATCTGGAGATTTTGCGGTCGAATCATATATCAATTTCATTACCCTCATATACCTAATATATCATATACTTTAAATTGATCTGATATTGATATGAAAAAAAAATTCATTAAACTAATAATGTGTTTAATATTAGCGATAAAGCTGTAAATGAGATTTCAAGATTATTAAGTGAAGAAGAAGACAAAACAATGTTTTTGAGAATCCGTGTTGTCCCTGGTGGATGTTCGGGGTTTTCATATGAAATGGGTTTTGATAATGAAATTGATAGTTCAGACCAAATATTTGAAGAAAGCAATATTAAAGTTGTTATCGATAAATTTAGTTATGGACATGTTGACGGTGGTACACTGAATTTTTCTGATGGTCTAAATGGTACAGGTTTCGGAATTGACAATCCAAATGCCACTGCCCAATGTGGTTGTGGATCTTCTTTTACAGTATAATTTTTCTTAGAATATATATAAGCATTATCAGTCCAATACAAAAAGATAATGCAAATATTTTAAAGTTCCCGAGTGAAAGACATATTATCGAAAATAGTAAAGATACCAAGCTAGTTGAAAAAACCAGTGAGTCTATCAAGTTAGAATTTTTATTCTTTTTAGAATCTTTTTTGAAAATTCCCCAATATCCATCAGGTAAAACTTTATTATAAAAATCTCTAAGTATATCAATCTGCGTGGGTTTAGTGACAAAAGTAAAGATAAAACCAATAAAAATAGATATAGGGATAATTATTAACTTGTTCAAAAAAGATAATTCATAAACATTAAAAAAATCTAAAATAAAAAAAGTGGTTGATAAAATTATTGATGATAAAATTGCACTTATTTCTGACCAAGCATTAATTCTCCAGTAAAACCATCTCGCAATAAGAAAAAAACCTAATCCTGAACTAACACTCCATAAAAAAATCCAAACTTTGCCAATATTATCAATTGCTAATCCTAAAAATACTGCTGACATTAAAAAAATTATTGAAAAAAGACGCCCCACAAAAACAAGATTTTTTTGATTTGTATCAGGTTTTATTATTTTATATATATCATTAACAAAATAAGAAGAGCCCCAATTAACTTGAGTACTTATTGTAGACATATAGGCTGCGACTAAGGAGATTAAAATAAGTCCCATAAATCCTGAACCTAAATAATCGTTAATCATTATCGGAAAAATAGATTCAGGATCAATATCTTTAGATGAATTAAATATTATTAAAGACGAAAATCCAATAAATAACCATGGAATAAGTCTGAGAACATAATGGTTTAAAACAAACCATATAGTCCCCAAGACACCATCCTTTTCGGACTTAGCGGTACAAAGTCTTTGAATGATATATCCTCCACCATCAGCATTATGAGATGTCCACCAGACAATTGAAACATAAGCCAAAAATGTCAAAAAGTCCTCAAAGTTAAATATTTGTGGAATAAAAGATGTTTTTTCATTAGGTAACTCTCGTGCCATAATAAAATAGTTTTCTAAACCACCTATTGCATCAGAATTTATTATAAATATTGCCAAGACAATTGATCCGGCGAAAGCTATAAAATATTGAATAAAATCATTTATCATCACACCTTTTATTCCAGATAAAGTTGTGTAAAAAATTGCTATTAAAGTTGAAAGTAAAAGCAAAGCTATTGAGTAATCCCCAATAATAATTCCAAAAATCTTCAAAAAAGCGCTGATTATCCAAGCAGATATAATTAAATTAAAAAAAATTGAAAAATAAAAGGCTTTAAAATAACGCAAGAATTTTGCCTCTAACCCTGAATATCTATATTGTATCAACTCATTATCAGTTAAAACACCGATTCTCCTCCAATAACGTGAGAAATAAAAAATAACTAAGCTATGTGTAAAAAGGAACGACCACCAAAACCAATTCTTCCAAAGCCCAGGAGAATAAATCCAACCGATAACAACAATTGGAGTATCGATTGAGAGTGTAGTTGCCACCATAGATGTTCCCAATAACCACCAAGAACTGTTTCTCTTTGATATGTAGTATGATTCTATTGTGTTAATTGATTGGCGTGAGATATAAATGCTTACCAGCAGGGTGAGCGATAAATACCCTAGAAGCATTATAATATCAATATTAGAAATATTATTCATGTTTATATTTTTCTTTAAACTTTAAAATTTTTTTAATTTTATCATCAAAGGTTATTTTGTCATTCTCATATAATGAACATAGGACATTAAGACATTCGATTGGATTATATGGATCTAATAATAAATCTCCTCCGGCTCCAAAAAAAGACTCAACAATTAATTTCTCATCATAATTTTCTGATAAAGCATTCATTCTAATTGAATCAGCAATGACAAGACCTTTATAATTCAATTTCATTTTAAGTAGTTTGGTAATAATATTTTTTGAAAGACTTGCTGGTAGTTCTAATGAATCAAAATATGTGTACCATCCATGATTAACCATAATTAGAGGAGCCCTTTCTAAAAAAAATTTAAATTGTCGAATATGAAAATCCATAAGTAAATTTATATCATCTTGGGACTTTGACAGCTGAATATGAGTATCACCATTTAGTGCGCCATGGCCAGGAAAATGTTTAAGACAAGGAACAATTTTATTTACTAAGCATGAATCCAAAAATAGAGAACAATTGCTAATTATAGAATCAATGTCATAACCAAGAACACGGTTTTTTAAAATATCCTGATTATTAATATTAAAGTCTACAACTGGAGCCAAATTACAAAAAATATTATAATCTTTAAGCTCAGAGTTAATCTCATTAAAAATTTTTTTAATATAATCAGAATCTTTAGATACTAAGTCGTTTTTATATAAAAAACCATCTTTGCATCTATGTCCAAAACCTTTTTCGGCATCAATATATAAAAAAAAATTATTCAAAATTTTACTAAGTTCTTTTTGAAAAAGTTTTAACCTCTCAGCAGAAAATGGAGCAACTTTTTCGAATTTAACCTCATCACTAGAAAATAAAATAAATGAATCAATATCATATTCTTTTGCTAATCCAAGCGCATTATTTATAGATTCTGATGAATTTAAATTTACTCTAGGAATTATTAAATTTGATAGGATTTTCATTTAGATGAAATTTTACCCAATATTACTTTATATTTTGATCCTGTAATATTTTTTAAATTAACTTCAACTTTGTTAACTCTTAAAAAGGCTAGATATGCAAAAAGTGCACACTCCTTAAACCTTGATGGCATGCCTGAATCATCAGAAATTAAAAAATCTATCATTGGTAATCTTCTTTTTAATCGACCCAATAAAAATTTATTTTTAGTTCCGCCCCCCGATAAAACTACTTGCTTAATCTTATGATTTTTAAATATAAATTGCTCATAAGATCTAGCTATAGTTTCTACCGTTACTTCAGTTAAAGTTGCTAAAATATCGTAGATTTGTAAGTCTTTTCGACTGCAATATGATAAAAGATCGTTTACATATTGGATACCGAACTCAATATTGCCAGTTGATTTTGGGGGTTTGCGTCTAAAATAATTATTTGATAAAATCTTGCTTAATAAGGGTTTATATATTTTTCCTTTTCTTGCAAACTCTCCATTTTTATCATATAAATATTCTCCTTTTGAGTACTTGTAAATTACTTTATCGATTAATGAATTTGCCGGTCCTGAGTCATAACCGATAGTCTTATCAAAGTTTTTATGAACAAGAGTCGTATTAGCAATACCTCCTAAATTTTGAGCAATAAAAGGTCTTTTTATAGATTGAAAAAGAATATGATCAAGAATTGGAACAAAGGGAGCGGCGGTTCCTCCCGATACGACATCTTTTTTTCTAAAATCATGAGCGACATCAATCTTAGTTAACAGTGCTACAGAATCTGCTTCGGTAATCTGAATTGTTGTAGTATTTTTTATATCATTGGCATGATGAATTGTCTGACCATGCATTCCTATTACTTCTGGTTTATATTTGCTTGATTTTAATAAATTATTGATTTTTCTTCCAACAAATTCTCCTAACTTTATAGAAATACTATCAACTTGAAGAATTGAAGAATTAGGGCCTAACCCTCTAATTTCATCTGATAAAATTGTAGGATATTTAAAACTTTGGCCAACTAAAAATGAGATCTTGTTTTTAGAAACATTAAAAACTGCAATATCCAAAGAATCGACAGATGTTCCCGAATTAACTCCTATTATCTGCATTTATTTATCCTAGAATATCCTTAAATATTAATTCTTTAGATAATTTTTTTGCTTTAGAATAATCTACATTTAACTTTCTCATTATAACAGCTACTCTAATATTCCATTTTGATTTTTCTAATAATTTTATTGCCAATGAATCTTCAATTTTTAAAATTATTGATAAATTATTAATACATCTTGCTCTTAGTTTTTTTGTAGTGGGTTTTATATCAATCATTAACCCTTTATAACTATGATCTGCCATCATCATAGCACTTGTAGTAATTATATTTAAGGCTATTTTTGTAATTGTACCAGATTTTAGTCTAGTAGATCCTGCAAGTATTTCTGGGCCAACTTTCAAAATAATATCAAGATCTGATATTTTAACCTTGGGCTTATTACAGCTTAATAATATATTTTTTGATTTCATTTTTTTTGCTTTTCTTAAAGCTGATAAAACATAATCTGAGGTTCCACTTGCAGATATACCAACCAAAAAATCTTTTTTATTAAAATTATATTTATTAAGTTCATCGATCGCGAGCTCTCCTCTATCCTCCGCTCCTTCTGCTGCAACTGTAAGTGCTTTTCTACCTCCCGCGATTAAACCTATAAATTTTTCAGACTCAACTCCAAAAGTAGGAGGCATCTCAGCAGCCTCCATTACTCCCAACCTTCCACTTGTTCCAGCACCTATAAAAAAAATGCGTCCGCCATTTAAATATGTATCTTGAAGAATATTTGATGCTTTGTTTATTTTTTTTGAATTCTTTATTAATGATTCATATATTTCATTATGATTTTTTATGAAAGATTCAACAATATTACTCTTAAAATCTCCATTATTATAGAGCTTTTCTGTTGATAAATTCTTATATCTATATTTCATATATTAAAAGTTTTAATACAATACATGGCTTAAGGCAAGAAAATTAATAAGAACTTCCAAAAATGTAATTATTAGAATAAAATATATATACTTCTATGAAGAAAATTCAAAGGGCATTAATTAGTGTTTGGGATAAATCTGGGCTTGATACATTTGCAAAAAAGCTAAATGAATGTGGAGTAGAAATTATCTCAAGCGGCGGAACTGCAAAATATTTACGCGATTCAGGATTAGATGTAAAAGACGTATCAGAGGTTACAGGATTTCCTGAGATGCTAGACGGAAGGGTAAAAACTCTTCATCCTAAAATTCATGGCGGTATACTTGCAATCAGAGAAAATCCATCACATATTAAAGATACAGAAACGAATAATATTGATCTAATTGATTTAGTTGTGGTAAATTTTTATCCTTTTGAAGAAACCATTAAAAAAGAAGGTGTATCCTTTCAAGAAACAATTGAAAATATTGATATAGGTGGTCCCACAATTGTAAGAGCTGCTGCCAAGAACTTTCAAGATGTATCTGTAATAGTCGATTCTGAAGATTACGATTTATTAATTTCAAATATAAAAGATAATGAAATAATGGTTGATAAAAATCTTAACTATACTCTAGCAAAAAAAGCTTTTTCATATGTTGCTAATTATGATGCCTCAATATCAAATCATCTTGGAATTTTAAAAACCGATAATACCAAAAATAAAATGCCAGATACATTAACTCTTCATTTTGAAAAGGCATATGATCTTCGATACGGAGAAAATCCACATCAAGATGCATCATTTTTTGTTCAAAAAAATATTGAAGAGGCTTGTGTGGCAAACTCGAAACAACTGCAAGGTAAAGAATTATCATTGAATAATATATATGATGCTGACTCTTGTTTTGAAACTGTTAAAGAATTTAATGAGACTGCCTGTGTAATTGTAAAACATAATAATCCTTGCGGGGCGGCCTTACATGAAAATCAACTGCAAGCATACATAGATGCCAGAGACTGTGACCCTGTTAGCGCGTTTGGTGGTATTGTGGCTTTTAATTCAAAAGTATTAAAAGATGTGGCCGAAGAAATATCTAAAACTTTTATTGAAGTTTTGATAGCCCCCGATTATGATTCAGAGGCATTAGAAATTCTCTCAAAAAAACAAAACTTGAGAGTACTAAAATCACCAGAAATAATCAAACCTGCTGAGAGCTCCAAAGACATAAAGAAAGTTGTAGGTGGAGTTCTATACCAAGATTCAGATAATACTTCGGATGAGGATTTTGAAGATTATAAAGTTGCAACTAAGAAGCAGCCGTCAAGCGAAGAAATAGAAACTCTTAAATTAGCTTGGAAAATTTGTAAAAATGTTAAATCAAATGCAATTGTTTTTGCAAAAGATAATAAAACTGTCGGTATAGGTGCAGGACAAATGAATAGAGTTAATTCTGTCCAATTGGCTACTATAAAAGCTTCTGAACACTATGGAACAACCGGTTCTGTCCTAGCCTCTGACGCATTTTTCCCTTTCCGAGATGGTATAGATGAAGCTGCTAAAGCAGGAGTTAAAGCGATTGTCCAGCCAGGTGGCTCAATTAGAGATGATGAAGTTATTCAAGCGTGCGATGAACATGGAATTTCAATGATCTTTGTGGGCGTTAGACACTTCAAACACTGATTATTTAGTTATCAAGAATTATTTTCTTATCTTTAAGTAGAATCCCTAAAGAATATTTATGCTCATTCAGAGATATATTGAAATCAGCTAAAGACTTGTTGTATGCAAGCTCTGCTTCGATTAACTCTGTTTGAGCTTCTAAAACATCATTTGTTTTAGATAAACCAATATTAAATCTTTCTTGTTCATTTTCAAGAATTTCTTTTTGGAGTTCAAGTCCTATTTTAGCAGCATCGATATTTTTAAGATTCGTAATAACGTCTCTCCAAGATGATCTTGCCTCAAGACTTACAAGATCGAGTAGCTGTTCAAGCTTAATAGAATCTATTTCCATTTTCGCTTTTGCAGATTTCAGATTTCCTTTAGCTTTATCATTACCTAATGGAATATTTAATGACGCTCCAACTTTCCAGCTTAAATTTTCTCCGGATCTCAGATTATCAATTGAATCATTTAAACCACTATCGTATTTAGAATCTATCGATGGAGGGCCTAAAATTGCAGATGAGTAATTACTGCTTTTACTTCCGCCTAAACCAGAATAGCCTAATGAAGCCTCCAGGTTGAAATCTGGCAATAATTGATTTTTATAATATTCCACCATTTGTTGAGAACTTTTTATTTTTAGTTCTCTTTGTCTTATTTCGGGCCTGTTATTGAAAGCAATAGACGATACATCACTTAATTCAGATATTGCCTCAGAATTTTTTTCAATAATACCGTCCAAAGTTACTTCTTCATCTAATGGCATTGAAATAGAAATTTTAAAATTATCTAGAGAAAGATCATAATTATTTTCAGCCTTAATTAGTTCAACTTGCCTAAAAGCAACAGCTGCTTTTGCTTGAAGTAGTGATAATTTAGGAAGAGTTCCAGCTTCAACTTGATATTCATTTTTCTGAACTAAATCCTCAGCCAAAGCTAGAGAAGAATTAGCTAGTTCAATATTTTTTTTTGCTAGTAATGCATTATAAAAGCTGGTTTTAACATTCAAAATAGTTTTTGAAACCATCTTCTCAAACTGAATCTTGGATATTTTAGAATTATTTTTAGAAACTATAATAAATGAATTATTAATTGAAGGACCAAAATCCTTCAATATATTTTGGGAAAACCCTAATTCAAAACTAGATTCCCACTTTGGGCTCATTGAATTTGTACCCAAATCTGATTCAATTTTTTTTAACTTAAATGGTGTTAGAAAATATTTTGTACCTGATTCTAAATAACCATCAAAACCAAA
>CENW01046049.1_pt1 | contig 84858 bp, 112 predicted proteins | sample 530241 | NCBI WGS metagenome assembly CENW01 (sample SAMEA2619818, study PRJEB7988) | marine metagenome | isolation source: saline water (ENVO:00002010), including | reverse complement strand
TTACTTAAAGGCACTCCTACTTTAAAAACACAAATTAACAAACACGGCGAAGATATGAAAGGCAAGTTTGGAAGAATACTTGGCGACTTTATTGTTGAAGATGGGTATGGCGGATACAAAAATGGATCTTTGGTAACTGAAATAATGATTGCTGAAGGACATGCAGTTCCATATACCGGAGGATCCAAAGAAGAAATCCAAGCCATGCATATGAAAAATCGTGAAAGGCTTATTGCTGAAGGATTAGTAACTCCTCCAAACCTAAAATAAGGTTGACATATACTTTCGTACATGTTATAATGAAATATAATTGTAACATGGAGAATGTCTATGACTATGAGTTTGGCACGAGGGCTAACTACTCTCAACACACGAAAGCGTAAGCCTAAGAAATTTACTCTAAAACAGCAAGAGAAAAATGAAATTGATCGTAGAGCTTATAATAAGCGTATGAAACAACTTGGCTTGCATAATCAACAAATGAATTCAGAAGAGTATGAGCAGTATCTTTTGGGTAATTATAAGTCAAAAAAGAAACAAGAGTTCAAACCTTATGTTCCAAAAGACAATCCTTTCTACAGAGAAACACCTGAAATTCCTAGCAATGGAAATGGTATAGGTAATTGCTATAAAAAGGAAAATAACACCTATACAGGTACATTAATTACAGGTATTGCTACAATGCATAAAAGCAACGCCGTGCCTATTACTAATAAAAAACAGGCAATTGACGTAGCCAATATGCGTAGAAACTAAAATATGTACTTAATAACCACTGAAATTTCAATTAAATAATAGATGAGGCTTACTATGAAACAGATAAGAGACGGTCTGACCTTAGCAGTTATATCCATCTTTACTTATATGGGTACAGGATTAGCAGAAACAGTGTCAGGCATAAACGAACTGTATGCGGAAGAAGAAAGACCGCAGGAATACTGCCTAGCACTTAATATGTATTTTGAGTCTAGAGGAAGTAGTGTTGCCGACATGGCAGGCGTGAGTGATGTAGTACTAAATAGAGTAAAGGATGCGAGATATCCTAATACAATTTGCGAAGTTATTAAGCAAGGTCCAGTAAGAGAAAGTTGGAAAACTAAAAAAGATCCAGACTTACTTGATCATGAAAGAGTATATAATCCTGTAAGACACAAATGCCAATTTAGTTGGTATTGTGACGGCAAAGCTGATGTTCCACGTAACCAAGATTTATGGCACCTAGTGCAGAACATGGCATACTTAATGATCTGGGAAAAGAAGTATGTAGGTATTACTGAAGGATCTACGCATTATCACGCAGAATATGTAAACCCAAGGTGGGCGAATGGTTTACATTTAACGGGTAGAATAGGAAAGCATATATTCTACCGCTGGGAATAGGAGAAACATATGTTTTTAGGGGTATTAGTTTTACTTACGGCTCTGACCATCTCCGCCGTTGCTATCTATTATAGTGTCAGTGGATTGGTTGCAATATTTGCGGCCGCGGCTCTGCCGATTATGATTATGGGAGGAGTACTAGAAGTTGGTAAACTAGTTACCGCAGTTTGGCTTCATAGGTACTGGGCACAAACAAAGTGGTGGCTAAAGTCTTATCTGTCTTTAGCTGTCATATTACTAATGTTTATTACAAGCATGGGCATATTTGGGTTCCTATCTAAAGCTCACATAGAACAAACAAGTGCAAGTGAAGAAAGTGTTGCACAAGTACAAAGAATAGATACAGAAATAGCAAGATATAATGCAGTAATAGATAGAGCAGAAGAAAAAATTGAGACCTTAGAAACTAGAGGTACAGGCGGACAATCAAATATACAATCCCAAATTGATATCGAAGAAGAAAGAATTAAAACAGCATATGAAAGATATCAACCACAAATTGAAGAACAACAAAAAATAATTGACCAACAACAAGAACTTTACAATAATCAATTAACCCAACTTGATGATTTATTAGGAAGTGTGCAAGAGTTTATTGCACAAGGAACAGATTCTTCTATCAAACAAGCACAAACAATTATAGGAACAAGAGCAGATGGAAATTGGGGAAGTGGATCAGCCAGAACTTATCGAAATTGGGTAGCAACACAAGAAGAACGTAGACAAGAAATAATTTCTAAAATTGAGCAACTTGCCAATAATCCTACTGTGATTGCCGCAAGAGAAGAAATATTAAGATTAAGGGGATTAGCTGAGAAGCAAATAGAGGAATCTAACAGACTAATTACTTCTTATAGGGAACAGTTATCAAGCAACAGAACCATAGATGTGGGTAGCTTGATTGATGCAGAGTTAGCAAAAATAAATGAAACTAATGACAACATAGACAAGCTTACAGAAGAAAAGTATGCATTAGAAGCCGAGTATAGAAAATTAGAAGCAGAAGTAGGACCTATCAAATACATTGCTGAATTTGTTTATGGCGAACAAGCTGACAAAGATCTATTAGAACAAGCAGTTAGATGGGTTATCTTACTAATTATATTTGTTTTTGATCCGCTTGCAGTTTTACTATTAATTGCAAGTCAGTATACTTTTGAGACTATACGCAATAAAAAACCAAAAAAAGAAGTTTTTGACTGGGATGACTATGAGCATAAAAGGGCACAAGCAATAGTTGATAATCCTGGACCAGAGGGAGATAAAGATGTCAATGTCAATGAAGCACCTGATAGTGTCGATGATGAACTTGCACAATCATCAGCCACAGAAGAAGAACAAGCAGTTGATAAGCAACCTGAACAAACAGAATCAAGAGCCGAAGACGAAGCCAGCGATGACTCCAGCAGAGCTGAAAGAGATATTGGGGGACAGCCTGGAACCCCGCCTTTGGGAGACGATACAGTTTACGAAATAGCAAAAAGTACAGCCTCTATGACAATGGAACCATTTGACGGAAAGTTAGCTGAAGAAACAGTAAAAGAGCAAATGGAGGCTGAAGAACTTGTACCAGATGTAATCGAGCCAGCAGTTAATATGAAAATTGATGAAGAATGGCAAGAAAGAGAAAAGCCAGAAACTAAAAAAAAACAAGAATCATCGGAACGTTTAAAGGCTCTTGAAGAAAAGGAAAATGACGAAGAGTATGTTGCCGCAAGGACAAAATGGAAAGCTGAAAATCCTGATCAAACTCTGAAGCACTATAAAAACTTATATGCAAAAGGAGTTATAGATTCATTACCTTGGGAGCAAAATACAATAGAAAATAAGTATACTCGTGAGCCACTTACTGAAGTAATTGAACCAGAAGGATATTCACAAAACAGTGAACAAAATGAAAATACTCTTTTTAACAAACTTAAAAAATAGGCTGTAATTGAAGAATATAAACATAATCACACCGCCAGATAAATTATTCAACGATGCCCTACAAGTGTTGCTAGTGTTTCCTACAAAAGAAACACAAGAACAAGTGCAATCTAATCTTCTTGCTTATGTAGAAGAAGATGTCAACATTTATTATTATGATGCAGAAGTATGTGCTGAAAAGGATATAGATTGGCTTTTAACTGTGTTCAAAATGTCCGATTTAGCAATAATTGATATAGATAATGTCCAACCTTATGCAAGAGATCTAATTGGATACATGATTGCAAAGCCAAAATCTTTCTGGTTGACAAAAGGCCAGAACATAGTGTATAATAAATTAAGTAAAAATGAAATAACGGATTTTAAATTTTTGTCCAAGTTAGGAGGTAATTTTGAGACGAAATAAAGGTGGCTTTCGCCACAACAAAGAAAAACCACTCGGCAAAGGTTTATACGTCGAAGTTAGGAATAACGATCTAAATTGGGCACTACGGAAGTTTAAGAAAAAAGTACAAGAAGATGGTGTCTTGCAAGAATTTAAAGAGAGGCAGTTTTACACTAAACCAAGTGAAAAACGTAAAAGAGCTAAAGCCGCAGGCAGGGCTAGATGGCTAAAGAAATTAGAAAAGCAAAGGTTGGATTAAAATGCGTATTGAAGAAGATGTGAAATTGGATTTCAAAGATGTTCTTTTCAAACCAAAGCGAAGTAAGTTAGAAAGTCGCCGAGACGTTGATTTGACAAGGACATTTAAGTTTCATAACAGTGGAAATGAATGGACTGGCGTTCCTATTATGGCAAGTAATATGGACGGAGTAGGTACGTTCGAAATGGCTAAAATCTTACAAGAACATAAGATGATTACAGTCATGCGAAAACATTATACCATTGATGATTGGAAAGAACAAAGTCAAGGCGTCAAAATGAAATACCTTAGTGTATGCACAGGCACAGGTGTTATATGGGATTCTAATGCACAAGATTATGCTACAATGAAAGCAGTGCTAGAAATGTATCCAGACATCAAATTTATTACTGTTGATGTAGCTAATGCATATCACGAAAACTATGCAGAATTCATTGCTAGATTAAGAGATGCTTATCCAGATAAAACTATTGTAGCAGGAAATGTAATTTCTGCAGAAATGGTCGAAGAACTTATTATCAGAGGAGCAGATATTGTAAAGTGTGGTATTGGACCAGGTAGTGTTTGCACTACACGTTTGATGACTGGTGTAGGTGTACCACAACTTTCAGGAATTATTGAATGTGCTGATGCGGCTAATGGTATAGGCGGACATATGATTGCAGACGGAGGTTGTGTATATCCAGGTGATGTAAGTAAAGCATTTGGAGCAGGCGCACACTTTGTTATGCTTGGAGGTATGCTAGCTGGACATAAAGAAGGTGGCGGCAATATTATAACAAAGCACACTGCAACTGGAGGCGCATTTAAAGCAGAAAGCGGAACTTATGTACCACACTTTGCTGAACAAAACTTTGTTGAGTTTTATGGTATGAGTTCAGATGCGGCTATGGCTACACATGGAACCCGTAAAGATGGATATAGAGGAGCAGAAGGTAAAGTTGTTTCTATTCCATACAAAGGCAATGTGCAAGACACATTAACTGAAATTTTAGGCGGTGTACGATCTACTTGTACATATATAGGTGCTAAAAGGCTAAAAGACATGTCAAAATGCACTACATTTGTACGTTGTACACAACAAGTAAACCAGATATTTACTCCCTTTGACGTACAAAAGGGATAAATAAAAGTGTAAGGCAATGTATGCTTTACATTAACCGAGTGCCGAAAGGGCTCATTTTATAAATCTTGCTTATTAAAGGAGAAAACAATGACAAGACTAACAACCCTAGATATCAACCCCCATTTTCAAAGAGCAACTATTGGATTTGATCGAATCTTTGATCAACTCGAAAGACAGTTTGCTAATAGTCCAAACGGACAGGGGTATCCACCATATAACATTGCACAGTTGAACGAAGATGAGTTTATGATCTCTCTTGCAGTTGCTGGCTTTGGTATGGATAATTTAGATATCACCAAAGACGGTGAAACCTTAAGAATTGAAGGGACTGCACCGGGTGGTGACGATCAAATAAATTATTTACACAAAGGAATTGGTGGACGTAATTTCCGTAGGGAATTTACACTTGCTGAACATGTTGAAGTTGTAAATGCTCAACTTGAACTTGGTATGCTTAATGTACACCTAAAGCGTAACTTACCGGAAGAATTACAGCCTAAAAAAATTAAAATTAATGAAGGCGTAACAATCGACCAAAGCAAGTAATAGGCATCTGGGGGAGTACTAGTTATTCCCCCATACCTAGGAGGAAAAAATGACTACAGTGACAGATATAGATGTTAAAATAGATGAAAAGATCAAAGATCTTATTCAAGAACCTAGCCGTTATAATGTCATCTTTCTAAACGATGATGCCACACCCATGGAATGGGTAATTGACTTATTAGTAAGAGTATTCAAACATACTCAGACTTCCGCACAAAATCTAACATTGGAGATACATACTAATGGTAGTGCAGTTGTCGGCACTTACAGCTATGAAATTGCCGAACAGAAAGCTATAGAATCTACTACAGCAAGTAGAGAAAACGGCTTTCCACTACAGATTAAAGTGGAAGTGGAATAAATGTCGAACTTAAAAGAGTTAACTTGGGAACATCACAAGAACGCTGAGCGACAAGAATTTGTTAAAGAACTAATGTCCGGAGACATATCAAAAAAAAGATATGCAACTCTTTTATTTAATTTACATCCATGCTATAATATTTTAGAAACATTTGCACGATTATATGATCTTTTAGATGTTAGACTCGCACCATCTATACATGCAGACTATCATGAATTATGGAACGAAACTGAGGAGTACCAACCACCATTACTGCCAGTAGTAAGAGAATATATGGATCACATAGTATCAATACAAGAAGATCCAGACAAATTAATGGCACATCTATATGTTAGACATATGGGTGATCTTAGTGGAGGACAAATGATAGCAAAGAAAGTACCAGGATCTGGAACCATGTATAAGTTTAACGAAGATGTAAAAGTGCTGAAAGAAAAAATACGTGCTAGGCTAGATGACAGTATGGCTGAAGAAGCAAAAATAGCATTTACTTTCGCTACTAAACTATTTAAACAAATGATGGAAATTGAAAATGGTAGCAAACAAAAACACTGACCCAGTCCAACAAAATCGACCAAAATCAATAAAACGCCAAAGTGTAAGATTCGGCGGTGCTCAAATTCCTGTCACACATGATTTAAAAAAGAATGTTGTAGAAATTAAAGAAGCAATTGATTGGGCCGCAGAAAATAAAGTAGATTATCTAGTCACACCAGAAGGATCACTTAGCGGTTACTACGATAAATTTATGGACCAACCACATCAACTAGAGGAACTTCGTGCAGGAGAATGGGAAGTAACTCAGTATGCAGGAAGCAAACAACTAGGTTTATGCTTAGGAACATTGTTTTTAGATTACGAACCATCTGGTCAATTAAAAAGAGATCAGATAAGATTTTACAATAAGTCTGGGCAAATAGAAGATGTGTATAACAAAATCCAACTTATACTCAATGATGTAGTGGTTCCAGGAGAATTTAAAGAATATAACACAACCCATCCAGATAAAGAATGGCAAGGGCACCCTATAATAAATTTACCTGCTGGTCCGACGACAAAGGTGCAAGTCAGTGCATTGATATGTAATGACATGTATGGAGAAAATCCAAAAGGAGAAGGCATTGCAAGAAGAGCTTTGTATATGTTAAGCACTTGTCCTAATCCGATAGAATTAATAATCCATCCTACTTATGGACTTAGAGGCACCGAGGTAATAGAAAATTTTCAATATGATGGTACTCGTGATGGTAAAGAAGTACCAGCAGAATTTGCAGATCATATACGCAAGACAATGGAAGATTGGCATGAAAGTACTTTAGTAATGTTGTCTTATCAATTAAATCAAACATTTTTTATAGTAGATGCATGTTCTGATTTTTCTGGACAAATGTCAGACTTTAACACAAGTAGTCCTAGTGGAGTAGTTAGTAAAGGAGAATGGTTAGTCAAAGCCCCTAGGAAGGGCAAACAATATTTTTATCATGATTTCGAACTGCCTACAATAATAGATTACAGTATGACTACCAATAGAGATATTGTAGGATTACTAGAAAAGAATAATCCAAAACCGATTGAGGAATAGCTATGTTTACTTTTGAACCACCACCAGAGTCAGAAATATGGGACAAATTAATATTGTGCCAAAACGACATTATTGAAATGTTTGATCACTATGCTGAAGAATTTGAAGAACCAGGATTAGATTATTTTAATAAACCAGATGGCAGTTGGATTAATAGAGTTTGGAAGAATAAACATATACGTAGAGCTCATATTGATGTAGTAGATGCTAGAGCTACAAAAGGATTATGGATGATGCATGTATGTTGTTTTCCTGATTTAAATAATGATGGTCCTATATATGGTTTTGATGTAATAGCTGGTAAAAATAAAATCACAGGAGCATTTCACGATTTTTCTCCTAGTGCCACTTTAGAACATGAACTAATTGATGAATATTATAGATCAGTAGAAAACTTTGTGCCTAAAAAACAAAGAGAATTACCTGAATGGGCAAAAAATATTTTTACTGATAAAATGTTGGCCGCAAGCAATGTGAAAGCAGATGAAGCAGATGATATAATCGCTATAGCAATTCGTAATCTAGCTATGTATTTCATGACTATTGGTGAGTCTGCAGGACAAGGTAATGTAGATGAAGTAAAAGGCGCTCAAAACTACTATTGTGAAAACCAACAAATGAATCCACATACACCTAATGTAATGAAAAGTTTAGGCCTGCCTGAAGCCGATGTAGAAAAATTCTGCACAGATATGCTGTTTCCAAAAATCGTATAAATACTTTATGCGTTACTCAGATTTCAAACAACCTTTATTTGAAGGGTATACAATAGGAGATATTGCGGAAACACTATGGGGAGCCGCAGTAACAGCCGCTTTTGAAAACTATCCTGCTCCTGCACAGCCTGCAGATGTAAACAGGATAATGGCCAGTCTTAAAAATCTAAGTTATACAAAAACAAGAGCAGACGGACTTAAAAGTGAAATGACTGATGAAGTAAGCTTTGTTAATCAAATCGCAATGAAAGATCACGTAGCAGATATAAAAGCATGGCCGAACTCAGTATTTCCTACTAAAAGAATTGATATAGTAACAGGTAATGTTATTAAAGATGCTAATTTACAAGTTAAAACAGCAGGGCTAGATCTAAAGCAAATCTTTGCAAATGGTAAAGCAGACAAAATTGTTATTGGAGCTCAAGGCGGAGCAGACCAAAAAGGCACTAAAGTTGATGTAGCAATTACGCATAGTGTTCAAGGTGCTACAGAAACAATTCATTTAGGATATAGTCTTAAAACAAACGATAAAGATGCAAAGCTTATGCCAGTAGGACAAAATCCTGGAGTCAAATCAGCAAGGGGTTCTGGTAGAAGTGTAGTTGAATTTTTTACTGATCTTGGCATCAAAGATATTAAAGAACCATTATATGATGCGGCCGCAGAATTGAATAAGCAGATTAAAGACCAATTTGCATTAGGTAGAACTGACCAAGCAAAGATACTTCGAAAAGGCGGAGAAGTAAATCAAGACATGAACGATAACATGGCTAAAGCAGTTCAACAAATAAACGATAGAGTTAACAACGATGCAGAAGAAAGGAAGTTTTTCGAAGACTTAATTAATTTCCTTAATGTGCATATTAACAAAGGTGAAAAAGGTTTAAAACTTTTAACAATTGGTAAAGAAGAAGTATATACAAGTACTCTTGAAAAATTTGCCGAAATGGCTCCTCAACTAAAAATATCTGCAAAACATTTCCCACAAGGACAAAAGTTTTTCATTTATGCAGAAAATGATGAAACTGGTGAACAAGATGCAATTCTTGAAGTAAGATTAAAAACTACCGGCGGAGTACCTAGTAGTAAAAATGCCGCAATCTATAGAAATTTAAGATATACACTTACAGTTTCAACTGGACCTGGTTACAACAAGTACGCCAAGATTTCCTAACACCATTTAAGACCCCTTAAACACCGTCAAAATTTTGACGGATAACTTTTACAAATTTCTTACACCTAAGTTGTGCAAAAAAATGCTTACTCCCAGCGATTTTTTTATTTTTAGAAATAAATACATTTGAGCAAAGCGTGAGGGCTTTGACATAGGATTGAAATAGATGAATAAGTTTAAATTGAGGGTAGCGATCGTTGTGTTCGCATTAGGTTTCCTTGCTTTCGAAAGTGTCGCACAAGTTGAGAATGATGCTGATGGATTATATGATAGCACAAGCCTAGTTGATACAAATACTAACACCACATCTAACAGTACGGTGAACAGTACCAATACAAATAATAACAATACTACTATTAATAGTACTAATGCAAATACCAACACTAATACAAACACCAATACCAACACGAATACTAGTACCAGTACGAGTACTAATACCAACAATAACACTAACACAAATACAAATAATAGTACAATTAATAGTACCAATGTAAACACAAACAACAATGTTTTGAGCGGAGGCACAAACAATACTAATGTGAATACAAATACTAATAATACTACTATCAATAGCACAACGAACAGTACAAGTACAAATACTAATAACAATAATAATGTTAATACAAGTACTTCTAACAATACAAATACAAATAACAGTACAATTAACAGTACTTCTAATAATACGAATACTAATACTAACACTAACAACAGTACTGTAAATCAAACAGTTAATCAAACTACAAACAGCACAGTAGATCAAACTGTTAACAGTACAAGCAATAATACAAACACTAATAATAATACGAACACAAATACTAACACCAATACGAATACTAATAATACACAAGTTAATAGTACAAGTACCAATACCAATAACAACAACAATGTGAGCAGAATTGAGCAAAAAATTGAGAGCCCTCCGCCAACTGCTATTGCTCCAACTGTTAATGCAGGAGGAATTGATACTTGTACAACTAGTGTCAGCGGAGCAGTACAAACACAGATATTAGGTATATCAGGTGGTACACACATACGAGACCTAAACTGTGAACGATTAAAGAATTCGAAAACCCTTTACAATATGGGTATGAAAGTGGCGGCAGTCGCTCTGATGTGTCAAGATCCAGGAGTCTTTGAAGCTATGAAGATGGCCGGAACTCCATGTCCATTTAATGGTAAAATAGGCGTAGAAGCACAGGCAGAATGGGACGCAAATCCTAAGATGCAACCTGTGGCTAAAGAAGTGGAGACAAGACGCAATGATAAAATCGACGGAGCTCTTATGGGCATCGGCGGTGTTGGCCTGCTACTACTTCTTCTCTAGTACAGCATACGCACAAACGGTAAACCCTAATAACTGTCCTAACACGTACACAGGTTCATCAACAGCCTATGACAGCTATAATGCAACAGACTATTCTAATACAGTTATATGTAATAGTATACAATTAAAAAATCTAGTTGATAGTACTATACTTAATTTTGAATTACCAACTGATGGACAAGGCTTACCTCAAAGTTTGTATGATCCTAGCACAGACACGCTTTCTTTTTCACAACAGGCAGGACTATTAGTAACAGCTAAAGCTTCTTTTGCTATCAATGCCGCATTACAAGCCGCAGGTATTGGTTTAGAATTTAGAGGATTTAAATATGAATGGGAAGTATACAAGCCAACAGCTAGCAGTGAATTAAAAATTACTGTGAGGATTAAATCAAATGGCTCCGGTGGATTAGTAGGTAATGGGTTAATTTATCAAGCAACACACAATTATACAGGAACAGCGTTTACATCTTGGACCTTACGTGACGATACAGGATTTGGTAAGCCACCGTTTGCATTTGTAATACAAGATGAATGGACTGTAGAGGGTGAGGTAAAAAATGATGATCCACAGAATAAGATACGTAATATGAAATATACATTTTCTTATGCACCTAAAATAGGTCATGAAGATGACTTCGATCCTAATTATGTATATCCCGGACAGCAACAAGACACAACTACAACTAAAACAGACTTCGAAGAACAATGTGAAATAGATCCCCAGTTTAGTCCAGGTTGTGCAGATTACGTAGATCCTAACATAGATGATGGCATAAATGACGGTGGTAATTCACATACAGGATTAGGACATAATGATGATTTACAAGAAGAACTAGCTAACGCAGGTATTGATAATTTAATTAGCGATACTGCACTACAAACTGGTACTAATGCAGATGGTTCACTTAGCTCGGCTATAATAGATACCGGTGCAGACATACAAGATGGTACAGGTGGGCATCACGATGGGCATCACGATGGTAGTTTACCAGAAATGCCTGAAGATACTATTGCTGTCATTATGATTGTTGATAATACCGGAGAACCTTTACAAGAAGATCAGCTATTAGAATTAGATGAAATACTTAATGAAACACTAATGGATTTACCTGGAGGTCCAGATTTAAATATGGATGTCGTGCAAGATGCTCTAAATGATGCTTTGGATGAAATAGGCGGAACTATAGAAGTAATAGAGTTACCCGAAGCCGAAATACAAGCTATTGATGAACAATTACAAGAACTATCAGGAGGTCCGCCAATTACTGGTAATCCCCAAGGACCTGGAAATGGACAAAATATCGAACCTAATATGGGCGGGCCAAATTTAGATGCATTGCCTATAGAAGGTGACATAAGCACCGAAATATCAGAAAGTGGAGAAGTTGCATTAGAAGTAGACGGCACTCTAAGTAACTTGCCTGAAGAACCAGGAGGGCCTGATCGAGAAGAAATAATTGATGTAGAGCCAGTTGAGTCAGTAGTTGAAAGTGCAGTAGAAGAAGTTGCTGTAGTATCTGAAACTGGTACAATATCAGAAACTGCCCCTGTAGCCAAACCAACTTTAAGTGTTATACAAAAGAAAGCACTTAGTATAGCATCAGCAACAACAGTTGCCGCTATAGAAGTAGCAGGGCAACAAGCATACGCAAGCACTACAAGCGGTATAGCACAGTCACAAAGTGGATCTAGTTTAGACGCTCAAGGAAGTAACAGTGGAAGCACAGGCAGTAATTTAGATGGATCTCCATCTAGCGGCAGTGATAGCGGAATGAGCTTTGGTAGTACAGGCAGTTCAAGCGGAATGGACACAGGTTCATCGACTACAGCAAACAACAACACAGGTAATTTTAACATAGAGCAAAATAATAACACAGGCCCACAAACAGTTCTAGGACAAGGTACATCCTCTACAGGAGATGTAGAAATTTCATCTATTATAGCAGATTCAAGTATTAGTTCGCTTAATCAAAGTGGACCCAGCGGTGTATTTGAATCAGAAGAAAATTTAACTGGGCAGATTGATACTGGAGAAGGACTTGCCAAAGGAGGAGCAATCACATACGAAGAAACCAATGAGACTATGTTTGGCACTATTGTTATTCCACAGTTAGACTTTACAGTACGTGAAATGATTGATGCCGTAATTAGACAAACACTTGTTGACGCAGGAGCAGAACCAGAATTTTTAACACTAGACGAAGTATCTGAACAAGAACTTAAAGAACAACAAGCCTTAGAAGACAGGCTTGTACAAGAAGCTATAGCAGGAAGCACAAGCGAAGATGCTAATGCGGCTTTGTTGGGATATAACCCAACATTTAGAGACTATGTAACCCCTCAAGTATATGGTGCTGGGACACAAGCATTTTATGCACCAGAAGAAATATATACGGGTAACAGAAATTATGATAACCCTAATCAACGTTTCTTCAATGGAGCAAGTGATGCACTACATAGAAAAATGATTAGATTACAATATGGAGAAAACTAATGGCTGAACTAGAATTTGGCGGAATGAAATTTCGCGGAGGTAGACTAGTAACAATATTAACTGCACTTTCAATGTTAGGAGGAGCGGCATGGGGATCATTTGAATTTTATAATGATTATCGAATGATGAAAAAGAAAATTAATTCATATGTGGCACCCGACCTTTCATCTATCAATGAACGTTTATCTGTAATGGAAGAACAAGTAGTAAACGCTGTGGACAATACTCGGACAGTCAAAATTGACTTGAAAAGAGATATACAAACTATAGAAACACAGGTTGACAGAGTTGAAAAAATTGTTAAAGATACGCAGGATAATATAGACGAAACTCTACGTGAAGTAGAAATAGTGAGTAGAGAATCTGAAAAAGATACTAGAGATAGAATGCGTGAAACCGAAGATAGAATAGATGCTGAAATGTTAAAATTAGAGAAAAAGATTTCAGAACAAATTCAGGAGGCTTTAGACAACCCACTTGCACAACAATAAATATTTGTGTAATGATATATCGGTGTGAAGCACAACAAGCTATATTAGAGCTAAGGGATAAAGGTGGTTCTTCTGCTTTATATAAGCGAGGACAACTAATGTTTGTTGGTTCAAGTTCAGTTGCAATGAAATGGTTTGTAGATTTGTGTGGTAAAGATCTAGATATGAAAACGCTTAAGGCTTTGAGAAAACGTTTAGATGTGCGTAAAGCTAACTCGTAGTCATATGAAATAGTGCTGGACCAAAACTACTAGCCGCCCATCCAAGTGCAATAATAGTAATTAGACCATAGATAAGCCATTTTACTTTAAAATCATCTACTACCATTTTTAGTGCAACAAGTTCGTTGCCTAGCACTCTAACAGCTACTTCTAGTTTTCCTGTATTATCTTCTGCCATTTACCATTTTCCTCTATCCATCCCAACAAGGTATACCATACCGATCAAAAGACCAGCTATAGCGGCTAATCCTATTATGACCATTATAATCTCAAAAACTTTGCGTCTACGTTCTTGTTGATCGTAAATTGCTTGTTGGCGTTTTTTACGTATGTCAGCTTCTGTTTTCAAAAGTTCTTCCCAAGCACTAGGTCCGCGAGTCATACTTATAATTGTTTTAAGCTCTGCTCGCATATCTTCTGCTTTTTTCCTTGCCATGAAAGTTGCCATGGCCTCTTCTTCTACAGAACCTGCTTGAAATAATTTTTTAAATAGCGGCGGTTTCTTAGCGTATTCTTCTGCTTTCTTAATGTCACTTACGGCACCCATCCAACGGCCAAGGTCACCCGCCATAGATTCTACTTCTCTACCAACTGCAAACCCTTGTTTGATTGTGTTAAATGCCGCTGTAGCGGTTGCCACTGCGGTGATTGGATCTATCAATATACCCTACTTTCTGTAACGAATAATAGTTACCCCTCAATAGTATTTAGCCTTTTATTAAAATGCAATGTATATTCATTATCTATAAATAGTGAGTAAGAAGAAAACTTTTTACTAATCACCAATAAAAGGAGGGAACAATGTACGTAACTGAAGCGATGATTAATAGCATGGAAGAAATGCAACGTAATGCTGGAGATATGGAAAAGCATATTAAAGCTATGATGGAAACTGAAGCTAGAATGCACGGCTTAGAACTAGACAGTAGAAACAACGCTAGAGATATGTGGGGACAATTATCTGCACATATGGCTAACATGCCAGCAGACGAACCAGTAATGGACGAAGATGAAGAAGCTTTAGATGATGAAGCACATTGGGAGCAACCAGAAATGACTCCAATGGAAGAAGCACCTATTGAAGTTGAACATACTCATGCAGATGGCACTACTCATGCACACGAAGGTGGAGATGTTGAACATACCCATGATGAACCTGTAATTGAGCCACCATCAGATGGTACAACACCACATGGTTAAATAACGGTAGACAAAACGTAATAACTATGTTATATTATTAGTGGGGCTATAGAAATATAGGCCCACTATTTCTCTAAGAGGCATAATGAACTTTAAATTACCGAAAAGAAAACATACACATGTAGTTGTTATACACGGAGCAAATGCTAGTCCAAAAAGTTTCAACTACATATTAGAAAATACCAACCTAACTAATGTAACAAAAGTTAGGTATTTTAGTGGCGATGGTTTCTATAATAATTTAGAGAAACTTAAAATACAATTACAAGGTATAGAAAAATGTTTTGTAATTGCTCATAGCCTTGGCGGTATCTATACCTTGCATTTATTGCAACACATCAATATAATTGGAGTTGTTAGTATAGCTACACCATTTGGAGGAAGTATGACTGCTGACTGGGTGAAATATTTAATCCCAAGAAGATTGTATTCAGAAATAGGGGTATCTAGTTCTCCTATTACAAACGGACATAAGATTGCAATTAATATACCTTGGACACAGATAGTGACTACTGAAGGTGCTATTCCTGTACATTTTTCAAAAAATGATGGGGTAGTTACATACAAAAGTATGACACATAGGAAAGACATGCAATTTTTTGAAATACCTTATAATCATTATGAGATTATGAATTCTCCTGAAGTTGTGCATACAATTAATAAGAAACTAAAGTCTAACTTTATTTACTTTGGTTAAACGACGGGTGGCTCCTTAATCAGCCCGGTGGGGATCACGGTTAATCCCCAATTATATAAATTTCGGGACTTTCAGGATTACTTACTGTTATTTCAATAAAGTTTGAAAGAAAATTAAAATGCTTAGATAAAGTGCCGAAAAGTTCTCCATTCATATAGTCGGCCGCTACACTATAACTACCTATACCTATATCTTGATAATAACTTTTTTTAATACCATGTCTCTTACCATATTCAGGAAATACTCCTGTTACAAATAAACAAGTATCTCCTAATTCTTTAGGTGTCTTATTATTCATGTAGCTTTCTGCAAAAGTTCCTTTAGGTAAAAAATCTGGTTGATCTACTTTAGAAGCAAGTAGCATAACAATATATGCTTCTATGTGATGTGGAAGTGTATAGCCTGTGCTATCTTGAGTTTGTTTAACAACGCCATAAAAAGCGTCTGTGTAATGATCCATTAGTCAAAGCCTTTTCCAGTTGTAATATTATTTATTCGGTTGTACGATCTCAAAATTTGTGTTAAAATAAATATAATAGGAGAAAATAATGACTATTGAATCACTTTATAAAAAAGAAGAAATCTTTACCAATGTTGATAAAGAAAAAGGCACAGTCGATATGACTATTCCGGAAGAAGTTAAATCCAGAATGGGCTGGAAAGAAGGTGACGTCCTTGCATTTAAGGTTTTGGACGATGGAAGCATAGAAGTTACCAAAAAAGACCTTGACTCAGCATCATAATGATGCTATAATATATTACAGTTAGACAGCTAGGATATTGTGGATATGAGTAACTATATTGATTATTTGAGCGGCCAAAATATGATGGAAGTAAACATCAAAGGTGGTACTGTCACGCAGAAAAAATATGCTGAAAGTATAACATGGTTTGTATGTAGGAAGTTAATGCCTAGGCTGATGAACAAATTAGTAATTAATATACATATCAAATCTTTTGGTAAGGACGATACACTAGGTTATTGCTTGCCTGATGATGATGCTGATGAACAGCGTCCAAGAGAGTTTAACATTGAAATCAACAAAACCTCTAGACTACGTCGATTATTAGAAACAGTTGCACACGAGTTAGTACATGCAAAACAATTTGCAAGAGGTGAATTGTATTGGAGCACAATCAAAGGACAAAACCGTTGGCAGGGAGAGTGGCTTAGTAATACACGTAAGGCAGTAAAAGACTACTGGGACCAACCTTGGGAAATAGAAGCTCATGGCAGAGAATGTGGGTTATTTGTCCGTTGGGCAGAACAGGAAGGACTTGCTAGTAGAAAATGGGCACAGGATCTAAATTAGAGGTTGACAATATATCTATTGATGCTATACTATGTATATTAATTAGGCAAAATAGAGGCGCAAATGTTCCAAACTAAAGAAGCATTTAAAAAAGAAGAGCTCACCCAAGAGCTTATGGGCGAAATGCAAATAAAAGAAATCAAGCAAGCAAAAACATCAGAAGTTATTGCCGTTGCATGTGCGGCTTATCGTATCAATAAAAATGAATATGTTAGAGATACAAGAAGGTTCAGCACACCAGAAAACAATACTTTGTTTGCCAATAAAGAATTAGTAAAAATGTATTTTGGCGCATATAGGCCAGAAGATTATATTCCATTTCAACCTACCGAAGAAGATTATGCACAGGCAGAAGAAATTCGTAAATGGATGAAAAGGTATGTATTATTAGGTTTAGGTGATTTGCCTGAATTTAAACGTGATATGGTTAACGCCGCTTTACAGGAAGAAACTACAAAAAGGTATTTTGGTATACTTGCCTTTATTCCAGCATTTGTTAAAAGAGACAAACATGAAAGTGGTTTAAAGAAAGAAATTCGTGTAGAATATAGAGATAGTAAACATCTCGGTAAAGAAAAAGATACTGTAGAAGGCGTAATAAAAATATTAGATGGCCGCTACAGTGATAGATGGGAAAGCTACAATTATACAGCCGTTATGGACGGTAACCTTGTAAGCTTTATGAATAAGTATAAGCACGAAAATGGCACTATGAAACGTATTAAAGCAAAAGTAAGGTCTCTTACTGAAAATCGACTGTTTGGTGCTAACGAAACTCGTTTAAACTACGTAAAATTATTTAAGGTATAAAAATAATGATAAGATTAAAACCACCCGCTGGGGAATCAGAAATAATAATAGATCTTACCGGTCCTGAAGGTAATGCATTTCATCTAATGGCATATGCAAAACAATTATGCAAAAGGCTTGGATGGGATTCTAATGGAATTCTTGAGGAAATGAAGAAAGGCGATTACGAGCACCTTGTACAAACATTTGATTTACACTTTGGTGAATTTGTAATTTTGGAGAGATAGATGACATTTTTTACTGCAAATATTTTATGGTTGCTTTTTGCTTATGTTTCGGGTAGTGTTTTTACTGGATTTGTTTTTTATAAGTCTGGCACTCGAAATGGTATAGAAAGTACTATTGATAATTTAGTTAGCCAAGGGTTTCTTCGTCATAAAAGAGTAAATGGTGAAATTGAAATCCTTAAATGGAACGACTCGGCCAGCGAAGAAGCTTAAATACAATGCAATACAAACATCAAAAAAGGGAGAGTCAAGTGACACATAAAGCACACAAAATTGAAAATAACAAAATAACTTTAGATAACTCATTAGATTCAGATGACTATGGGCTAATTGTATCAAAGAACGGAGAACTAAAAGGTATTTGGATTCCGGATACTGTGGAAGATAAAGAAAACTTTCCAAAAGCAATCGCAAACCTTTGTATTAATTACTTTGGCTTGGATCCAAATGCTGATGAGGAATATCCTGCTACATTACACTAGGTAGATATGGAAGAAAAGAAAGCAACTATAAAGCAGTTAGCCGACCTTGCACGAGAAGGGGAAATGAAAGACCCTATCGATTGGGGTGAGTTAGCAGTTCAAGAAGAACAAGCATATTTAATGATGGCTTCTCAAGTGTTGGAGCAAATGGAATCTTGCCCTGAAGATCAAAGGGCAGTAGTCGCAATGGCTACTATGACAAAATTGCTAGTAGAAAATTTTGTCCTTAATCTAAGATTGGAAGGAAAAGTTAAATGACAACAACTATAGAAGATAGAGTAAGGAAACTAATTGTAGAATTTATTGATCCTCCAGAAGACTTTAGCAATGATACGCCTTTTAGCCAACTAGGTAGTGATTCACTACTCATGATGGAACTTGTAATGGAAGTTGAAGATGAATTCGGTTTAGAAATTGACGATGCTACAGTTGAAAACTTACAAACCACAAATGATTTAATTAATTATATACAAGGACAATTAAATGAATAATACTTACTATGCAACTGAAGCAGAAATTACTTGCACAGGAAATGACAGAGTAGTAACTGCTGAAATCGACAACTTTAAGTTTCAAGATTCATTAACCGCATTTATTGCTACAAATAAAATTCCAATGAAATGGACTGGGCGTGTATATGTTGGAAATGCTCATGGTATGGAATTTACAACTCCTGGACCTAAAGAACTTGCCAAAGCTTTTTCAAGGAGGCGATAATGGAACAAGGTCCACTAAAAAGTGCATTAGAAAATACCGAAGGTGTAATTAGTCAAGAACTTGTAACTTTTAGAGTTCGTAACGGACAACTAATTAAAGAAACTGTTACACGAAGATTCAGCAAAGATGATTACCACGATAGTTCTTCATATGAGCCTTTAATAAACTTGGAGGAAAAATAATGCCTATACCAGAAAAAGTTTTTATACCAGCAGGGAAAGATCCAGGACAATTTCACTTTTATGTAAGTCTAGTCAAAAGTGCAATAAGAATTGGAGCTGGTATTGCATTGATAATGGGCAGTCTAGTTTGGGCAGGCGCATTACTAATTGGTGCAGAAATTTTAGGAATAGTAGAAGAACTGTGAGAAGTCCTTGGTACACGGAAGGTGATGGTATGAACATAGTCAAAGACAAGGTAGCTAAATTAAAAGGAATTCCTACTCGCGAAGTGTTAATGGAGCGATTAGAAAATGAAGTTTTAGAAGTCACTTTCCTTAAAATTAATGGCGATAAACGTATTATGACTTGTACATTAAAAGATGATATAAAGCCAAAAGCTACCAAAACAGATCCTATGAGCCAAAAGGCTGTTCGAACAGTATCGGACAAGGTCTGTTCCGTTTGGGACATTAATGCTAAAGGTTGGAGAAGTTTTAGGTACGATAATGTACAGGAAGTGAAAACAGTTGCAAATGGATAAAGAGTGGCAATTATTACTTTTTGGCATGGTAATCATATTTGGAGGTACACTTCTTCTTAATTTTATAGTCCAATTATTGTTGCCCTTATAAAAGTGGTTGACAATTCCGTTAAATACTGCTATACTATAGTTAAACTTTAACCAAAGGAGTTATTATGAAGAAACTATTTTTCGGTGTAGCTGGTCTTGCAATGATGCTAGCTACCACTACCCAAGCGGCAACATTTGTTGTACAGGGTACAGTAACTGATGTTACTCCTAACACAGTTCAAGTCCAAATTCCGGATCATCAAAGACAATGTAGCGTGGTTGATGTTCCGATTTATGGAAGTAGCCAACCAAATAATGGTAATGCAATTTTAGGTGCAATTATCGGTGGCGTAATAGGTAACCAGTTCGGATCAGGGGACGGTAATAAAGCCGCAACTGCCGCAGGTGCCGCAATAGGAGCAGTTAAAGGTTCTCAGATGCAATCAGATAGACCAATTGTTGGTTATAAAAGAGAAGAACGTTGCCATATGGTTGAGAACTTTCGTTATGAATCAAAAATTAGAGACTATACTGTAAAATATGAGTGGAATGGATACAAAGGTGCCGTTGTAACTTATAACCAATTCAGTGTAGGAGATAAAATAAATCTAAATATGGATTTAAGAGCCAAATAGGAGGAGTTATTGGGAAAACGTTTGATACCTGGCAAATCACCTAAGGACAAAAAGAAGAATGGAAAGATGTATTCTCATCGCCCAGTAAGAGCAATGAACGCCTACTGGAGCGAAGAGGATCATAAATGGTATAGCAAGAAGGAGATTGCCAGTGATAATAGAAAAATACCTAATTAAAGGATTAGCCGCATGGCTAATATTGAGTGTAAGTACTGCATTCGCAAATAATGTAGATGTAGAAATGCTTAACAAAAGAGACGACGGAGCCAAAATGGTTTACAGCCTAGATATTGTAGATGTAGGCGTTGGCGGAACAGTAACTTGGGTTCCGACAGATAAAGGACATAATGTAGAATTCATTGCCGGGCCCGATACGGCTGTCCTACCAAAAAAAAGCAAAATGAATAAATCATTTAGTCATGAATTTGAAGTACCAGGAATTTATTTGTATGTTTGCACTCCTCATAAAGCAATGGGAATGATTGGATTAGTTATTGTAGGCGATAATACAAACAATAAAGATCAAATAGCAAATGTTAAAATGCCTGGAAAGAGTAAAAGGAGATTGGCAAAATTAATTGCCGATATTAACTAAGGAGATCTTATGTTAAATGGAACTATTAAAATTGTAGCTATTATTCTCGGAGTATTATGGACTATTGCCGCAATACCGCCAGTAATTAACACTTACTACTATTTGGACGAATTGTCATGCACAGACGACGGATGTGACAATTATGAAATTTGGGATAACGAAGAAGAACTTCTCGGATTACAGAATGAAATAGATATTCTCGAACAACGTCTTGCCGCTTGTACGGCGTTAGTCGAAGAACGTGTTAAAAAATAATGCAATTTGTATGGGTTTTATTATTAACAGTTTGCAATGGCAGTGATTGTATTAGCCAAAAAGTAGGCTTTTACCAAGACGAACGACAATGTAAAGTGTTCCAAAAAGAGCATGAAGCATTACCGCAAGATGGTGATTGGAGCTCAGTCACTTATCATTGTCGTCCAAAAAATAGCAAATCTACCTAAATTTCTGGTTGACAAACTCTAGATAGATGCTATACTATATGTATAGTTAATAGAAACAGAGGGCGATACAATGGCAGATATTTGGGTTATAAGTGATACTCATTTCAATCACGAAGCTATTCTCACTTTCAAAGATTATGCTGGTAAGCCTCCAAGGAATGGTTTTATTGATGTTGATCACATGAATGAAACTATGTTGGATAACTGGGCAGATGTTGTAAAGCCTAACGATACTATCATTCATTGTGGAGATGTATTGTTTGGACATAACAAATTAGATTGGTTACATTCAAACTTTGCAAAGTTACCTGGGAAGAAAAGACTTGTTCTTGGCAACCATGATAACTTAAAGTTTCTTGCTCCATTCTTTAAAGATGTTCAAATGTGGATTGATATGAGCGACATAGGTTTGTTGTTTAGTCATACTCCACAACATGCTAGTACACTTGCTGAGTCACATAGGTTTGGTGACAAGCCTATATTGAACGTGCATGGACACATTCACAGTAATCCTTCACCAGAAGGCCCATACAAATGTGTTTGTGTTGAGCAAATCAATTACACTCCTATTAATATTGAGGAGTTGATATGAGCAAGTTCAAAGAAAAATATTTAGTACCTACTGTCTTTCGTCCTAACGGGCATTGGATGGTAGGTACTATCTGGCCTGTTAAAGGGTCAAAGGGAAATGAATATAGTGTTGAATTACACGATAAAGGATTTAATTGTGATTGTCCAGGATTTACATTTAGGGGTTCCTGCAAACATTCGCAAGCAATATTAAAAAAAGTAGAGGGAGTAATGGAATGGTAAGAACACAACCACAAGCAATAATTGATAAACTAGAAGCTGATAACAGTCGTCTTGCTAAAGAAGCAGTTATCCAAGAAGCAATGGACGAAGGCCTTGATGAATTTTTTGATGGCGTTCGAATGGCTCTTGATCCGCTTGTTACTTTTGGAGTAAAGCAAGTTCCTGAAAAAGAAGAAAATGAAGTTTTATCTGCACAAGGATTAAGTTGGGAAAACTTTAAAGCCCTCGCTGATAAATTACATAATCGCGAGTTAACAGGACATGCGGCTCGTGATGCAATTATTTTACAAATGAATGTTGCGACAGCAGAACAATGGAATAAATTTTATCGTAGAATTTTGATAAAAGATTTACGTTGTGGCGTAAGCGAGAAAACTGTGAACAAAATTGCTAAAAAGTTTCCGCAATACAAGGTTCCTACATTTACTTGCCAACTAGCACATGATAGTGCTAATCATGAAAAGAAAATGATTGGACAGAAGCAGATTGAGATAAAACTTGATGGCGTAAGGGTTGTTACAATTATACAAGGTAACAAAGTTGAAATGTTTAGTCGTAACGGTAAGCAGTTTCATAACTTTGGACATATTATTGCAGAAATTGAAACAGTTCTCAAAGATCATCCATCTCCTTATCCACTGGTATTAGATGGCGAAGTAATGAGTGCGAACTTCCAAGACCTTATGAAGCAAGTACATCGTAAAGATGGAAAGCAGTCTACTGATGCAGTCTTACATTTATTTGATATGATTCCATTAGCAGACTTCCAAAAAGGTAGCTGGGATAAGCCACAACACATAAGAAGCCAATATGTAAGATCTTGGGTCGAAAAGCATGCTGATGTTTTAGATCATGTACAAGCATTAGACTGGGAGGATGTAGACCTAAGTACTACTGAAGGCGAAAAACGCTTTGTAGAGCTTAATAAAGCGGCTGTAGACGGTGGTTATGAAGGTGTTATGATAAAAGATATCGATGCTCCATACGAATGTAAAAGAAGCCATGCTTGGTTAAAAGCAAAACCATTTATAGAGGTTACATTAGAAGTAACAGATGTTGAAGAAGGGACTGGAAGAAATGAAGGTAGATTGGGAGCCGTTGTATGCTCTGGGACGGATGATGGCAAGGATATACGTGTCAACGTTGGTAGTGGCTTTACGGATGATAACAGAACCAGTTTTTGGTCTGATCGCGATGCTCTTATTGGTCAGCTTGTTGAGGTTAGGGCAGATGCAGTAACACAAAATCAAGACGGAACTTACAGTTTACGTTTTCCACGTTTCAAAACATTTAGAGGATTTGAGCCAGGAGAAAAATTGTGAAGAAGATAGGTTTTTGGATTTATGATTTATATAACTTTTTCTTTAGTTTAAAAATAAATCCATTACGTCATATTCCAAACGAACTAACGCAATTTATTTTAATGTTCTATCTAAGTGTTATGTGGACAGCGGTATTCACGATATGGGTAGGTGGCACTATATACTTTGGTATAGGAAGTGTAGGAGCACACTTAGTAGTTTTATTTGCGTTCTTTTTTACAGCTCTTTTATTTCGTGATGCAGAAAAGAATGGCCATTTATGGGTAAAAAGAGATTACAAACCAAAGCCAAAATATTATGAAGCAGATAAAAATAAGTGTATTTGGGATTTAGAAAGAGAAGGTTAATGAGAGAAGACTTAATGGTACAACAACAGGTTTCATCGGTATGGCAACATATGGTCGGTGTGATCTGTCTTAATCAAACAAGTAGGCATCAAGTAAAAAGGGTACTGCCTGAACTATTTAAAAATTGTCCTACTCCTGAATTATTCCTAAAAACTGCTCCTAGTTTACTCAAAGAAATACTAAAACCGCTAGGAATGGTTAACGTAAGGGAAAAACGTATTCGCCAAATGTCTAAAGATTATTTGACATGGGATGGTGAAGATGCTACCAAACTATATGGCATAGGAAAGTATGGTAGTGATAGCTATCGGTTGTTTTATAAAAATGAAATACCCGAAAATGTTTCAGACCATGAACTGAAAAGATACATAAAAGAAGAGCTGAAAGGAAGTTAAAATGAGAGTATGGGTTTACGATTGTTGGAATAGTGTTATGAATTACGAAAGAAATCCTTTAAAACACATTCCTGATTTACATGCAAGACATATGATTATGCAAATTTTAGCATGGATATGGTGCATTGCGTTTAGTTTGTACCTTGGAAGTTTTGTAGTGTTTGGTATCAGTGCAGTCGCACATGTGGCTCTTCTCGGAGCAATAGTAATTACTGTCGGCACATTCGAAACTGCAAAGAGAGCGCCGGGTGTGTTCGAATTTAAAAAAGGATATCATACGCCTAGCAGAGGACGAGCTATATATGTTGACGGGGAACGCATTGAGTTACCAAAAGGCGACTCAGGCGGAGAACACGACTAATCAAAAAAGATTGACATTTTAGACAAACGACTATATAGTAGTGATAACAAAACAAATCATGGGTGACAGCAATGAGTCTAAAAAATATAAAGACGACAAAAAGGAAGAAACCTAGACGGTCGTCTAGAATTACCAAAAGTGCAAAATCAATGGTCCCTGTGTGGGATGGTTGGGAAGAGTGGGATGGTCAAAAGTTTCATCGATTTAAAACTAGTTCCCAAAGTTGGTTTTATCAAACATTCAAACATACAGAATTGCACCCTCATCTATTTAATTGGATGTTGAAAAATGATTATACTAAAAAAGATGTGCAAGCTTGTAAAGCATTGCCTAATTGGAAATTATCCACTAACGTCTGTATAAATGCAAAAATGTTGCTAGATGGTATGCCAGACTTCAACAAAAAAGAAGATGAATATTGGCAATCACTAGCTGGCACAATGGGGGAAGTTAGACCTGTTACAGTACACATGAAAAAATCTATCCAGGAATGGATAGAAGAAGGTTCTACACTACTTAAAAATAAAAAAGTCGAAGAAAAGAAAAAAGCAGATGTATATGTTCCTAGTATTCAAGAACGTATAAGAGAGCAAGCTTCAATGGCTTCCGAAGACATTGATGTTTGGTTAGATGAATTTGTTACTAATAAAGATGGATTTGATCCAAAAGGATTCGACTTCAAAAGGCACTTTCAACAAAAAGGTGTAACACAAGCACATGCACGTAAAATAATTAAATTTTATGAGGGCGAACTAGAAGAATTTAGAGACTTACTAAAGATTCCTACTGCAAGCCAACTATCTAAAATGGATGAAAAAGATGCTGACTGGTGGGAACAATTAAAAGAAGGTTATTCGCATCTTAGCAAAAAAGATGTACAAAAGTTTATCTCTGCACTAGAATCGCTTGTAGAAGCTTGTAATTACGTTATAGACACCAGCAAAGCTACACGTAAGCCTCGTAAGACTAAACCTAAGAGTGCTGACAAGTTAGTTGAGAAACTTAAATTTGCAAAAACTAATGACAAGTATAAACTTGCAAGTATAGTACCAACTGAAATAGTAGGCGCTAATGAGCTTTGGGTTTTTAATGTAAAAACACGTAAAATAGGCAAGTATATTGCAAGCAATATAGACCCACAAGGTATGAAAAGAGCTGGTTCTGGTTTAAGTGTTAAAGGGACTACAATACAAGGATTTCATGAAGAAAATAGTATACAAAAAACCTTACGTAAGCCTGATGAACAACTAAAAGAGTTTAAAGGTGCAGGAAAAGTTGCACTTAGAAAGTTCTTAGATGAAATTAAAACCACAGATACAAAGCTTAATGGGCGTATTAATCTGGACACAATACTATTAAAGGTATCTGGATAAATATTAGTATGAGCACAGATATGCAAAAAATTACTGATAGTCTATCATCACTTGCTACTGCAATACAAGAGCTAGCAAATGATAGTCCTACTGAGATAGAAATTAATGACCGTAGTCTAAGCGGCAATAAAATACATGGCGGAATGATAACAAAGTTCCAAAGTAAAGGAATCAAAGACGAAAGCACTAAAGATAAAGTACTTGTTAATGATTTAGGCTTACATGTAGATAACATTTCAGTTGAAAGTATTTTAAACCCTGTAACTATCAAAGGAGATTTGAACGTTGAGGGTAATATCACTGCTACAAAATTACACGTAAATGAAATCACAGCAGATATACGTCATGAACGCACTAGTCCCTTAGAGTTTGTTTCAGAAGGCGATGCTGGCATCTACGGTAAAGGCTTACAATGGCGTGGAGACGGTCCTACAAAACAATTTGTTTATAGGGGCAATCCAGATAGAATTTGGACAACTGAAAGTATAGACTTAAACTCAGGTTGTAGTTTATATATTGATAGTGTACCAGTCCTTAGTGAAAAAGAACTTGGTAGTACAATTAGTAAGAGTAGCTTAACAACTGTAGGTACTCTTAATAATTTACAAACCTCAAATGATCTTTGTATTGATGGCTGGATATATTATGAATCTGATTCAAATAGATTAGGTATAGGAACAGAAGCTCCAAATGCTCAATTAAGTATTGTAAGTTTAGAATCTGAATTTATTGTAGATTGCGAAACATCTAGCACAAGAATAGGCAATTGGACAACTGATAATTTAGATATTGTTACGGACAACACAACTAGGATTACTATAAACGCCCATGGCGATATTGTTTTAGGTACTAACAATGAAACTAAAACAAAAGTAGTAGGTAAACTTGGTATTAATGTAAACAATCCATCAAATGACATTGAAACATCTGGTCCTGTAAAGTTTCAAGGGAAAAAGTTTGAAACAGGTATAGCTATACCAACAAGCGGGTTATACAATATTGGCGACATTGTATGGAACCAATCACCAACGCCAACTGGATACGTAGGATGGATTTGTGTTCGTGAGGGGTCTCCAGGAGAATGGAAACCTTTCGGTCAAATTAACGTTTGATCAGCATCCCTAAATTATAAGAGAGTTAGATGGTAAAAAAGAATGTTCGCCATAAAAATAATTATGTGAAATCGAAAGTTGCAAGATGGGATATGTTTGCAAGGTTTATACCTATATCTCTTTTGTGCTTAAATATTTTCTTAGTAACTTTTAATTACGTAGATTTTGAAAATGCATTTTGGATAACAATGGCCTTAGCGTCAGTTATAAGTTGTGTGTGGTGGGTATGGACTATTACAACTATTAGACTTGTTAGAACTACCCTAAAGAGTGCAGAAGATAGTCTACTAGAAGTAAAAACAGAAGTAAAAGATGTCATAGAAGACGTAAAAGATTTCCGTCAGCGTCCTTAAAGATATATACAATATGTTAGTAATAGGCAACGGTGAAAGCCGTAAAGATATCAATATCTCAAATATCAATATGAAAAAGGTTGGATGTAATGCTATACATAGAGATCACTATGTAGATCATCTAATCTGTGTTGATCGTCGGATGGTTCAAGAAGCTGTGGATAACCGGTATCATCAAAATAGCAAAATATATACTAGACAGGATTGGTTTAATTATTTTGCTCAAAAGAAGAATATAAGAATGGTTCCAGATTTACCTTTTACAGGATTTGAAAGATGGGATACACCTTGGCATTGGGGTGCTGGTCCTTATGCTGTATTAGTTGCAACGAAGCACTCAGACAAAATACATTTGCTTGGGTTTGATTTATATAGTAAAGACCAGTTTATCAACAACATCTATAAGGACACTGCTAATTACAATATAGCTACTAAAAGAGCAGTTGATCCTAGCTATTGGATACATCAAATTGGTAGACTTTTTAAACACTATAAGGACAAAAAGTTTATTATACATCAAGAAGAAGATTGGATTTTGCCAAAAGAATGGACACATAGCAATGTATCGGTTGACATTTTAGTTAATCTATATTATAATTAGAAGTATAACAAGAGGTAAATGTATGGCATACTTTTCAACAAAAACTTACGGACACAACATCGGACTTTCAGCGGTGTTCCGTCAACCAAACGCAGATCATTCACACTGTCATTTGCTACACGGCTACAGTTTACAATTTAAGTTTACATTTGGTTGCTCAGATCTTGACAACAAAAACTGGGCTGTAGACTTTGGTGGTTTAAAGCCTTTGAAGGCTTGGCTTGAAGATTCATTTGATCATAAGACTTGTGTTGATGTTAATGATCCACACAAACAAGATTTTTATGATTTACAAGATAAAGACTTATGCGAAGTAAGAGAGTTTGATGGTGTAGGAGCAGAAAAATTTGCAGAACATGCATGGCGATTTGCAGACAATTTAGTACGTGAAGCTACTAACAATCGTTGTTGGTGTGAATCAGCAGAGTGTGCAGAACATGGTGCGAATAGTGCAATCTATACTCCTTTTACTACAAGGAAAATTTCTATGTCTGATGCTAATGAAAAAGTTTTTGGCAAAGGATAATGGATGAGACAAGAATTTTGGAAAGAACTTAACGAAGCAAGACATCAAGGAGTATGCAAATATTGGGAAAATGTTTTTCCAGAAGCTAATGTCATTGACTTTAATTTATTAGTAGAGTTAAATCAATATATAGTGTCAGTTACTGGCCAAAATGTGCTTCGAAATGATAGTGCAAACATATCAGGAGCTCATGCAGATGCAAGAATCAAACCTTTCTTTACAGAGTTTATTAATAATTATAAACGTATTGATACAGAGATAGATTTTAATAGTTTATTATTCTTTAGTTTTTCAGATAGTCATCATAGTGTAAATTTACATAGAGATACAGAAACTGTATTTTTAATACAAGGATACGGTGAATGTGTGTTTGTCGCAGTAAATGATGACGGATCTCAAAAAGATCTATATAGGATGAAAACAGGAGATGCAATTATACTTCCTCCTATGTATTCCCATAAATCAGTTCCATTAGGTCCTCGAGTAACTTTAAGTTTAGGTGGGTTGCCAAAGCAACATAGCCATTAATGAAAAAATATATTCCAGGCGAGACTAAAGCACAAAGAAAAGCAAGAAAAAATGCAAAAAAAGCGTCTAAGGAAAATGCACCGGTAGCTCAGCTGGATAGAGCATCTGGCTACGAACCAGAAGGTCGGGGGTTCGAATCCTCCCCGGTGCGCCAAGATCAAAAAAACTTTGTATTATGTCTTAAATGGGGTACCAAATACAGCCCTGATTATGTTAATAAGTTGTATCGTATGGTGCAACGTAATCTAACACTTGATCACGAGTTTATTTGTATCACAGAAAATCCAACTAATTTAGATCCAGGAATTAAAATTATGGATTTAGAACTGAAAGCTGGAATAGAAGGTTGGTGGTACAAGCCAATGATATTTAATCCACATCTAGGACTACAAGGAACAATACTTTTTTTAGATCTAGATATGATTATATTTGGAAATATGGATAAGCTCTTTTCTTACAAGCAAGGTGAATTTTGTATTATAAGAGATTTTAACAGACATATTATACCTAACTATGACAAATTTAATTCTAGTATAATGAGATTTGAAACAGGCCAGCATTCGCAAGTTTATCACAAGTACATGGAAGATATGCAAGGAATTTCAAGAAGGTTTCAAGGAGATCAAGATTGGACAAGACACGCGATACAAAACGATTATAATTATTGGCCAGATGAATGGATACAAAGTTATAAATGGGAAATGCGTGGAAAGCCTAGGATGACTTCAGGTCCTCGAGGTACAAGAGATTTTGAATCTCAAGGTGAACCTGATATTTTACCTGAGACTTTTATAGCTGTATTTCACGGAGATCCTAATCCACATTACTGTAAAGATGAGTGGGTTCAAAAGAACTGGTGTTAATGATTGACAAATAGTATAATATCGTATATACTAGTATTATAAATAAAAAAATAAAGAAAGGTACTATATGGGACGAGTTTTTGTCGAGGAGGCTATAAATGCTACAGGTATTGATAGAACTAATTTAGTTGTTGTAGCAACATACCTAGTAAGAACTAAGCAAGCTACAAGTGCTATAGATGCGATACGTAGACTAGAAAACGGAGAGTTTGACAAAGCAGAATTAGAAGAAGAAATGATTAGATTTTTTCAACATGAAAAACCTAAACCTGTTGAAGAAGAACCAATTATAGATGTTGACTCTTTTAATAATAAACAACAAAAACACGAAGCAGAAATAGAAGAAATTTTTTCAAAAGAGGTTGACACAGATAAATAGCTGTGTTATAGTATATACATACTAAGGAATAGAGCAATGATGAACACAATACAAATAATATCTTATATATGGTGCCCAACTTACGGGAGGGGTTTGTCTTGATGTGATTTATTGACATTAAGTTTGAAACAAGCCCCAAGCGAAAGCAAGGGGCTTTTTTTATGGGTGTAGTGTAACGGTAGCACGACAGTCTCCAAAACTGTTAGTCGGGGTTCAAATCCCTGCACCTATGCCAACAACGGGCGGCATGTTCACAAGGTGTGACATCGGACTGTAAATTCGACGCTGAAAAGCATGCCTGGTTCGATTCCAGGGTCGCCCACCAAGAACCGGAGTATAGCACAGCTTGGTAGTGCGCCTGGTTTGGGACCAGGAGGTCGTAGGTTCGAATCCTACTACTCCGACCATTTTGTGAGCGTGGGGGAATTGGTTACCCATCGGATTGCAACTCCGCTTATGCAGGTTCGAGTCCTGTCGCTCACTCCAACATTAAGGTCCTGTAGTTTAATGGTAAAACACCCGGCTTATACTCGGCATAGTCTCCAGATTAGAGAGCGATGCAGGTTCGAATCCTGCCAGGACTACCAACTTTATTTTACATTAGGGGTTGACAAGACTGTAATAGATGCTATACTATATGTATAGTTAGAAATAAACAATAGAGGGTAAAATGGAAAAACAAGCAGAATTATTTACAAGCGAATGGGGTGTTAGAAATGATGTTGAACATTTGTATAATGCACTCCAAGACAAAATACCAGCAATGGGTATGGTAAAGAATGCCAACAAGAATAGGCATCTTGAAACTTTCCGAAAAGCTCAAAACGTTACCTATGACATTTTCAATAACGGTCTAATAAATAGAGGCAAAAGCCTAAAGGTTCTTGGTCTTAAAAAAGATGATCTTCCCCTTCCAGAATACTATGGAAGAAATGGTTATTTTCCAGGTAACTGGGAAAGAATTGAATTCTTAGTAAGTGAGGCATTTGCACCTATTATCCAAAGGGCGGCTGAAGAGCAAGGTATGATCAATTAGGAGTTGGCAAGATTTATTTTATAAGTGCTCCATTTGGTAATTTTTTACAACATTCAACCTTTGCATCAAATGCGACTTGTGTTACAGGAACATTTACTTTAAAACCACGTCCTGGCAGACTAAAACAAATACTTCGCACACTCAGATATGTAAGAACAGAAGAAGGCTGGACATGGCGTAATCAATTAGGATTACGTAATCCAGGAATATTTGAAGGCATAGAAAATACATCTTCGAACAGTATAATGAGTTTTGCTTGTTTAGAAGAAGATGATTGGAAAATCTTACATGCAATTATTCCCAAACATATGAATATTGAATTGAATATTAGTTGTCCAAATGTTAACGAACACCCAAATTTAAAAAATTACTTCGCCTTAGATAAACGTAAATGGTGTATTGTTAAAGTGCCGCCAACTATTACACAAAAACAACTTGACAAAATAATTAGTTTAGGGTATAATAGTATACATGCAAGTAATACTATACCGACGGCAAAAGGCGGATTATCAGGTAAAATGATAATGCCATATACTTTAAAAATAATTGACTATATAAAAAGTAACTATAGAGATATTAAAGTTATTGCAGGCGGTGGAGTGTATTCTAAACAAGATGCAAACAAATATTTAGATGCCGGTGCTGATCATATTAGCTTAGGCAGTGTGTGTTTTACTCCTTGGAAGATAAAAGGTATAATTAATGACTAAACGAATTGGCTTTGCATGCAAATACATGCATCCAGATCAAACACAAAAAAAGAAACTGCTAGAAGAAATTCAGCGTCCGCTAAATACTCGTAGTACAACTGTTCAGTGGCTGAATAGACAAACAGTAGATGTAGCAGAAGAACGCTTGTGGGATATTATGGTCCACAATATTGCGTCATATGGGAGACTAATTGAGTATGTTGGATCTTTACCTGAACAACTTAGAATGGTCAGATTGGGTAGCGATGTCCTTCCTGTTTATACCGAGCCTACTTGGAGTTATTTTTGGCGTAAGCCTGATGTGGTTGCGTACTGTGAAAAACACTTCGCAACAGTCGGAGAAACAGCAAGACAACGAGATGTTAGACTCTCCATGCACCCAGGCCAATTTACAGTCCTTGCTTCAGATACTGAAGAAATAGTTGAACGTAGTATAGAGGAGTTTGAATATCATGTGGATTGCATCAGATGGATGGGCTACGGCCTACAATTCCAGGACTTCAAGTGTAACGTACACATCTCCGGCCGTAAGGGTCCAGCCGGCATCAAAGCAGTCCTCCCAAGATTATCTCAAGAAGCGAGAAACTGTATTACGATCGAAAACGACGAAAACAAGTGGGGGATCGAAGCAAGCCTCGAACTGCAAAAAGATGTCGCACTCGTTTTGGACATACACCACCACTGGGTTAGGGAGGCTGAATACATACAGCCCTCCGACGATAGATTTACTCGCATAATTGATTCGTGGCGAGGTGTCAGGCCCGTAATACATTACAGTTACAGTCGTGATGAACATTTGCCTGCAGACTTTGCACATGACTCAATGCCTAGCATGAACAAGCTATTAGAAGCAGGACACAAAAAAGCTAAACTACGAGCACACAGTGATTACTATCCGAATCAGCTTGTAAATGATTATGCACTTTCATTCTTAGATTACGCGGATATTATGTGTGAAAGTAAATGTAAAAATCTAGCTAGTATTGAGCTTTATAAATACTATACAGGAGAAAAGTATGACATACTTGAACAAGATGTACGGGCGTACAGCGCCGTCGCTTAAAAAAGAATCAGGAAAAAATCCCAACAGAGTTGCAGGAGGAATAAGAGGTCAAGGGGCTGACACTATTGCTATGCTAGGTGAAGATGGGATTGAAAGAATTTTACCCACACAAAAATATGTGCAGGCGTTAGAAGAGCAAATTCGAAAACAACAAGCGGCTATAAATGTTCTTGAACGTAAATTAGCTAGAATCACTAAAACACAAGATGCACTTGCTGTAAGGATTACTTCTTCGAATATTCCTTCTTAAAATCACTTATCATATTTACTTTGGTTTTACGTCTGTCCAATTCAATACCATAATTTCGAGCTGATTCTTCTAACTCTTTCTTGGTTAATCCTTTTAAAACGCTATCTGCAGGAAATTTTTTAGGTTCTTTTCCTGTTTGTACTACACCTGCTTTAATTACAGGTTCTTTGGGCTCAGAAGTGCCAAATAACTTTGCCAAAAACTTAAACATAATCCTTTCTCCAGTTTGGTTAATATCTTTATTTATAAGTACATATATTATAGGGCATCAGTATTGAATTAAATACTATGCATTATCAAATAACCGGAGAAATATCATGAACCCAATTAATTGGATAAAAAGTAGAATCGAAGAACGTACAACATGGGACGGAGCCGCACTTATTTTAATAGGTGTAATTGTATTAATTGCAGGTCCTTTTGCAAAGATTGCTGCCTACGGTGCTATTGCATATGGCGCATGGACTATTTGGAAAAAAGAAGATTAGTTAGTTGGCAAAACCTAATACAACTTTTAAATTATCAATTAGAGATGTAGAAATTATTGAACACGCCTTAAGAGCAAAAGCTGGTCGGAGAGGGCTAGCTATTGCTCAAGGCGAAACTTCTCCTGAACTTAGAAAAGAAATGAACGAAATACAAGAAGTTCTTGGTAGAATACATGAACAAAAAGAATTTTATGCTAGCTTTCCAGATGGCAAACCATATGTAAGTGGCTAGAGCTTTCCAATAGGCATTGTTGAGCTTGCACTTAAATTCCATACTTGTTTCTTTTCAACACCCTTCTTTTGTGCAAATTTTTTAGCATCACAGTTACTACAAACATGGAAATAATTGTTGTTTAGACGTTTAGGATCCATACTACCGCGTGGCCTAGTAAATTCAGTATCACAACTGTCGCATCTTAGTAATACAAAAGTTTGAAACCTATTGTATTTGTGTGTTTTCCCTAGCTTACTAGACCTCGTATGCCGGGTTTCTTTTTTGAATTCTTTTAAGAACATAACTATATTTAACATTAAGATTATAAAAAAATTCAATAAATACTATTGATTAAAGGAGCTCCAATGACCATCTGCACACTAACTGAACAAGCAAAAAAACAAGTAAACATACTTTGCGAGGAAAATAATTGCTTCGCGGTTAGTCTAAACCTTACTGGCGGCGGCTGTGCAGGGTTTCAGTATGACTGGGATTCTGTAGAAAAAGAAGAAGATGTAGAAAAAATGGATATTGTTATTAATACAGGGTCAGGAAATTTTGTTATTGGCGCACACAGTATAATGTTTTTAGCAGGCACAGAAGTAGATTATGTAAAATCTTTTGTAGGGCAAACATTTGAAATAAGAAATCCAAACACAAAGTCAGAATGTGGTTGCGGAGTAAGTATAAACTTTGATATGGATAAACTAGATAACTCGCTGGCTACAGCAGTATAACGGAGCATTTAAAGAATGGCAAAGCAAAATATTGATATTGGTGTAGAAGGTAATGACGGCACCGGCGATAGTATTAGAGAATCGTTTCGTAAAGTAAACGAAAATTTCCAAGAACTATATGCAGTATTTGGTATTGGTGGACAGATATCTTTTACAGACCTTAGTGACACGCCAAATACATATCAAGGTAATGAAAACAAAATACCAGCAGTAAAAAGCGATGGTAGTGGTGTTAGCTTACTTCAGCTAGCTTCAAATAATGCTTTAGACGGCACTATTGATACTATTGGCTTTGATTATACTGTAGATGGTAAACTAGTAATTAAACAACTAGTTTCTAAGGTTTCTAACGACCCAGTTCCAACACTAGGTGGTCCATTAGATGCGGCTACACAGCCTATTGCAAACGTAGCTGTTACGCAAGCCGCAATTGATACATTTAACTCTGTACATAATACATCTTATACTATATCAGATTTAGTTATTAATAAAGCTTATGCAGATAGTAACTATCAACAAAAAGATGTTGCAGGTGGAGGTTTAAGACTAGGCGACGAACCAACTGATGTTTCTGCTTATACACTTACTGTTGGTTCATTAAATTTAGGTAATCTTGTTATATCAGGACACGGATTAACAGGAAGTTATACTGGTGCAGGATTTAAATGGAAATCAACTGGAACTGATCCAAGTAATGTTGTAACCGGAAATACTTACTTTACAAGGATTATAGATGATAATAACATTAGCTTGCATACAACATCTGCAGGAGCTATTGCAAATACAGGAAGAATACTATTAAGTGGTGGCACAGGTACATTTACAATTACAGATGCGGCATATGATGCTACACTTACAGGCAATTGGTTAGATAACGTAGCACTACCTAGAAAGTCTGTTGTACGTAGACAAGGCGATACAATGGCTGGCACATTAAACTTATTTGATCATCCAGGTGAACTAGCTGGTAAAGGTACACCATACGGTCCTGATGATCTACAAGCAGTATCTAAATTATATGTCGATAATGTTGCGGCTACAAGTGATGTAAACATCTTTGTTACAATGAAAGGTGACGATACGCAACGTTACACACCAGACGGTAAACAAGGTAGAGCAATTGGTTATGCATACAGAACTATAAATGCCGCGGCTAGAAAGGCTGAAGAAATAATTGTTTCAGCACCTCCTGAGCCAGGTCCTTATATGCAAACACTTACATTTAATACTGGTGCAACTAATTCTACTGTGAACACAGCAGGTATTACTTCTCCAATAAGTGGCAGAACAAATGCTAGAACACTTGTAATAAACAACAAAGAGTTTGTTGCAAAAGAAACAACTGCATATATGAATGCAACATACCCCGACCATAAAGGAAAGTATGATGAAGAAGCATTTGAAAAGCGTATAGAAGAAATACTAGATAGTGTTTCATTAGATGCATTATTAGGAAACAATGCAAACTTCTTATCAAGGTATGCAGGATTAACTTACTATGCAAGTGTTGAAGGGCAAATACTTATAGGCACACAAAAAACAGAAACTGTAGCTGGTATTACATACGCTAAAACCATTGTTAAAAATAATATCCTAACTAATACAGCAGTTTCAACAAACTATCAAACACAAGTAACACAATTTATTAATAATGCTATTGTTCCAGATGCACAAGCTGATGATGCAATTGATGCTAAGTTTCAAATTGTACTAGATGTTATTAATAATGGTGCATTAAACGCACCTGCTATTGTTGATGGAACTACTACATACAAAATTAACGCAAATAATGGTAACTTTGGTTACTTAGATCAAGCTAATCCAAACAACACTGATGCTATTCCTGGTAAAGTTCTTAGAGGTAGAACTTCAGGTGCTATAGGCTTAATGGTTGACTATAAACATGAGTCTGGCACAAGAGCAGTTAGTATTGCAACCACTGATGAAATTGAGTTACAACTTCTTACGCCAGTGGAATTTATTCCTGGTGAAGAATTAGAATATGGAAACGTTCAAAATTCAACACAAGTTGTATTAATTGTTGAATCAGGAATATACGAAGAAGACTTTCCTATTAAAGTTCCAACTAATGTTTCCATTAGGGGAGACGAGCAAAGACGAGTAATTGTTCGTCCTAAGAAACGTGTTTCACAATCCCGTTATGCTGACACATATTTTTACAGAGATGCTGAATTTGATGGTTTAGTTTTAGGTGTATCTGAAATAAACTCATTAAAATTTGAAACACAGATTAATTCTTCAAGAACAGCAGGAACTTATACTGTAACAAGTTCTAACATGACTACTAGCAAGCTAGGAAAAAATGCAACAATTACTGTAGTCATTGACAGCAATGGTGCAGTTGAATCTGCAACACCAACTGTAAAAGGTGAGGATTTTGTAAAAGACGAAACAATAACTATAGAAGATTCTCAATTAGGTGCAGGTGGAGCACCATCTGTTATATTAACAGTTGATACAATTTTAAATGGAGATGTTTATAAAAATCCATTAACAGGAACATTTGATGGATACTTTGGTTACCATTATTTAGAAAAACCAGGAAGTTTAAAAAATATTGGTGCTGGCTATACCAACGTAGGTAATTGGGAAACATCAGCACTTACGTTTATAGACAACAAAGAATTCATTCAAGAACAAGTTGTAAACTATGTAGAAACAACTTATCCAGCTTTGCCGGCAGGTGCAATTTATTCTAGGGCAAAATGGTTTGGATGGGTAGGTAAAATTGTTGATGCTATTATAAAAGATTTAAGACTTGGTGGTAATGAATTTATTTTAGAAGAACAAGGTGATATTTACTGGGAAGGTAAAACAGACTCTTCTTTACCAAGTGATTACTATGATGAATGGGTAGCTGGTGTTAGTCATATCTATACTATGGCTAATAAACTATTACAAGGACAGGCTCCAACAACATTATATAATCAATCAGGAGGAAGTGCAAGTGATAGAGTTTATGCACAAGATTTAACAAATGGAGATTCTGCTCCTGCTAATTGGTCTGCAGGAAAATTATATAGATTGCAAGATGTTGTTAAATTTACATCAGCAGGAGTTGTTAGATATTATATTCCAAAAATCCAGCACACATCAGGAAGCACTTTTGATGCAACTGAAATTGCTACATTTTGGACTGAAATAGATACAATTGATACAACTGTACAGAATTTTATTAATAGCGTTAACTTTGCATTTAACGCCGCATACAATCCACCGAAGCGTAACCAAGATTTAGATGTATTCTTGCTTAATGATGCAACAATTTTAAGAAACATGACTGTACAAGGTCAGGGCGGATTTATGGGTGTACTTGATCCAGACGGACAGGTCCTTACAAAATCTCCATATATTCAAACAGGTTCTAGCTTTGCGGCATCGTTAAACAAACAAGCATTTAGAGGCGGATTATATACAGACGCATTTGTAGGTAACTCAGCAATTAGAGTAACAGGTAGGGTTGCAAATGATCCATTTAGATTGACCATTCAAAGTTTAGGCTCACAAGCTGATCCACAAGGCTTATTTGTAAGACGTCCGCAAACTCCATGTGCATTTTACATTGATGGTAGACGTTTCCAAGTTAACGCCCTAACAAATTACGATAAGTCACTAGGTACAGCAGAAATTGTATTGGATAGAAGTTCAAACGGTGGAATAGGTTTTACAGGAACTACTAGTGAATTAATAACTGGATTTAACTTAACGCAAGTAGGTACGTTTAACTTTGACGAAACTAAATGTGAAAGAGATACTGGATACATTTTAGATGCGGTGGCTTTTGATTTAGCGTTGAATACAAACTACAACCAAGTTACAAATGGTCTAGCTTATCAGCGTAATGGTGTTAGCACTTATTTACAATCAAATCAAAAAACACAGACTATTGCGGCTATTCAAGTTGCAAAAGCGGCGACAGCGGCCTTATCTAACGTAGCGTCTGATGCTACTGCACTGTCTAGGTCAAACGCCGCATTTGATGAAATAATTGATATTATTGATAATGGTGCTTTGGGTACAGAACAAGCCGCAGATACTATTACTTTTTCTACCCCAGGATCTTTACCCACAGCAAATGCAGTAGAAGCAAGAACAAAGCTACAAGAAAACAGAGTTTTCTTAGGCGCAGAAGCAGTAGCATACATAAATTTAAATAGTCCTGCACCAGGATACGATCAAGTTAAATGTGCTAGAGATGTAAGATTTTTAATTGATGCTTTATCATACGATATTAACTACGGTGGTAACCAAGCATCAAGAATTGCGGCAAGATCATATGTAGACGACGGTGTTCCTGTACTGGCAGCCGCAGAAATAACACCTACTGCAAATGCTTTGAATCATATCAAGGGTTTACTATCTGATATTATTCAAGGTAATGCTATTACAAAATCAACAGGCAATACTGAAACACAGGTCACTGCTGGTCTAACAGCAACAGCAACCGAAGCTACACAGTTGGTTAGCTTGTTTGATATTACAATAAATGTTATCCAAGCATCTAATCTTAATAGTGTACCAGCTTTAATTAATCCAGATGTTACATGGGCTACTAGTGCATTACAAACTGCAAAAAGTTCTATAGAAAGTAATAAAGCACTTATCATAAGAAAAACTGTCCAGAGTGTTGCGGCACCAATTGATATTACACTACAAACAGCTGGTAACAGAAGTATGTTAGGTAATGACTTTACACAAATAAATGATCTAGGTTATGGATTAGTTGCTGTTAACGGTGGTATATCAGAAATGGTATCTATGTTTACATACTATTGTCATGCAAGTTACTATTCTAAAAACGGATCACAAATTAGATCACTTACGGGTTCAAGTTGTTACGGCGAATTTGGATTAGTTGCAGAAGGATCTGATCCAAACGAAATACCAGATGCTGTATCCTTAGCAGAAGATATGGTAATGCCAGGCAAAATATTCTCAGCTTCGGTTGTTTTACAGTTAACAGGACCTGTACAGGCTGTAGCAGGTGAAACATTTACACAGGCCAGTTCAGGTGCAACAGGTGTAGTAGTTATTTCAACTGGCGCTAACGGAAGTGTAAACATCTATCTTAGAAATAGTTCAGGATCATTTGATACAACAAATCAAATTACAGGATCAACCACAGGTGCATTAGGTGCTAATTCAGTACCGTTATCAGTAGATGCAACAGGTTATACTAATGCGGCTACTACAGCTTACATGTATGTGTACGATTTTAAAGATATTCCATCGAATAGATCAGAGTTTGATATCTATCATACAAATGCTTCACCTAATCCTGTGCAAGGAAGATATGAAGTTTCTAATATTGAATTAGCAACACCTTACTTGGCTGGTTACAATGGAGTAGGCGTAGGAGGAAGTCCTCCTATTACTGCAACACAAACAGTAGCAGTAGGTACAGCTAACAATGCACGTTTTCAAATACGAAAGACAAAAACCGATGGCTATTCTGTTGTAGTAACTACACCAGGAACTGACTATAGAGAAAATGATACGTTTTTAGTTACAGGCGATCTATTAGGTGGTGCAACACCTACTAATGATGCAACTATTACAGTTACCCAAGTAGACAGTGGAGATAGTACACCTAGCACAGGTGCAATTACAGGAGCATCTATTGCAGGTACAGCAGATACAACATCAGACGAAACACCGACTTATAGTGGTGCAATTTACAAATTAAACTTTAGTACTTCGTCTGCTCAATATGCACAAAATGGGGTAATTGCTCAACCATCCCATAATGATATAGTTAACTATAGACGTAATGAAACACATATTTTAAATGATTTGGCACAGCCAGACTTGTTAACTATTAGACCAAGCACTGCGGTACTATTTAATGAAAATCCTGGTTTCTTTTATAGATCAATTTCGTTTTTAACAAGTAATAGTTTAGGCACTGCTTTAGGTGCAAATAGTATTCAAGCAGGATTTGATAGTGCATTTGATTATATTAGATTAACAATTGATAACACTAGGGCAACTGAAACTGCACTAAGTGGTACAGGGACAACTAAAGGATCCACAGCAGGAGATGTAAGACTAGCACTTCAAGCAGTAGCAGATGCTAATGAAAAATTTAGACTTAACAATAATGTTAGGACACCAGAAGCTTACAGACCCGCTGGCTGGACAAGTTCATCATTAACTGAAGCTCCAATTATAACTTGGGCAGGTAAAAAACACTATGTATACAATTATAGAGGTGTCAACGGAGCAGGAGCAGAACAAGTATCAGCTTCTGATGATGTTTACGCTATAGTCGATCTTGCAGATGTAGGGGAAACAATTAATTCTACAAATGCAACAGGTATACATAGTACAGTTATATTAGGTAATCTAACTAATACAATACGTGCAGGTCTACAAGCAGGTGCGACTGGTGATGTTACTGTTAACATTTCAACATGTAGAGCTACAGGACATGATTTCTTAGATATCGGTACAGGCGGCTTTAATGCTACAAACTATCCAAACTTTATTTTTGGTCCTCCGGGTGAAAAGAATGCCGCTCAAGAAGTTGTTGAGAAAAACAAAGGTAGAGTTTTCTTTGTTAGTACAGACCAAAATGGTATTTTTAGGGTTGGTAAATTTTTCCAAGTTGACCAAGGTACAGGTACTGTAACATTTAGTGCAAGTATAGCGTTATCAGATGTTGACGGACTTGGATTTAAGCGAGGAGTTGTGATTACTGAATTCTCAACAGATACAGCAATGACAGACAACGCTAGTGATACAGTTCCAACAGAAGGTGCTGTCAGAGGATATGTCAACAGACGTTTAGGTTATGATGTTAATGGTACAGCAGTAGCAAACAAGTTAGGGCCAGGTGTACTTGCTCCTAATGGTGTTGTACCAATGACTGGTGACTTAAATGCCGCGAGTAACACAATTACAAACTTAAAAACACCAGCACAAGACAGCGATGCGGCTACTAAATCTTATGTTGATAATATTGGTGGTAGTATTGACGTACCAGCACTTAGAAGTTCTGAATATAATGATTATTCTGCAGGTAACTTATTTGTTGCCACAGGAGAAAAGAAACTTATTATTAGTGCAGGTTCTATTGTAAGTGGACCGTTTGTTCAAGGACAAACTATAAGCGGTAATAACAGTGGTGCAACTGGTACTATAGTTGACTTAAAAACAACAACAAATGTTGAAGGTAATGTTGTTGAAATAACTTACACTCCAGTAACAGGAACATTTACAGATGGTTTACCAGCAGGTGGCGGCGAAACACAAGATACAGTTAGTGTAGTTGGCGGCGCCCAAGGTACACTTGTAAAAGGACCAATTGACGTCTGGGCAAACGGTATTGCAACAACTTCAAGTGATATAACATTTACTCCGACAAGACAAAGAACTATTGTCGGAGGAGTTGTAACAGATAGATATGTAGATTTAGACATACAATACAAAGTAGGCTCTATTGTTAATGCTGACGTAAGTGGTTCAGCAGGGATTTCACAAAGTAAACTTGCAATGACTGCCGCAGGCACTAGAGTAAATGCTGTAAATATTGATCAATCTGATTTAGGTTTAAGTGCATACGATCAAGCAGTATTTACAACAACAAATGGATTTGTTAGTATTGCTGATGGCCAACTTAACCTTAAGAAGATTCAACGTATTAGTGATGGAACTGTATTAGGTAATTGGAGTGGAGATAGTAGTGACAATGATATAGATGAAATATCATTTTCAACAGTAGTTTCACAAGGCGGCGGTATAGGCGATGCTGACTTAACTACAACAGTAGGAGCAGCCGCAGATCCAGGTGAAGCTGTAATTAAAACAGGTTCAGGAACATATGCTGTAAGTAATGTAACAAAAACTGGTGAAGTAAACAGTATTGTTAAGACAGATACTTCCGGAAGTATACAAGTAAATTCATTGATACTTGGTGGTGATCCAACATATGAAATTTTATCACTAGATACTACAACAGTCATTATGAAAACACCTGCACAAGGTGAAATACTTAGGGCAACAGGTACAAATGGTACAAGCTCAAACGGTGCACCTGATATACTAATGGCAGGTAGTCTTAACATAGACGGCACTGGTGTTGCAGAAAGTACATTACAAAATGCTTCAAACTTTAATGGCGAAGCTGTCTTAGGTGTTGATTGGATTTATTCTAGCTTTATTGAAGCTCCAGGCGAAAAGGGAGCGGCAAGTACAGCTATTGCAATTGGTGCTAATACAGGTAAAACTGCGGCAGGACAAGTAGGTATTGTTACAGCTGATAGCGGAACTTCTTCTAGTGTTGTACCATTTATTTTTAGTAGTACAGGTGCTTTACCAGATGTTACAAATACATACGATATTGGTAGTGCAACATTAAAATATAAAGACATTTATGCTACTACGTTTTATGGAACAGCTACAGAAGCTTACTACGCTGACTTAGCTGAGAATTACATAGCGGATCAAGATTATGAAGCAGGTACGGTACTTGTGTTTGGTGGTGAAAAAGAATTAACAACAACACAGGCAAAAGGTGATAGAAGAGTTGCAGGTATAGTATCTACTGAACCAGCACACTTAATGAATTCAGCTTTAGAAGGTAAGCATGTGACACCTTTAGCACTACAAGGTAGAGTGCCTTGTAAAGTGATAGGCTTGGTTATGAAAGGCGACATGTTAGTTACAAGTGCTATTCCAGGATATGCTATTGTAGACAACAATCCAAAAGTTGGTACTGTCATTGGTAAGGCTGTAGGAAGCAAAACAGATAGCGACCGTGGCGTAGTTGAAATTGTAGTAGGTAAGCATTAATGAACGAAGAACATCAAAATCTATTAAGTAAACAATATTTAAAACAACTTGTAAAAGAAGGAGCTCCCTTATCGCAAGATAGAAAAAATGAGCAAAAACGTGAAGTAATTGTTACGGCAGGAAAAATTAGAATACAAGTTGATAAAGGGAACCTAACAAATGGCTAGACAAACTATAAACATAGGTACAAGTGCAAACAAAGGTGACGGGGATCCTTTACGTACAGCGTTTACAAAGATTAATAATAATTTTAGTGAACTTTATGGCGGGAACTTTGCAGAACCAACAGCGTTAAATACAAATCTTGCAAGTTCGCAAGACGGTGTACATGATTTAGGCACATCTGGTAAACAATGGCGCAATCTACATGTAAAAGACTTTGTTTACATAGGAGGTACTAGATTAAGTGTTAGTGCAACAGGAACTTTACTTGTAAATAATGCGGCTATTACAGCAGATGCTATTAAAGGTTCTGTATTTGCGGACGACTCATCCTTGTTAGTTGATGGGATAAATGGAAAATTTTATGGGCACTTGACAGGAGATGTAAATGGTAGTGTATTTGGTGACGATAGTACAATATTAGTAGATGCAGTAAATGGAAACATACCCGGGTATGTTAAATTAAGTGTATTAAAATCAGAAGTTGCGGCTAGCACAAGTTTTGCTGATTTTCAATTAAGGATTGCGGCACTATAATGGGTTACGATAAATATATAAAACAGCAGGATGTAAATTAACATGGCGAATAGATATCCACTAATAATAGACACGCTTGATGCAAACAAGATAAAAGAGCTTCAAACAGGAGACAACCTTAATCTTGCTGACAATAGTATTGTAGGTGTTCAAAATATTACAGCGTTAGGCACAATAGAAGCCGCGGTACTTACTGTAAATGGAAATAGAATTGTAGCTCAAAACTTTTTACAACTTTCAGATACACCAAGTACGTACACAGGTAACGCAGACAAGTTTGTTGCTGTAAATACAGCAGGCACAGGAATAGAATTTAGACCGCTGAGTGCATTTGGTAATGTTGATGTATCAAGCTTAGATATTTCTGGAAATATATTACCAGTTACTAATAATACTTCAAACATAGGAAGTAATACGCTTAGATTTGCTCAAGTTTGGGCAACAGATGTGTATGCCAATATAAAATCTTTCAGTGGTACAACAATATTTGATGCAACTACAGGACTTATTCCTTACGCCGCACTACAAGGAAATCCTACTAACGTTTCAGAATTTATTAATGATAGCGGTTTTGCAACCACAAGCGAAGTTAATAGTTTAATAGGAAACTTCTTCGGAGGTGGAGGCACTCTTACTGCTGATATCACAGGAAGTGTATTTGCAAATGATTCCACTATGCTTGTTGACGGGACAAGTGGTACATTAGTTGGTAATATACATTATCCTACAACAGGATCAATTACGGCAGGTACAAAAGTACAATTAGGAACAACTGAATTAACATCTACAATAGAGCCGCCGACTGCTAACACAGGCGCAATAGGAACTACAACAAAACGTTTTGGTATAGGGTATTTCCAAAATATAAACGCAAGTGGAAATATAACTGCGGCAACTTTTAATGGTACGCTTAATGGTGTATTAATTGGTGAGCATGTTGGTAGTGTATATGGAGACGATTCAACTGTATTAGTTGATGGAGTTAATTCTACACTTAGAGGACATCATATTGGCGATCACACAGGTTCAGTATTTGCAGACGACTCAGGAGTTGTAATTGACGGTATTACTGGTACTGTAGTAGGACCTGTTAACAGTTCAGATTTAAGATCAACAAGTCCAAATGTTAGAATAGGTTTAAATGCTGGTTTAACTAATCAAGGCACTTATAGTATTGCAATAGGCGAACGGGCAGGTAATTTAAATCAATCCGCTGATGGTATTGCTATAGGTTATGCGGCAGGTAGAGATGATCAACAGACAGACGGTATTGCTATTGGACAAAATGCAGGGCAAGTTAATCAAGGTGCTAGTTCTGTTGCTATTGGTACAATGGTTGGTAAAACAAACCAACACGCAAATACTATTATGCTTAGTGCTACTGGTGCTGAATTTAATTCTACACAAGCAAATTCATTTTTTGTTAAACCAATTAGAGAAGCAATTAATGATTCATTTTTAAGGTATAATACTGCAACAGGTGAAGTTACTTATACATCATCTGCCGCTGGTACATTTGACGGGGACCTCACAGGCTCTGTATATTCAGATAATAGCACACTTTTAGTTGACGGTATAAATGCTAGACATAATTTCCCTAACAACGTACTAGCTGATTTAAGTGATGTAAGTAATACAACACCAAGTGCAGGAGAAGTGCTTAAATGGGATGGTTCTCAATGGGCGCCAGGCGCTGACGCTACATCGGGTGGCGGTGGAACAAACGCTGATACATTAGATGGTTTTGATAGTCCTTATTTCTTAAATTGGACAAACTTTACTAATACACCAACTACACTTGCAGGTTATGGAATAACAGATGCAATTGGTTCTCTTTCAGCTGATACAACTCCTTCATTAAGTGGAGAATTAATAACAGGACAAAATAGAATTGCTTTTGCAGATACTGGTACAGTTAGTTTCTTAGATTTTACTGTTACACATTTAGGACAAAATAATAACACAGTCCTAAGCAGTGTAAAAAGTATTAACTTTTTCTTAGATAGTAATGGCGGCGACTCAGGTCAAGCATTTAGAATTTTTAATAATATAGATCCAGATAGTACACCTACTGAAACAGACCGCATTTTTAAAGTAAGTGAAAACGGTGATGTAAACATAGGCAATCACTTGATTATGGATCAAGGTTCAATTGTGTTTGAAGGAACATCAGCTGATGATCATGAAACAACATTGACTCCAGGAAATCCAACACAAGATAATACTATTACACTACCTGATGCATCTGGAACTATTGCACTTTTATCTACTGTGCCTGGACAACTTTCTGCACAACTAGGAGCCGCAAGTGGCAGTGGAGGCGGATCTTATGATAGTGCTACAGGAGTTATTACTTTTACTCCAGCAGACTTAGCTACTATTAATATTGTTACTGATGCTACTCCACAACTTGGTGGTACACTAGATGCAAATGGTAATACTATTAATATGGGCACTAACGTTATTACCGACACAAAAGTTGGAAACTGGGATACATCATACGGATGGGGTAATCATGCTAGTGCAGGTTATTTAACAGGTATAACTACACAATCAATTTACGAGCTAAGTAATGTTAACACAACAGCTAGTCCAACAAACAATCAAGTTTTAACTTGGGACAGTAGTAATAGCTATTGGAGCCCTGCAGATCCACAAGGTGGCGGCTCAATAGGAGCTTTTACATTTACCGGTAGTGTTATGGACACTAATGACAGTAGTAGTATTACTGTAACTCCAGCAATGACACTCAGCAGTGATTTAACAGTACAAAATGACCTAGTAGTAAATAATACCGTTAGAGCAAATAAACTTGTTAGTACAGCCGCTGGCGTGCCAAAATTTACATCAACAACTAACATTGAATTAAATGCACAAGGCGCAGTTATTATTGGCTCTAGCCAACTTAGAATAAAAAGTTTTACTACAGCAGAGCGTGATGCTCTTACTGCATCTACAGGAGATATTATATATAATACAACGCTTTCTAAAATGCAATTAAGAATAGGAAGCAACTGGAAATCAATTGCAATCACAGATGATATTCCAACAAATAACAATCAACTTACAAATGGTGCAGGATACCTTACAACTGCAACAGATATACACACATTTACAATGACTACAAATGGATCGGATTACATTTTTGCACAAGATTCAAGATATTTTCCATTAGGTGCAGAAAACGATCCAGTTCTTTATGTGCGTAGAGGAGAAACTTACCACTTTATTAATAATACAGGAGGTAGCCATCCATTCCAGATAAGAACAAGTAACGGTGGGTCAGCATATAATACAGGAGTTACTAATAATGGCGCCGCTAGCGGAACTATTGTTTGGACAGTGCCTATGACTGCACCAGCTTCAGTATACTATCAGTGTACTGTTCACAGTAATATGGGTAACACTATTAATATTGTAACATAAGGAGAGCTAGTATGGCAACAATCAAGTGCAAAGGTTTAACAGGTGTAGTATTTGATTTGACAGTTACTATGGGTAGCACCACTATGAATGGGTTGACTGCACTAGCACAAGCTATAGAAGGCCAAGAAATCACTACAACAGAATATGAAGAAATTGTAGCAACTAAAGATCCTTCAATTAATCAAACTACTAATGGAAGTATGGATTTACTAGCGGCTGGTTTAGTTGAAGGCGACATGGTACAATGCGTACCATTAGGCAGAACAACTTCTAGAACCAAGAGACAACGACAAGAACAAATACTTAAAATTGCAGTAACCAAACGCAAAGGTTTAGCCGCAGGTGATACTAATGCAAATTATTATAGAGCTTTAAATACAAAAACGAAAGGCAATCTACCAACACTTTACAAAGCAGGAGATAATCGTACAGCAAACGTAATTGACAATGATAATTCAGGAGGGTTGGTCACAGGTAGACCTTGGACATAATAAATGGCTGAAAAAGAATATATTATAAGTCTTAAGCGTGGTGTAGACTATGAAGCTTTTGATAGCGAAATGCAAGAAGGTATTGGACGCGGGCTTATCAAAGATAGAACTGTAGATGTTGCAAATGCAAGACCGCTATCTCAACGTAACACACACTATATGTTAGAAGAATCAGAAGTTACTGAACTTCTCAAAGATGACCGTGTTGCTGATATACAAGAACCTCCAGAAAACAGAGACGATATACAAATTGGTATTAGAGCTACTCAAACAGGAACTTGGCGTAAGACTTCATCTGTTATAAGCAGTGATCTAAATTGGGGTATGCTTAGAGCTACTTCAAGAGAAGACGTATGGGGTAGCGGAGTAGTTAGTTCAACAAGACCTTTTAATTACAATCTAACAGGCAAAGGTGTTGATGTTGTTATTCAAGACTCAGGAATCGATACAGGACATATAGAATTTACTGATGCTAACGGGGTATCAAGAATAAAACAAATAAATTGGTATGACGAGAGTGGTATTGCCGGTCCACAGTCTGCGAATCATTATAAAGATACTGACGGTCATGGTACACATGTTGCAAGCACAGTAGCAGGTAGAACTTTAGGCTGGGCCAAGGATGCTCACATATATGCATTAAAGGTAAACGGATTAGAAGGATCAAATGATACTGGAACAGGTTATCCTGTTGGAGATTGTTTTGATGTAATTAAAGGTTGGCATAACAATAAACCAATAGACCCTGCAACAGGCTACAAACGTCCTACTATTGTAAACATGAGTTGGGGATATTCTGGAACCAATACACAAACACCAACAAGTGGTAATTTTAGAGGGGCAAACTGGACATACGGAGATTCAGGATTTGCATCAGATAATAATTTAAGAGATAACGCAGGTATATTAACAAAAATATTTACAAGCGGTGGTAATCCAGTTAGGAAATTTAATGCTAGAGTCACTAGTGTAGATACAGATATACAAGAACTTATAGATGCTGGTGTGCATGTTTGCATTGCGGCAGGTAATAGTTATTATTACATTGCGGCTGAAAATGATGGTGACTGGGATAATAGAGTTGTAGTAGGAGGAATAACACGATATTATCACAGAGGAGCAAGTCCTTACGATACGGAAGCATTTATGGTAGGTTCTTTGGATATTACATATACAGGAGGACTAGAACAAAAAAGTGAATTCAGTTGTTGCGGACCTGGTGTAGACATTTATGCTCCAGGTAATAATATTATGGGAGCTAGTTCAGATGATAACTCAGGCTCAAATGATAAAGTCTTAGATGGAGTAACACGAGTAACACATCCTTTAGAGGGCTCACAACATAATATGAAAATTTCAGGGACAAGTATGGCTACTCCTAATGTATGTGGCATGCTTGCAACAGTGCTTGAATCATCTCCGGGAATATCTCCTGCAGGATTAAAAACTTGGGCACATTCTAATAGCACTAAAGATTTAATGTATCAAGGCACAAAGGATAACTGGGACGATTATGACAGTATTAATTGTGCTGGCAATTCAGATTATGAGTCTAAAGCTATTGTAACAAGCACTGAAATGCGACCATTTGCAAAGCATTTAGATGTGAGAGGTTTGCGTTTATGTGCATGGGGAGCAGTAGGTGGACAGCCAGCAGTTACAGATTCATTTTTAGAAAAAACTGCAAGATTGTATGAAATGCTATTAGACCCAACAGGCACTGATGTTGTTGCTTCCAATCAACAAGCGGCCATTGCAGGTATGAAATCATATAATGTAGCACAATTTGTAGGTTACAATCCTAGTGCTAGTTACGATCCTTCCGTTACAGCAGATAACGCAGGAAATTTTTATCTTGGACTAGATTTGATTAAAGATAGATTCCAAAATGTAGATTACATTTGGGAATATGATGATACAGGAGCAGGATACACAGCTAATACACAAATAATGGAAAGTGTAGAACATGCATTACACACATTAACAGTTTATGCTTTACCTGCGGCATTTCCTACTGAATTTGCACAAAATAATCAAACAAGTGATATTTATAATGCTTGTAACGAAGCAGTGAATAATGGAGTTTTTGACACAAGCAATTATGGTACATGGCCGGGATCAGACACAGAGTTACGTGCATTAATGATGCGTGAATATTACTTCTTACTAACTTTAGGTATGTGGGAATGGTTTAGTTATGTTGACGGAGGGTCATTAAGTCCAGAATGGAATGACAATAGTAGAACACAATCAGGCGTACAATCTAATAATCCTTTAGGGTATGCGTTATATAATAATTATGGAAGAAAAGTTATTTCTAAACCTAATGGTTCTATTATGACCAGTATGCATAATGTAAGCGGAGCTTCTGGATGGGCACCTAATTCAAATACAAATAGGATTGCATATACTCCCTATGCAACTTCTGATACTTTTAGCACTACAGTATGGCCGAACGCAGTAGCACAGCCAGGCGCCAGCTTCTTAGAAACCAACAGTATTTTTTCAACATCTTTGTATACTGGAAATGGTGCTACACAAACGATAACCAATGGAATTAATCTTGCTGGTGAAGGTGGATTGGTTTGGATTAAAGATAGAACTTTGGCAAACGGGCATCGATGGACAGCTACAACTTTTACATCAAGTAATCCAGCATTGTTTGCTATTCAATGTCTAACTACAAATGGACAACATGATATGCTAGATTACCAAGACGGAATTTCACAATGGAATAGCGACGGCTTTAAATTAGAACAAGTTTCTGGTGTTGGCGGATCAGGCTTTAATATAAATGGAAATAATTACGCCTCTTGGACATTCCGCAAAGCCCCTAGATTCTTTGATATAGTTTCTTACACCGGAGATACAAATTCACAACAGGTATTATCTCATAATTTAGATTCTGATCCAGGAATGGTTATTATAAAATCAACTAATACTAACGGTACTAGTTGGTGGACTTGGCACAGAAGCTTTGGAGCAAATACTTCTGCTTCTGGCAAACAAATGGCCTTAGATTCTATAAAAGGAACTAGAGATACTGGCACTACATATTCAGGATCAGCATTTAATTGGACTGCTCCTAGCGGTGCTTATGTACAAGGTAGTTATTTACAAGGGACTTCAAGGAATAATATTACTGTAGGTTATGAAGCTAATCAAAGTACATGGCAATACGAAGCCTACCTATTCGCTCACAACGATGGCGACGGCGGATTTGGCACTAATGGTGATCTTGATATTATTAAGTGTGGTAGCTACACTGGTAATAGTTCTGCTGATGGTCCAACAGTTGACTTAGGCTGGCAACCACAGTGGGTACTAATAAAAAGGTCTAATAGTGATGTAGGCAATTGGTATATATTTGACTCTGTTAGAGGTGTAGTTACTGGCGGCAACGATCAGTATCTTAGTGCTAATGCCACAGATATTGATCAAGCGGCATCACTTATAGACTTCACTAATACAGGATTTAAAATTACATCCACAAGTGGTGACATAAATACCGGCACTATGATTTACATGGCAATAAGATCTGCATAAATAGTATATAAGGATAAAAGAGATGGCAGTACAACTAATTAATATAGGTAATACAGCAAACGACGGAACTGGTGATGATTTAAGAGAAGCATTTGTAAAAGTAAATGCAAATTTTAACGAATTGGACCTACGTGATGATGAGCAAACGACAGTAACAAATCTTGGGTCAACTGGTGAAGGATTATTCAAAGAAAGAATTAACTATGATTTAAAATTTAAGAAAATTGTAGGCGGTGCAGGAATATCATTGACTGTAACAGATGATAATATTACCATTGCAAATGATAAAGTTTACGACCTAACACAAAGCACGGTAACAGGCGACCCATATGTTACAAAAGAATATGACTTTGCTGACGCTAGAATAAAGTATAACAACGTTTATCAAAACATTGCAGATTTACCAAATCCAAGTACATACCACGGACTATTTGCACATGTCCATAGTACAGGAGGCGCTTATTACAGTCACGGTGGTGCATGGATAGAGCTTGCAAATAAATCAGACGCATTAGAGTTATCAGAAGATACTACGCCTGTGTTAGGAGGCAACTTAGATGCGGCAGGTTATAACATAAGCAATGCAGGCACTATAGCTTCAACAGGATTTACTGGACCATTAACAGGTAATGTAACTGGCTTAGTAAATGGTGTTGACCCTGCTACCTATAGCAACAGATTTACTGAAATGGACTTTGGTGCATTTTCACAAACTGTAAGTAATATGATAGATTTTCGTATTGCACAATCAGATGTAGAGATGGGATCTATCACAGCTGAAGAAGAAGTAGAAGTCGACTTTGGCCCTATTGCCGTATAATCCTATTCCGATAAATACGTTGTAAGGAAATGATATGGCTAGATTACAATCTAATACAACGATCACTATAACTAAAACATGGTTTCAACAGCCAAACGGATATACATATCCTATTGCTGTAAGAGTTCCTAGCCTATCTACTTTAAATAACAAACGTATTCCTGTTGCTATATTATTACATGGAATGGGCGGCACAGGACAAGGTATGCTTAACGAATGGAATACGTATCTACCTGATCATATACTAATCGCTCCAACTGGATACTTAAATAGTTGGAATGTAGCTCATGAAGAATCTAAAGCACCAGACTTAAGAATGCTCGAGGATCTAATTGATAATTTAAAAGCATACGAAAATGTAGACGGAACAAAAATCAGATTAGTAGGTTTTAGTAACGGCGCGGCTCTTTGTAATCGGGCTTATGTGCAATTATCAGATTCATCTGTTGATCAAATAGTTACAGTAGCAACAACATTTTTTAATCCTATGTATAGGAATAATAACTTTTACATACCTGTTAACGAAGCGTCTACAGGAATAAATGCTTCAAATTACCCAACAATTAAAATACCTTTTAGACCACGTAAATTTGTAAGCTTTCATGGTACTACTGATACAGGATTTCCATATGCAGGAGGAGCTCATGAGTTTGGGTATACATTTTTATCTGCACAAGCTAGTGCATTTGTCGCGGCTAAAGGGCAAGGATTTACAGGTACCCAAATACCTGATCATGTAGGTGCATCTGATATAGGTGGCACTTTCAAATATACATATAACACTCCACACGGAGATGTACTTCACTACAAATATCCAGGCGGGCATGAAGCAACAGCTTCTGTTAAAACTATTGTGCAAAATAACTTTGTATTTGTACACGACAATCAACCAAGTATGCCTAGTGTAATTAGTGCAGTAAAATGGAATCCTAATAGACTTAATATTGTAGATGAGGAAGGAACTTATCCTAGTGCAACACAATTTACCTTTAACGGACAAGTAATCACTGCTACGAGTAATGGCGATCCGTATCCTGCATTAGCAGGACAAAGTATGACAAACACAGGCGTAAGGGATTTTGGAGTCAATAAAAATGTTATAAAAGCACAAAATTATAATTTTAGAATAAAAAATAGAGCCGGAGAAAACACTGCTAATCCAGATAAAATGGAGTTAGGCGGAATGGGAATATTTGCAAATGGAGTACTTGCTACAAGTCCAAGTGCAGGTGATCATGCTATTCCTGGTACAAACATATTTCCACCTATAGGATTTAATTTTAATGCAGTGCATCTAGGTTCTACATATGGAGTAGACAACGGGGGAGGGCATCCTGAAATAAACGGATCTTATCATTACCACAATGGATCTTTTTTATACAATAGTTGGAATACAAATAGGATATATTCTGCTAATGCTTATTACAACGCTACGGATTTTAACGGAGATAAATTTAGGCATATAGACGGACATAGTAAAATAATTGGATATTGCTTTGACGGTTATCCTATTTATGGACCGTACGGATATCAAACAGGAATAGATAACACTACAGCCGTTGTTCAAATGAAATCAAGCTATTTACTACATCCAAATGATGATCATAGACCGGGTGATTTTAAATATGATAGAGTAGTAGATGTAGAAGGTATAGGACAAGTTACACTGACAGCTGGAAGCTTTTTACAAGACTTTGTATACAAAGGAGGGCACGGTACTCTTGATAGGTACAATGGAAGATATGTAAAAACTCCAGATTTTCCAGATGGAACTTATGCATATTTTTTAACATTCGAAGAAACGACAGCAGATACAAGCATATCTTCAGTTAAGCCTAGCTATCCTTACATATTTGGTACAGAGACAAAACAAAGCAGAACACTTGTACCTGCAGAAGTAGATCAAAGACTATTACAAGATAGGCTTGATATAAATCATTTATGGAATATTCCTACAGGCACAAAACTTACTAATTTAATTGAAAGGAGTGTAGTTGATATTCAACTACCTATTGCAAATGGTGTTACACCTACACTTGAACTTATAAGCGGAAGCTTACCTAATGGAACACGTTTAGAAGGAACAAGAGTAGTAGGAACTGTATATGAAGTTGCATACGATAAAACTTTTACAGCAGTTATTAGAGCAAATTATAAAGGATCATGGCAGGATCGTACACTTGACTTTGCTGTTACTGGGCCAGATGATCCAGTATGGGGTACAGCCGCTGGTGATTTACCAGTAGGTCCTAATAATGTTTTTTATGTATTAGACAGTGCTCAAATAAATTTTCAATTAGCGGCAACAGATACAGATTTAGCGGCAGGCGATGAATTATCATTCTTTATTGCAGATGGAGATGGCACATTACCACCTGGTATATCTATGTCCGAAACAGGATTATTGACAGGTATAACTGATCCATTATTATCTTTAGACAAAAGATTTGAGTATGGGGGTTATGATTCGCAAGAATATGGTACACTTCCGTTAGACTATGGTACACTGCCTAATAACGGCTTTTCAAGCTACTTTTATGATAGTCAGAATTATGATTACAGTGAACCTACATCTAATCCAAGAAAGTTAAATAGATATTATCCTTTTGCGGTAACAGTTACAGACGGTGAATCATTTGTAAGGAGAGAATTTTCAATTTATGTAGTAGGTGATGATTTCTTAAAAGCAGATAACACATTAATGAATGCAAGTACAGGTGTGTTTAAATCAGACGCAACAAATGTAAGACAACCTACTTGGATTACACCTGGTAATTTAGGATTTCGAAGAGCAAACAATTATCAAACTATTTACTTGGACGTTGTTGATAATCCTACATTAGAAGGAAAAATGTTTTATTCATTAGAAGATATAAACAGTGATGGAACACCAAGTATATTACCACCAGGTTTAGTATTAGATAAGGACTTAGGAGAGCTAGTAGGTAATATTCCTTATCAAGCGGCGATTACACAAGACTATAAGTTTACAGTTCGTGCAACAAGGATGACAAATGACTTAGAAAGTGTAAGTATTGTAGGAACATTTTATGAAGAAACATTACTTGGTAAAAATAATTTTAAAATAGGAAAATTAAATTTAACTGGTTCATTAGATGGTGTTAATGATCTGTTTGAGTTAGTGAACAGAGACATATTGTTAGAAAATAGATCATATAAAGTAACAAGTGTTGACGATAGGAATGCAGACTACGACATAATATTTGTGGATCAAACACTTGCACCTAGTATTAATTTAGTTCCTAGTCGTTCTGCAGTGTCAGGACAAGATTATGTGTTTGTAAACAGATTCAGTGAAGCTAATAAAGAAAAGTACAATAAAAGATATTTAAGATTTACAGAATCTGAAAGATATCAAATTAATGAAATTACTCCTTATATTGAATATGAAATACAACAGCTTTCTCCTGCTAACGATCAAATTTATCCTGTAGGTATTCCAAGAAATATTGCATTAGGCACAAATTATTACGTAGGTGATATGATTGTTAATACTACAGCAACAGGTGGAGATGGAAAAATTTATAAATGTACAGTAGCTCATACAGTGCAGTCTGCAGGCACAAGTGTAAATGGCGTCACACAGCTGGTATTTACAGCTTCAAACTGGACAGAAATCGCAGAAACAGTAGCTGGCATGACACTTACAGATAGAGTAGAAGCAATGAAACAAGTTCTTCAAGCGGCATATGGTGGAGTAGCATATGTTAATGTTATGAATGACCAAGCAACTAGATGGAGAATACATGTTCCTAGTACAGCAACAAGTAGAATAGTTTCTAATATAAAAGCACATTTTGCAACAGACGATAGTACACAACTTTTAGTTACGCTTTTGAGAGATAATGAAGATAGGCTACTCTTTGATGTTAATTTATCAAGACAACTTACACAAGGTAACAATTACGGTGTTGCATTATTTAGAGGAGACTCATTTAGTGAAAATATTATTGTTGCAAATACTAAAGACATTCCAAGCACAACAAAAACATTTTCAGTAAAAATAATTGGGGAAATTGATAGTTCTATTAAATGGATTACAGCAGCCAACTTAGGAAGTATACCTGCAAATTATATTAGTAATTTAAAAGTTGAAGCAGAAACTACAGTCCCAGATACAAGAATGATTTACAATCTCAAGTCTGGAAAGTTACCTTTTGGAATGACATTAGCAATAGATGGTGAAATTATTGGAAATGCACAACAGTTTAACACACCTGGTTCATTAGGTTTAACAACTTTTGAAAAAAAAGCAGTAACCTGGGACGGTGTTCTACCTGGTGATACTACATTTGATAGAAAATATAAATTCACAATTGAAGCAAGGGACAGATTTAATTATACAGCTATTGAAAGGGAGTTTACTTTAACTGTATCTGATGTTGATCCTAAAAAGTATACAGATATATACATGCGTCCTTTACTACCTAGTGCTGAAAGAACAACGTATGCAAACTTTATTTCAGATAGAACTATATTTGATCCTGATAAAATTTATAGAGCAAATGATCCCAATTATGGTGTTAGAAGAAATTTAGAAATGCTTGTGTATGCTGGCATAGAATCTAAAAAAGTAGACAAATTTGTAGCCGCGGCCGCAAAGAATCATAAACGTAAAAAATATATTTTAGGAGATTTTAAATCTGCAAAGGCAACTACAGGTATAGGATCTACAGCAAAAGATGTGTATGAAATAATTTATATTGAAGTAATTGATCCTGCAAATTCTAAAACTGGCAAAACAAAATCCAGCTTTACAATTAACACAAAGAAAGAGATTACAGTTGATAGTGTGCAATATAGTCCAAAAGATGACGAACAAAAATATAACCAAGGTTATGATGCCCTTCCTGTTTATACACGAGGCGTCACTAAATTTATATTCGAAGAATTAGAAGATGTGCTTATTGTTGAAACTAGAGATAGCAGTGATAGTAGTGAGAACCAATTTGTAGATACAGATAATAATGATTTTGAAGTTACCCTAAAAGGTGGTGGCACTACAACTGTTACTTTACAACTTACAGATTCCGAACCTCAACGCTTTAGACCTGTTACTAACACAATCAAAACAGATAGTAACGCAATCAAAGTTAGTCAGGGAAAAGATAATTTGAGATATATATCTAGTATAGACAATATGAGAGATAATATCAAAGGTATAGGTGCTAATGAAAGAAACTATTTGCCTTTATGGATGCGTACACCACAAGCAGGATTCCAAGAACTAGATTATGTTACAGCTATACCAATCTGTTATTGTAAGCCTGGGCAAGCAGTAGAAATACTTAAAAATATAAGAAATAATGGATTTGACACTAAAACTATTACATTTGATATTGATAGATATATTGTCAAGTCAACAGAGGAAGAAAACAACGAACAATATATTCTATTCGCAAATTACGAATTTAACACGTAAAAGCGATAAATAATAAAGTAGAGGAAATAAAATGGCCAGTAATATTATAAGTGACACAATTGATGCGGCATATCCAATAGCGGGTGTGGATAACGATACGCAAGGATTTCGTGATAACTTTACAGTAATTAAAACAGGACTTGCAACAGCAAAATCTGAAATTACAACATTGCAATCTGAAAGTGCAAAACTTAATAAGTCAAATGACTTTAATGGTACTAATATTGCTGATGCAAATATACAATTACAAACTAAACAATACCATAATGTTGGTACAGTAGTAACAGGTTTAAATGTAAGTTTTTTAAATGGTCATTATCAAACTATTACAACTAATTTACCTGTAGGCACATCATCAATTGTTTTTAATCTTTCTGATTGGCCTTCCAGAGCAATGTATGCAGAAATGGTACTAAGCCTTTTAGGTAATGATACAGCAAAAACTGCTACATTTACAGTAGCAGGCGGCGGCACAATTAAATATGATACAAACTATCCAAGAGTATCAGGCGCAGGTAGTGCGGCACAACTTACACTTGATAGTGCTACTAATCCATTACTTGTAAAATTTTGGACTTACAATAGTGGTACAACAGTATTTGCACAATACTTAGGTCAATACACTTAAAAATGATAAACCCTCATATAGATAGCTTAGAACATTTCTCTATTCAAGAGCTTGAATTAAAAGTGAGTGATTTACAAAGAAAATATTTCCAAACACGAAACTTATCTTTACAACAACAAATTGCAAATGTTTTGGACATTTACAAAATAGAATTACAAGACCGCAGAGCAAAAGAACTTAATCGTCAACAAAGTCAACAAAATGATGATAATTCTCTTGACAATTTGATTAATATCAGTTAAACTATACAAATGCTTATGAAAACAGATGAACTAGGTATACCACGATTCTCTAATAAAGATCTTATCGATATGATTTACAGCGGGCACGTTGATAAATGCCATGTTGTATTATGTGATGAAAGTGACGATATTGATTTGTTTAATAAAGCGGCTACTGAACAAGGAATATCACAACTTACAAAATATATTCCACTAGACGTTAACAAAGATGAATTTGATGGCGTACTTCAATCTGAATGGTTTATGCCAGATGAATATAAAAACATGGATATTTTTAGTTGGTTAGAACAACGATGTCCTGATCATGAGTCGGTAACAAGAGTTGAAATGGAAATTATAGAATACGAAGCTCGTGGTATGCTAGATCTTCTATGCTATATGGTTTATCTTGTAGATTTTATGCGTGAAAATAATATTGTTTGGGGCGTAGGACGTGGATCTAGCGTAGCAAGCTATATTTTATATCTAATAGGCGTACACAAAGTAAACTCAATCCAGTATGGCCTGGACTTCAATGAGTTCATGAGATAAGTAAGTATATAATAAAGGAGGCAAACATATGTCAAAAGTATCAGGTGGTAAAAAACAAATTAGAAGCCTACGTGGTAAAGTTGTCGACATGGATCTACTTCGCAAACGTAATGAACTTACACCAGCAGTAGGAAATGCTAGGGTAAATGCACGTGGTGACGAATTAGGACCAGGAGGTAAAATTATCCGTAAGCGTGAAGAAATTGTTGCAGAACATTATGCAACAGCAGGTACTGTTTCACACGAATCAGGTGCTCCTGAACCAACACAAGAAGTTGTACAAGAAGAGCAACAACCTGCAGTAGCTAAAAAAACTAAAAAAGTTAAAGTAAAAGCAGATCCTGTAGTAGAAGCTCAACCAGAACTCACTGAAGAAGAACAAGAAATGATGGCTGAGGCTGAAGCAGATGATGAATGGATCGAAGACGCAGACGGCAATTTTGTAAAAAAGCAAGGTGACTAAAAATGGCTCAAAACATTAATGCAATTAAAGGAAATATCCGCGCCAAAGGCGAAGACGTACTAGTCGTAGATATGTGGTTTGGTGAGCAAACTACGGCAAGTGGATTAATTATTAGCAGTGATGATGCTACAACACGTGGAATATATCCAAGATGGGGCAGAGTATATAGTAAAGGCCCTCGCAATAAAGATCCATACAACGAAGGCGATTGGATTCTAGTATCGCATGGACGTTGGACTAGAGGTCTAAAGGTTAATACCGATACAGAAGAATTAGAAGTACGTAAAGTTGAGCTAGATAGTATACTTGCTTATAGCAACGAAAAACCAGCTGGTGTTAACATTGGCACCGAAGTTGGTCAAGGAGAGTCATTAAGTATACCTTCAACTTTTGAACCAGCATTACACCATTAAAGAAAGAGGCTACCTTGAAAAATATTGATCTCAACAAGTATCAAGAATTCGTTGATGCAGTAACTAGCACTGAAAGTAAAAATAATAGCGATTTTCAAATGCGTTGGAACGGTTTGCAAAATGAACGCACTACTGATATGCCTAGACTATTAACAGCTTGTTTAGGACTTAGTGCCGAAGCAGGAGAATTTACAGAAATAATCAAAAAAATTGTTTTCCAAGGAAAACCTTTGGACAAAGATAACATTTGGCACATGCAACGTGAGCTAGGTGATATTATGTGGTATTGGATGCAAGGGTGCATGGCTCTTGATATTGATCCAAATGAGGTTATCCAAATGAATATAGATAAGCTAAAAGCACGTTACCCAGGCGGAGACTTTGATGCTTACTACTCCGAAAACAGAAAAGAAGGCGATTTATAACAAAAACGCTTGACAAACTCCAAAATTTAAGTTATAATAGTAATATTAATGAGGAGTAGCTATGAAATTACCCACACAACTTAGCGGTTTAGGCACAACCGGATTAACTGGAATAGTGCTAATGGTTCTTCATGTGACTGGATATCTTACTGGTTGGGCATGGCCTATTCTATATGTATTTTTAATAATTACAGGAATTGGGCAAGAAAACAGGAAGGGTTAATGGCAAGAAGAAACAGGCTAGAAAGAAAATTAGACGAATACAATCATACAATGGAACTTATTAGAACTATTGTTCCTATTGTTGTATTAATACTACAAATCGTAATTTTAACAAAGTTGGCTTAGAATGACTACACATGCAATGATTGATTTAGAGACACTTGATACTAAACCAAGTTGTCAGATATTAAGTTTAGGCGCAGTAAAATTTAATCCTATAACAAATGATGAACCTCATTCTGAATTATACATTAAGCCAGATATAGATCAGCAACACGATGCTGGTCGAACTACTTCAGATAGCACCATTGAATGGTGGAGTAAACAAGACCCTAAGGTAATGGAAGAAGCATTTTCTTCAGATGGTCGTATGAACATAGATCTTATGCTAGATCAATTAACCAAATGGTTAGTTGGTACAGACGTAATATGGGGTCATGGTTATGGTTTTGACATAACAATTCTAGAAGATCTATACAGGAACTTCGATCGTCCGATTCCCTGGCAGTTTTGGCAAATAAAGGATAGCCGAACACTGTTTAGTTGTTGTAAAGAAGATCCAAGAAAGAAAATGCAAAGTGATCTTCACAATGCTCTTGCAGACTCTTATTTTCAAGCAAAATCTGTGCAAGAAGCATATAAAGAATTAGGTATAAAAAGATGAGCAGTTTCTTTTACGCTTTAGCAAGTGCGAGCTTCATATTAGGTGTCTCCATATTAGCTATATCATATATAATATTAATATAACAGGAAGAACAATAAATGAAAGATTTATGGGTAGAAAAGTATCGTCCTAAAACTGTAGATGGTTATGTTTTTAGAGATGAAGCACAAAAGGCTCAGGTAAAAACTTGGATAAAAGATAAGACTATTCCCCATTTATTGTTTAGCGGAAATGCTGGTATTGGCAAAACTACACTTGCAAAATTATTATTCAATGAACTTGAAATAAATGATTTAGATATATTAGAAATAAACGCATCACGAACAAACTCAGTTGACGATGTTCGTGATAAAATTGTCAACTTTGTACAGATGATTCCGTTTGGTGATTTTAAAGTCGTATTACTAGACGAGGCTGATTACTTATCCCCTAACGCTCAAGCGGCGTTGCGTGGTGTTATGGAAGAGTATCATACTACTGCTCGATTCATTCTTACTTGCAACTATCCTAATCGTGTAATACCTGCATTACATAGTCGGTGCCAAGGATTCCATATAGCAAAAATTGATCAAACAGAATTTACAGCAAGAGTAGCCGAAATTCTTATTACTGAAGGTGTTACTCCTGATTTAGATACTCTTGATACGTATGTCAAAGCAACATATCCTGATTTACGTAAGTGCATTAACACAGTACAAATGAACTGTCAAGATGGTAGCTTGTTAAGACCAAATGAAGGCGACACAGGTGAAGCTGACTGGAAGCTTGACATGGTCGAATTATTTAAAGCAGGAAAAATACAAGAAGCACGTAAGCTCTTATGTGGAGCAGTCCGTCCAGAAGAGATGGAGGAAATTTATCGTTGGTTATATGACAATATAGAATTATTTGGTGATGATGCAAATCAAGATCAAGCAGTATTGTTTATCAAACAAGGACTTGTTGATCATACATTAGTTGCAGATCCTGAGATTAATTTAGCCGCTACATTAATTAGACTGGCTAGCATTAAGTAAATAACGTATGACGTATCTAGTAAATGAAAATTGCATTAAGTGCAAGCATATGGATTGTGTAGAAGTATGCCCTGTGGATTGTTTTTACGAGGGTGAGAATATGCTTGTTATCAATCCAGATGAATGTATAGATTGCGGAGTATGTGTGCCTGAGTGTCCTGTAGATGCAATAGTTCAAGATCACGAATCAACACAAAAAATATTTGACTTAAATGAAAAGTATAGTTTAATTTGGCCTAATATAACACAAATACGTCCTGAAGATGTTCCTGAAGATGCAAGTGAATGGGCAGAGGTTGAAGATAAGATGAAGTACTTTTCGGAGGAACCAGGTCGTGGAGACTAAACACAAAAAACTTATAAATGATATTGTACGTATAGATGTAATAGAAGAAGAAATAGAATACTATAAAACACTACTACGCGAACATGATACTGGACATATCCATACAACGATTGGATTTTTGAAAAGAAGGATAGAGGAACTAAAAGGAGAAGCCCCTTGGCCATTAGATTAGTAAGCTACACAGCACCTAGCAAAGAATTTTTAAATGAAGGATTAGAGAATGTACAAGACTTAATTGCGTTTTGTGCTAGAGTAAGTAATCCTTCTGCACAAATTAATAGTGAAACGAGTGAGAAGCTAATTAAATATTTAATTAAGCATCAACACTGGTCTCCACTTGAAATGGTAAATGCCGTTCTAGAGATTGACACTACTAGAGATATTGCACACCAAATTGTAAGGCATCGTAGTTTTGCATTTCAAGAATTTTCTCAAAGGTATGCAGAACCAAAAGAACAAGGCGAGTATTTTGTAACAAGTGAAGCTAGATTACAAGATAAAAAGAATAGACAAAATAGTATAGAAATTAATCTAGCTGATGACGGTATGCCAGAGCTTATAAATCGGTGGGAAGAACTACAACAAGATGTAATTTTTACAGCAGGCAGAGCATATGATTGGGCTATTAAAGCAGGTATAGCCAAAGAAGTTGCACGTAAAGTTTTACCTGAAGGTTTAACAAAAACAAGACTTTACATGAACGGCACATTACGTAGTTGGGTACATTACATTGATCTTAGAAGTGCAAATGGCACACAAAAGGAACATATGGAAATAGCAAAAGAGTGTGCTAAAATAATTGCAGAAATATTTCCATTAATAGATGATCTTTAATGGCAAAACCACAAATATATTTCGAAACAAATAATTATGCAGTAAGAAAGTTTGCTCCAATAAAGCCTGCTTCAGAATTTGTCCCTGAAAAATTTAGAAATTTACCAATTAAAATTAAAGAAGGTGACCATAGAATTGACGATATTTTTTCAGTAAAAATTTGTCCTGGAATACAAGACTATATAGGCTTAGGTTACGTTATTCCAGCATGGTGTGATATGGAATTTATTCCAAATAACGATGAGATGTTTGTAAGATATAGTGATCCAAATAATACCCATGCAGTGCATTATAAAGATCAAATTGGCGATTTTTTAGATACTAAATTTAAAGTAAGAACACCAATTAAACTTGATAATCCGTGGCTTACATATGCTGAAAAAAATTGGAGTATATTGTATTTGCCTATGCTATATCATGAAGATCAAAATTTTGAAGCTGTACCAGGCGTAATAGACCATGATAAAGGTGCCCTTGTATCTCCTATCAATATAATGGTAAAAGAACATAAGCAATTTTTAATAAAACAAGGCACGCCTATAGTGCAAGCTATTCCTTTTCAAAGACAAGTTGTAACTGCACGTACAGGAAAAGTAAGAACATCTACTTTGGATAGATTAAACGCAATAAATTCTTTATTTTCTATGACTTTCAAAGGTTGGAGGAAATTTATGACAGAAAAGAAAATCTTTAAAGTAGATTCAAACGATACTAAATTGTAATCTTTTGTAACAACGCTTGCAAATCTCTTGATTTTATAATATACTAATTATAAATATTTTTATATCCTAACATAGCGAGGTAACATGCGTGAAAACGAACAAATCCTTATTGGCGATAGACCTACTTGTGCTTATGGGCTTGATGTATTTTACATCTGGAGTGCATGCACAAACTTACACAGATGATGTAGCAAAGATAATCAATAATAATTGCTTAATATGTCATAGACCAGGCGGTATAGGCCCTATGAGTTTTGAGGGCTACGAACAAGTTCGTCCTTGGGCACCATTAATTAAAATGAAAGTAGCTAGTAGAGAAATGCCTCCGTATGCTTACGACCACGGAATAGGCATACAAGACCTACAAGGTGATTGGCGACTGTCACAAAAAGAAATAGATACAATAGTAGCTTGGGTAGACTCAGGCTCCCAATACGGAGATACCGACATAGTCGTACAACCTCCTAATCTTGCTGATCCAGACCAATGGAATTTTGCTGGAGACTTTGGTCCACCGAATCTAATAATTCCTAGCGTTCCTATAGATATTCCAGCAAGTGGTAACGATCTGTGGCACAAGCATCTAGTACCAACAGGACTCACAGAAGACAGATGTATTAAAGCAGTGCAAGTAAAACCTAGAGGCGATGCAAAGTCTGTAGTTCATCATGCTAATTCTAATGTAGTTATTGATGGAGGTCGTGAAGGTATGCTTACGGAATACGCTATGGGAAAGTGGGGAGAGATTGTCCCGGAAGGAGTTTGCAGAACACTTCCTGCAAATTCACAAGTTCGTTGGGACATACATATGTTTCCTGGCGGTTTAGGAACAATGGCTCCAGGTACAGTTATCAAAGACAACGTGGTGGAAATTGGACTTTGGTTATACAGCGAAGAGGAAAGCCAAGAACTGAAATACAAACAAGATTTAAGTTTATATCGGCTAGGCAATCAAGACGATATCGTTATTCCTCCACATGGCTATCATATGACACAAGGTTTCCACAGTTTTGATCATCCTGTGCGTTTAGATAGCTTTCAACCACATGGACATTTGAGAATGAATGCGGCTAGTTTAGAAATATTTTATCCAGAAACTGGTCGTACAGAACCTGTGAGTCAAATATCTAATTGGAGTGCAACATGGCATCACAGTCATTTATTTGAACCACATGTAGCCCCATTAATACCTGCAGGTGCAGTTATTATATTGAAGCAGTGGTATGACAATACCGCAAATAACCCAAACAATCCTGATCCTGACATGTGGGTAATGGGTGGTAGTAGGACAGGAGATGAAATGACTCATGCCTGGCTTGCAATTACACACTTAGATGAGGAAGGATACAATGAGCTAAAAGCTCAAAGGATGTTAGCAGAAAAATGAAAAGACTAATACTTACATGTATTTTATTAACTGGCTGTAGTAATTTGCCAGAAAGGTCGGCACAAGACTGGTCTATGCAAACTATGAGAAATCAAGATATCTTCATGCAGAGTTTAAGGCCTAATGTTAGCATGAATTATAGAGAAATACAACAAAGGATGATTAGATGAAAAAACTTTTATTAGTTTGTTTTTTACTAGCCGGTTGCCATACACCTGGCCCAACAGATTTTTTGGAATACTACGATGATCCACAACCTATGAACTTTATAGATCCTCTTAGATTCCAGAGAAACCTAAGAGATTGTAGGTCTGCACCACATTGTGCTGCCGAAGATCTCTTTAAAATTGCACAGGAGAAAAACTATGTGGACAAAACCAACGTATGAAAATATAAGACTTGGCTTCGAAATCACAATGTATGCTAAGAGCAACTAAGTGATGGGTGAATTAAGTCCTATAATTATAGGTATAGCATACATCGTATTTGCTATGATAGTGATACACCTATTTCCGGATTAATAGTGGGGGATTTCTCCCCCACTATTTTCATTCATCTCCGTATATTTCCAGGACCTCCTTAACTGCTTGATGTCGCTCAATATCTCCTTGAGCGAAGTGGACTATGTCCAAATGGCTAAGGTTACTATTTGTTAGCTTGCGAGCAAAGTCAATTAAGCCGTTTTCATTCAAGCGATCAGCTTGTGCTAAATCGCCTGTTACAGCCATTTGGCTTCCTTCGCCAAGTCTAGTTAGTAACATTTTCATTTGATTAGGGGTAGCATTTTGCATCTCATCAGCTAAAATAAAGCTGTGTTTAAAAGTACGCCCACGCATATATGCTAATGGCGCAATTTCAATGATGCCTTCATCAATCATACCTTCTATTTCCCTTGCTTGAAAATATTCTCTTAAAACATCGAATATAGGTCTTGTCCATGGTGCCATTTTTTGTTCTAATGTACCAGGTAAAAACCCTAGATCTTCATCAGCTGAGACTGCTGGTCTAGTTACAATAATTTTATCAATAACGCCTGCCTTAAATAATTTTACTGCGACCTGAACTGCTAGTAGTGTTTTTCCTGTACCAGCCGGACCGATTCCAAAGACTATGTCCTTGGTGTCATCTAACAGTTTTAAAACATAAGTTTCTTGATTTTTATTTCGGGGAATTATTGTAACGTTTCGTTGTTTTTGATATGTGTTGAGTTCTACTACATTGCTGTAGTTATTGCTTGAGTTATGTCTCTTACGAGAGGCTCGTTTTGCACCCATAAATTGTCCTCCTTTGGGATATTAAAGAAGTAAGTCGTTCAACCGTAGAGGCTAAACGTCCCTACACTAATATTTAGTATGTTAAGGATCACCGAAAAAAGGTAAGTTAACTCTAAAAAGTCGATAAATAAGTATAGAACAGAAAAGCTTGGAATATTTAAAATGCAAGATGTAGTAGATATTATTAAAAACATTGAGTCGATATACGACAATAATACTTCTTTCCAAGTACTGAAAGACTATGAAAGAGTATTAGACGAATTAGATCTATATGTTTACTCTAATTGGAAAGATGGCGAATTATGTTCTGGTCCGAATATAGATAGACATTGGGTAACTTGTTCATTTATGTGGCCAAGAACTGAAATGCCTGATCCTACGGGTGGCAAGCGATTACTTGACTATGATTGTAAAGTTTCATACCAAAAATCACACTTAGTAGTACCAAGGAAAATAGAAAGCCCAGATGATATTAGACCAGGCACAAAAAAGGGTAAACTTGACAGAAAACCTATCTGGATTGTACAAATACAAATGCCAAAAAAACTTATTGCTGATATCTACACAGGATATACAGAGCAAAATATGATTAATGTAGCTCCTCCAGCACCACAACAAACAGCAGACGAAACTGCAGAAGCACCTGAGGAGGCGGCAGTATAATGACACTACAACAAAACGATTTAAAAGATTTAGTTGATAGCATTTTAGAAATAGATTCATACAAATCAAAAATGGGTGATGACAAAGATATTGTAACTGTAGCAATTAGCACAATTACAAAAGAATCAGCAAAAGATCTTGAAGAATTTTTAGAAAGAGGATATACTTTTGTATTAGATGCTGACTCTACAAATAGTGAGCAAAATGATGGCACATATAAAGTATTCGTAGAATTAGAAAGATCCAAGAAAGCTGGTGAGCAAATTATGGAATTAGCCGATGGCATGAAAAATCTAACAGGACGTGATGATTTTAGATTCCGTTATTACAAAAATTTTCGTAGTTTAGATCTTACACAAGAAGCATTAGATGAAAATATACCTACTAGTGCCGACGACTATGGAATTAGTGTTTCAGTAAATGAAAATAGTATTAACAATTATAAAAACTTTTTTAATAAAAGTTATTTAGAATCTGTTGAGCTAAGAAAAACAACTTTAACACTTAAAAAGAAATGGGCTGATCCTATACAATTTAAAGTTGTAGATTTTGGTCCTACACAAGAGACTTTAGATAGTATCAAAGAGTCTTTTAATGCTAATGACTTTGCAGAAATTATTTTTTTAAGCAAGTATATTGGCGATTACAATATCACTAAGTACGGTAACAAACTTACATTCGAAAATGACAAACACGTTCTGGTTACTGAAAGAATACAAAACTAACTTTAGGCGTTTTCCGCGACCTATATCAAGCTAACTGAAAGGAAGAAAAGTGGCAAGTGAAAATTATGACAAATGTTTAAAAGCTATTTTACATCACGAAGGCGGATATGTAAATCACCCAAAAGATCCAGGAGGAGAAACTAATTTAGGAGTTACTAAAAGAGTTTACGAAGAATGGGGCGGTAATAAAAACATGAAAGATCTAACTGTAGAAGATGTAGCACCAATTTATAGGAAAAACTATTGGGATAGAATGAAGTGCGATGATCTACCAAGAGGTTTAGATTTATGTGTTTTTGATTTTGGAGTTAATGCAGGCACTGGAAGATCGGCTAAATACTTACAACGTATGATTGGTACAACTGTTGATGGCGGAATAGGGCCAAATACACTTAGAGCTGTAGCAAATTACGTTGATGAAGTAGGTTTAGAAGGTGCTATTAAAACTTTCCAAGATAATAGACAAAGTTATTATGAAAAATTAAAAACTTTTGAAACTTTTGGAAGAGGTTGGACTAGAAGGAATACAGAAACAACCGAATTAGCAGTTAGTATGATTTAACTTTGGATAATTAAATATATGTTCGGATCGATTAAAGTAGTGCTTATCCTGATGTTGCTCGCAGGAGCAGGAGGAGCCTACACCTATGTAACCAATTTACAAAAAACTGCCGAGATACACAGACTAAATGCCGAAAAATTACAAATTGCTGTAGCACAAAATGAAGAAGCTTTAAGAGTACAAAAAGAAAGCTACGAAGCTTTGCAAAAAAACTTAGAAGAAGTAAATTCTGAATTTAGAGCCGCAAGAGCCCAAAACAATGTGTTATCTCAAAAGTTAGCTGAACATGATTTAAACTCATTAGCCGCAGAAAGACCAAAAAGTATCACAAGATTGATTAACAGAGGGACAGTCAATGCTGGAAGATGTTTTGAAATATTAAGTGGCGCACCGTTAACCGATAAAGAAAAGGAGGCGAAAAGTGGAAAAGCGTTCAATAATGAATGTCCTTGGCTCTGGCCTGGTCCTACTACTACTGACTAGCTGTGCATCTGTACCACCTAGCATTACTGTAAGCACAAAACCTATTGAAAAACCCTCATTAATAGTACCACCTGTAGATACTGTTACAATGAAAGAGGTAAAATGGATAATTGTAACCGAAGATAACCTAGAAGAAGTCATTGCAGATCTAAAAGCTTCAGGGCAACCTTTAGCAATATTTGGATTATCTGGCCAAGGCTACGAAAACCTAAGTACAAATTTTAGTGCTATTAGAGCTTTAGTGCAACAACAGCAAACAATAATTGCGGCATACAAACAATATTATGAAAAATCTAGTGAAGCATTAGATAGTGCTAATAAAAGAATTGAATCTACACAAGATGAAATTAATGAACAGCAACAAAAGAATAACAATAGCGAATCTGTGCTAGATAAATTAAATCCCTTCAAATAATACCTCCAAATAGTTATAAATACATATAACTAACAGGAGTACCGAATGTGGTTATGGATAGTATCAAGTATTGCAGGCAGTCTGCTCGGAGCGGCGACTACCAGGTGGTTCAAAGATACTAAAGCAGGCGTTTGGTGTTACAAAAAATACGAAGCTATAGCTGTTTGGGCAACCGATCGGTATGGCATTGATATTCTCAATAAGGAGGATATAGCATGGAGGACAAAGTATCCTAATGTAGCGAAGCGAACTGATGAACTGGAAGAAAGAATTAATTTTCTTGAGTTAGAAATCAGAAGGTTACAGAAAGGTAAGGGCGATGGAAAATGAAATAATGGACGTAGCAACACTAGCAAATGATATAACTTTATTAATAATGCCGTTTATAAGTGTACTTATAATGGTGGTAATTACCTTGTGGTTTAAAGATTTTGCAGGGAAGATTGCTAAAGGTTTAGCTTTTAGTATGAACAAACAATTCCAAGAAGGTGATAAAGTTATACTCGACGGCGAACGTGCATTAATTGTAAAGATTGGTATTACCCAAACAGTATTCGGTGTTACGAAAACTTCGGGTGAATTTGATGGAGATTATGTATGGAGGTATGTTCCTAATGAGCGTATACCTTTCCTTAAACTAGAAAAGGTTATATTTGATACAAAACCAGAGCATAACGAAAATAAAATACATGAAAACGCACAAGAAATTAACAAAATTAAAAACGGAGGGAAGAAGTAATGGCAACAGGAACTAGTAAAGATACAGTAAATGTAAGCAGGGCCGATTATGATGCAATGCGTGATAGAATCGCAGAGTTAGAAGCAGATGCTCCTGCTCCTGCCGATTCAGACGGATGGTGGAAAACAAAACCTGTATCAAAAGATGGATGGTTGTGGATAGCACCTGAATACTTTAGTCGTTGGAGAATATTTCCAAGAGTGTTCATAAGCATGTACATCTATCTACTTTATGCAGTTACTATGTGGTTCATGGCACTACCTGATCCTAACACACAACAAGCAGGACTTGTAAGTGTTGTTGTAGGTGCAGGTGCGGCTTGGTTTGGATTATATGTAAATTCAACTTCTACAAATCATAATAAAGAATCGTGACTAGTAAACACTAATACTACTACAAATAAGTAGTAGTATGAGTGACTTTTATGATATACTTGGTGTAAGTAAGCAAGCTTCTGACGCGGAATTAAAAAAAGCTTACAAAAAACAAAGCATGCAACACCACCCTGATAGGGGAGGTGACGAAGAGCAATTCAAAAAAGTTAATGAAGCTTATGCAACATTAAAAGATCCAAGCAAGCGTCAAATGTACGACCAATACGGTACTACTGATCCCCAGCAACAACGTCCACAAGGTTTTAATTTCCATTTTAATGCAGACGATTTAAGTAATGGGAATCCATTTGCAGGCACTCCATTTGACGGCATGTTTCAAGGCGGACATCCTTTTGCAAATATGCGTAGACAACCTCCAAGAAATCAAGACATGCGTATTGTTGCAAATATTGATTTACATGATGTTGTAAATGGTAAAAATTTAGTTGTTCAAATACAACTTGGTTCAGGTAGAACGGAAACATTAAATATAGATATTCCGCCTGGAGCCAAAGACGGAGATACTATCCAATATCAAGGGCTCGGTGACGATAGACATAAGGAATTAAGGAGGGGAAATCTGCATGTTGTTATTCAAGTTAGTCCAGTTCAAGGTTGGGAGCGAAAAAATAACGATTTAATTACAAGAAAAGTAATAAATCTATTTGACTTATTGCTAGGATGTGCTATAATAGTAAACACATTAGACAATAGGCAAGTAAAATTAACAATACCACCAGGCACAAATCCAGGCCAAAGATTTAGTATTCCAGGTTATGGAATAACTGACATACATTCAAAACAACGTGGTAACATACACGTTATTATTGATGTCGAAACACCTAAAATAGCAGATGAGAATTTGTTAAATAAAATTAGAAATTTAAAAGAAGAGATAAAATAGTATGGTAGAACCGTCTAAAGAGTTACAGTTAGTTTTTGATAAAGCAATTAATGATGCCAAAAAGCTTCAGCATGAATATGTTACATTAGAACATTTACTTTATGCAATTTTTTGCGAAGAAAAGTTCTGTAATATTATTACTATGTTTGGTGCAGATATTGAGTACATAAAAGGAAATTTAGAGCATCATTTAAAAAATAATATGCAGGACATTATTACTGATAACGAAAAATTTAAACCAAAAAAAACCCATACTGTGGAAAGAGTATTGAATAGGGCATTTACACAAGTATTATTTGCTGGTAGAAATACTATTGATCTTACAGATGTAGTATTAAGTATGCTGAATGAGAAGAAATCAGTTTCAGTATATTATTTAGAAAAAGGCGGAGTAACAAAACCAGGATTTGCAGAATTCCTTGATGCAGAAATTGCACATGATCTTTACGATGAAGAAGAAGTAAGTGGAGAAGCTAAAAGGGCTTTAAGAGCCTTTACAACAAATCTAAATGATCAGGTTAAAAGAGAAAAAATAGATCCAATTATAGGACGTGGAAATGAACTAGAAAGTTTAGCACTTGCATTAGGACGCAGGCAAAAAAATAATGTCCTAATGGTAGGGGATCCAGGTGTTGGTAAAACAGCTATTGCAGAAGGTTTGGCATATAATATAGAAAATGACAAAGTTCCTTCTTTTCTTAAAGAATACAAGGTGTATAATTTAGATATAGGCGCAATGCTAGCAGGGTCTAAGTATAGAGGCGACTTTGAAGAAAGGTTTAAATTAGTTTTATCTGCACTAATCAAGCAAGGCAAGACTATAATGTTTATCGACGAAGCACATATGATGAATGGTGCAGGCACAGGCGGCGGTAATAACTCTAATGATCTAGCAAATATGTTAAAACCTGCTTTGACAAAAGGTGATTTAAAAGTGGTTGCATCAACCACGTGGGAAGAATATAGAAAGTACTTCGAGTCAGATCGTGCATTAATGCGTAGGTTTCAAAGAGTAACTATAGGAGAACCTACAAAAGAAACTACCAAAGATATTTTAGTTGGTATTAAAAAATATTATGAAAAGTTTCACGAGACAACAATTACAGAAGAAGCAATAGATACTGCTATTAAATTAAGTATAAAATATCAGTCAGATAAAAAACTTCCTGATAAAGCAATAGACTTAATTGATATTGCATGCTCTAGATTCAAAGTAAACGATATTGCAGAACAAGAAAAAGTAGTAGGCGCAGAGCAAATAGAGTTTGAGCTTGCAAAAATAGTTGATATGCCTACAGAAAGAATTGCAGAAAAAGAAACTGAAAGTTTAGCAAATCTAGAAAAGAATATTAAAGGTTCTGTATATGGTCAAGATGAAGCAATAGAAAGTATTGTAGACAAAGTGCTAGTAAGTCAAGCAGGACTTAAAGCAAACGATAAGCCCATAGGTTCTTTTGTGTTTATGGGTCCTACTGGTACAGGTAAAACTGAAACTGCTAAACAACTTGCAAAAGGATTAGGAGTCAAACTTGTTAGATTTGACATGAGTGAGTATCAGGAAAGACATAGTGTAGCAAAACTAATTGGTTCTCCTCCAGGATATGTTGGATATGAAGAAAATAATGGATTGCTTATTACTAAGTTACAGGAATTTCCTAATTGTGTTTTATTGCTAGATGAAATTGAAAAGGCTCACCCTGATGTAAGTACGATTTTACTGCAACTTATGGACAACGGTAAAGTTACAGGCTCTAATGGTAAAGTAGCTGATGCTAGAAATTGTACTTTAATACTAACAACAAATTTAGGATCAGAAAAAGCCGAACAAAACACTATTGGGTTTACCAAAACATTAGAACAAGAGTATGAAGATACCGACTTAAAACGTTACTTTGCTCCTGAATTTAGAAATAGATTAGATGGTGTGATTACTTTTGCTAAATTAAGCAAAGAAGTAATGATGAAAATAGTAGGTAAGTTTCTACTGGAACTTAAACAAATGGTTATTGAAAAAGATATTGCAATTACTATCACTGACGACACATTAGATTACTTGGTCGAAAAAGGATTTGATCCTAAAATGGGTGCAAGACCTTTACAAAGAGTAATTGATCAAGATATAAAACGTAAACTTGCAAGAGAGATGTTATTTGGTGATCTTAAAAATGGTGGCTCTTTAACTATTGATTATAGAGATAAAGAGATTAAATTGGATTGTGTAAAAGATGAAATCGTTGAAACAGTATGAGACAAAGAAGTTATTTTTTAAACAATACTTATTTAAAGTCGAGCTTAAAAATCAACTCAACATAATATTTAGATCAGAAAATCAGAAAAGTAAATCTTTAGATTTTGCAAGAGAACAGTTAGACTCTTTTGCAAGCAATTACCGTAATGGACAACCATTAGTACAAAAAGTTTTTAGAACAGAACGTGAAGTACCTATGGATGATTATTTAGGTGCAAAAAATTTATATTTGCTATTAAAAGATGAAAAAGAGTATAAAATAAGAGTAGAAACTGGAGCTAGTATTTCTGTTTATACAAACAATGACACACTTTTATACAAATTAATAGACAAATTAGAAAATTCTATACACGGAATTTGGCGACCTGCTCCAGCAGTAGGACATATCCTCAAAGAAGATAATATTATTGTAAACACTAAGACGGAATTTCCTATCAGAGTAATATTTAAAGACGAAAAAGTTGCTCCTGATTTTGCTAATTGGCTACGTGCAAATAGAGATAAATCAAGGATAGGTGATAAAGCTCTACAATCAATAGATGATAATTTAAATTTGGGTGGTTTTTACTTTCATGTAAGAGACGAGAAAGTATTATCTATTGTGCAAATGTTAGTAGGACACGCTATAAGAGGCACATACAATTTAGTGTACATGCCTCCAACTATTGATAAATAGTTATATGAGCAGTAATAGTGAAATAATTTTATCAGCAAATACGCATCCAGGCGATAGTACACAAACCTTTATAACAGGCGAACAATTTAAAGGTGACGGGTACTACGGCCGCAGTGATGGCCTTCATACTGTACAATACAACTATACTGGGTTTACAGGAACCTTAAAAGTAGAAGCAACACTTGCAACAACACCCGGCACCGCTGATTGGTTTCATGTAGATAGTGTTGTATTATCTAATGATACTGGCTCAACTATAAACAATTTTACTGGAAACTATATTTGGCTTAGAGCCCATGTGTCTTATACGGATGGCACTATAAACAGTATTGTAATGAATCATTGAGGAATTAAAAATGGAAAATTTTGTAAGAGTAGTAATGGAAAAACATGAATCACTAACTAAATTAGATGAATCAATTTTTCCTAGTAGCGAAGTATACGAATCAGAACAGGGTGCAACAGTTATTGAAATACCTTTGGCTAGATTACTTTCAGAAGACGAAGCTACAGAATATGCAAATCGTTTAGCTAACTATATGTTTGAACAAGGGCATGAAGATTTTGATATTGAAATAAGCACTGATTTAGAAGACGACCTCGATGAAGAAACATATGACGGTGATGACTTTTACGAAGAATATGGAGTAATGTGGTTTAACGAAGATGACGATTTAGATGAAGCAGAGTACAGGGGGCGTAAAGTAAAATTGGGAAAGCCAACCCGTGGGGATGTCAAAAAGTTTAAAGTTTATGTAAGAGACCCCAAAACAAAAAATATCAAAAAAGTAAACTTTGGTGACCCAAACATGAAAATTAAAAAATCTAACCCTGCAAGACGTAGGAGTTTTAGAGCTAGACATAATTGCGACAATCCAGGACCAAGAACAAAAGCGAGGTATTGGAGTTGCCGTAAATGGTAGATGGTGGTTATACAGAGTACGGCTATAGAGGATTAGAAGAAGTGAGAGCAAAAGACATAGAAATTACAAAGCTCAAAGAAGAAATTAGTAAATTAAAAATGCAACTACAAGGTATGGAAAATCGTTGCAATGATTTACAGGCTAAAGCAAGTATACCTCGATATTAGGAAGTTAGAGAGAAAAAATGAAAATAAATGAATTCGCAACACCACATACTGATAATTTACCTTATGACGTTGTAGATGATCTATCTATTTTCATGCGTAACGACCCTATGTTTTACCGTAAAAGAATGTATCCATGTATTATGAAAATGAAAGATATGCATGATGGGCAAAAGAGTATTGTACCACAGCAAGTATTAGGTCCTATTGTAGATGAAGCTATGGACAAATACTGCGAAAAGTTTAAATTAGGCAGTAGAGATAAAATATTTAAACTGCAAGATCGTGACGAAGCCATAAACAAAATTTTTGGTGAAGAAATGAAACAGATTGAAACTGGAGCATACTAAATGCTGGTCAGGGAATTATATGAAGCCGAAAAGGCGGCAACACTAGCATTTGGGAGAATGAATCCTCCCACTATAGGTCACAAAAAGTTAGTTGACGTTGTAGCTTCCCAGCAAGGTGATCCTTTTCTGTTTATAACCCAAACACAAAAACCAAAAACTGACCCTTTAGATTTTCAAACAAAGCTTAAATTTGCAAAGCAATTTTTTCCCAATGTTACAGTAGGTGATAGTAGTGTTAATACTATTATAAAAGCATTACAAAAATTGGAGTCTTTAGGTTATACCAGTATAACTTATGTAGCTGGCAGTGACAGAGTAGATGATTTCAAAGAATTAATTACAAAATATAATGGCAAGGAGTATAATTTTAAAAATATACAAGTTGTAAGTGCTGGAGAACGTGATCCTGACGCTGACGGTGCAGAAGGAATGAGTGCTAGTAAAATGAGAGCCGCGGCAATGTCAGACGATTTTGATTCTTTCAAACAAGGTGTAATAGATCAAAAATTAGCCAATGCTTTATATGATGCAGTACGCAAAGGAATGGGAATTACAGAACGAGAACTTACAAAAGGTGAAGAAAAAGAAAAAGAACGTATTGTAAAGGGTATGAAAAAAACAAAAAGTAGTTTTAAAAAGCGTTACGGAAAAGATGCTGATGCTGTAATGTATGCAACAGCAACTAAACTTGCAAAAAACCAAGAAGATATTGCAGAACTTAAAGTAGCACAACAAAGACCTAAGATAGATGTTTTAACAAATATAAGTGCAAGAAAAGATCAGAATCCTTGGCCACTAAGTTATAAAGATACAGGTGATATGACAGCAAGTTCAGGAGGCAAAATTTTTATTGGTCCTAAAGAAGCAACAAAATTTATTAATTTTTATGATACTAGAGCAGAAGATGAACAAGAGCTTATGCAAAAAGCATTAAAGACTTTTCAAGGTGCTCAGAATTTATTTAAAAATTTAGGAATACGTGTACAAGTAGAGGAAAACGCAAACGAAGGTGATCTTGTTTTAGACAGATCAGCATTAATAGCACACTTACAAAGAGAAATTGAAAAATTTGCAAGTCAAGAAACTGATGTAGAAAAACTAAGCTTTATACTTAAACAATTAAGTGGTCAAAAAGTAAAAACAAGAAATAAAAAATACTTTACTGTTACAGATGAAGATATTTTAGAAGGAATAAAGAAGGCATTAAAAAATTTAAAAGGACCTGGATACTATTCATTGGATAAAGATAATCCAGATCACGCGGCAGATGATATAGATAAACTTAGAAGACGTTTAAAGAAGAAAAAATGAATATTGAACGTTTAAAAGAACTAGCAGGTGTAAATGAATTTAAAGGTTACACAGAATATACTTTGGAGAATATGAGTAAAACTGCAAATGAGCTAAAAAAGAAAGAAAAGGAAAACAATATTAAGCCTGGAGATAAGGAATGGTTTGAACTATGGTTTAGCAAGCCTTATATGACAGGGGCAACATTTAGAGGAAGGAAGTAATGAGCTTAAGAACTTGGTGGCAACGAGTTACTAAAGAAGAGTATGAACTTATATTAACAGTACCAAACGATACATTGGTTCATGCTGACGGAACTAGGACTGAATCCACAAAACAGGTTAAATACAAAGCAAAGAAATTAATAAAGGTAACACCAAAGCACATTATTTTTAAAGATCTAGATAATAATAGGAATGAATTGAAATTTTTGAAGCCGATAGAATATCATATTAAGAAGGTTTGGTAAAATGAAAACAAATGAAGTAACAGAACAAAAACTTGTAACAGAAGCAGAATTTGATGAAGCCGCTGGCAAAAAAGATGCTTGTTATCACAAAGTTAAAAGTCGCTATAAAGTTTGGCCAAGTGCATATGCAAGTGGTGCATTAGTACGTTGTCGTAAAGTAGGCGCAAAAAACTGGGGGAATAAGTCAAAAAAATGAGATACAGTGATTTCAAAGAAGGAACACGTTGCTGGAAGGGCTACAAAAAGAAGGGCATGAAAACTATGTTCGGAAAACGTGTGCCTAATTGTGTAAAAAATGAAGCAGACCTTGAAGAAGCTAGTATTAGTAGCACAAGAGATGCTATAGAAGTACTTGCCCAACTTAGAGGTAAAGGAAAACAGCTTGAAAGAGGGCAACAAGAATACAAAGGCAATCTACCAAATGAATATGTAAACGATGTATATGACGTATATACTTGGATGGAAAACAAATTAGGCGGATTTCCTGCAGGTGCTCCTGACAAATTAAAACCTATTTTAAAAGATGTAATGGCTTTACGGGGCGAAGCTAAAAAAATGGAAAGAATTTACAAACCCGATTTACAGCATAGCAATGATCATATGGGTGCGGCAGCTTTTGCTAATTTAGTAGTCAATACACTTTATCCTTTGATGCAATGGCTAGATATGAATGACCAAATGTTCGAAGGCACAACAGGCGAAATAAAAAAAAACTCTGAACAATGTAAAGACGGTGAATACTACTGTAACGATAGTAAGCAATGTAAACCCATACCTCCAGGACATTATGTAGACGATACTGGATATCTCGTAAAGGAAGATCTACGTGCATGGTTTGGTAAAGGTAAAAAAGGCGGTGCAGGTGGTGGCGGCTGGGATAGATATAACACTAAAGGTGAGCGTATAGGTAAGTGTGGTGATTCTAAACCTGGTGAGGGCAAGCCAAAGTGTTTAAGTAAGTCAAAAGCCGCAAGTCTAAGATCAAGTGGTGGCAAAAAAGCTATAGCAAATGCTGTTAAACGCAAAAGGAAAAAAGATCCTAATCCAGATAGACGCGGTAAAGCTAAAAATGTAAAAAACAAAGTTAAAGAATACGGTGTTGGCATTGTAACAAAACAAAATGCTACAAAGGATGTTCCTGTTGGTGGTGAATATATGAATGTTAAAAAACTTTCATTAGATAAGAAACCTAAAAAAAAACGTAAACTTAAATCAAATTACACTAGAAACGAACTACCGCAAATTAAAAACAAGCAACTTGAAAATATCAAACATAGTCTTGAAACTATAGATATAAAAAAGCTTATTCCTGTACAAGAGGAACGTATACTAGAAAATTTTAAAAAACAAGTTGACAATATTGTTGCAGGCGACTATAATCCTATTATTATAGATAGTAAAAATAGAATAGTAAACGGACATCATAGATATACTGCACTACAAATGTTAGGAATTAAAGAAGCAGATGTTGCTAGATTACCTTTTACACTAGAAAAAATACTAGAAATATTTGAAGCAGATCATTTTAAGAATCCAAAGAATACTTTTCTTACAAAAGCAGATACTGCTTATGACTTTCTTCGTATAGGAAAGCATGTTGCTAATATCAAGAGTGTAAAAAAAGGAGCAAACAGAGATGAACCAGATGTAATGGTTGTTCCTTTTGGTGGAGAAAAAGAAAAGAAACATTTAAAAAAGCATTTAAATCGTATAGGTTATAAAACACAAGACGCAGATAAGCACGGTGATGACGGTCACGTAGATGAAAGTCTTAGGGAAGCTTTAGGCGAAATAAAAAAAAACTCTGAAATTTATGTAGACATGGATGGTGTACTTGCTGACTTTTTCGGTGAATGGTCAAAGTCACAAGGCGTTGATAATTGGAAAGATATAAAAGATCCTGCACAAGCAATAGGTGATATCAAAGATATAGATGACTTTTGGTTAAATTTACCATTACTTCCTAAAGCAAAAGAGCTATTAGGATTAATAAAACAAGTAAAAGGTAGTTATAGTATATGTACCAGTCCACTAGCAGATGATCCACGTAGCGAACCACACAAACGTGAATGGATTAAAAATAATTTAAGTTTTTTTCCGCCAAAAAATGTTTTTGTAACACATAACAAAGCACAATTTGCAACACAAAAAGACGGCACACCTAATATACTAATAGATGACTTTGGCAAAAATATAGAGTCCTGGGAAAACGCTGGTGGTATAGGTTTTAAATACAAAGATTACAAGTTCCAAAGGACAGCAAAAGAAATAAAACAAAAAATCAAAGAACCTGCAACCGAAAATTTTGCAGATGGTAAGAAAAAAGGCAAAAGCAGACCAGGACGTGTGAAACGTTCAGGTGCAAGTTGTAAAGGTTCTGTCACTGATTTACGTAAAAGAGCCAAAAATTCCTCAGGCGAAAAACGTGCTATGTATCATTGGTGCGCCAATATGAAAAGCGGTCGCTCTAAAAAATAATAATTACTTACATGAAATTGGTTAATACAGGCTTAATCATAGCTATCTTTTTTTGGTTTTGGCCTGTAAGGTTTTTTACTAAAAAAAATAATTGTTATCATTGGACCCTCGAACAACTCATTACAAAAGGCGGCAGTACAGAATGGTATCCTTCTCGTAGGTGGGCAGGTTATCATGTAGTATGGATTGATAAAAACAATGTGGCGTGGGAATATACAAGAAAAATGCCTAGAAATGCACCTTGGTATACCATGATTTTTTACGAAGGACACGTAAGAAGATTTCGTGGCAAAAGAAAATAATTAGGATAAATATATTATAAGGAGATTTATTATGTGTGCAAATCCAAATTGCAAATGCGAAAATTGTACTTGCTCACCCTGCACTTGTGCAGGTTCTGATTGCGGGTGCTAAATGAAAATTAAAGAAATATTAGAAACTAGTGAATCTGGTGTAACCGTCGCGGGTAGTATTGCAACCATTGCAAGTGTGCCTGGAGCAAAACGCAAAGTAAAGAAAAAAGGCAAGTATGGAGCACCTGAAGCACCGCAAGCTACAAATTCAGACGGCACAGCTAAAAATGCACTAGATCTCAAGGCCAACGTAATGGGCGGCAAGGCTATAAAACGATAAATACGTATAGAACAACGGGAACCTAAAATGAGAAAAGCAGAAATAGAAGAAGGATTAGGCGAACTAGCAGACATTGCTGAAAGAGATCACGAAGTGCAAATGGCCCGTGCTCAGCTTTACAAATCCGCAAAGTATTCAATAAAGCTTCACGAGATGCTTAAAAATGTAAGCGAAGCTGATGGCCTTGAAGGTTGGATACAATCTAAAATTACAAAAGCTAGTGAAATGCTAGGTTCTGTTTATCATCATTTAGATTATGAAAATAGCCCAATGTCAGAATCACAAAAAGATACACATTGCAAAGATGAGTGTTGCGGTAGTGATGTAAAAAGAGAAGACTGCGAATGTCCTCCAAACTGCAAACACTGTAATTGCAACGATGATAGTATACCGGAAGAAAAAACTTACAAAGAGCAACTACATGCAAAACTAGAAGGTAAGTTTAAATCAGCCGCACATCGTAAAGCTGTACATGCTGGGAAAGCTTCTGGCAAAAGAAAAAAATAATGGATTATCATGCACTCCAACAAAAGTTATTTGAACTTGATCCTGCAGATCCTGCGGAAGATATACGAAAAATTAGAGAGATGGCTGAAGGAGAAGCACCCTCTGGACATGAAGTTTTAAATAAAACAATTACAGAAACTGTAGAAGTTGAACCAGGATCGGTTCCAGTAGATAAAGATTATAGTGTTAGCGATTTTGCTAAACTTGCCGGAGTGCAATTGAATGAAGCTACTCCGTTAGATGCTATTAAACATGGTTTTAAAAATTATAACAAAGTAGATGCACTTAATGTTAAATTAGATGCTCCAAAAGATAAGCCTGCTCCTGTAAAAGGTACTACACCTGCACCAAAGCCAAAACCAGGAGAACCTGCACCAAAGCCACAAGGTGGTGATTGGCCAACAAGTAAAGAAGGTCATACTTTAGCTAAAGGTGATCTAGTTTCATATAAGAATGCAAAAGGACAATTTAGAAAAGATGTACCTGTAGTTGACCTAATCCAAGGCAAAGTTGATGGTGAAGGCAAACCACAAATCCAACTTAATATGAAAGGTGCTACTTACGCTATAAGCCGTAAACAAATAATGTCGGTAAATGGTAAAAAGTTTACATTAGTAGACGCAAAAGCAGGCACTGGTACTATTGAAGCATTAGAAGCAAGAATAGCTTATCTTGAAGATGTAATAAAAGAATTTGTAGAAGGCAAAAAGAAGCCAAAACTTATGAAAGCTAGAGATCCAAATTGGCGTGATATGGAAGCTTTACGTAAAAGTGGAGCCGCTGGTAAGCATAAAGATAAGAAAAAAGATGCCAAAGCAGGTATTACAAAACATAAAAAAGATTACGCTACAGAATCTATCAAGTCCCAACTCTGGGCGGCACTTAAAGCAAAATAATAGTTGACAACCTCATAAAATTGTAGTATAATAGATACAATTACACAAATACCTAATGGAGGAATTATGAGTGATCGTACTTATGGACCTGAAGAGAAGGCCAAATTAGAACGCCTTGTGAACGAAGGTGTTACAGTATTACAAGAAATAGAAGATTTAAACACGGGTCTAAAAGAAACTGTAAAAGCAGTTGCTGAAGAATTAGACATTAAACCCACTCTTATAAACAAAGCAATCAAAATTGCACAAAAAGGCGATTGGGCGGCACATGCCGACGCTTTTGACGATCTTGAAACTTTAGTTGTGACAGTGGGTAAAGATAAGTGAATGGAGTCGTTAGATATTTTAAGGAAAGCTACCGGCTAAGTCCGTTTGCATTTTACTGTGAGTTTTTTGAAACTTTATTTTTAGTAAGTGCTAGTGCGGTGCTAACTTGGACAGTGCTAGATCCTGCTACTGAAATTTTTATTCCTATGTACTTAATAGGAAGTATATTGGGCTTGATAAGCACAGTGATAAGAAAGGCCGCATTTACAATTTTCTTATGTAGTTGGTTTGTTGTAATGAATACTATTGCGTTAATACAAATTGTGGTAAATTAATGATTACAACCACAAATACTTTACAAGGTAAAATACTTGAATAAGTACAATATCGCCCACAGGGCATGTAGACGGTTAAGTTGGCCAAAAGCAACGAGGAGAAAAAATTGAGTTACGTAGACGCACTATTTGATAGGGACTCTGACATTATTAGAGTCGTTGAGCGTAAAGAAGGCAAAAGACATTATACTGAATATCAGGCAAAGTACACATTCTATTATAAAGACCAAAGAGGCAAATATAGAAGTATATATGATGACCCTTTGAGTCGAATTGTTTGCAAAAACACAAAAGACTTTCGTAAAGAAGTTGCAATTAATCGAGACAAACAACTTTTCGAAAGCGACATTAATCCTATATTCCAATGTTTAAGCGAAAATTATCTTAATCAAGATGCACCAAAACTAAACATTGCATTCTTTGATATCGAGACTGACTTTGATCCAGAGAGAGGTTTTGCTGATCCTGCTGATCCATTTATGCCTATTACCTCTATTGCTGTATATTTACAGTGGCTAGAAACAATGGTCTGCTTGGCAGTCCCTCCAAAGACCCTTACAATGGATCAAGCTAAAAAAGAACTTGAAGGTATTGATAATGTAATGCTTTTTGAAAAAGAAAGCGAAATGATCGATACTTTTTTAACACTAATTGAAGATGCTGACATACTAAGTGGTTGGAATAGTGAAGGATATGATATTCCTTACACAGTAAATAGAACAAGTAGAGTATTAAGTAAAGACGATACAAGAAGATTTTGCTTATGGGGACAACTGCCTAAAAAACGTGAGTATGAAAAGTATGGAAAATCAGCTGTTACCTTTGACCTAATAGGCAGAGTGCATTTAGATAGTTTAGAATTATATCGTAAATACACATATGAAGAAAGACACAGTTATAGACTTGATGCTATTGGTGAAATCGAAGTTGGTGAGAACAAAGTGCCTTATGAAGGAACTTTGGATCAATTGTACAACAATGACTTTAGAAAATTCATTGAATACAACATACAAGATACCGCACTACTGGACAAGCTGG
>CENW01074813.1_pt1 | contig 87627 bp, 85 predicted proteins | sample 530241 | NCBI WGS metagenome assembly CENW01 (sample SAMEA2619818, study PRJEB7988) | marine metagenome | isolation source: saline water (ENVO:00002010), including | reverse complement strand
GCAAATACTGTTTTGCTACAGACCACAATGGGTGCAGTAGCAGTTACAGAACAAGCTATTGTTAATGAAGCACATCATAGAGGCATGCAAGTTCCAAATAGACCTAAAAGAGATGATAGCGAAAACACAGCCGCGGCAGGTGCGTATGTTGCATTTCCTAAAAAAGGACTTCATAAATGGATAGGTAGTATGGACTTAAACAGTCTATATCCGAGTGTTATTCGTGCATTAAATATGGATCCAGCAACTATCGTAGGACAAATACGTCCTGAAATAAGTGAAGCTCGTGTACACGAAGATACAACTTTAAAGAAGAAATCATTTGCAGGGAGTTGGGAAGGTAAATTTGCTACAGAGGAATATGATGCAGTTATGGATCAACGTAAAGATGTTGCACTAACAGTTGACTTTGAAAATGGTAATACTGAAGTAGTAAGTGGTGCAGAACTTTACAAAATTATCTTTGATAGTAACAAACCTTGGATGCTAAGTTCGAATGGTACAATTTTTACTACAGAGCATGAAGGTGTTATTCCTGGACTGCTAAAACGTTGGTATAGCGAACGTAAAGAACTACAAGCACAACTTAAAAAAGCAAAGGATGCTGGAAATGCAATCGAAACAGAGTACTGGGACAAAAGACAACTTGTTAAAAAAATTAATCTTAATAGCTTGTACGGCGCTATTCTCAACCCTGGCTGTCGTTTTTTCGATAAACGTATTGGTCAGTCTACTACACTGACAGGTAGAACTATTGTAAAGCATATGTCAGCAGAAGTAAACAAAGTAATTACTGGAAAGTATGATCATGTTGGCGAAGCTATGATTTATGGTGATACTGACTCTTGTTACTTTAGTGCATATCCTACATTGAAAAATGATATTGAAAGCAAAAAGATTCCTTGGTCGAAAGACAACGTAATTACTTTATATGATCAAGTATGCGAAGCGGCAAATACTACATTTGAAAAGTTCATGTTACAAGCATTCCATTGTCCAAAGACACGATCAGATGTAATTGCGGCAGGTAGAGAGATTGTTGCTGAAAGCGGATTATATATTACAAAAAAACGTTATGCGGCACTGGTTATTGATAACGAAGGTTTTAGAACAGACGTAGATGGTAAAGCAGGAAAAGTAAAAGCAATGGGCTTAGACTTGCGTAGATCAGATACTCCTGTTTTTATGCAAGAGTTTCTCAGTGAATTACTACTTATGGTACTTACAAATGCACCTCAAGAAGATGTACTAGAACGTATTACTGTATTCAGAAAAGAATTCAGTGAACGTCCTGGCTGGGAAAAAGGTTCGCCGAAACGTGCAAATAAAATTGGTCACTATCAGAGACTGGAGGAGAAACAGGGAAAGGCAAATATGCCTGGCCATGTAAGAGCGAGCATTAATTGGAATACACTTAAACGTATGAACGGCGACAAATATTCTCAAGAAATTGTAGATGGTATGAAAGTAATTGTGTGTAAGCTAAAACAAAACCCGTTAGGTTATACAAGTGTAGCATATCCAACAGATGAATTACATATTCCTGATTGGTTTAAAGAACTTCCGTTTGATGATGCCGCAATGGCTGAAACTATAATTGATAACAAACTTGACAATTTAATTGGTGTGCTTGATTACCCACTTGAAGATACAAAGCAACACAATACATTTAACAGCTTATTTGATTTTGGAACTTAAAGGAGAAATAATGAAAGTAAACATTGACGACATCGGTGGTTATATTGCTAAACAGGATGATAGGTATGTTGTTAAAGACAATCCCTTTGGTAATACACTTGTTCTAAGTAGTACGAGATTGCATGGGCATAAACAAACAAGTGGGCATAGTCATGATGGTCAAGAAGAAGTTTATTTCTTTATTGAAGGGGCAGGACAAATGCAATTGGATAATGAATTTATTAAAGTAGAAGCAGGCGATGTAGTACCTATCCAAGATGGCGTATTTCATAAGGTAATGAATTTACGTGATTCGGACATGTATTTTGTTTGTGTCTTCGATGGAAAAAGGAAACACTAATGAAAGTAGGATTTACATGCTCAACTTTTGATTTGTTACATGCTGGACATGTAATAATGTTGCGTGAAGCAAAAGAACAATGCGACTATTTGTTAGTAGGATTACAAGTTGATCCTAGTGTAGATAGAAAAGAAAAAAATGCTCCTATACAAAGTATTGTAGAAAGGTATACACAACTTAATGCAGTTGAATATGTAGACGAAATTATTCCTTATGGCACAGAAAAAGATTTAGAAGATATTTTACAAATGTATCCTATTAATGTAAGAATACTAGGAGAAGAATATCGAGACAAAGATTTTACAGGTAAAGATATATGTCGTAGTAGAGATATTGACTTACATTTTAATAAACGAGATCACCGATTCAGCACAAGTGATTTACGTTCACGAGTTGCTGAAACGGAGGACAGATGAGCATTAACGATGAAAGAGAAAAAGAGAGAGCTGAAGATAAAAAATTAATAGACGAATGGTTAGCAAAAGGAAATAAAATTACAGTTTATCCTTATGGTGCTCGTTCTGAAGAGGTAGAATATACAAGCGGTATGTATGCTAAAAGGAAGAAGAAAGGTGACAAAAAAACTAAAAAATAAATTTATCTTTGATGTTGACGGAACATTAACTCCAAGTCGACAACCTATAGATAAAAGATTTGCAGTTTGGTTTAGAGATTTTTGTAACTCTAATGAGGTATATCTTGTGACTGGGAGTGATAGGCCTAAGACGATTGAACAAATTGGAGAAACTATCTATAATAAATGTCAAAGGGTTTATAATTGTAATGGTAATGATGTTTGGGAAAAAGATGTAAATGTACGAACCAATGATTGGGTTTTACCTGAAGATGCACATGAATGGTTAAGTATTCAATTAACTGAAAGCGATTTTAAAATTAGAACAGGTTTACATTTCGAACATCGACCTGGTATGGTAAATTTTAGTGTAGTAGGCAGAAATGCTAATAATGAACAAAGGGCAGACTATTTCAAGTATGATACACTTACAAATGAAAGAAACATAATTGCAAAAAATTTCAACTTCTTATTTCCTAATATTAAAGCAACTGTAGGTGGAGAAACAGGAATAGATATATCACCCGTAGGTACTGATAAAGCACAAATTATAAAAGACTTTGGTCCGCAAGATAAGACATATTTCTTCGGAGATAGAATGGACGAAGATGGAAATGACTACCCTCTCGCACAAGTAGTAAGTGCAAGTAGATCGGTAATGAACTGGTCGCAAACAAAAGAATATCTTGAATATTTTAAAGAATTAGGAATAGCATTATGATAGCTGTACAAAAGATATTAATTACAGGACATAGAGGTTTTATAGGCAGTAGGCTTTATGAAAAATTAATACATAATGAAGTTACAGGTTTTGATTTAATAGATGGTAACGATTTACTAACTTGTGAGTTGCCGAATGAAGAATTTGATTTAATAATCCATTTAGCTGGTAAGTCTGGTGTCAGAGAAAGTTTAGACGACCCTGCTTCATATTGGCAAAACAATGTTGAAGCAAGTCGTAGATTATTTGAAAGATATGCAGATACAAGAATACTTTATGCGAGTAGTTCGAGTGCATATGAGCCTGACTTAAATCCTTATGCGGCATCTAAATATATCATTGAGGAACTTGCCGCTAGGTATCCTAATACACTTGGAATGAGATTTCATACTGTGTTTAGTGAAACTCCTAGAAAAGGAATGTTCTTAGATAAAGTGTTAAACAATGAATTAGAATATGTAACTACTCATCATAGAGATTTTATACATTTAGATGACGTGTGTGATGCAATTAAAATACTAATTAACAAACCCCATGTAACTGGTATAGTGGACATTGGTACTGGTAACCCGATTAGAGTTCGAGACTTAGTACCAAATGCTCCTATCCGTCTAAATACCCCACATGAAAGGAAATTTACATGTGCTAATATAGAAAAGATGAAAGTTTTAGGCTTTAAACCTAAATATACAATAGAAAACTTCTTGACAAAGCCCAACAAAGGCATTATACTTAATATAACTAATGGAGAACCCGCATGAAAGACATTTTACAAGACGTTGTTGCTAAAACACACGCACTAGGATTTTTAACTTTGGTAAAAGTTAATAGTGAAGCTGATACAACAACAATTGAAAGTATGGCAGAAGATCGTTCTGTGATTTTAAATTCTACAACACATAATAGTGTGTCTGAATTTAATGGCACATTTGGTATGCCTAACTTAGACAAACTTGCATTACATTTGAAGAATCCAGAATATCAGAAAGATGCAAAGATTGACGTAGTGAATGCTGATAGGAACGGCGAAACAATTCCTACACATATTCACTTTGAAAACGCAAGTGGCGATTTTGAAAATGATTATCGATTTATGAATAAGCAAATTATCGATGAAAAACTAAAAAGTGTAAAGTTTAAAGGTGCGGCCTGGAATGTAACATTTCAACCAAGTGTTGCGGCAATTGGTAGAATGAAATTGCAAAGTGCGGCACATGCAGAAGAACCAACATTTAATGTTTCAACTAAAGATGGCGACTTAGTGTTTAGCTTTGGAGATCAAAGTACACACGCAGGTACATTTGTATTTGAAGCAGGTGTTGAAGGTACATTGGCACATACATGGAGTTGGCCAGTAGCACAAGTACAAGCTATTTTAAACTTAGATGGCGATATTACAATGAGTATTAGCGATCAAGGTGCAATGCAAATAAGTGTTGATAGTGGACTAGCAAAATATGATTACATTTTGCCAGCACAAAGCAAATAGGAGGTAACATGAAGTTTAGTGAATTTAGAAAAAAGTATGGTGAAGGTACAGACTTTGACCTTGACTATGGCAAGTTAGCAATACTTGCCCTTTGTGTGTATATTGCTGTGCAGGTAACATGATCACAGACTTAACAACAGCTCAGAAAGATTACGCAACTTTCTTACCAGCATTGAGTGGTTTCTTTGCCACTTATATTGGTAAACAGCGTCATCCTGATCCTGTTAAAGGGCCTTATGTTGATCCAGCTAGAATACCTAGCAATTTTCCTAACGGAGTAGAAAGCCTTAATTATCTTAATAACCAAGAAGGAATGTTTCAGTATAAATGGACACTATACTCTGCAGGACATGCTGATTTAGATACTAATAAATTTGTTCCTAAAGAAGATATGGTTCGTAATAGAGATAGGGCAAACACTTGGTTACTAGGCGATTCCGGTGGTTTCCAAATTGGTAAAGGTGTTTGGGAAGGTGATTGGAAGGATCCTAATTGTCCTAAAGCTCAAAAGAAACGTGATGGTGTTTTACGTTGGATGGATGCTTATATGGACTATGGAATGATACTTGATATTCCAGCTTGGGTTTCACGATCTCCTGAAGGTGCAAAAGCAACAGGCATTAGTACATATGCAGAAGCAGTTAAAGCGACACGAATCAATAATGATTATTTTATGCAACACAGGACAGGTGATTGCAAATTTTTGAATGTTTTACAAGGAGAAAATCACGCAGACGCAGATGATTGGTATGATCAAATGAAAGATTACTGCGATCCTAAAGTATATCCAGATAGACACTTTAATGGCTGGTCAATGGGTGGACAAAATATGTGTGATGTTCATCTAGTTTTGAAACGTTTGGTTGCTTTGAGATTCGATGGATTATTAGAAAAAGGCGTACATGATGTTATGCATTTTTTAGGCACATCAAAATTAGAATGGGCTACATTGTTAACTGACATACAAAGAGCAGTTAGAAAATATCATAATCCTAACTTTATGGTTACATTTGATTGTGCATCACCGTTCTTAGCAACTGCAAACGGACAGATTTATTGTGAACTAGAAACACAAGATAGAGCAAAATGGGTGTATCGAATGGTGCCTAGTATAGACGATAAGTCTTTAGCTAACGATTCAAGTCCGTTTGCAAGTGCATTTGTAAGAGAAGGTAAACATACAAGTTTTAAAGATTCTCCTGTGACGGCAGAATTACAAGCCAAAGATATATGTGTATATGGTCCAGGAGATTTAAATAAAATAGGTAAAGAAGGTAAAACTAGTTGGGATAGTTTTTCATATGCTATTCAAATGGGACATAATGTGTGGAGTCATATCAATGCAGTACAAGAAGCCAATAGACAATACGACAATGGCGTCATTCCGAACATGCTTGTTGAAGAGCAATTCGACAGGTTATTTTTTAAAGATGTTGTGGAAGCAATATTTGCAACTGACAACAGAGACGAAGCGAACTTGGTAATAGAAGAGTTTTCAAGATTCTGGATGTCTATCATCGGCACTAGAGGTGCAATAGGCAAAAAAACTGTAAATGCGGCAACAAAGTTTAACGAACTATTTGGATAGATTATGAAAAGAAACTATGACGCAGGCGAATTTGACAACATCACTTACTTCACTGGTACAGAAGTAGAGCATACTCCAGCATATGGTATGTATACTTTATTTGTAGCAGGAGTACAACCTGTAAAAGATATTGAAAAACAATTACTTGCATATTCTAATATTGAACATATTTTCTTTGGTGCTAACCATAGTGTACAACCTAATCGAGTTGGACCTGGATGGGCTGAGATGATTGTAACTTTTTTAAAGAAAGATTATTGGTGTAGTTTAGATATTCCAATTGCTTGTGCTGAAGAAATTTTAGAATACGGTCTCACAGAGTACAACAACTTTATTCCGCAAATCCGTGTACCAATTCCATATGTAAAACAATGGAATTACAATACTATGGTTAAGATTGACGACAAAGGATTTGCTGAAACTAATCCAGGCGTTTGGAGTCACAGACTGCATGACTTAATGGATTCAAATAAATTTACGGATTGGGCCAAATATGGCCTTGACAAACCTGTTAAATGAAAGTATACTGTAAATGACATTAGATGAAACAACCAATGATCCCGAACCAGAAAGATATTACGACTGGATGCTTTGGAAATTAAGACAAGAGGACAAAAAAAATATGAAACTAAATAATGCAGAACGAAGTATATGGGTTACATTCTCGAAGGAAGGTGTACATTGTTATCCGGCGGCACTAAATGATCCAAAACTTGCAACAGGTGATTGGGACGATGTTTCGTTCCTTGGTCATCCTCATCGTCATATATTCCACTTCAGGGTGCGTATCGAGGTGTTTCACGACGATAGAGACATCGAATTCATCCAATTCAAACGATGGCTTGAAAGACTTTATCAGCAGACTGAGGGCACAAGCGAGGTGCTCGTTCTAGATCATAAATCATGCGAAATGATTGCTGATGAATTGTACGAACAAATTTCAACTCGACATCCTGGCCGTTTTGTCGAAATTGAAGTAAGCGAAGATAACGAAAACGGCTGTTCAATTTTTTACCCAAAGAGTTAATGACAAAAGGAAGATTAATACTATGTCTATTAAAAACCCGGTTGTGGCAAAGATCTTCAACGACCTTGAAGTATATCGTGACTATTGCCGTTTTGAAGGGAAGAAGTTTGATGAAAAGGCTCTTTATAACAAGAAAGATCCTAATTGGCAAGCTTATGAAAAATACAGGGGCTGGCTTAGAGCTAAGAAAGCTAGCAGGAGGAAGTAACTTATGACAATTCATATTGTAGATATAGAAGCTGTCGACACACGTTATACAAAACAGTGGAAAGAACATTTGCCGAAGCAGATGCGTCGAGCTACAAATGAAGAAGTAGTAGTAATTAGTGGTGGAGATACTCCGCAATCAACAACACCTGGTGCTTTCCTTAACTTTGGTGGCACCAATGTTTATAAGTCTAAGCAATTAGAACAGATCGGAGAAATGTTTTGTAATGGAAAAATATCAGACGGAGATTATTTTCTTTATACTGATGCTTGGAATCCTACAGTTATTCAATTACGCTATATGGCAGAGCTACTCGGTGTTGACATTTACATTGGTGGTATGTGGCATGCTGGTAGTTATGATCCGCAGGACTTTTTAGGTAGACTTATTGGGGATAAACCTTGGGTTAGAAAAGCTGAAGCAAGTATGTATGAATGTTACGATCATAACTTTTTTGCTACTGAGTTTCATATAGAAATGTTTGAAAACATTTTTATCGACGAAGGTTTAGACTTTGAGCGTAAAAGTATAAGAGTTGGTTGGCCAATGGAGTATTTGTGTACTTCATTAGAACAATATAGACATATGGAGAAAAGAGATTTAATTTTATTTCCGCATCGTATTGCTCCTGAAAAACAAATTGATATTTTTCATGATCTAAAACAAAGTCTACCGCAATATGACTTTGTAGTATGTCAAGAACGAGAACTATCAAAAAATGAATATCATAATCTACTAGGCGAATCTAAGATTGTGTTTAGTGCAAACTTGCAAGAAACACTTGGTATTAGTTGGTATGAAGGTGCATTGGTTGATGCTATTCCTATGGTTCCTGACAGACTAAGTTATAGCGAAATGGCAATGTCTACTTTTAAATATCCAAGTGAGTGGACAGAAGATTATAATTCTTACACTATACACAAACAACAAGTTATTGATCAAATTGTTGAGTATATAGAAAATTATGATGACTATTTGCCTAGTCTACAAAAACAAGCAATAAAATTAAAGAAAAACTTTTTTAGTGGTAAAGACTTATATGAGGAGGTTAAGGGTGGATGATAAAAATGATACTTTTACTGTAACAGGAAACTGGGAAAATGCTCCAGTCTTTTCATCAGGCGGAGATATAACCTATACTATTTCAACTGAATCTAGCAACAATATAACTTTTGGTGATACAACTATTGACCTTACAGGATATAAAGACGATACAATTAATATAAACACAAATCCTCCTGTAGATTTCGAAGATTGCTTACCGAGCTTCGAAAAGATACAAGATATGTGTGCAGAATATCCTGGATTAGAAAAAGCATTTGATAATTTTAAAATAGCTTACAAAATGGTACATCAAGATTGGGTTGGAAAGCGGAAGAAAAAATGATTAATTTCTTCAAAAACAGAAAAAGAGTAATTTACGATAGAGAAGGAAAGATACCTTATCTAGTACGATACTACCTTTTTTTAAAAGATAGAACTTGGTTTCCTTTTAATATAACATTACATAAAGTTCTCAAAAGTGATGAGGAGGTATTACATGACCATCCTTGGTCGTATGCAACACTTATTCTAAAAGGCGGATATTACGAACATATTCCTGTATATTCACAGGAAGGTCATGTAGTAGGCAGTACAAAAGTTTGGCGTGGGCCAGGACATTTTAGATATAGAGGATCAGACGATCTGCATTGGCTAGAATTACAAAAAGATAAAAACGGGAAAGAGATTCCATGTTGGAGTTTATTCTATATGGGACGAAAAGCAAAAAGCTGGGGGTTTCTTCCTTTTGTAATTGGTAACACTATGGCAACTACTGGATATAAATGGATTGATAGCGAGGAGTATTTGAATGGGAGATCCTAATTTACCGTATCATAACGAAGGCTTTGGTTGGGCGTTTTTGAACATTGTATTGTTTGGACTTGTTTTGCCAGGAATAATTATTTTAAGTATTGATGATGGCTTTTCTAAATTTGCAAAAATGCGTGGGCTGACAGGAGACTGTTGGGAAAATAGTAGACATGAACGTGTATGCACAGTACCTACAGAAGGTGCAAAGTTAGCAAACTGTAAATTTTGGAGGAACTTCTGTGATTAAAAAACATTACTATAGTTGGCAAGATATTGAAAAAATGTGTACAGAAATTGTTACTACAATGTACACAAGTAAGTTTACTCCAGATTATATCGTAGGCATTACAAGAGGAGGCAATATACCTGCAACTATTATAAGCAATATGACGGGTATACCTTGTGAAGCAATTAAAGTAAGCCTACGTGATGATAGCAAACTAGAAAGCAATAATTGGATGGCTGAAGATGCTTTTGGAGTTGTTCCACTTAATGAGCTTGAGGTATATAAAAGCCGATTTGACCCTCACAAAAGAAAGAAAATTTTAATCGTAGATGATATTAATGATACAGGCACTACCTTCAATTGGATAATAGAAGATTGGCAATCCGGATGTTTTTCAAATGAAAAAGACGTTTGGGACGTAGTATGGGGTAACACTGTAAAGTTTGCAGTATTAACAGAAAACCTTGCAAGTAATTTTGATCATGTAAATTTTTATGCTCATGAAATAAACAAAGCTGAAGATGATGTTTGGTTAGTTTATCCATGGGAAAATGTAGGTAAATACGAATGAAGGCAGACACACTTACACTAGCACAAGAACAAAAAAGAGCTCCATGGACAGACGTTGAATTGGAGACAAGAGATTTCATAGTCTATAAAGATGCTTTTCCAGTTACAGAAGGACATACTCTTATTGTACCTAGAGAAGCAACACAAGAAAATATTTTGAAGTGTTTTAATTATGCAGTTACTATGGGATACGACAATGTTGAAAGTAAAAATAACAATATCACTGGATACAATGTCGGATTAAATGTAGGGGAGAGTGCAGGACAAACATGCATGTACCCACATGTACATTTAATATTTAGAAGAAACGGAGACATGGAAGATCCACGTGGTGGAGTCAGACATGTTATTCCAGCAAAAGGTAATTACAAATCTACGGAGGAAGCAAATGAGAGATAAATTACTAAAGGCTCTACGTAGCCACGCACACGGACACATACAAAAACACATCGGTAATGTTGAAGTATACCTAAATAATCCTGCAGGAATTGGTGAACATCCTGATGTTATCGAAGCTATGGAAAAAGAACTAAACGAAATAGCTACTTACCATGATCAACTTGAAGTATTAGACAAATACTTTGGAGATAAAAGCGAAAACGCTTGACAAAAACCTAAATACAATGTATAATAATAATAAAATTATGCATTGTATTGGCAATCCACTGCCTCAACATCGGAGAAAAAAATGAGCAAAGTAGAAGAAATTAAAGAAAAGCTAGAAGAAGCTGGTATTAGGTATTGGGCTAATGACAATATTAGTGATGTACTTGAAGAAGGCGATAAGCAACAACTAATTGAAGAAGCAGTTCCTGCTTTTGAAAATGTATTACAAAAACTGTTAATTGATACGAAAACAGATCCTAACAGCCAAGATACTGCAAGGCGTATGGCTAAGATGTATATCAATGAGATTATGTCTGGTCGTTATGATCCAATGCCTAATCCAAGTAGTTTTCCTAACTACATCGAAAATGGTTATGAAGGTATGTTGGTTGTTAGGAGTGAACTTACAAGTTTATGTTCACATCATCATCAAGCAGTAAGAGGTGTAGCATATATTGGTATCATTGCTGGACCCAAATTATTAGGACTAAGCAAATATACACGTATTGCTCAATGGTGTGCTATGCGAGGAACATTGCAAGAAGAACTTAATGTTATGATTGCAAATGCAATACAAAAAGAAACTGGTAGCGAACATGTAGGAGTTTATGTTCAAGCTACACATGGTTGTTGCGAAAACAGAGGTATCAGAGCCCACAGTAGTTTGACACAGACTACAGTGTTACGTGGTGCATTTAAAAATGATCCTGCAACTAAAAAAGAGTTTATTGACAATGTAAAACTTCAGCAGGAGTTTGCTTGTGGGAAATAAGCTTAGATACTCAGAAGCTTTTTATAGCGTTCAAGGTGAAGGCAAGTTTGTAGGAGTGCCAAGTGTTTTTTTACGTACATTTGGTTGTAACTTTCGTTGTATGAACTTTGGTACAGATGAAAAAAGAGATAGATGGGAACAACATAAAGCAGGAAAAAAACATAATGCTGAAGTTGCTGATCTAATTGCAAGGGGAGTACATAAAACAACTGTAGAATTTAACGATTTACCTATTATACATACAGGTTGTGATACTTACGCAAGTATATATCCTGAATTTAAACATTTTAACAAACAAGCAGAAGTTGATGAAGTTGTTGAACATTTACTATCACTTACTCCTCAAGGTAAGTGGACACAGGATAATGGACAAGATATACACTTAATTATGACTGGCGGTGAACCGTTGTTAGCGTGGCAACGGCTTTACATTGAGCTATTTAATCATCCACGTATGCGAGATTTAAAAAATGTTACATTTGAAACAAATACTACACAAAAGTTACACGATGATTTTGTCGACTATCTCAGCAATCAAAACAGATTTGAAATCACTTGGTCTTGTTCCCCAAAACTATCGGTTAGCGGAGAACCTTGGGATACTGCTATTAAGCCTGACATTGCTAGTCAGTATTACAATGTGGATGGTAGTGATCTTTATCTTAAGTTTGTGGTTGCTACTCAAGATGACTTTGATGAAGTTACTAGAGCTGTCGAAGAGTATCGTAGCGCCGGGATCAACTGTCCGGTATATCTTATGCCGTTGGGGGGACGCTCTGAAGAGTATAATCTCAATGTTCAAGAAGTTGCGGAGGCGTGTATGGAAAGAGGATGGAGATTTACGCCAAGACTCCACATATCCTTATTCGGAAATGCGTGGGGTACTTGATAAAGTCAAAGAAAAAGACAAAGGCAAAGAGCAACTCGATAAGGCTATGAAGGCGCCTATTGATATCGAAAAGCTTAGAAGAAAGGGGTTAGTATGACAGAACTAACAGTAGGAATATGGAATGTAATTAGAGAAAGCAAAGGTTCTTTAACAAGAACAGTAATATACACCATAGGACATTTTATAATTGCAATTACTTGCTTGATGTTAATTGCAGATGTACCTTTATCAGTAGCGGCTACAGACGCTATTGTTGAACCGATTGCCAATTCAGTTTGGTATTTTATACTTGACAAATGGTGGGCATCAAAAGTAAGGAAGGAGGAGATAACTGTATGACAAAAAATGAAAAATCTTGGTTTGCAGATTTTGTAAACAAAACGTTAGGAAAGAAACCCGAACCAGAAGTTGTGCCAGTTTCTTCAGAAGATGAAAGAAGAGCAGTTCTTGAAAAAGAAAAACAAGAAGCAACTAAAGCGGGCAAAGCTTGGGTAGCAGTACTCGATACGCAGGTAAATCCTGAAAATATTAAAAACGGATTCTTCGAACTTGATTGGAACAATCAATTTATTGAAGAACTACTTGACGCAGGATACAGTGGCGAAACAAATGAAGCTATTGTTGATGCTTGGTTTAGAAGCATTGTTATACAAATGCTAGAAGAAGAAGGACAATCTACAGACAGAGATATGGGATACATAAATGTTGTACCTATTGACAAGGGAAAGTCTGAGGTGTCTTAATGCACATTACAAGGTTAAAGAGCCAACAGCCTGTAACCCCTTATGCTCCTTCATGGGACGCACCACTAGGATTTGCACAGTGGGATCAGAAAGATAAAATAGATACAATAAGAAATTTCTTAATAGGAAAAGAAGAAGAAGTCCTAAAACTTCCGTGGCAAGGACAAGGAAGAACAGGATTAGATGAAGATAAAGTTACTACTAGATATGGTAGATATCATGTATTTGACTTTGCAGATGAATGTCCTGAATTGAAAGATTTGCTTGAATTTATAAGATTTCAATGGGCAGAATTTATATTCCAAGATAAAACCCAGCCCTATCATTTACATTTTACTTGTTGGTATAATATATTACGTAAAGGTGATAAAATTGATACACACCGACATTGTGCGGGAGAATCTACTTATCTAAGTGCAAATATGCATTTGGACGACTATAAAGATAGTAGCACAGTTTATGAACATATGGAAATGGCTGTGTCATTACCAAATGTAAAAGGAGGCTTAACATTTTTTCCTGGATATGTAGAACATTTTGTTCCAGTATATGAGGGAGAAGAACCAAGAGTAAGTTTAGCAATGGACATATACTTGTATATGCCTCCATACTTCGGATGTCTAGAACATTTGGAGCATAGGACCTTTATTGATCCAGAAAAGTTCTTTAAAAAGCCAGACTTAAAAAAAGAACATGATTCTGATAATAACACAGAATATTTCAAACTTTGAGTTGACAAAGATTTATTCATATGTTATAATAAACTATAATTTTAGTAAAGGACTGACTTATGAGTACATATGTACTAGTTGATACTGCAAATACATTCTTTCGTGCTAGACACGTAGTCCGTGGTGATCTTGATACTAAAGTAGGTATGGCTCTCCATATTACTCTTAATAGTATTAAAAAGGCATGGCAAGACTTTGATGCAGATCATGTTGTTTTTTGTCTAGAAGGTCGTAGTTGGCGTAAGGATTTTTATGAGCCTTACAAAAGAAATAGGCAAGTAGCACGTGATGCTCTTACTGCTAAAGAGGCTGAAGAAGATACCCTTTTTTGGGAAGTATTCGACGAATTTAAAAACTTTGTTACAGATAAAACAAATTGCACAGTTATGCAACATTCCCAGCTAGAAGCTGATGATCTTATTGCAGGTTGGATACAATCTCATCCGCGTGACAATCATGTTATTATATCTACTGATGGTGACTTTGCACAACTTATTGCACCTAATGTAAAACAGTATAACGGTGTAAGTAATACAACAATTACACATGAAGGTTATTTTACAGACAAAGGTGCTCCTGTAATTGATAAAAAAACTAAAGAAGCAAAGCCTGCTCCAGATCCTGCATTTATGTTATTTGAAAAATGTATGCGTGGTGACACAAGCGATAACGTCTTTTCTGCTTATCCTGGTGTACGTAAAAAAGGCACTAAGAACAAAGTCGGCCTTATAGAAGCATTTGCTGATAAAGATACAAAAGGGTTTAACTGGAATAATATGATGCTACAACGTTGGGTAGATCATGAAGGTGTAGAACATCGTGTATTAGATGATTACAATAGAAATGTAATATTATGTGATTTGTCTGCACAACCTGGTAACATTCGTAGTATTATAAATGATGTGATAGAAGAGTCGATGACTCCTAAAGAAATTTCACAAGTTGGTATGCGTCTTATGAAATTTTGTGCAAAATGGGATATGCAGAAAATTGCAGACCAGGCTTCTCATTATGCCCAACCATTACAAGCGAGGTACCCTGCATGACAATAAAAATTAGTACAGTTTTAAAAAATAAATTTTGGATTGTTGAGGATAATGGGCAAAAGGTAGGCACACTAAGCTATAATGATGATAGGTATCTTTATTCTTGTAATGATGAAACATGCTTTTTTGACAATCAAAGACAAATAAGCAAAAAATTAGGAACTATTACTTGGGATAACGATGTACCGAAAAAAATTAAAAATTCTGAAAAAATCGTGCATGGCTTTCCTACAAGTGTAACACCATACAACACTATGTATGATGTAAAACGTAAATTACCTCTTTTTACAAAATCGTCAAAATCTAATAGTTTATATTGTGCAGGATATTATATTATACATTTCGACAAGGGTTGGGTCAAAAGTTTTTGTCCTAAGCTAGTAACAATAGAACGATATGAATCAAAAGGGCCTTTTAAAACTGATGTTGAGATGAGGCAGGAGTTGTCAATTGCCAATAGATAATACACTAAACACTATACCTATTCAGCAATTTATTCAAACAGTAAAAAGTGCTGACCAAAGTCAAGCTAGAAATGTTAATATAGATATTGCTACTGCTAAAAATTTAGCATTTACATTGGGTATAGTTATGTCAAGACTTGAAGGAGATCTTGAAAAATTAGTTGCAGAAAGCACTAAGTCAGATGAAGTAATAGAAGTTAATGTAGATGGAGGTGCAGGCTGGAAATAAGTATGCAGTTAATGTAAAAAGAGATAAATATATACGTAGTTAATAGAAGGATACGTATATGAGCAGACCGAAACCAACAGTAATTCTAGAGCATATTAATAACGACAATTATAAGGCAGATCAAGTATTAGAAGCTGAAGCTATTTGGGCTGTGTTTTATCAAGAAAAGCCATTTAATTTAAAAAGTGCAAATATGCTAACAAATTACCCTGGCCCAAAGTATAAGAAAGTTTCTTTTTCAAATCCAGGACATGCACACAATCTAGCTAAAAAACTAAATGATATGTTCGACAGCGAAGCATTTGCAGTGTACAAACTTACCGATGGCGAAGTAGTTACAGAGGAATGAACTGGAAAGAAGCATATACCAAAATCTTTTTAAAAGAACAAGGTAAAAGTGCAAACGAAGTATCAATTAAAGAATTTATGCCTTTGTGGTGGAAAAACACAAGGGATAAAGGCCAAGGAGGACTTAGATTAACAGAAGCTGGATTTGACGTAATTAATGAAATCGATTTAGCAACATATGATGTACCTTACCCAAAAGATATGCCTTTGACTACACAGGTAATAATATTCTTAGATAAGTTTATAGATTGTCCTTACTATATTGGACCAAGATCTATTGTTGTTACAAACGAAAAGAAAGCAGTCGAACTTAGTCTTTTTTCAGGAGACTTAAGAAAATATGGTTTAACAAAGGCAATGTCAAGAACAACAGAGAAAGGTTAATAATGTGGTTTCAAGGACAAGTAGATCTTCCCGTAAATGATGAGTATAAAAAATTAAATTATAAAAAACAATCTGCGTATGCAGATGATATAACAGAATGGAAACGCCAAGGTTATAAACATGATAGTTTTACTGGCGAAATGTGTGTAGTCAAAGAAAACTTTGAATGGCTTAACACTATTGCACAAAAAATAGGTCTATCAAATTGTGGATTTACATTTTATAAAATGTCCACAGGAGATATTATGCCAAGACATGTAGACCACTTTTTAACATACCAAAAATTATTTAATGTTGAAAAATCTAAGGTTTGGCGAGCAGTAATTGTATTACAAGACTGGGAGCCGGGGCATTATTTTGATATAGAACATAGGGCAATAGTAAATTACAAGCGAGGAGAATTTGTGTTATTTGATGCTTTTTGTCGGCATAGTGCGGCTAATATAGGTCTTACGGACCGTTATACATTACAAATAACAGGACAACTACCAAGCTTAGAGGAGATATAATGCCAACACAGGGCCATTTTCCTACTCCTATGTATTGGGATCAAGTGCATGGCGAGAAATTTAAAGCCATTCAAAATGAATTATTTTTAACATACCAAAAATTAAAATTTTCTAGAAAGAAAGGTTGGGGTAAAGATACGCACTATCTAAGCGAAGACCCATTTACCAGAGATATCCTTACAGATATGGATTGTAAATTATTTTTAAATTTTTTAGATAAAAGCCTCAACAATTACTTAGACCAAATTGGATTTCAGTTTGAAAGAAAATATCACATTACACAAAGTTGGTTTACAAAAACATGTAAAGGACAATATGCACATAGGCATGATCATGGTGCAAATGATATAGCTGGTGTATACTATTTACAAACCAACGAACGTGACGGCAACATTTATTTCCAAACTCCATTACAACTACTAACTCCAAATTTTATATATGGTTGTATAAATGGAGATCAACAAATACAAGCTAAAGAAGGTTTGATAGGTTTATGGCCTGGAGTATTAGAACACGGTACATATACAAATACAACAGACCACGAAAGAATTAGTATTAGCTTCAATATACAATATGAGCGATAGTATGTATTACAAATATATTGAAAATGAATTTTCAACCGACATATGTGAAAAGATCAAAAATACACCTTTAGATAAATTTATTCTAAGAAATCCAGCATGGAGACGATTAAGTCATAGCAGTACCATAAAAGAAATGGAGCAAATAGTCGGTGTTAGAGATGCTAAAGAACTAATGAGAAGGAAACTATTAATGCTTCGTAAGTTTCCGGGTGCTACAAGATTGGAATTTAGCCAATACAGTTTACCAGATGACTTAGCTGACGAATTAATAGATAGCCTACCAGATTGTATTAAAGATCTAGGTAGAGACGAAATGGAACCTATTTTACAAGTAAGCACTGGCGGCACCATGCTTTATCCGCATAAAGGACATTATAGAAAGGCTAGCATATTTAGATTACTAAAAGGAGACAAAGAAAAAACTACTTGGTGGAAGAATACAGAAGATTTTAAGGTTATTGACGAATACAGAATTCCTGATGTAAGGAAGCTAGAAGTAGCAGACCAAGCTGAATTAGTAGAAGATAAATGGTTAATTTTTAACCATTTTGAATGGCATAGTGTCCAAAAAGATAATCCTAATAGCTTACGAATTAATGTTGGCATTGATTTTAATACAAAATCTGCACAAGAAATTTCTAATCTTTTTTAAAAAAAAACGTATTTTCCGGTTGACATTTATGTAAAAGGTGCTATACTGTATATATAAGTTAGAAATTAGCACTGATAACTTTAACACTTATGTTAGATACAGAGGGAAATACAATGGAACAGACAGCACTTAGAACAGTAGGACCAAACCAAGCTAAGAAGAGCATTAGACATGCTATGACGAAGAAACGTCCAATCTTCTTATGGGGACCCCCAGGCATTGGTAAGTCCGATATTGTTGGACAGATTACAAATGACTTAGGTAACAGTCATTTAATTGATATTCGACTATCACTATGGGAACCTACAGATATTAAAGGTATTCCGTATTTTGATAGCAATGCAGGCACAATGGTTTGGGCACCTCCTGCAGAATTACCTAGTGAAGAATTTGCGGCACAATTTGACTATGTTGTGTTATTTTTAGATGAGATGAATTCCGCGGCACCTAGTGTGCAAGCGGCGGCTTATCAACTTATACTTAACAGACGTATTGGACAGTATAAGCTTCCAGATAACGTTTTAATTATTGCCGCTGGTAACAGAGAGGCCGACAAAGGTGTTACATACAGAATGCCTGCTCCGTTGGCTAACAGATTTATCCATATTGAACTTACAGTTGTTTGGGACGACTGGTTTCAGTGGGCTGTTACTAACGACCAACACCAAGACGTTGTTGGTTACTTAACTTTTGCGAAGAAAGACTTATATGACTTTGATCCGAAAAGTCCAAGTCGTTCTTTTGCAACACCTCGTTCGTGGTCGTTCATTTCAGAATTATTGGATGACGATGTAGACGAATCCACTACAACCGATTTGGTTAGTGGTGCAGTTGGTGAAGGACTAGCAGTGAAGTTTATGGCACACCGTAAGGTTGCTAGTCAAATGCCTAATCCAACTGATATACTCGCAGGGAAGGTCACTGAGATGACCAGTAAAGAAATCAGTGCTATGTATTCCCTCACTGTGTCATTATGTTACGAGCTGAAAGAAGCATGTGATAAAGGTGACAAAAAGTTTGACGATAAAGTCAACAACTTCCTGCGATTTTCAATGGATAACTTTGATACTGAGTTAGTTGTAATGGGCATAAAGCTCGCACTTACTCAATATTCGTTACCCATTGACCCAGACGCAGTGGAATGCTTTGACGAATTCCACGAGCGATATGGCAAGTATATTAAGGCCGCTCAGGCGTCTTAATAGCTAGGAGGGCGGGTATTATGTATCCGCTCTCCATTTTTCTGGTTGACAAACTTGTTAAATATGTTATAATATGTATATAAAGTTAGAAAAGAGGGTATAGGCACAATGGCACTGACACAAAAACAAATTCAAGAAGAAAATGCAATGATTGAGCATATCACTAATCATGCATTAAATGAAGACCCAAACTCAAATGCACCTATTCCAAAAATAGGTAAAAACGTTGATATGGGCAGAGTGTTAAATGGTGTCAGAGAGCAAATAGGCAAAAAGAATTGGAAGCCTAATCCAGATCTTACTGAAGAAGAATTAAAATTAATGCGAGAAGATGTACAAGATCGCATTATTGTTGCCCGTGTAGGTTTACTACTAAGGCATCCTTTCTTTGGCAATATGGCTACACGCCTTAGAATTGTACCTGCAGATGATTGGTGTCCTACAGCCGCAGTAGATGGTAGGAACTTATATTTTAACACACAGTTTTTTAATGCTCTAAACAATCGTGAGATTGAATTTGTTATTGCACACGAAATATTACATTGTGTATTTGATCACCTTTTAAGACGTGAAGATAGAGATGCAATGCTTTATAATATTGCATGTGATTATATTGTAAATAATCTTTTGGTACGTGAAGGTATTGGAGAGAAGCCTAAGATAATTGATTGTTACCAAGATTTTAAATATGAAAATTGGACTTCTGAAGAAGTATATGATGATCTTGAACAAAAATTTGATGAAGAAGAACTTAAACAACTAGGCGAACTTCTTGATGAGCATGTTGACTGGAGTAAAGATCCTAACGAAGATCAACAAGGACAAGCACCTAGTGCTAATAGTGGAGACGGTGAGCCTACTAAAGGAAAAGGTCGACCTTCATACAGTAAAGAAGAGCTTAGAAAGATACGTGACGAGATTAAAGAAAACATGATCTCGGCGGCACAGAGTGCAGGTGCTGGTAATGTTCCTGCAGGTGTTGAACGTATGATAAAAGAGTTTACAGAACCTAAAATGAACTGGCGTGAAATACTACGTCAACAAATACAATCTACTATACGTGATGATTACACTTTTAGTCGTCCTGGTAGGAAGGGATGGCATACTGGTGCTATACTTCCTGGAATGAATTTTCAAGAAACTATTGATTTGTGCATCTGTATTGATATGTCAGGTTCAATTGGCAACGATCAGGCTAAAGATTTTTTAGGTGAAGTAAAAGGTATTATGGATGAATACAGAGACTACAATATTAAATTGTGGTGCTTTGACACTGAAGTATACAATGAAGCAGACTTCAGTGCAGATGGCGGAGAAAGCTTAGAGGACTATGAAGTACACGGCGGTGGTGGCACCGACTTTATGGTAAATTGGACCTACATGAAAGAACACAATATTGTTCCTAAAAAACTTCTTATGTTTACAGATGGATATGCATGGGATTCTTGGGGAGAAGAAGACTACTGTGAAACTGTATTTGTAATCCATAGTAACAGAGATAAAAACTTGCAGGCACCTTTTGGTATAACTGCACACTATGAAGAAGCCGCATGATAAAAGATAAAAAACCTAATCCGTTTAATGTTTTCAACATTAGGCAGGTAAAATCACCTGTGCCTTATTTTGAATACGTTGACTTACCATTAAAATACAACCTAGAAACAAGTCTAAGTAAATGGATTCAATCTAATGTTAAGAACAGATATTACGTTGGACGCAAAGTCACTTTAGACAAAGACAACAAACTTTCTCAGATAATTACTGTTGGGTTTGAAGAAAATAGAGATATGAGTTACTTTATGTTAGCTTGTCCACATTTAAAGTACTCATAATAAATTTAACATAATTAATTATATAGGAGAAAAAATTATGAGCGATAATGAAGCAAAAAATGATTCAGTAGACGCGGCAGATGCGGCAACTGCACTTGCTGGTGAGCCTGTAGGTACACCATCTGAAGCGGCACCTGAGGCTCAAGCCGGACCTGATTTAACCGTTCAGGATTTGCAGTCTATTAAAAGTATTATTGATGTTGCTAGTCAGCGAGGTGCTTTTAGACCTAACGAAATGGTAACTGTTGGACAAACTTATCAAAAGTTAGAAACTTTCCTTCAAGCAGTAGCACAACAACAGCCTCAGCAACCGGCATCTTAAGGAGAAAAATATGTTAAAACATGTAGGCCGAATGGCCAACAATCAAAGTAAGGTGATAGTAGCTTACAGGGTAGTACCTGGTGAAGCTGACCAAAGTGTCATTGTACAAACACAAAGTTTGGCGGCTGAAGAACACGACACATTAATTAAAACTGTAGAGGGATCGGCTGGACAAGAAGCTGACGAATTTGCAACTGTAATGGCAAGAACTATGCTACCAGATGGTTCAAATATGCTTGCAAGATTTCATACACAAGGAAAGATGATGAAAGTTCCTAGTGATACAGTTGAAATGACTCCTACAACTAATGATGTTGTAAATCTTGCAGAACTAAACAAGATAATTGCAGAACAAAAAGGTGTAACTGTAGCTGATTTAGCACTTAAGGCCCCAGAAGAAACAAGCGGATCTGAAGAGGCTCCTGTACAAGAAGCTACGCCTGTCAACCAACCAGCAGACAACGATGGTGTACTAAGCGATGATGATTTAGCCGCACAATATCGTTCACAAGCTGATTCTTTGTTTAAAGAAGCAAAGAGACTAAGAGAGCAAGCAGAAGAGCTGGTTCCTACCAAGAAGAAGTCTTCTAAGAAGTCTCTCGAGAGTGTCTAAGAATCGTCTACCAGCAGAAGTAGTTGATTATTGGCCAGAAGTTTTCGAACATGTCGAACTAAAAGCTATTCCTGTCAAATACATAGTAAGTGTGCAAGTAACATTTACTGACGGTAAAAAGTGGGATATAGACATCGACAAAAATAAAACTGCTGGCAAATCCGGCATGATGTCGTTAGAGGAGACTCTAAATACCTTTTTTAAAGAATACAACGAAATGATTCAATATGTTGAATTTAAGCTAGATACTCCTAGTCTAGTAAATGATGTCAAAACCCAAACAAAAACTTTTATGAAGCGTAAATAATTAAACGAAGTTTATCTCTAAAAAGGTATAAATACTAATAAGAAATGAAGATCCAGGAGTTATTAACATGGCATTAAGGCTAAGACGAGGTACTAACGCAGAACGTCAGCTTATCACGCCTAAAGCGGGTGAGCTTATCTACACCACTGATACAAAAGCACTTTACATAGGTGATGGAACTACTGCTGGCGGTAATATAGTACAAGGTGGTGCCGGTGGTGGCAACCTTAATAGCCTTTCAGATGTTACAGTTGGTACAGTTTCAAATGGACAGGTTTTAGCATATAACGGCGGTACAGCAGACTGGAGACCTACAAACCTTGAATCAGTATCATTTGGTAACGCCAACCAACACACTGATATACTTTATCCAGATGGGCAACCAAACAATGGTGATATTTTACTGCATGATGGTACAAATTTTGTTGCTAGTGCATTAGTTGATAGCCAAATGAGGCTATCTATTGTTGGTTCAGATAGTAGTTTACTGGTAGACCATATTACTAGCTCAATTGTAGGTGATGTAGTAGGCGGTGATTTAAAAGTTAATTCCATTACCACACTTATTGATACAAGCGAAAAGACAGCAAACGGACTCAAATTAAAACACGATAACGGAACTGTAGCATATGATCCAAATCTAGCAAGATTTAATGGAGATTTTATTGGTAATTTCCAAGGTGATATTTACACATCTGTTGCGGCTGGTACTGTAAAAATATTCGAAGCTGACACTGGTCAGTTTTTTGGTGATGTGCAAGGTGATATATTTGCTACAGATTCAACTAGAATTGTTGACAGCAAAACTGCTACATTTAATGGCACATTCAACGGAACTTCGAATGGTGACCATAATGGTACTTTTAAAGGTTCAGTTTTTGCAGATGATTCGTCGACTATGATTGATGGTATATCAGGTTATGTAACAGGTCCAGTAAAATCAGAAAGTGTACAAGGTAGGAATGTACATTTAGGTACACTTACTGACCCTAACACTATGTACTTGGTTACAAATAGCACTGGTACTAACTTTATTATTTCAACAGAGGCGGCTAACGGTACAATACAATTTCCAAGAAATACAATAGTTGGAAGTAGTCAAGCATCAGTAGGAAGTAAAACACTAAGAATTTATAACGACACTGCTACAGAAGGTACAATACCTGTTTCAATTCTACATGCAAATGATAGTAGCTTTGGTTCAAGTATGGGAGTACTTAGAGCTAGAGGAACAAAATCAGCTCCAACTGCTGTACAAATAGGTGATGTGTTAGGTGGTTACGGAATGGCTGGTTACAACGGATCAGCATACAAAGGTGCTTCTGGTATTAGATCTGTAGTAGATGCGGCTCCACAAGCAACACATATACCTGCTTCAATACAGATGTATAATACGAAGGCAGACGGTACTCAACAAGTTGTACTATCCATTGGTACAATAGATTCAACTGCGGCATTTACAGGTCCTGTGAAAGTTCCTAACTTTGCAGACGATGCGGCAAGAAATTCAGCTGTAACAAATCCTCAAGCAGGTATGATAATTTTCCACGTAGGTACTGCTAAGTTCCAAGGTTATGACGGAACAGCTTGGGTAGCTTTACACTAATTGATTGACATATTGTATACTTTGTAGTACAATAGTACTATGAAAGAATATATCCAATCCAAAATCCAAAATATAATAGTTACTGATAAATCATTGCACTATGATGGTAGTGTTACTATCTGTAGTGTTCTTTTAGATGAAGCTAATATAGATCAATATCAAAAAGTTGATGTAGTTAATCTTAACACAGGCAACCGATGGAGTACCTATGTAATTAAAGGGGACCAAGGAGTATTCGAATTAAATGGCGGGGGTGCTAGATTAGGCGAAATAGGTGACCCTTGCGTCATTCTTTCATATACTACAACACCTCACTTTGAAGGTGCTACAGTTATACACACTGATAAGTATAATAAAATTAGTAAAAAAACGACTTATTAGGATTAAAAGCTTGACCCCAAAAGTATATGACATCACCGCCTTCGATAAACTAAATTTACAAGAAGAGTTATTAAAATACGGATTAATTGTGTTCAAAGGCAATCGATCTCTAAGTGTTGCCGACTATGAACAAATGTCAACACGTTTAGGTAAACTAGTTCATACAAAAAATCATGTTTTAAATAAAAATAACACCATACAAATTGTTAGTGAGACAGATCTTTTTATAGACGGAGATGTAGAATGGCATAATGATTGGAGTTATGGTAGAGGAAATTATTTTGGTACAATGCTCTACAATAAATTAAACGGAGAAAAAAGCACTACAGATTTTGTAGATATGAAAGATGCATACCAAACTTATCCTAACAAACAAGAATTAGAAGATCAAGAAGGTACTTATTTTCCTCCAGATGCATACAACTATTGTTTTACTGAACAACAAAAAAGAATACTAGAAAAACGCAAGCAAACAAGAAAATTTGCACATACACATCATATCACTGGAGATAAAGTTTTATACTTTAGTCCTGGTTCACTACAAACTGATATAGATGTAAGTCATTTAATTACACATTGTGAGAAGAATATATATGAACATCAATGGGAACCAAATGATATCCTTATTTACGATAATATAAGAGTAATGCATAGACGCCATGCTTTTACTGGATCGAGAACACTGTGGCGAGTGCAGTTCTGGATCTAGTATGAAGTATTTCGAACTTCAACCAGAAAACAATACCTTTTCTAATATTGTAGTTGATATTACACATAAATGTCAAATGGAATGTGCTAACTGTTATATTCCTAATCGGAATATACCTGATTTAGACAAACATAAACTATTTGATTTTTTACAGCGATTACCTTTTAGATCTTACATACGTATTATCGGAGCAGAACCTACTATGCGTGAAGATCTACCAGAAATAATTACCGCAGTTAAAAAATACGGTCACAGACCTAGTGTAACAACTAATGGACTGAAACTAGCAAGACCAGAATATGTTCAAAAATTAAAAGATGCTGGATTGCGTTTATTATTACATTCAATGAATGGTGCAGACGACGACGAAGTTTATAAAATACTAGATGAAGGTAAATGGGCGACTGCAAAAGTAAGAGCTTTAAAAAATATTTTCGATGCTAGATTACCTGTGAATACAGGAACAATTATTGCAAAAGGTGTAAATGAAAGGACAATGCGTAGACAAGTAGAAGTTTTCACTGATCTTGCAGAAAAAAGTGGAATAAATTTTAATACTACTGCTCCTTATAATAGAATAACACCTGTGCTTCGTATGAAAAGTGTAGGACTTATTGGTAGACATATGCAAGATAGTAGTTATTCAATGGAAGAACTAATGGACTTAGCTGTAAAAGAACTAGGAGTAAAAAAAGAAAATATTTTTGAAACAAGTAGTGGAGTAGTTAAAGCAGGTCCGCAAGATGGCGATAGAATGACTAGTAGAATGTTTGAATATAAAACAAGAATAGGTACTATCTTAATTCGATTAGTAGATTGGTCTGTAAATGACGACGGTGTTGTTGACCATGATAATCCTAATAGGGGTAGATTAACTGAAAATTGGACTGTAGCTCCTTTCTTCGAACATGTATTAAGAAATGAAGGCGGATACTAATGAAGTGTGTTAAACTAACTTTCGAACATAAAGAAATGTTTTATAAATTTATTAATACGCAAATTGAATTACACTCACTGCAAAAAGATCCACAATGGCAAAATGTAAAATACATTGCAGATGATAGAAATGTATATGCATCTATACATGACGATGAAATACAAGCAGTAATTGCAAACAACAACTTGCCTAATATGCCTTGGACTACTACTGATACTTTGCTAGCAAGACGGGATCAAAGTCATTTTACTAATATAAAAAATATATCGAAACTTGTAAAGTTCCAAATAGACGATTGTGAAGAAAGAGGAAAGTGGGGTGCTTTTTGGATTAGAAAATTTGACATAGACAATGTAAGTAAAAAAGGAAGCAATCAACTACAAGGACAAAATGTATCAAAGTTTGGTGATAAGATGGGTAAATTGTACGATGAAAAATATAATATTACAGATGCCGCATATGTAAAAGCAGGACATATGACTGGAAACAAATTGTATGATCATTGCTTAGGAGGTAAGCCTTTACCGTATGATGTAACAATAAGATTTGTTAGTATGAAATTTCACTATATGAACACATTTATGAGGGATAAGGTTACATATGGCTCCTAAAGTAATTATAAACTATCAAAGTGATAATTTAAGATACACTACACAAGAACTAAACAATTATAAGTTATATACATGGCAGACACATGTAAGTGATTTTTTAGACAAACTACTACCTACTGTACCAGATAAAATTCCTAATTTTATTATTAGCACCGATGATAGAAAGGAACTTGCAAATCAACTTAGAGAAATTATATCTACACACAAAATTGATTATATTTTTCCTTTGTATAATGATATGATGTTGCCATATATTCATGATCTAGTAGGTATTAACAAACAGCAATGTGATATATTAAGTAGTAAAGAAAATTATACTAACCATGCATATAATATTGGTATACCTGTACCAATAACCCATTTAAAACTAAGAAGACAATTTCCTGTGGTAGCAAAACCTGCTAACGGCACTGGCGGGATCGGTATCAAAGTGTTAAACAATTGGAGTGAATATAGATACTTTTTGGATGATATACATTATAATGATCTAAACTCCCATTACATATACCAAGAGTTTATTGAAGGGCCAACTGTAAGTGTATCAGGCAGAATAGTAGATGGAGAATATATTTTAGACTGTATATATGACATAGAAATTAGTGATCTTCCGTTTAGAGCTGAAACAGGGTTTACTTGGCCTAGCAAAGTAGATACGTCTGTACAGTGTGATATAGGAAATTATTGCAAGATTATGTGCGAAAGCTTAGACTATAATAATGGTCCTTTTATGGCTGATTTTGTAGTCCGTGATAATGTTCCATATCTTGTAGACTTTAGTCCAAGATTAAGTACAAGTGGACAAACTATAATAAAATATTCTGCCAATTGTAATTATAATAGAATATTAATGGATAGTATTGTACATAAGACAAAAGAAAAAATTAAGCTTGATAAAGCAGTGGTATTTAGATATTTTAACTTAGGAAAAGGAAAATATAAAGTATCTATGCGTCCTGGAGTAGAATATGATGAGCTCAAACTACCAAATCAACAACAATACTTAAGGCGTTTGGACTTACTTGTAGGCTTAAATGGCTATGCAATCACCACTGATAAAAGGCTCTTAAATGCCGAGATAAAGTACGAAAACGTACTAACACACATCAACATTACTAAACAGTCTTAAAATTTTTTAGGGTAATATAACCAGGTCTTAACGCCTCTGTCGTGGCGTTTTTTAGCGAATTATAGCATATAAATAGCACTTTTCGGTTTTTATGGCTCTTATTTGCCTTGCTAGCGTGTAGTAAATTAGCATGCATCAAAACTACATCACCAGCTTTGCCAAGCACTGTATGACGCTTATATGCAGTCTTAGACGGTGTTTTTATAGGTAGTTCCTTACTGTCATGCTTTATAGTCCACTCCCCTTTTGGAGGTTTTTGGACTGGTCCTTTATGACTATTAATCTTTACTTCTAATGGTCCATTTTCATCTGTCATGTCGTCCAAAAGATACAGGGCACTTATAGCGTTTGGATTGGGCATGCCATCATAGTAATGCCAAAATGTATAATCGCTATGCCATGCATATTCTCCGCCTACACCTGCTAATTTGTAATTAAAATGTACTTGATGCACATATATTTCATCTGCTATTAATTCTTTTATACGAGGAATTGCAGGATTATTATACACAAACTTTTCAACATTTTTATTATACCAATGTGGTGCAAACACACTCCTTATACTACCATCATGTTCATAGATATACGAATCTTCTTTCCTATCAAGAAGATCTTGACTACACTTTGCAAGATCAACAGGATCAAAGCAATTTTTGATTATTTCATATCCTTGAATCATTTAAGCAGATCTCCATTGTTGTACATATTTAATATATTTTCATAGCTTAGATCTAGCCGAAATGATATAGTAATAATATAACGTATTTCTTTTGTTAGATTATCTACACCATGTATATTTTGCGTATCAAAACAAATAGGTTTTGTGTAACTAACTTTTCCTAACATTTCTGCATTATCATATCTCTTTGCAGTGTTAGGTTTTGTAGTGTTGGGTGCAACAGGTATTGCAGATCCAGTAGTATTATTAGCATAAAACTTAACAAAGCTATTATCAAAATCACCACTTACTGGAATATTACATGTTACTCTTCTATCGTGATCAGTATGAGGTAACACTCTTTCGTATGGATGTATACAGTTTGATTCTATTTTATAAATTATATCTTTAGGTTTATTGAATTTGGAAGCTATATGCTTTATTGTATCTTTGTCAGAAAGCACAACACCTAATCTAGTTCTGCCTGACCCATAGTACTCCCAATTTTGTATATTCTTAATGTTTTGTTTTAGTAAATTTGTGTCATAAATAAGATTGTTAAGAATAAAATACTGCATATGGTATTTAACCGGTATCTGTATAGCATAAAGCTATTGTGATAAATGATAAATACTAGTAATAAGGAGTCAACATGAAGAAAGTTACATTGAAATTTCCTCACAACGGTAGACGCATTACCCAATTTGTCACTGAAATGATTGATGAACTAGACAATGATAAAGCTAAATTTGAAACTATGTTTAATGGATTGAAAACTATGACCGACGAAGGTGATATATGGTTTAGAAACTATGAACATAATGGCGATAATATTCATTGTGTATTCATTTTAGATTCTGACGAAGCTGTAACAAAGATGGCTCCTCATAGAGCATACCTTGAATCAGGTACAGGTTTTATTGAAACCACAGTAGAAGATATGAGTTTTGATGAATTTGCAGAATTTGCGGCAGAAAGACAAGAGACTCGTATACAACACCCTAGGAAAGATGAATTAGATCCAGAAGGCGTAGCTCAAAGAGGCGCTGATGGTGACGGTTTTATGTAGGTAAAAGTATATCAAGTAAAGCTTGGTATTGCATTTCGAAAACCCCGTCATACTTTTTCTTTAATAAATCAAATTCACGGAATACTTCGTTATTCATAAAATCAGTTTGTTCTAATTTTTCCCAGCCTGTAAATTTTGATCTTTTTGCAAGGTCAAAGTTTTGACTGTATATTATATGTTTACTAGTTCTAGTGCTTAATTTTCCAGGTAATTCATTGTTCACTAATTTCATTACCCTAGGTTCTAACAAAAAACCTGCTGTCATTTGAGGAGTATATCTTAAAAAATCCGGTGTACCAAGAATATTTTTTTGTTTGTACCAATTCATATAACTATTGACTCTTTCAGTTTCTTCCCATCGCCAATCACCATCAAAGTTTTTTACATAAGGTTCTCCGTTTGCCATTATTACAGCACCATCTACTTTAAGTATACCTTCCATAATACTAGGAATCTGATAAGCACAACATTTGGCTTCATTTGCTATTTCAATTATTCTGCCACTAGTAATAAATTTCTCTATATCGACATCAATAACAATAGGCTCTATGTTACGCTTTTTGCAAAATTCAAAGGCATACTTGTTATCATGTTTATTATAATCTCCGTAACTTATAATTGCTACTTTAAATTCTACACCCGATTTAATAAAAACATTCACCATATATTCACTATCTAAACCACCACTGAACAATAATACCAAAGGTGCGTCAATTGAAGAGTCTAGTAGCCGAGCGGCTCTAATACTTTCCTTGTAATAATTATCTGGAAACCTGTCACCTGATTTCAATTTTACTTTCCATCTTGAACCGTGACCAGACGTAGTAAAATAATTATTATGTGTTAAAGCTGATATCGGAAATGTTTGTACCATCAATACCCCTAAATAAATACTTATATGAATGCTTTTGTACCTATAGATGTTGACTTTGATCAGCAAAGTCTTTATGCGGACTTAATGTCAACAAATATGTTTGATAAAAGCTTTCTCGCTACTGTTATTTACACTGACGGACGTAGTAATTATGATAAAGATGGTTACTTTGAACAGTACGATGATGTCACTCATTACGATGAAAACCGTAATCTAGTAGAAAACAAATATAAAACATTTGTAAACTATAACTTTACACATATCCCCGGCATTCCTGAAACAGAGAATACTTGTTATTTAGATACATTTAGAGGTAGAAGTCCTATTTGGCATGTGTATGATACTGCATGGAAATGGAAAGAAGATACACCACAAAGTCTAATAGAAATTGTAAACAAGTTTAATCTTAAATATGTAAGTTGTGTTAGACTTGTAGGTCAAACTCCACCTAGTAAAGGTATAGTGCATGCAGATGCTAGATACAGAGATAATTTATTATATTTTAGGAACGGTGGTGTTGCTATAACACTAAATGTTTCTGATGGTGGCGGTCATTTGCAATACAGAGTAGGAAAAGAGATGCACGAAGTTGATGAATCAAAATATAAATGTTGGCACTTTGATGATAGTATGCCACATTGTACCACAGAAATTTTTTCGCCTAGAGTGCAGATTAGAGTATTTGGCAGAAAGAAATAAATGGATTGGAAAAATTTAATATTTTCGCCCTTAGATCTTCCTGATCCTCCAGAAATTGATATGGACGAATTTATATCTTGGCATAGTGATCAAAAATCATACATGCTAAAACATAATCAAAACAAAGTTAATAGCACAAATTTATACGGAGGCTATTGCTGGCATATTAGTTGGGCGAAATGGTGGAATACATATGAATCAGAAGAACCATGGATTTGTAATTTTGATAAACGCTTTCCTGAACTTGTCGACTATTTAAATTTATTTCCTTTTACACAAATGAAAAGCATAAGTTTTTTAAATCAAATCGGAGGATCTAAAGTTGAACCTCATAGTGATCCAGATGACTTTTGGGGTATGAGATTTTATTTAAAAAATAAAACTAAAGAAGCACTTTACTTTAGTAGAATGAAAGAGCCTCATAACCATAGGATACGTACTATGGAAGATCCTGAAGGTAATCCACTTAAAGAAAGACGAAATCATTTAGATTTTTGTAAAGATGAAAAAATATACGCAAAATTTCCCAAAGACCGTTGTGCTTGGATGTTAAATAGTTATAGGGCATGGCACGGTATTGATGAAAATCCTACACCAACAGGAAGTAGAATTACATGTGCAATAATAGGTGATTACGATAAAGATAGACTATTTTCGTTATTAGAAGCTAGTACAAAAAAACACAAGGAGTATCAAATATGGTATTAATGTATACTCCTATAGACCTACCAGAGATGAAAGTTGATCGTGATGAGTTTATCAAATGGCACGAATCAAAAAGGAAACGTAATCAAGACAATATTGCATATTCAACAAAAGACTTTATTGCTCCTTGGCTTGTAAGTTTTGCTTTTCATAAAGATTACGGATGGTGTAATAGATTTTTAAAAGTGATCCCTAACTTTCAAGATATATTGTATAACCACTTACCATATAATGATGTTGTATATGTAAATTTTTTAGAACAAAAAATACCTTGTCAGTTACATCAAGACGTAGGATCAAGGCCTGACAAAGAAGATGAACCTGGTTCATACAAAGCTTTTATGGTATACGATAAACCATTAATGTACTTTCAAGAAAAAAGAGATGTTGAAGATAAGATATATATAAATCATCCTAATCATTTGACAAAATGGTTTGCTATAAACAATTATGATGCACTACATGCGGCAGATTTGCCTAAATCACCAGATAGAAAAATTATTATGACTATATTAGGCAAATTAAACAAAGAAAAACATCAAGAAATATTAAAAAGAAGTTTGGAAAAATATAAAGACTATACTATTTCTTTTTGAATATAATCATCTATTATTTTTTTCTTATTTTGTAACATACTGTCGATAGGTAAATCTTTTTCCATGCCGTCAAATGTCTCATAATGTTTGTCTACATCAACACCTAAACTCTCGTAGCTTCCACAACTCCAGCCGCCTATTTTTAATAATGGCTGATCCATATTTCTTAGTTTTCCTGCTAATTTACCAGCTGTCATAGAATTCATATAATCATTACGCCACATTGTATTCCAAGCATTTGTTTTTCCTGCGCCTGTGTTTTTAATTAACACAGGAGTGCTTGCTACTTCATATCCATATTTTGCTGGATCTCTATCTATTGGGGAATGATATTCATGATGATCTTTTGAATGTATTAGTAAGGGATACCAATTCCACCAATCTATTGCATCATGGTTAATTACAGTCTCGTGTGTTTTCCAAATGCTTTTCTCATCTTCATAAGGTAGTCCTACTATAAAGTTACATTGTACCTTTACTTGTCCGTTACTTTTTTGTTTCATACTTGTAATTGCATCGAGGACCTTATCTGCATTAGCACCTTTTTGTATTGCTTGTCTTGCACGGGTATTTAGACTTTCAACACCAAAGCTTGCACCACGCAAACCAGTTTCTACTAATAAATCTATTTGATCTGGCCATCTTACTAAAAGTTCGGGTTTAACATATGTGTCAAATTTTATCTTAAAAGGAAGAGATGTAATTATATCATGCATTAGTTCTAACTTTTGCATACTATCATTATAAGTATCATCCATTAACCAATAGCTAGTAGTACCAAAATTTTCATAATTCCTTATAAATTCATTTTGCATATCATCTTTGACTCTAACATAATCAAATTTAGTTTTATTGTTCAATGGAAAATTACAAAATGCACAATTAAAGATACAGCCCCTTGCTATCTCCATAGGTAACGCTTGACGTGAATCTATGCCATCTTCTGGTTTCCATACAACACCTATGTTTGACAAATCTTTTTTATCGTATTGATGATTGCTATCTATTACCTTTTTTCCTTTATAATCTCTCCATACAGGAGTAGGACCTTTGTCGGCAAGATAATTAGTGACTGCTACTGTTGCATCATCAGCATAACCAGTAATAAAAATATCTGCCCAATCTAAATATTCAACAATACTTTTTGCGCCTCCCATTACAAAAGGCACACTATATTTTTTGCGTAGCCTTTCAAAAAAAGGTGATCTTTTTGCTAATAATTCTGAAGTGTTAAAAAATGTTGTGCTAAAACCGACCCATAATGTTTCTTTTCCAACATATTTGTCTAACGCAGTTTCAATATGTTCATCTTCAAGATTATGGAAATAGTCAATTACTTTTACTTTGTAGCCTTTTGACTCTAACTCTGTTCTTATTCGATAAGCACCCAGTGGCCTAAAATAGTTTTTGGAGCCTACATCTAAACCTGTAAAAATAATTGCATGATACATTAAATCTTAACTAATCGAATTATCCAAGCACTTGGGTCAAGTTCCCACCACTTATATTGAAAATTCCATTTACCCGGCTTAGCATGATGATTATTATGCCAGCCTTCACCCCATGTAATTGCGGCTAACCACCAAGTATTCCTACTGTCTTCTTTTGTTTTAAAATTACGGTACCCCCAACTATGATTGCCGTAATTACTTAATACGCTAGCCCAAATCTGAAATGCAACAGGAATAATACCTGCAAAAATTAATACATTACTTCCACCTAATAGGAAAAGTAGTGCAAACCATACTAATAATATCAAATAGTAATAGTTGTGTAATGCTAAATGAAATTTGTTTGTTATAAGCCTTCTTACAGCCCATTTGTTCATATCAAATTCATACGAAGGAATAATAACATTCCAAAAACCGTTATGTGGAGCATGAGGATCTCCTGGTTGATCTGCATTTTTATGATGTTCGTTATGCACAGCTACCCAACCTATTGAACTGCCTGTTCCACCTATTGCACCAAAAAACGAAAACAAATATTCCATCCATTTATATCTAAATTTAAAACTTTTATGAGTCAAATACCTATGAAAAGTTATAGTTATACCTAAACAACCAGTTAAAAAATACATAGCCATGCTTAACAACCACCATTGCATAGGCACTGACTGAAATAACATGTATACAAATGTTACTGTACTGACAGCTTGTATAAACGGAAAATAGGTTGTATTTGCTCTAAAAATGTCCTTCATGTTAATATTTATCAGGATTTATAGTCAGCAATAACTAGTTCGGCAATTATTTGTTTTGTGTATTGTACAGTCTTTGGCTGGTCATGCCATGTGAGATTTTGATATATTTTTTTTGGGCCTCCACCTAAATGTGAAGATTTACCTTCACTTATACGTTTAATAAAATTTACTAAACGCTTATTATAATCATTAAAAGTGAGCCATACTTTTTTATATCCTTTTTCATCGTAATAATCTATTTGAGCAGGAAGTATGTATCTTGCTTGACACCAATGTCCTCCACCTCTAAAATCTGGATGGGTAAATGTTCTTACTCCAATGATTGGTTGGTGATTAAAAACATATGCTCCTGCCATTGCTATAGGTGTATCTTGATGATATAAAATATTAAATATTTCAAATCTTTTTTTCTTGTAAAAAGCATATAATAAAGTGTCTACCCTTTCTTCCCAATCTTCTACAGCATAATTTTTTGCGGCAGGATCATCTAATGTACTTGCGTATTTAGATAGACTTTCTAATGCGTATCTCTGACTCTCATTTATAGTTTTATGATTGAATGTTTCTAATCTCATAATGCTTTCTCAAAAAATAAACTTAGACCTAATTTCGATTGTATACCTTTTTTCCTAAAGTCTGTGCTTGCATGTAACTTAAGAGAATCAAAAACTATTGCATCTCCTATTTGCCAAGAAAATTTATTATCAATACTTAATCCTTGCAACCATTCACTTTTTAAATGAGGCAATAATTTATTGGTAATTGCTTTTGGAATAGGTATATCTTTTATATTTTTGACATCTTTGTAATCATATACTGCAACATTATAATAAGTTTGTTGTATAGGGCCTCCTTTAAAAAACTTTGCAGGACCGTTAAAATATGATTGTTCAAACAAAATTAATTCAGTTAGAGAACTTTCTTTCTCTTCTGGCCAAACTTTTATTGGCATACTAAAGGCTTTATATGCATTTGGAAATCTATCAATGTCATCGTCGTTGTGTACTACATAAGGAACATTTGTATAAAAAAATTGCCCGCCCCAACATTCACAATCCTCGCCTATTTCATTTTTAATTTTTTGTATTACATCTTTTATGATTTTTTCGTGTCGAATGTCTTTTAAGTTTACAGTTATAGGGCCGGTGTTTTTTTCTATTGCACTATCTTGAGTGCTTAACCAAACACTATATAAATCAGATAAATTTTGTTCGGTAAGAAAGTTGCTTATGCAATAAGCAGGAGACATTCTATCTTGTAACTTTTTTATTGTAGAAGGGTCACGCATTAGGTCTCGCCGTGTTTTAGTAAATCCATTGTCCTTAAGATATTATCAAAAGTTTTTGGTACATTCATAACTAAATGTATACTATCATGAACATAACTATGCGTCCTATGTGCTTTTTGTGTATTTACATAGTAGCATCTGCCTTCTTCTATATTACGTAATGCATAATCATGTTCCCATTGGTAGCTTTCGTGACCTGTGTTAGTAAGAAAGGCTATAATCCTAAAAGTATTTCTATTAATTAATACACTATCTCTATGATAAGGAAACCATCCTCCTTTGTTTACTTTTACAAGAGTACAACGTCCAAGTGTTGGCCAAATACTAGTAATAGGCTTTAAACTAGGTAGTGTTTCAAATAATTCTGTAGGAACTGTAAAATCAGTTTCACGTAATAGTTTTCCTGTACGCTTTCTAACTTCAGGCAAGCTAATACTATCGTATGGAGTATCTCCCTCAAGTCCTACATAATTAAGTCCTTGCCTATCATTTTGTTCACCTTCTCTTGCAAGGTAAGGAACCCACTTGCCATCATACTTAGATATTTCTTTTTTAAAATTACCTAATTTTATTTTTATTTTTAGTGGAACAAAATCACCCAAAGCCGCTAATTGAGTTTCGCATACTAAATCCATCATCTTTGGTGAAGGAATAAGTCCCTCTTTATAATTTTTGTAATAGCTAAACTTTGCTAATTCTGCCTTTTCCTTATCTGTTATCATCTAATTCTCCTATGTACTTCTCAAATTCAGGAAAATGATCTAATAAATTGGTGTTCCTAATTTTGTCAAGCTTTCTTAAGTATTTAAGTCCTTCGATGAACTCTTTATGACTATATTGAGGCTGTTTAAGTATATTGAATACAACTCTTATTGAAGGATGAGTTACGTCAGGTCCTACCATTCTACGCATATACTGTTGTTTTATTTCGCGTGGTAAATTAACTGCACGTAATGTTTCAGGATATGTAACAACATTATTCCAATCTATAGCCATCTTAGGGTCTAATCCTACAGACTCTATCCAATTATGCATCTCTTTTACGTATCCAACATTTAGCATTTGTATTGCTGGCACTAATCGTAAAAACACATCTTTATTATTTGCAAACTTCCTTACATTAGTATCAAACTTTTTCCAATTTAGTCCAGATCTTACATAAGAACCTCTTTCAAATACGCCGTCCATACTTATTAGTATAGTCATACTTTTAAACAAATGTGCATTATCTTGAACAATGTCTGGTACTATTGTACCGTTAGTTATTATAAGCATATCTATATTGCCAACATTTGGACTGTCTATAAACATCTGGAATAAACGAGGAAAGTCTGGATGAATTAAGTTTTCACCGCCAACAAGATTAAATTTAGGAATACTGTCGATTATTTTTTGTAATTCTGTAAAATAGTCATTACGTGTATCAGGAGTAAAAGGTTCTAACTCAGCTTTATCGCCTGCACTCCACCCTTTTGGAAATCCATAATGTTGTTTTGCTTCAGCGGCAATTTTACTACTTGCATTAGCACTACACATAACACATTTTAAGTTACATATGTTTCCTAAAACTTTAAAATTTACATAAAGTAAATCTTCATAAGTGTAATCAATATTTTTTAGATGCTTAATAACATTTATTTTTGCTTTTTTACTATCTCGGTACCTTGTATTTTCTGTTTGTCTACGACTACGTACACCATCTCTATTATTTTTTAAACATTGACTGCAAGCAAATTTTGTAGTATCGCTAAACTCCTCTATAGGTTTAAACATGTCATTACGTATTTGTTTACTTACATCACTATTCCAATATTCTAAAGGCGTCATCGCCTTAGTATTAAGATCTTTGCGTTCTCTTTTTACTTCGCCAATACAGCATACTCTAAAAAATCCATCAGCAGTATGCGCCATTTGTATAAATGGATCTATGCACCATGGTGTTTTAGTTTTAGACATTATATAACCCTAGCCAACTCTGGAAATGTATCTTGAAAATTCAAGTTTCTTCTTTTATCATATTCTTTAATAAATTTAAAAAATTGATCTCTATACATTTCTTTTTCTGGTTCTTCAACTAAAGCAACATCAAGTGTTCTTGCAAATTTTAATTTTTCAATTTCTGTAAATTGATCTAAATTTGATTTCATAAATTTTTTAAACTTTGCTACTTCTTGTTTTTTAATACTTTCAGGAAGTAATCTTAAATTAAGATATTTAGGATAGGTCACATCATTACTATGTAAGATAATTCTCCTTGCACCATATTTAGCTTTAAATTTTGTAATTTCTTCAACTATATCTGTCATAGAAGTAAAACTTAAAGCATTGTTAGTAAGATTTACTGCTGTTCTCATTTTAGTATTATCTAAAATAGTTTTAAAATTTTCCATAAACATATCATAATTTAGTCCATATCTACTATACTCTGCACGTTGTCCTGTAGACTCAATGCTTGTAGAGACTATCAATTTATCTTGATTAAAATTTTTTACTCTATCCATAAATTTATTGAATAGTTTGACTGGTGGACATAAATTAGTGTTTACCATAACGGTGATATCTAATTTTTCTTCCTCAACTCTATCTAATACTTTCCAAAATTGTTTAGAAAGCAAAGGTTCGCCTCCAGTAATAGTTAAATGTCTTAGGCTGTTTTTTAACCCACTGTCCCACCATTTCCAAAATGCGTCATTATAAGGATTTTCATCCTTGTTTAAAATTTGTTCTCTATTTACAAAACTAGGTAATCCTTCTATGTCTCCATATTGAGATATTTCTTCTGCCCACAAGCTACTATTTTGCGGGCCGCAGTAGGAGCATTTAAAGTTACATGTTCTGTCAAATGCAATATCTAAATGTACAGGGTCATGTGTTAATTTTTCTGCTACTGTAAAGGGATTCATTTTATGTTCAGTAATGAACTTGGCACTTTTCAAAATACGATCACTTACAAACCCCTGATCCTCCCTTGTCCAACAGTAATTACATTCTTCAGGCCGTTCACCATCTAACATTTGTTGTCTATAATCTTTAACTTTGTCATTGTTGGTAAGTGTTTCGTGATCATTAACAACATTTTCTTTAGGAGTAATTATAGGCCTACAATGATGACAACTATATGAAGTACCTTCATAGGTCCTCACATTTGTTCTTGCCCATTTTGCTATACAAAAGCTCGGACTAATTTTGTCCAGTACTTTTTTAGTAGTAGCGTTATCCATTACTTGTATCCGATACGCATAAACCTTGTATACATTTTTAAATCAAGTGTTCCTGAATATAAGGTATCCTCAAAAGGAGTTTGTTCTTCAAAGTCTTCCAAAACTTCACAACAGTTTACATGACCTGTACCTTCAAAAAAGTCATTTGATTGAAGTATTAATAACTTTCCTTTAGGTATTTTTAAGTACCATTCATCAAAGTCAAATATATGTTCACATGAAGTATTAATTACTGTATCTGGAGAGTCATATAGCTCTACTATCTCTCCGTTTGATCTACTTACATCATACGCAAATCCAGTGTAGTCTATCTTATGTATATCATAAGTAGCTGGCTTAAATTTCCAATCATCTTGCACCCACTTTTTATTAAAGCGTTCTGCAATGTCTAACACAGATTTATCTATATCAAAACTTCTTATTTTGTTTACTTTTAAATTGTTTTCAAAAATTAAAGTTGCAAGTATTCCGTACCAACCTGCACAAAGAAATACTGTGCCTAAATCTAAATTTAATTTTTTCAGCTCATTTATAATCCACATTTTACTTTTGATTTGTCCACGAGACAAAGAGTCTGTAACAAATGACATGTCGTTATCAAGTAACCTGATACTATTTGTTAATTCTGTATCATTAATACTTCTAATAATTCTATGTAAACTATTTCTATCGTCATCAACAAAAGCCCTACGCAAATCTCTTAAAAGATCATTATCCGGGTACAGCAATGCTAATCTATCTAATAGCTCATGTGTTTCCATTAAATTTCTCCAATAACCAATCAAAGTCATTAATTTTACGTAAATTTTCTGGCATAGTTCTGTTCTCTTCACCGTATGCCTTACCTGCTAAGGCACCTTGTATTGCATATTCTCCAAATGGTTTTGTTTTTCCTCTTGTACACCAAGTGTGTAATCTTTTATCTGTTTCTATATCTTTTTGTTTATCAATAACTTTACTACTTAATTTACAACATTCTCTAAAAGCACTTTTCCATGTATTAAAAGGATCAGTATTAAATACAGTTGTGTTTGCTATCTCTTGTATAGCTTTAAATTTTCCACTTATACTTGTTGTCATATCTGGCTTAGATAAATCCATGTCAATAGTCATTTGTCTAGGAAATAATTTTACTCCTCCATATCCATATATTAATCCATTTACTGAATTTTTTGCACGCCAAACATGAACATGATCTAACTGGTGCCAAGGAACTTCGTGATCAAAATTAAAATTATTTTCTATAATTGCATCGCCGTCTACAATCCAAAACATTTTTGTAAAACATTTTTTTGCCGCGGCAATATGGGCTTGATGAATTCCTTTTACACCATGTAAACGTTTTGCTAATGGAAAACGTTCTTTTAGTTTACCATAATTTTCATCTGCATTAGGCTCTTGATATGAAATAAAAACTATGTCGTACATTACTTTCTTGTATCCCCGTAGTATACTACCTTAAATTCGTTTTGTCTTTTATCAAATGTTCTCCACGGATCAACAATTATACTACCTGGTTCTAAGTAACAATATAATTCTTGTTTGTGCTTTTTACCCATATACTTGTATGTAACATCACTACTGTGTGCCAACAAAGCTACAGCTTTAAATGGTCCTTTTTGAGGGTGTGTATATGGATCAACATAAATTGGATGATATCCCATTTGCTCACAATAATGTCCAACTAATAGACTATAACTACCATCTTGATAAGGTACATCTGGTTTGTACGCCGCTCCATGAATTAAAATAGGCAAGTCTGTTTCCTTAGCTTCTTCAACTAAACGTTTGGCAAGATTTTCTGCTTGTATTTCTCTTGCATGCATAATGCTGTCAAACAAATCATATCCTAATCCTAGTTCTTGTGCCATATAGCGTAAGGCGATATTATCTCTAGGATGACATGCGCCGCCGTCTCCCATACCAGCTGTCATATACTGTGGACCCATTATACGCTTATCGCTATGTGCAAGAGCATTAGTAACAACATCAACATTTATGTTACCTTGTTTTTCAGCTACATCTTGAATCATATTTACAAGTCCTATCTTAGCACTTATAAAAGTGTTATAAAAAACCTTAATACACTCGCATTCGTCCCAAGTACCAACTTCGTAGCGTGGATTGTTTTCCATAACAGTTTCATAAAACTCTACAAGTTCTTGTGCATCACCTGTTTTGGTTCCATCTTCGGTACCTATCATTACCATTTCCGGGTTAACCATATCCCAGGCAACGCTTCCCATTGCAATTAAATAAGGATTGTACACAAATCTAGTATTAGTGACTAAGTGTGCAAATTCTCTACGTGTGGTGCCAGGTAATACTGTGCTAATAAGCACAAGTAATTGTTCTTTATTCATATGCTTATTAGCTTCTTTTAAACATTGTATAACAATATCATAGCTAAAATCTTTAGGTTCAAGATGTGCAGTTGGTTTACGACCATCGTATGCAGGATCATGAGGAGTAGGCACTGCAATAAACACAATATCTCTATCATTTACACAAGTATAAATGTCACTGCACATTAAAACAGTTTTGCTTTGATGATTAATTACATCGTAGCCTCTAACATCATGTCCTTTTTCTGCTATAGCTTCTGCACAAGGCATACCTAATTTTCCTGTACCAATAAAACCTATTTTCATTGTGCTTCACCAACCTTTCTATTAATATCTCTGCTTTTCATAAAATGTCCCCAATTATAAGATACCATAAATTCCTTTATCCTTGCCCAATCTGATAAACGGGTGCCTCCATATTTCATTCTAAGACTATTTACAACATCATTATGTAATTTTGTGTAACCTTTTTTAGTTGTTTCTTTCATGTTTATTCCTAGCATATCTAAAACCAAATACGCATGATTTAAATGACTTTTTATATCCGGATGCTGATCGGTAAGTTGTCCTTCAAATTTACTATTATTAAAATTATCAAAAAGAATTTTTTGAGGCAACTCTTTTTCTAATACATCTAATCCGTATTCCATGTATCTTGGTGTATTAAAACTGTAAGACAATGCAGGGCCTTGATCTAACGGAGTATTTGCATAGTCTGCTATATGACTTTGATGTGATATATTATGCATCTTGTTTGCACTAATAATTGCATAACAATTTTTTGCTGTGTCATTATACTCTGACCAATATTTTTTAAGCCATTTACTTCCATAAAAATTATTGTTTAAAATATTCCCTCCTGCATGCCAACCGTCGTGCATTAATCTATCTTCTCTATTCCAAGTAGACCAACATACAAGAATTAAATCTTTAGGTGTAAACTTTTTTAGCAAGTTACACTCTAACATATGATGAGCAATAGAAACATTGCCGTGACCTGCATTAGCCCAATTTTCGAAAGGTATGTCTAAATCATATGCAATTATATCTGCCCATGTAGGCCACGGAAACCTTGTATAACTACATCCGAAAGCAAATATCCTGTCATACTTCACACATATCTCCTTCAATTATTAAGTACATATATAATTATCTAAGATTTTGAAAAACAGTCATGTTCCTGAGATCAGGATAATCTGCAGATGTCCATTTTTTTGGCTTACGTATTTCTGCATCAGGAAGACTATCTAAGCCTAGTTGGGCAGTTTCGGGTGTCATATAGTAATGATAGCCTATGTGTTCAATATCTTGTTCTTTCCAGGGAATATGTGGATCACGACCATCATAAGTCATACGTTTTAGAACATCATAAGTGAATTTATCATCACATAGTATTGCTCCGCCTCTCCCTAGACTTAGGTGTTTTTGAAATTGGAAACTTAAACACATCAATGAATCAGATATATAACTATCTTTTTGCCAATACACAGCGGCATCTATAATTCTTGTATTACCTAAAAAATAATAATCTTCCCAGGGTTGATCTATCCAACTCCAAGGCAATTTTAATTTTTGCAAAGTCATAGGTACGCTAATGTAAGTATGGGTAGGACATACCATAGCCGCTAATGGTTCAATGCGTAAACATAATTCAATAGCATGTGTGCAAGAATCTGTTGCTACTGCATAAGGAGCACCATAAAATTGTGCAATATCTTGCTCAAATCTTTGCACTATTTCAAATCCCATTAGCTTTATCCTTTGCTCTATCTATTATTTTTTTGTAATGTATATATACGTGCTTAGACTGTTTTTCTGTTTTAACGATATCTATTGCTTTCATGTAGTTGTGTTCTACTACATCTTGCATACTTTCACTTAATTCTTGTAGATTCTTTTTTGATAGTCTGTTTATTTCATCTACAATCATTGTTATACGCAAATCGTTATCAGCAACACTATCAAATGAATAATTTATTTGAGTTGGTAATTTAAATCCTAGTGTTTCTAAATGTCTGTGTATACCTACATTTCCTAAAATTATAAAAGGTTTTTTTGATATAATAGAATTCCATGTTTTTTCAGTTATAAAAGGGCAATGTAAAAAAGATTCAGTTACTAAATTAATTACACACTTAGACATTTGTATTGGTGGCGCATATTGATCCCAGGTTTGTCCTTCTAAGTATACTTGCTTAGGTTTCCAATATTTCCACTCGTATTGATCTTCGTCAAATAAATCTGGTTTGTAAAATTTACTTTCTTTAGGTTGATGCCAAGTGTAATAATTATAATCTAGTAAATTAAATTTAGCCAATCTATCTAATAATTTTTTCCTATGTATTCTAGGCTTGTAATTCATACACAAAAATAATCTGTCTATTTGTTGCTTGTTGTTCGCAGAATTATTATGGTATACACTTTCATATAAAAAGTAATATGGCCAAATTTCAAATTTAAGATTTTTAAAACTATCTAAAAAACTATAATAATTTTTATCATAGCCTCCTTGAACCATATATAATCTGTTAAACTTAGACATAGTATCAGTAAGTAGGAATGGGCGAATATCGTGCATACTTGCTTCTTCTGCACACATTACTCCTATGTCATCAGATTTATTTAAATCAATTAATTTATTAAGCATGTAATCATTACCATGTTTTGACACTATAGGGTGTATGTCATTCCATATGTTAAGATAAATCATACGTCTTTTTCAAAAATGGCAATATAATTTCTTGAGTGAACATTATATGTTGTGCTACTGTTGGATGGTAATCGTCTGGGCCTAAAGGAAGTCCTGATTCGTCCCTGGCCCATTCATACATACCCATTACTGGTAAAAATTTAGTTTTATCAATAAGCTTTACTAAATATCCTATTTCAGCATGATGTTCAGCAAGGCTATCTTGCCAATCACACATTCTAGTCATAAAGTATTTAATATTATGTTTTTCTAAAAACCATTGTACCCTTAAAACATTCTCAATAGTATCAATTAATTTTCCTACCTCAGTATAAAAATTTTTATAAAAAATTTTTGATTTTGTTGTGGTCCAATGATGATTAAATATTTCCCAACTTTTAGTGCCATCAATAAACCCAGTAGGATTTTGTATCCAACCATCTGTATTATTATATTGTTGGCATGTTGGATTATCTACCCAAACTTCGTGCCTATCAGCACCCGACCATCCTATACCTACAATAATATTCTGAGGAAGAGTATCTTCAAGAGCTTTACTTACTTCATAAATTATACTTCTTGCAATCAATCCGTTGCCTTGGCTACTCATTCCTTTTGATATTAATCCAAAATTCTGAAAGTGTCTATTTAATTGAATAGGCCACGATTGCATTTGATTTGAAGTTTCGCTAAAACTACAACCACTTGTAATTAGTAATTTTTTCTTTTTATGGATTTTCATCTTAAAAGTCTTGCAGGAGTGCCTACATAGATTCCTTCTTTTGTAATACTTTTAGTTGCACTACTAAAAGCTCCAAGAGTAACATTATCGCATATTTCTATATTGTTAATTGCGGCACTTTTGAAATTAAACATACAATTTTTTCCTATTTTTGTTTTTCCTGCTATCATTGTACCGCTGTGTAACATACAATTATTTCCTATTGTAGTTTGGTGGCTTACTAAACAGTAAGTTTCTATAAAACAATGATTACCTACAGTTGCTCCTGCCATTAATGAACTAAAATTTGCAACACAAGAACCTTTACCTATAGTTGCTCCGTCAAACACTATAGCACTATCATGAACATATGTAACACAATCACTATCGTATTCATCTAAAAGATCAATAGTTTGTTCCCTTTCTTTTAAGTCTAAAGCAAATCCTATAAAATATTGAAAATCATCTTTGTTTTTCAATACTTTGAATTCTTGCGGAGTCATAAGACTAGTATCTTCTATAACAAAACTTTTTCCATAAAACAAACTTTCCTGTGTAAGTGTGCTTTCAGCATACCCAATAATTTTTAATGGCTTGTCATTTTTTATTATCATCCGAGCCTCTTGAATAAAATGTTTTTTGTAATAGGTTCTGCTAATAACTGTTCTTGTAAGTCTAAAATTCTAACTTGATTAAACATTAAAGTTGGTAACATTCTTTCATACAAGTCTTGTAATTCTTCTATACTCTTAGAACCTATCCAGTCTATTAATCCTAAAATTTTTGCGAGACGTTTATCATGCTGTTCTTCTTTATCATAGCTTTCGTCCCAATAATCACTAAATGTTTCAAATCCCCATCTTTTCATATATTCTAAATTCCCTGGAGGGCCAACCATAATAAACGGTTTACAGTTAAGCATAGGCATCATTATTTTTTCTGTAAGCAATCCTGTAGCTTGAGCAAACCTTGTTTCATTAACAATAGCACAAAAACTTTCGTCATAGTAGCTTTTAGGATTTGTATTCGTGTGTAAGTCCGGTGCTTGTTCTGTAATATCTAATGCACGTTTCATTTTTACGCCCATTGTTTGAGGAGCAAGTAAATCTAATTTTTGAGCACCATTTAAAATAGGATTTTCCCATTTTTTTAATTTTTTTAAATTAAACCATAAATTATTTTTTAGCATAGATGGACTAGAACTGTATATCCAACTTAAATTTATTTCATTAGAATCAAATCTTCCAGCAAGGTATGATGCAATTAAATGCCTATGAGCGCCATACTTCCAATTACCGCACCAAAATTTTGCACGTATACTAGTTTTTTCTGGAATGTCTATATCTATTTTCATAGTTGCAGGATATATCCAACCAACAGGTGAACAATATAAATTTAGGTTAGGATATGTCATTCCAAAAAATTCATTTATTCTATAATCAGGAGCATAAACTGTTACATCTGGAAGTTCATTACGTTCTGCAAATATAGAAATACTATCTAACTCCCTAGCTCTAATATCTGCAATATCGTCTAATTCATAATTTGCATAAATGTGCTGAGGATTAGTTTCATGGATATTGTAAGTACTTAGAGGTTCTAGCAAATAAATTTTTAATCCTTTTTTCCTAATTCTATTCCTAGGTTTTACATCAAGTATTGTGCTTGGTAATTCTAGATAACCTATTTTTCCCACACCCATATATACAGCATAAGGATTATTTACACCTTTGAAAAAAGTTTTACCTAAATCAATAAACATGCTGTCCCAACCTTCTTGTTGCTTTGTTTTTTCTCGTAAAGGGAACCAAGCAGGTCCTAGAGGGTAGTTGCTATACAGTCCTGTATTGTTCGGATTAAGCAAGTCATGTTCTTCTAATAGATTATGATGATGTGAGTATCGCATTTTTCTTCCATCTTTTTACATAAGGACTAAATTCAACAAATGTTTTATGAAAATTTAAATTTCTTCTTTTATCGTATTCTTCAAAAAATCTAACAAAATTCTCCTGTGCATTTATTTTGTCTTGTTCTGTAGGAAATCCTTGCTTCATAAAATCTAAACTTCTTTCAAAACGCTTAATTTGATGTGGTTTGAATCCAACCCAGCGACTTTCACGTTGTTTATCAGTATTAGCTTTCATAAATTCTAAACACTCATCCCCGTAATGCCAAAATTCCTCTGGCAATACTTTTAAACTTTGCCAAGCAGGATAATGTAAAGCTGGTGTGTCCACAAATACTCTATGGTTGCCATAGTATGTCAACTTTCCATTATCATCACGCCTTGTTTTTTTTACATTATGTATACGTTGTAATTCAAGAATACCTTGCATTAGTTTTTTAACACTTGGCATACTCAACATATTTAATGTAACAATAAAAGTTACTAGGCCGTCTTTGGTTCTAGTTAAATAATTGTTTACATTATTCCATAGAAGCTCAAAATCTAAACCGTCACGCATATATTCGGCTTGTTCTCCCCATCCGTCTACACTTACATACAGCCTAAAGCTTTCTAATTTTTTATATTCATCTATGAAACTTACTGTATCTACAAACCTATCCCAATTTTTTTTTGGAACACTTGCATTTGAGGTGATGCTAATATTAAGATCATCTCGTGGATGATCTAAGACATAATCTAATACACGAAATGTATTTTTATCCATTAAAGGCTCACCTCCGGTCATCCTAAAATGTTTTAATTTAGGATATAACTCAGGCCACCATTTCCAAAAAGCTTCCACATAAGGATTGTGTTCTCTGTTTGGAATAGGATAATGTCCTATGCTCTTAAAATATTCAATACTATTGTGTGGAACTTTAGTAGGATATGGACCATTTTGCTCAATATCTTCTGCCCACTTACTACTCAAATGAGGACTACAGTAACTACATGCAAGATTGCAAGCATGATTAAAATTTACTTCTAAATATGTTGGATCAATGTCCCCTTCGGAACCAGTAGCAATAACTTCTTCCCATCCTTGTTGTGCCCAGGGCTCTGAACTGCGATAAGCACGATCACTAAGTTGTTTACCTTGAGCTTCTACTTTCCAACAACTATTACATCCTTCTGGTTGTTCTCCTTTGAGCATCATTTTACGTTGTGCTTTTTTCTCTGGTGTATTGTGTAAAGCTCTTGGATTATTTTCTACTGCTTTTGGATCAATTTTGTGTAGCGGAGGTAAAAAACAACTATTAGTAAGACCATTAGTCAAATGGATACTTGACCACAACCATTTAGCCATGCACATGCTAGGAGATATTTCATCCAACATGGGCAATACTTGCTGTGCGGCAGTTTGCGGATCTATTTCAGTTATCTTTTTCATTTTAAATATTCAGCATAATCCTCTAACAAATGTTCAGCATACGCTTGTTGTGATAGAGGACCTGGATGGCCGCCATCTAAAGCCTTATCACATGAGTGTCGTGTAATATCTGTATCTGCCATAACCAAACCCTTTTCTAATTTGCTTCTATGCAAACTTAACAACGGCGGAGGCAAATGTAAAACTTTTTTAAAGCCCATGTTTTTTAGTGTAAGATCAGCATAATTTATATAATGATATACACTAATTTGATCATCGTAAGTAGACCAAACAAATTTATAATATTTTGGAGATCTACCTTTTTTTACCCACGGTCCTAAATTTTCTACTTTATCTAATTGCACGTCTGCATATTGATCTAAAACACAGTGTCGGTCTATGTAACTCCATTGAATTATTACAGCATCTGTATCAGGATTCATAGCAGGAATTTTTTCTCTCCAATAAGTTTGTAATTTTTTAAGTTTTTTTCCTTGATGAACCGTATAATATTCTTCTTGTTTTATCATGTTTATAGTATGCATAATTAATTTATTACTTGAGCCAGGAGATGCACAGTTAATCACCCTCCTACCAATTTTCTTTGCAATTATATTTGTGTAACCCAATCTTGTAGGAAGTTTTCCTGGACCATTGTTACCATTGGGATAAAGTTCGAAGCAGTCTTCTAAACCATGTCCGTATGTATAACTACAACCAAATGCAAATAAACTAGGCGTATCCATTTAACTTCCTTAACAAATTATTTTTTAAATCAATATGTATTGTTTGTTGCCTATATATCCAATGGAAAAAATTGTGCATCATGATGTCGTAGCAACTTTGATAAAAATTATTAATTTCATCATTTGACATAGAAACAATTCTACCTATTTCTTTCGATAACACTATTAATCTTTTCTCGTCATCCTTAATATCATCATAACTTTCGTCTATTATACCATTAAAAGTTTTATAACCTAAACTTTTTAACCTATGCAAATCATTATATGCACCCACTAATACAAAAGGCTGGAAGTATATAATTGGTTTGAAAACTTTTTCACTAAAAAAAGTTTGTGATCCTCTCCCAAATGTTTCCGTAACGACATGTAGATAACTCATATAAAATTTATCAGGGGCATCATCATGTACTGGATTTTCTGTATTTGGGTCTACTCCGTCATTATATTCCAAAGGTAAATCTTTAAGAAGACGATTCATAGCTTTAGGCTTTGCTGTTAATCCAGGATAGTATTCATTCATAAGTTTAAGATTTTTATCAAAAACTTCTGTATGGTTGTCAACTTTTTTAGCAAGTGTAAGTATACCTTTGTGTTTATAATTATGTAATAGTGTTGTAATTGCTATTCTATGGGCGTGAGGTCTTCTATTCAAACAAATAAACTTGTGTGGCCTTTCCCAATTATTCATGCTTAGGACACCTTGTTCTAATAGTTCTCCCAAATCGTGCTCTCGTAGATGCTGTTCCCACCAATTATGATACACAGTAGGCGTACCATATTGGGTTTCTTCCATATTGCCCGACAGTATTACAAAATCATTATATTTTAGGAAATATTTACTCTTGATAGCATCAATTAAAATTTTAAAGAACGAATTATGATCCCAACCTTCCATGGTATTCACAATTAAAATTTTACATCTACCTGTTTTTATATTTAATATATGTTCTGGTTCAATATCTATAATAGGTTTATCTGGCACAGAACCATAATGTACTCCTTCTATAGGTTGCATCAATATAAAAGGATAGTAATATTTTCCTTTGTAATTTGAATCAATATCTTCGTATACCCTTGTTTTATGTATACCTGCTACTCCTATGTTAATACCAGGATCACCATGAGCATTGTAAGTATTATTCAAATAATCTAAATTAATACCACAATGATACTTGTATAACTTTTGACCATCGGGAGTTTCTGGATAGTCGTTTAAATCTGTCCTATGCCATATTGGAACTTTATGCATTTGCTACCTCTTTGCACCTACTATAAAAATTTGCAAATTCTGGAAAAGTTTTTACAAAGTTTTTATTTCTTCTCAAATCATAAGCATTAAAAAAATTATAAAACTGCATCATCTCAGTTGTTTTATCTTTGCTTATATTTTGCGTCACATAGTCTACAGCCCTTGCCATTTTTGAAATTTCGGTATCTTGAAATCCGTGATGTCCTATTGCTTGTTCTTTATGATCTTGCATAAATTTTAAATCAGACTCCATTATAGCTAACATATTATTATCAGCTAATGCAATAGTTTGCCAGTTAGGATAAGTTAAATAACTTATATCTAACCATAACTTTTTCCACGTAGCTGAACCATGTTTAGTACGCCATTCAAGTAACCATTCTAGCAAATTTCTAAAATTAGGAATACTTAATAAATTATATGTTGCCATAATAACTGTTTTTGACTTCCAATCTAACATTGGAATTTCGCTTGTTACTTTATTAAGATTGCTAATAAACTTTTTATAATCTAATCCATCTCTAATATATTCTGCTTGTACTCCTGTACTTTCGACGCTTGTATATAATTCAAAGTTTTTTACTTTATTATTAAGAATTAGATCTTTTGCTATAGGTATTAATCTATCAATAAAAGCATCTTGTACTCCTAAATTTGTGTTTATTCCTATTATCAAATCTGGATTAGGATTATCTTGAATATACTTTAATACTTTCCATGTGTGTTTACTTAACAACGGTTCTCCGCCTGTAATTCTAAAAACTTTTAAATTAGTATATAGCTCAGGCCATATTTTCCAAAATGCTTCAATATAAGGATTAACTTCTCTGTTAGGAATTGGTATTTGATTTTTAATGCGTAAGTAATCAAGATGATGGACTTGATAATTTCCTAGGTCATATGCTCCACCGTGTTCAATATCCTCCATCCATTTACTAGATATTTGTGGACTGCAATACATACAAGCAAAATTACAAGTATTATTAAAACTAACTTCAACATAAGTTGGTAAAAAATTTTCATCTAAAGGGTTTGCTTTTATTTTTTCAAGTTGTCCTTCGTTCCAATCTTCTCCACTTTTAAAATGCCTATCACTAAAATGCCCATGATTTAAATTTTCTATATTCCAACAATAGTTGCATTCTTCTGGTTGTTCTCCTGCAAGCATTAGTTGGCGTTGTTTTATTTTATGTTTTGTATTATGCAATGCATGGGGATTTTGTTTTATTTCATCTAAAGGAATAAAATGAGGAGCAGGATGATGACAGCTATGGGTATGCCCATTATGCAAATGCATTGTTACTTGTGTCCATTTTGCAAGACACATTGAACAACTAATTTGCTTTAGCTTCTCTCTAGCGTATTCGGCTCCAGCATTATAACTGCTTTGACTCATGTTTATCTCTCAATATCAATGAATTGATTTGCCATCCTACCAGGATTTTGATAAACAGTTTTAAAAAATTTGCTTTGTTCTTCACTAAAAGGATCTACTGGGATAGGAACATCTAATTCATTTAATAATTTGCTACCTAATTTTTTCACTGCATCTAAAAGATTTTCCTCTTCTATTTTTACTTGCTCATTCCAATAGTTGTTCAAATATTCAAAATCTCTTACATTTATGTAGTCCCATTCTGTAGCCATTGTTTTGTATAGGCCTTCTCTTGCTCCGTATATTGCCCAAAGCCCATTTTTTGCATCGCTGCCAACTGTTAACCAAATATACAACCTATGTAAGTTCTTCCAGTGTAAATTTGCAAACTCCTCTTTCGTAACACGCACTCCTCTATCTAATGCCATTTTCACACCTTCACGAAAGCCTGCTCTCCAAGCTTGCTGGGCAGTATGGTTATTATATACATAACTAAAACAACTATTCATTTGAATATAATTTATATCCCAACAAAAGTCAACTTGTGCATGAGCATTATTAGGATCAGCATTTTCATGGGTACGCATATTAAGTACAAATTTCTTTGGCCAACATTTAAGTCCGCCATTGCCATACATTAAACCATTGACTACATTATATCCTGCCCAACTTATAACACTATGCTGTAGATCTTCATGTTCATCAAAATCTATAACTTGCTGAATAAATTTAGGATCTATTATGTTATCTCCATCTACGGTTATAAATCTATCAGTTTCACTTATTTCAGCACAAGCTTTGTGTGCGGCGTCAGAACCTTCAACTCCATGTATACGTTTTGCCCACGGAACTTTACTGCATAAGTCTGCATAGTTTTTTTCTGCATTAGGTTCGTCATAACTTAAATAAATTATGTCATAGTCTGTTACTTTAAATCTGTTGGTCATAAAATTTCGTGTCCATAACTATCAAAATACTTTGCTGTATATATACTAAGATCTTCTTTATGTTCTGCATCATATTTAAACGGAATTACTAATTTATCAGCTAACATTGATAATGGTATTTTCAATGACCTATAAAGTATATTAGGATCATGTTTTGCAGTAATACTAAAGTACAAAAGGTCATCTTGATCATAATTAGTTGTTTGAAAATATTTTAATGTCGAGGGGTGTATATTCAGTTGCCAGAATTTTTCATTAGTATGTTGAGTTACTATAATATCAAATTCTTTATTTAACTGTACATTATATAATTTTGTACCTAGTAAAACTTTGTCTCCGTTTTTTAATGTATTTTGATCTTGTAATGTTAAATCAGTTTTTAAATAATTAAACTTTTTCTTGTCAAAAGTATCCATATGAATTTTAAAGTCTTTTTTACAAACTATTATATGACGTTCATCTGTATGATAAACTATATCATCTGCACTTTTATCATAATGAGATTCTATAATTTTTGCACTATAAATTTTATTAAAATCTAAATATAATTTTCCATCATCGATAATTTGTGTAAAAGTAAGATTTTTGTTTGTGTCGTTCCTAAGTGCTACATTAGATACTAGCATTTCTGCATTTTTTGGATCAAAATTTGTGTGTGCGGGCTGGTCTTCTAATATTTTATATACACAGTCTCCTATCCATACATGCTGTCCTGCCAAATGATTTAAATCATCATACCATACATCAACATGTATACCTTTATATTGTTGTTCAAATTTTAATTCTAACACTGAAAACTTTTGCGTAGGAATGTCAGATAAGAATACATTTTCAATAAACAACTTAGAATTTTTTTTGCTCCATCTTTTATCCTTTCCGTTATCTGCAAGTAATTTATAGACATTATCATTATACCAAACTATGTCATCTTTTTTATAAGCTAACTCTTTAACCCATATGTAGACTTTTACATCTTCATAAATTTCAGATAACGAAAAATGACCTGCAAGGCTTTTTGCAATAACAGGTATTTGATAGCACATAGCAGATGCAGTTTTAAACGTATCTTGATAGTTTTTTTCTTTTAAAGTTTTACGCTTTAACGCAGTATCATAAATGACCACAAAATCTGTTGTACGTTTTTCTCCAGTTAGAATAGGACTAGCAATATCGTAAAGTACTTCAAGTATTTCTTGCCCTTCTTCAACCTCATCTATTACACCTGATATTTTAAATATTTCTCCGCTATCGCTGTAATAGTATACATACGTAAGATCATCAGTTTCTACACTAGTAGTAAGTGCTTTTAATAATTCGCTTAAATCAGACATTTAAATAATTCCTGTATCTTTCAATTACTGGAGATTTTTCTAAAAAATCATTTTCAGTATAATGCAAGATACCTGTTTGGTTATAATTTCCAATCTTAATATCACAATCTCTTGACATATAAAAGCCGACTCTATCTTGCCAGTTATCAGACCCATCAACCCATCCTTGACAATATTTTTTCATATGAGTAAATGTAGGAAAACTTGCTTTAGCATTTGTAATATCATTTGTACAATCTAAAATTAATGCTACTATAGAAGCACACACATCAATACTAACGTGTTTAGGTCTTGTGACTCCTTCTAAAAACTTTTCGTAAAACGCCTGCCAGTTTTGTACGACCAATTCTAAAAGTTTGTAAAATTCTAATGACATATTTGATTTTTCAAAGTAATGAAATCCTGCAAAAAGATTAGGAAGATTATTTGCAATAAATGCTTTTCGATAGTATTGCGTATCTGCAATTTCTCCTCTATATGTAAGAACACTACTAGTAAAAAACAATTTGTAATTTTCTAAAAATTTCCACCATGTTGTTATATCTTGCAAGATTAACATATCAGTATCCATTACAATAGTTTTATCATAAGGACTAGCATGATAAAGCTTCCATCTATTTTCAACTTTCCAGTCACTGAACTGTGCGTCATCATTCCATGGAATTTCTATTATCTTATCAAATAAATTTTTGAACTCAACTTTGTCGTTTGTTACAATACTAATTTTAGTTTCTGGATTAGTAACTTTAAGACTCATTGCAAGCACTTCTGCTTGTTTTACATAATTTACTTCAGAAAGATTTTGTGCAAGTACTAGTATACCTTTAGACATTTTCTACCTCGTCTATCATTCTACCTAAACTAAATTTATTCATAACATGTATAGTTTGTCCTTTTGTGCTTAAAGCTGTATATTCTCCCATGTAATCTTTCTTTTCAACAAGGAACATCATTTTATCATCGTCTAATTTCCAAAGTATATCTTTATCTGTTGTGTATAGCATTTTGCCTGGCAATTCTTTTGCGAAAGTACCTTGAGCAAATCCATTCATAATATGTATTGCAATACTAAAAGCAAAATCATTTCTAAACAGAGAAGAGGTAATTTGGTATGCTCTTCGGTAATGATCCCATTCTTCTTCGATATGCTTTACTAGATCAAAGTATATTTTATTAACATTAGTTTTTCTAAAAAATACACATGTAGCCCAATAAAAAGGAACTCCAGTATCGCTTATATATTTAAATTCTTGTTCATTTCTTACTTGTGCAATATCTGAGGATTTTTTATATATCATAAAATCGTCATCAGAATTAAAACAAGATCCTAATAAATTATTAGAAATAATATAATCAGTATCTAAAAGAAGAGTTTCATAATAAGGTGATAAATCAAAGGCTTTACTTCTAGATCTATTTTTAAATGTAGCTTGTTTTTGATACATAGCTCCATCAAAATATAATCTTTCATTTTTTTCCGAATGACTATTCAAGGAAATAACTTTATCAAATATAGAACTATCAAATGCAGATTCTAAATATTCTGTAGAATCTGTTATCACTGAAGTTCCGATATTAAGAAACTTTTTTATTCGTTTTGCTAAAAAAACTGCTTGCTTTATGTAATCAACTTGTGTATTATTTTTAGCAATTAATAATGCCCCTCTACTTTTCTGCATGATCGACGAGGTTCTCCACACTACGTTGTGTTTTTAATTTCATATATTCTGAGTGATAAGAGTTGGACGCTTCAAAATAAACATTAATTATGTCTTGGTAAAAAGCTTCAATATCGTCGATTATGAGAGGAATATCATTATCGTCTGTAAGAACCACATCGTCGTTTTGATGGTTATCAATTAGTAGTTTTACAAAATTTATAAGTTCTTTAGTAACAGTAAATTGTCCACCATTAGTAAAATGTAATAAATTTTCTGCATATTTTTCGTTAAGTAGTCTTTTTTGGTTATTTAGAGTAACCATATAATTAGAAAAGTCTAATGCTTTTGATAACTTTTCGTCCATAGAAACCTCCTATAATAGTAGTACTTATTCAATCTTTAGGTACTAAATGACAAAGACTGAACTACAGTATTATAGCATTATTATGAATATATGTCAATAATTATAAGTTAGATACAAGTGTGTATGTAGGGGATGGTACAGATACGGTTGTTTGCATAGTGCCGTCAATAGATGCGGTACCATCTGGAACTACAGCTTCTATATCACTAGTTACAGCACCAAGAACAGTTTCGTCTGGTACTCCATAGGAAGGATCTGAAAACTCGACTTTAAATTGTAACACACTATCATTCATTTCCATAGCATATACGGTATATCTATTCGGATTATATACTCCTCCTCCTGAATTGTAATATGCAGTTTGATAGTAGCTGAACATATAATCATGCCCTATGCCTCCGTAAGACTGTCCTACGCCTGTTGAATTTATAGTACTACTATACGCAAAATCTACTGTTCCTACTTGTGCAAGCATATTTTTCCAATCAAGACTTTTAGCTTGGCTTCCTGTATAGTTCATACTTGTTGAAAACCTAATTTTACCGCCTGCATTAAAAAATTGTCTTCTTGCTTGTGCATCTGTAAATGTTATTTGGAAAATATGTGACAATGTTCCATTCCAGCTTGTTGCACTAGTGCTACTTCCCATAGATTGTATTGACGCTTGCGAAGGATGTACTGTAAGTCTATCATTTTCCATATTAGTTGCAAGAGTTTCAATACCTTGAATATACGCTTCTAAAATTTTATCTGTAGATGCGGCGTTTGTTGCAAAATCTCCTACAACGAAAGGATCAGCTGTAAATGCAGATGTGCCTACCTGATGAAATCTAATTTTTAGTACATTTATATATAATTGCTTGTAAGCTAAAGCATCTATTAAATCATTACTACTAGATTGGTCTACTAATGGTCCTAGTGCTTGTCCGTATCCATACGAATAACCATTATTTGCCGCTACCCTATTAGTTTCTTCGGCGGGACCTAGAATATTTTCTATTCTATCTTTTAATGTGTTAAAACGTGATGCTAGTACCTTAGTTGGCATGAAATAACCTCTCTATAGTACTATTTAGCGTTTGAAGTGGGGGTAAAAAATTTACTGGAGTGCATCAGTAGTAAAATATGTAGGACTTACAGAAGTAACACTTGTAGGACCAACTGCTCTATACTGCTGAACTGTACTTGTTAGTGCTCCGTCAACATTATTATCTACTGTGTTGTCAAAAACAACATCATTGAATTCTATTCTAAATTCAAGCACACCTTCGTTAATGCCTGCATTTGGCATTCTAACTTTTACTGTGTATAGGTTACCAGCATAAATTCCACTGTATGTGCCTGCTCCTACTTTCTGAAAACAGTTTTGATATGCAGATGTCACATCATTGTTTCCGATTGCATAACTAGTACCTGAACCAGTTGCTGTAGTAGTATCTTGCCCGAATTTTACTACACCAATTTCACTACATAATGCGGCCCAATCTAATCCTTTAGGACCGTTTGCTCCTGAATTATTTGCAGATAATCTTATTTCTCCACCTGCATTAAAAAAATGACGTCTTTCGTCAGCTGATCCCCAAGTAACTTGAAATATATGTGTAATTATTCCGTTCCAAGTAGTTGTTCTTGTGCTTGTAAGTTGTGGTTCTAAGGCAGCTTGACTTGAATGAAGTAATAATTTGTCAGTTTCTATTTGAGTCATTAATGACTCATAGTCAGCTATACCTTTTTTTGTACCTTCAGCATCAGCTGTTTCATTACCTGAATTATCAATATTTTTACTTGTTTCTTCTGCAATAGTATTTAGGTCTTCAACAACTTGTCTAATTCCTGTTTCTTGGATACCTACTTGGTGTATCCTTGCTTTAACCATGTCAGTAAAAATATTATTGATATCGTCCGCATCTACGATTGAATCAGCGACAACTTGGGAGGATACTAGGGTTTGTCCGTAACCGCTAGTGCCGCTTCCTGTTCCAAGTATTAATGCTATTCTCGATTGTAAGTTATTTAATCGAGCCGCGGTAATATCTGCCATAATCGATCCTTAAACTTTGAGTACACATTCGACTAATTTTTCACCATCTTCAGTACTTGTTTCAAGTGCAATACCAACTAACGCATTCGTAGTAATAGTACTACATACTCCGTCTTTCCAAGCAAAAACTGCTTGCCCTTTTGAAACTGGACCGTTTACCCTAACAGGAACTCTACCTTTTAAGCCAATTGCTTGGCCCCCCGCTTCTGAGTTCATTAAGTAAGCTGGATTCTCAGATATTACACCAATACAATAATCTCCAACTTTTGCGGATCTTGCTTCTGCATCGCCGCCTACAGCCATTGCTGTACCTACTGGATATATTTCATCAGTTAAATAATTTTCTGCTAAGTCAGCGTACCTTGCCTGTGTAGCAGTTCCTTGAAATAAGTTAGCCGCAATATTGCCTGTTGCATCTCTTACAGCTACCGTATTATTTGATGCACTTGCACTTGCGGTTCTAAAATCTGTACCTACTCTAAGTGCAGTTGCTTGTGAAGCCTCACCTGTAAAATTAGTTGCATATACATTTGAAAACTTTAATGATCCGCTACCCAAAGCAAATGTATTATCTACTGCTGGAGTAATTCCTGTAGAATCAAATGTTACTGAGTGTGTTGTAGTGCCAGATCCATTTGTACTTTTAACTTTAATCTTACTGTTATTACCAGTAACGTTCTGTATAACACCTTCTGTACCGTTTTCAATTAATAATTGTAAATCTTGTGAATTGCCAATTTGAATTCCGCTATCAGGAAATTCAACTGTAGTAGTAAACACAGTATTAGCACCACCTGATGATTGTTGTATAAAGTTAGATGCAAGAACACCTCCTAATCTTAACGAATCAGATGCTGTACCCCAAAAATAGTGTCCTGCTGGTGTTGTTACTCCATTACTTGCTAATTGTGTATTAACTAAAGTAATACCCTTTTTAACTCTGTCAAATCCTGTTATTGAATTACTTGCGGCAATATCAAACTCGTTAGTACTAATAAGCATAACAGTTTCACTATTAATTGTTCCTGCTATTACATTTCTTGTAGTACCGCCTGTGTCCAGCAAAGATAAGCTTTGCATTTGTGTAATACCGCTACCTGCGTTTTGTGGACCTATTAAAACAAAAATTGTTCCGTTATAAACATATAATTGATTATTTGTTGTATCGAACCAAAAATCGCCAATTGATAACCCTGTTGGTTCTGTGGAAGCCGCTTCTGAACCTCCGTTTGTTCTCCACTTTGTTCCGTCATAAAATTTTAACTTTGAAACAGAGCTATCATACCAAACTTGACCACTTAGTGGCTTAGCAGGTGCTGTCGCTCCACTAAAATTTTCCAACAAAAACAGGAAGTTTTCGTTTTGAATTTCACCGTAACCTGCATAATTCTTACCAATGAACTTTAAATCCGTGGTTTGGTCAACGGTACCATCTTCTACGTTTGTTAAAAGCGTATTATTGTATCTGTCTATTTGATATGCCATTGCTGTTCCTCGTAGTACTTATGTTATTTATCGTTTTTATCATATGTTTAATAAGCAGTTGTTTGCTGCCACTCCCATGCTGTTCCGTTTGACTGGTATCTCATCAAACTACGTGCCGCAGTCAACGAAACGTTACCACTGGCTCCTGCAAAAACTATATCTTGCACAACAGACTCATTCTGTGTGCCATTAGAATCAACAGCAATATAGGAAATAGTTTTAGCTGAATCCACATCGATACCACTTGCTGTTGCGTTTGCGTATGAAGTACAATGTAGTTTTGCTTGTTTTCCACTATTTGCCGCACTTGCAGGATACAGGTCATTTAAATAACCTGCTACTGCCGCTTGTAATGTTGACCCTGTACCTAATCCGGTAATGTCAAAACCCATTACTATTACTTCATTTGCTATTTCTGTATCTGTATAAGCTTTAGTTGCAACATCCTGTATGTCTGAAGGATCACCAACACCTTTAATTTGTGGTGCTCCAGTAAATGTTACTGCACCACCAGGTGTTATACCCATTCCTCCTGTTGCTGTAAGATTAATATTAGAAACACTGTTACTAATAGTGTTACCATTAATATTAATACTATCTACCTGCAGATTTACAAGTGTGCCTACTCTTGTTAATTCGTCAGCATACAAAATATTTGATAGACTTGTATTTGTTAATTTTGTTTGTCCGCCGATCTTAATAGATTTAGTAGTATCAGATAGATCTATATTCTTGTTAAAAGTCCAGGAATCAGTTGAATTTAGCCATTTGATTTCTTTGTTAGAGTCTGTTGATAATAATGTAACACCACCTCCGTCTGCACCTACATCATCACCGCCTGTGCTATCTGACTGATAGCCTAATTCTATATTTTTATCTTCTACTCTTAGTGTAACTGTATCAAGTGTAGTTTGCGTACCTTGTACAATTAAGTTTCCTGTAGCTCTTATATCACCTTCAACATCTAATGTGTACTGTGGCAGTCTGTTTGTTGTAAATATTCCAACTCTTGCTGTACTTGCGTCTACATACAAAGCGTCAACAATCAATGAGTTAAATTGGTTAGAACGTACACGCAAACTTAAATCATGATCTAAAAGTTGATTTTCTATATAAAATCTGTCACCAATAACTTTTTGAACATTGTTTTGCGAAAGCCCTATTGTTAAGCCACCTGAATTTTGAATTGTTAAAGCACCTGTTGTTACATCATTAGCATTTGATGCTAAAAATTGTTCAGCAGTTCTTGCAACACCTGCAGAGTCTGTAAGTGCTAATGAACTATTTGCAACCCCGTGCCACTTAAACGTTGAGTTGTTAATAATATTAACACCTTCATATATTATACCATTTGGATTAGTGCTTGCATCAACTAAACCTAAAACTCGTTGAGAATATGTAGGTGTAAATTCTAGTGAACTTAAAACTGCAGAAAGAGTGCCACCTATATATAGATATGCTACTGTTCTTGATCTACTTTGATTATCAAGAATTGTTCCTATTTCAAAGCCGCTTTTCTTTTGTGCTGTTGTATATTGTGGACCTACTAAAGTAGTGTCAGTACCATCAAATGCGTACAATTGATTATTTAAATTATCAATCCATAAATCGCCTGCAACCATAGTAGGTTGTGTGTTTTGCACAAATGGGCCACCGCTTGCTTTCCATTGTGTGCCTGTATAAACTTTAAGTCTAGCATTACTCGTGTCCCACCATAGCTGTCCTGTTAGGGGATTACTTGGCGCTGAAGTGTTAGAAAAATTTTCTAACAACTTTATAAAATTTTCATTAAACGCTTCGCCATACCCTGTGTAGTTTTTTCCAACTAAAGTTAAATTTGTGCTAGCTTGATCAATCTGCCCGTCAATTAACGAAGTAAGTAATGTACCATCTGTTTTATTTAATTGATAGCTCATGTTGTTACTCCAGTATATATAATATAGTTTACAGCCAAGTAAGGATCTATTGTATCCATTGCTGTTCCTAATGAAGATGTAGTTTTAATACCTCCACTTGACGCAAGACCTTGTGTACCTTGTGTTCCAGAAGTAATTGAAAGTTGAATGGCTCCTGAATCTGCAGGAGTACCTGTTCCTACTCTTGTTGCATAGTACTGAGTACCGCTATCACCTTCCATATCATGTTCGTGTTCTGGTAAATTATTAAGCTGAATTGTTGTATTTTGAGCACCGCCTGTTCCGCCTATTGTATCTGCTGTAGCATCTGTAACCCTATTGGCAGTGTTTCCGCCCATATTATCCATACCTAATGCAAATCTACCTCTTAAATCAGGTAGTGCAAAAAAGTTAACTCCTGCATCTGAAATAAGCGAAGCATCTTTAAAATTAAATCCTATAGCTAACCATAAATCGTTGTAATCTGATTTTCTAACTTCTGTGCCATCACAAAATAACCATCCTGCAGGTGCAGTAGTTCCACCATATATAACCATTGATCCAACTGGAGTAATAGGCACTGATTTAAGGAAATTACTTTTAGTAATTCTAAACACACCTGTTGTACCTGTTGGTCTATTCAGTAATAATTCATCTGAGTTCTCAGCGGCATATGTAACAGTTTTATTACTAATAAAGGTATTAGCAATTGACATATTAAATGTTTTTGTACTGCCGCCAGTTTGTCCATCAAATTCAAAACTAGCCGCATCAACATCACCAGTAACTGCAAAAGTTGTTGCACTAGCTAACTTATCTGCAGAGCCTGCCCTGCCGCTAACTGTACCGCTAACATTTCCTTGTAAATTACCAAAAAATGTATTTGCATATATGCTGTCATATTTGTTAATTAATGTTCCAATATTCCTACTAGATCCAGTGTCAGGTGCAATATTACCTGTTTGTAGTATTCCTCCTACATCAACGTTACCACCTATATAAGCATTTAATGCTACGCCTATACCACCTGCTGTAATTAATGATCCTGTGCTAATACTACTGCTATCTGTTGTACTAGTAAGCTGTAAATAACCTGAACCAGCAACTCCTGCTTTTGGTGTAAGTTTAATATTACCTGCAACATCAAGATCTTGCTCAGGAGCACTATTGTTGATTCCTACTTTTCCTGATGCGTCAATACGCATAATTGTAGGTGTAGAAGTGCCGCTTCTTAATCTAAAATCAATATTAGATCCGCTAGTGTTGTGTTGGATAACTCCCTGCTCACCGTCAACACCTAGGCTTAATTGTCCTCCTGTACCAATTACAACACCATCATTATTTTTTACTTTTAAATCAAAATTTGATGTTGAGCTAACGTCTGTTCTTACAAAATTCGCCGCTGGTACTGTTGTATTTCCAATTACTAATGCATCTGCTTTTTCAGCTGTTCCATAATATTTTAATGTTTCTGTGCCGACTAATGCTACAGAACTAATATTAATACCTGCTTTAATTCCTGTTGTAAATCCTGCAATAGCTGTTTTAGGTGTAAAAGCTCTATCACTTATAATAAATGCAGTTTTGTCTTGTACCTTAATAGACAATACTGTATAACTTAAATTGTCAGTTCCTGCTAAAACTTCCGACTTTGTACCAGTTAATAATCCATCTGTAAATTCTGGTCCAACTAAAACCCAAGTAGATCCTGTAAACAAATATAATTGTTGCGAGCCTGTGTTTACCCATAAATCGCCTGCACTGCTATTTGCCACTGCTGGTTCTGAGCTTGCTTTTTTCAACCCTGCGGCCGCTTGCCAAATTGTTCCATCATAAATTTTTAGTTGGTCGACACCTGTTGTAGTATCATACCATAATTGACCTTCTACAGGTCTCTCTGGTGCAGAACTATTTGCAAAATTTTCTAATAAATGTAAAAAGTTTTCACTGATTGCTTGGCCATATGCTGTTGTAAATCTACCAGGTAGACTAATAGTAGTTTCAGAGTTTATAGTATTGTCTTCAACAGTAATTGTTCCTTTATTTACGGAGTCAGTGTAATTAATTGCATATGCCATAATCTTTTCCTTAACCCGCTAAACTCTGTACACGAACAGTATAATCTATCTGTATCAATCTGTTCAATGATTTTTGTACAGGATGAAAAATTACATGAGTAATTAAGCGTCCTGTACCGCTTGCACTATAACTTCTTAATCCAAGTTCATCAAATACGTAAGCATTTTCTGGATCAGTAGCATTATCAAATGCTTGTTGTCCACTCGGTTCACCGTAATCAAGCAAACATGAAACAAGTATATCTGTGTAGTTTGTTCCGCTTACATGTCTTGTTTCTGTTTTATTTCTTGCAGTGTCAGTATTGTTAACACTTTTTTCGTCTACTACTTTTGTATACGTTTGATTATACAATGTAGCGTTTGTACCTGTACTGTTAGGTGTAAGATATGTAATAATACCAGTTGGATCGACTGAAGTTCCGCCGTTGCCGAAGCTCATTTCATATATAAATCCTGCACCTTCATTAGCAAGGCTTTCTGCTAATGCAATACTCATATTTTCATAATGAATTGCATTACGCTTATCTACGTAAACTTCTTGCGATTTAGGATCAAATATCTTGATATGACCCTGTACTAGTACTCCGTTTTTATCTTGCATATTTTCGCTCATTGTATTTCCTATACTGTATTTATTCTGGTAGCGCCGAAGTTCCTGCTCGTAAGAATCGTGCTATAGAATTTTCAGCTTCTCCTAGTGTTTCTCCTGTATTTGTCCATGTTTGACCAGTCTTTTTAATCACTGTTACCTTAGTATTCAATGCAGGAATAGCACTTAAAGTTAAAACTTGTCCGTTTAGAGTAAACTCTTCTGGTAATGTCGTATCACCATCTGGACTATCTAATGCTACTGCTGGATCAAAAGATTGTAAAGTTGTTTTTCTTAGTCTTGAACCTGCAGAAAATACTTCAATTTCATCTGCAGATGTAACATCAAATCCTAAAGTAAATGCAGTAGTAGCACCATCTCCATTAAAGCTCTGTGACTGTGTCATATCTTTATATGGTATAGTCTTACTTATGTTCTGATCAAATACTTTTTGACCTGCTGGGTAAACTGATTTTACACCTGTACCAAGTGTACCTCTCCTTAATTGCTTTAATGTATTGCCTTCTTTTACAAAATATTCTATTCTTTCTCCATTTATAAAAAGTACTCCTGGAATATTCTGTCCTTTGCTAGGTACTGATAAGTTAGTCCCGTCTACAACTTCTATTCTTAAATCTGTGCTATTCAGTGGAACACTAAGAGTAGTAGCTTCTTTATCTAAACGCTTAAAGTGTGTTCTGTTTAACATATCTTTAAATTGTCTATATGCAAATTTTTCTGTACTTACTTTTTCGCTAAAGTGCAATACATCAATTACATCATTTGCTTCTGGTGTTCTTACTAACCTAACCTTCATTTGGTCATCTGTAAGATAATAATCAACACTAGGCGTAAGCAATTCACCGTTTACACTTACCCATACATATTCAGCATCTACTGCTTTACTTCTAAGTGTAATTTCTCCTACTGTTAATCTGTTATATGTTGTATTTTGTACATCAGTTGATAATAACAAAGTCCTTTTAACAACGTCATAGTTGATTCTTTCTAGGCCAAGTAAATCATGATTTGAAAATTGGAAAACTTCAATAATTGTATCTTGAGCTGGAGTACTATCAAGCGTGATTACATTTCCTGTTATCCTGTATTCGCCATCTGTAATTGCAAAAAGTTCTACAGTAGAGCCAGGTTTACCTACTTCATCAGCCAACACAACTTGGCTATTAGCAATATCAAATCTCCACTCATTTGGAGTAAACTTTTCTACTCCATCAACAAATACTTTAATATCAGATGCCGCATTTGATCCTATTGGCTGTTGGAAAGATTCAATTTTATATTCTCTCGTATTATCTGAATCTATAGTATACTGTATATTATAACCAGGATTTAAAATTTTATTTGCAACTTTTACAATTATGTTATGCTCATTTGGTTTTGCATAAAATGGAGTAGTAGCAAGAGAAAATGATTTAGTTGTACCATCTGCTTGGAATTGGTCTTTGCTTACTTGACTGTAATTTATTTTTGTGCTATCACTGAATACTGTGTAATGTATTTTGTAGTTAGATGCTTCTAAAGGAGTACTAAATCTAATACCAACCTTTGCTGGTCCTGGAACACTATCTTCTGCACTATTAAATACAACCACATCATTATATGCCACACCATTGACACTTACAAAAACACTAACTCCTTCTTCCCAGTCAACTGTTGTAAGGTAATCTGATTGGCCAGCTACTGATTGTCCTGTGCCGAAATCTAAAACTTTTTGTGTACCTTGTGCCATTGCAATTATGTTTAACTCTGCACCAGGAGTTGGATTATTTAAAGTTATTGTATTCAAATTCCAATCAATTGTGTAATTGCTAGTAGGTTGAATTACGTTAGCAACTTTCACTATTACAGCAGGAGCAGTTCTTGGAATTACACCTAAATCATAAATGGTTTGATTAGTCATTGTATAGCTTTGACTGTGTATTCTTCCTTGTCCTGCACTATCTCTTGTAAACACTTTTATGTCTAAAGTATCTAGTACTTGTCCTGGAACAAGCTCTTCAGGACCGCCACTTGTTGTAGGTGTTACAAAGTCATCACCATCGATAATAATATCTTCTGCTTTTAAACCTGTTGCTGTTTTATATGCCAAGTCACCTCCAGACAATGCTGTATCATAACTTTCTGCATCAGGCAATGTGCTTCCATCACTAGTAGTTTTTCTTATTATTAAAACATCACTAGGTGCTAACCTAATACCCATAGTTTCTAAATCTAATGTATCTGTAACTCCATCGCCTATAATCGAATTTGTAATTGCACTAGGGTTTTTATTTAGGGTGCTATTATCATAATTTGGATCATCAATACGTACACCGTTCAAGTAAAAATTATACATAATGCCATTTGCCATTGGTTTTGTCAACTGTACAGCATTTGTAGAACCATCACTATAAAAAACTTCATCTTCAAATGTATTATCAAATGTGTCCCAACTATCTGTATACCAGCCTGCACTATCCCAACCAGCTGGTTTATCAAATTCAAAACTACGAACTTGAACTCCGCCATAATCTATACCTGTCATTAGTTGTGATAGTTCTTTACCATACATTTCTTTTGTTGGATTGTATGCGAAGTTTATTCTATCTTCAGCTGTAAGCAAGCTTAAAGGCCTATAATAACTTATTTTTATAACATCATTATTTTTTGGTGGAGTTGTAAATGTAATTCTACCTTGCTCTCGTGTATAACCTGCTGTATCATTTTCAATATTAGTAAAAGTATAAGCACTTCTTAACTGTTCAACTAAATTATTTGCATCTTTGCCTACAAAAACCTTAACTTTTGAAGCTGAAAGGTCCATTGGCCATTCTAAATTGTAGGTTAATTGAGAACCTGTGCCTGCAAATGTGCTTTCTTGTAATAATGTAGTATAGTATGTTTTACCTGAAATTCTATCAAATTTAGTTACAATAGTAGGAGCTCTTACAACACCATTACCAAGAATTGCTGTAGCAGTAGCTTTTACACTACCTTCACTTTGCGGCCCTTCTATAGTAACAATAGGTTGCTTAATATATCCTGAGCCAGGGTTTGTTACTTCTATTTTAGTAATTTTACCATAACCTAAATATGCTTTTGCAGTAGCACCAGATCCTTCTGTGTTTGTAATTTTTACAGTAGGTGTATATGTATATCCGCTACCTGGATTACTAATTTTAATTTCTTTTACTTGATATGAATTATTATCAGCCCAATGTTTTCTAGGATATATACTTGCACTGTTTGGTGAAGAAACTACTACACCATCAATAACTTGTGCCTTACTAGCTTCTATAGCTTTTGTTAAATTATTATATTCTGGCGGTAAATCAAAATCACTAATTGTTGTATTAGTTTCTTGTACTGTAGAATAATTACTTACAAATTCCCTAACATTCGTGCTATATGGTTTCACTTCATTAATGTAAGCTTCGTAATTTGCTAAATTATCATTATTAAATGTTAGATCTTGGTATAAAGGTCCAAGATTGTGTTTAGCTTTAACAAAACTTGTTTTAAATAACCAATCAGCACCTTTTTGCTCAGCTAATACATATCTTAATGAAGCAAAAAATAATTCATTATATTCAACTGCAAGAGTACCTATAAAAATTTTGTCTTTTATTGCATTAAGTATTATTCTTAATTCTTTTGCAGGCGTATTATCGTAGAAATAGCTATCAAAACTTCTATTGTCAAAACCTACAGTGTTTTTTGTATAATCATATAATCTATCATTAAATTCAATTGTTCCGTTTTGTCTACCAATTGTTTTATAATTTACTGTATAATCTTCTGTATCTTCATCTGCAATTTTTTCTAATAGTAGCCATCCGCCAGATCCTACACTATTAATCTTTACAACATCACCTATGCTATTATCAAGACTTGTAAGTAAGTAAGAACCTGCAATTATATCATCTATTTCTGTAAATTGATTGTAGCCATCTGCATACCAATCAATTTGACTCCAAAACTGTGTTACGTCATAGTCTTGTATGCTTCTTCTAAACCATACACTATCAGTTTCGTTCCAAGAATACAATGCCCATTTATTAAACACTGTATTATCAGCTTCAACTAATACGCTGTATCTCCTTACACTAATGTAAGTATTTTCATCATAACCTGTTCCTTGATTTTCTACAGTTGCAGAAGTAATTTTTCCTAAAGTATCTATAGTTAATTTTACTTCAGCATCTTTTCCTGCGCCGGTAATTTTAAGTCTTGGAGCAACTTTATATCCTCTACCTGCATCATCAATTGTTACTCTAACAATTTTACCATTTAGGACTACAGGAGTAAGCTTTGCAGGAGTTACTTTACTTGTACTAATAAAATTTATTTCGCTATAGGTACTTACTTTATGATCATATTCGCCACTTAATAAAGTAGGCAAAGGTTCTTTCATAGATAATGAACTTAGATCATATTCGTCAGCTAATAGGTTTTGTTTACATACAAGATTTACACGTTCAATAAATTGTTTTAGTGCTTCAAATCTGTTAACAAACATTCCTTGTCTTGGTCTGTTTTGAATTCCGTATCTACTTTTTACTGGTACATCAGTGTTAGGGACTTTACGCTCCTTATCATCAAATCCTATCAAACTATCAAACCATTTTAATTGTATATCAGGATTTGGCACACTAGTAGATAAGCCTTTACTTAAAATTTGATATTGACTATGTGTATTTTGTTTTTGTTTTTGTAAATTATCATTTGTATATTTTATGTTTAAAACAATATCGTCATTATTAACAATGTCATTACAATTTGTTAATAGGAACTTATTTTTAGATAGCAAACTAAGATATCTATATTTTTGATCTTTTGGATTTCCTATAAGTGCGGCAATGTTTCTAATACTTAATAAACGTTTTGTGTTTGCAGGTATTGTTTTTTTGTTTTCTACCCAGAAGTAATATAGACTATTAAAAGTTTTACTTACACTATCATATACTAATCTTGTTGTATATTTTGTATTACCAAACAAACTTATTCCGCTAATACCTTGTGCTAACCCTTCATCTGTATCAGCAATAGAATCCCAAGTAGATGGTAGTAATTTACTTTCTACCCATTCATAAACATTAATTGTTGAGCCTTCTAATTGTGTGTTCCAAACGTTTCTTTGGAAATTAGTACTACCTTGATAAGGATGAGCAAATCTTGCTCCTGCAATATTCCACCATACTTTACCTATATACTTTTCAGCCCAGTGCCTATTAGGATCAACATTATCATCTGCCAATTGTCCTGTATTGTAGAAAGCAGGATCATATTTTGTTTTGAAATCAATTTCTTGTTCTGCAATACCTGCTATTTTTCCTTGCACAGGATCTATGAAATCAAGATATGTAACAATTTGATTTTCTCTTTTATTATATAAAAATGCTCCTCTAATTTTATCTACATCAACAGGAGTAACACTGCTTCTTATTTGTTTCCAAGCATTATTTCCTGGCAGTTTTCTAAAATCAACTACAGCACCTCTTTTATTATTATCAAATTGTTGAGGTAAACCTACATACAAATGATTTCCTTGTGCTAGAAGATTTTCTCCGAACGTTGTTTGTATTAATGGAAACGTAATAACTTCTGATTGTGTTACTTTGTTTTCTAGTGTTTCGTACAGATATATAACACCTTTGTCAATTTTTATATTTTTAAATGTGGTAAATTTATTGTCAAAAGTAGTAGGTGTTTGTTTCCTATCAGAGGTTACATCTAACTGATATGAATCTGTTTGTGTTTTTGTATATGTATCAAATTCTGTAGGAATTTTTTGATCCCCATTAAGACTTGATATAGCCAAGTATTCTGATCCCCATTCAACACTATGACCAAACTTTTCTGATTCTTCGTCTTGTGGTGGAAGTAAAATTTGATTAGGTGTACATTCTCCTACATCAACATTTACTGTTTTCAAAGCCGAAGGATAAGAACTTGCTACTTTAAGAAATGCAGATTTTACTGTGCCATCTATCCAAGAATGACTGTTAACCGTATGATTATCTTGATCAGCCGCATATCTTTGCCATTCTAATGCGTCCCAAACATTTATATCATCTGCTTGTTGATCTACACTATCTGCAATATTTCCACTTAAATTAGCATCAGCATAAATTCTTCCATCTGTATGTTGCGTTTTTAAGAAAGGTACTAGTGGATGAGTAAAGTTATTTGAAGACATTTCTAAAACTGCTGTAGCAAACTGTGTCCAGTCTATCTGCGTTGACGTAGTAATTGGGGTACCGAATGTTCCGCTAGTATCTGCACTATAAATGTTTACAACGCCTTGATTAATTCTTGTAGTATCTTCCAAAGGAGCACTAACAGCAATCTTTGTTCCTTCAGGATTCATACTTACTTTATCAGCAAAGCCGTCAACTGCTGATTTTTCAGTGATCATTTGAGAAAACTGAAACTTATCATCTACTTCTCTGTATATTACTACTGCAATATCTCTGGTACTATCTGTAGCAACTTGTGTGCTTGTGGTAACAAGCACATCTCCATCTTTGCTTAGATCGAAATCTTTACTAAATTGTTGTATATCCTGTATAGGATCAAATATGTTTTCGTCTGTATAAAAAGTTTTACTCGTTCTATTTGGTAACATTCCAATATAGTCTATATTAGTTGTTAGCAAATCCCAGCTAGTTGGTGCCCAACTAGCGCCTACCGCAATATTAGTTTTTGCTTTGTAAAGTTGATTATTGTATTCTACTATAGTGCCTTTTTCATATCTGTAAGTATTGTCCCATACACCTCTATAATTTCTGTCTTTTCCGTGCTTCCAACTTATATTTTCCCAATACACAGGATCAGAAACAAAATTTGTGCTAGCCGCGGCTCTTATACAAAGGTAAAATAAATCATTATTTTTTACAATATCGCCAACACTGTATGCGGCTATCTGATAATTGCCTCTAAAATTATTGACTTGTTCTGGCTTAACACCATGCCTATAAAATTCGATACTACCTGGATCTTCTCTTGTACCTAAACCTTCGCTTGAAACTGCAAGTGTATAATAATTTCCTTTTTGTACTAGTTTGACTTTTTTGCCGAATTTTCTATTTTCTTTTCTATGTTCAGAAACAAACACATACTGTCGTCTATAATTTCCTCCTTCAGTTCTTCTATATATTGCTACCGCACCTTCTGTGTTAGGACCTGCTACTCCAGTAGCTTCTGCTTGTATATGAAATACTTGTGTGTAATCTTTGTTCAGACTATATGGAGGATTTTCTGTCCTAGAAATACCCTGTTCTGTATTTTCGTTAAAGAACCAATATTCCTCATCAACAATTTCTGGATTAGTAACAACATTGAATTGTGAACTATTTTCAAATACTATTAATTTACCTACAGTAGCAGTCCCAACTGCAATATCATTGTCTACGTCAGCTACTGTGCCCATAACACGATTTACGTCAGCAATTCCTCTTACTGCTGTATTTGCATTACGTTGTATAGAATACTTGCCTATGTTTGTTAACTGGCTCCAATCGCCGCTTAATGCTTTTACATAAACTCTTACGCTGTTAAAGTTTCTTCTATAAAATACAACTTCCGCTGTGCTTGTAGTTTGAGTTGTAATTGCCAACCCGCCTTGTCCGTCGTTTGGAATTTGTACATCACTGATTATATCTCCTATTACAGGTTCGAATACATTTCCGTTAAAATCAAATTCATCAAAAGTAAAATCTATATATCCGTCCCAAAGATCTACAATAGTTTGTTTTTTATTTAAAATAGCTAGACTAAATCCAGCCGAAGTAACATCCACTGTTCTGTTTTCTAGATCATATATTCTAAATTCAGTTTCATCTCCTGCACTTAAAGTGTCAGTATAAGATTTTTCACCTCTTACTACCCATTTGTTGCTTAGTTGATCTGCTTCGACGCCGCCTGGATCACCTCTGTAAGATAAATGTGTAATATAGCTGGCTCTATTTTTATTCTTAACATATGATCCAATCGAACCTACAGCCTGTTGAATATTTGAATATGTATTAAATGCTCTTGATGATGAAGCTAATCTAACATCTGCATATACTAATCCTCTACCTGTGTCATAGTATGTTGCATTATTAGAATAACTAAATCCAGTATTAATATACCAAAATCCATCTACAGCTGAACTTGTGTTGTAAGTTGATGTTTCAGAATAAAAACCAACAAATATTGTTTCGTCAATAAACAATTCATCTGTAACATTGAATATACCATTAGTGTCTTTAATATAAATTACTGCACTATCAGCTTTTGTTCCTACGTATGCGACTGTAGCACTACCAGTGTTTGTTGTAACTGTTTGACCTACAGTAGGTAGTGTAACAAATGTTGATACAAACAACACATGATCAACTTTATGGACAATCGTATGCTGGCCTGTTAGAAAACTAAAATTAATTTGAGGGATTGCACCGTTGAACGGCAAATAATTATCTAATGTAGGATAAGCAAAACTTCGCTGATTCCAATATAAACTAATAGTATCTCCTGCAGAAGTGCCTAAATACATGTCTTTTGGTGCTCTAACTAGTAAATGATCTACTGTATTATTAGCTAAACCAGGATCACCTGCTACTAGTAGCTGTAAAGTTGTAGAGTCTGCATCAGCAGAAGCAGCCAAGTTAACATATGTATCAAATGTAGTAAATGCTTGCGAAGAAATTTCTGGAAGTATTTCTCTGTTTGCTTTCCATAAACTTTCTCTATACTTTACAATATCAGCTTTAGTGTAAGTTTGTGTTTTGTCAAAGTCACCTTTAAATTTTGTTTTGATTCCAGTTGCGTTTGGCATACCTACTGCTAAGTATTCGCCGTCTGGGCTTACTGATATACTTTCACCAAATCTTGAAGTGCTTGCAGTATTAAGTAAATCATCATTAGCATCTAATTGAATTACATTATCATAAACTAAATTATTCTTTTCGTTTGTTCTTTTATAATGCGTAATTTTTCCTGAACCGTCTCCTGGTGCAGAAACAAAAACATCATTGTTATTTTCTGTAACAGTGCCACCTTTACTAAAATCATGTGCGGTGCTATCAAAATCTGATGTATTATAAATTGTTTGGTTTTCTGAAAATGCTGGATTATTCTCAAGTACGGCCCAATCACCATTATAATTATCTATCCATACTTTTTGCTTTTCATACATGTCATAACGACTTACATTAAGTTCGTCAATAGTTGCTCTACGCACTTCTCTAAATTTAACAACTTGAAATGATTCGCCTTCAAAGTCTTCTGTTTCAACATTTATATCTGCTTTAATTGTTACTTTAGTTAAATCTATTCCATCTTTTTCTATTGCATACATGCCATCAAGATTATATGCAGTCGCGCCACGTACACCAATAATATCATTTACAGTGATAAGTGCTTTAATTCCATCATATGGAATATCTGCCCATGTGTCAAGTTGTAAGTCAATTAAACGCATACCATCGTTCGAAATAGTATCTGTTCTTACTGTTGCTGATACTACATTGACGTTCGCAGGAATCACTTGATACACACTCCAAGTATTTTTCCCTGTTTCAACAACCCATATATAATCGCCTAGGTTTACTGCATTTACATCACCTAATGCAAGTTCTGGAATTGATCCTGCAACAAATGCTACATCTTCTTCAGATACATATCCACCTGTCTTTATATATTCGTCTGCTGATGATATTACTTTTGTAGGGAACGGTTCATGATTATAATTCTCAGGTTTATCAAAAACTTCATTAGGTAATATTCTATAAACTTTTTCGTAATTAGTTGTAGGTAATGTATTAAGCAACTCAAACGCTTGAGGTGTTTCTGTCATTAAATCTTCTTTGAGACTAAATTCAACCTGTTTAGTATTGTCTGTTGCACCAAACCTTCCTGTTTGAATTGCCCACTCTTCATAAAAATCTAAAGCAGACTCTTGTCCTGTACCTAAAGATTCAAATAATTTTGTAAGAGCATTCATAGTACCCTTTTCACCAATGAATCCTCTATAAAATTTAAATTGACTTACATCGTCATTAATAATATTTGCTAGATATTGTCTTTTTTGATAACCTATTAGATGCTGTGCTAATCTCTGTTGCTCACTGTCAAAACCTGCACTGTCTAAATCATAGAAATCAGTAAACTGATTAGCTTTGTAATCCATGTTTGCTGTTAGCTCTGGTTCAGGCTTATTTGATAATTGTAACCAACTACTTGCATTAAAATTTTTGGAACCAGGAATGTTATTTTTTGCTGTGTAATAGAATTGCTTATATTTGACTAATTCTCCAATTTTGTAATCTTTCCACTGAGACCAATCTACTATTTTCGCTTCATCATATAAAAATCCAGGTAGATTTAATCCTCCATCCCAATCAGCTGTTCTATATCCACTTACCTTGATACGTTCTTGTCTGTATCCGGATTTTGGTTCGTAAATTACATCACTAAATGCTGTTTTATTTTCTAATAGAATTACGTGTTCTTTTTGTACTAAAGGTAATGCTACATGATATATGCCTTCATCAGAATCTGCTACAGCTAACCCAAAACTATTACCTTCTCTTACTACTCCATTTAATTCTGCAGATAATGGTTGTCCATCAGCTTTAAATATGCTATATTCATAGAATGTGTCATAAAGGTTATCAACTACAACATTAGGTCTACTAAATTCTATTTTAGGTGCTCCAGGACTTAATGTTATAACTGTGCCTGCCGCCCATCCTTGTGTAGTAAAGAACATAAATTCTCTTGCAGTATTTTCCCAGTTTTCAACTTTCTCATTGAAAGAGTCAACTTCATTAAAACTAAATCCTAACACTTTTTGTCTAGCATTATAACCTAGCATTAAATCTACAACTTCTTGTGTAGTTGATAATCTTGTACCATACTGTAATTTAAAGACTTCTGTTTCGTCAAAATCTTTAAAGAAGTGTGCTGTCCTGCCTCCTGTTATAGGTAATTCATCTAATTTTGCTACAGTATCATCTGCTGTAAATGTGTCGCCACTTGTAAATTGTCTTGCCGCCCTATAAAACTCATTTTTAAATTGTATTACTTGACCTCTTTCATAAAATGTATTTGCAGACCATTCACTCGAAGCTTCAGATATTCCTCCAACAGTGACAGTTATTTTTGATGATCCTTGTTTAGGTTTATAATATTCAAACTCTGGCGAAGTATTACTGTATCCTCTAATAATATATCCTGATCCAGCTTTTTCCACAGACATACCACTATATGTCACCATCTCTAAAGGACTACTTGTGTTGTTAAAGACTTTGAAACTTTCTTGCGGAACAAATATTCCATCTCTATCTGCTTGCTTGGTGGGAGACCTGCTATCAAGTATTAAATTAAACTTGCTTGTGTCGGTAAATCCTCCAACTTTAAAGCCTAATTGATTTCGCAAGTTTGCAAGATTATTTTTATAATCAGTATACACTGAAAGTACATCACTTGCTACCAAGTTATATATGTAATTTACTAATCCACAGGTTAGTACCCTAGTATCATCTTTGTAAGTATTTGGTAACTTTGCAGTAGAAAGCTGTATAGGTTTGTTTGTATCATTTTGTATCCATTGTTTGACTAAATTTTTCTTTGTCCTAGATACATCAAAACCTAATCCCATTACTTTAGCTGGTTTGTTTAGCAAATATGCTAATAGTATTGCAAACGGAAATTCACTGCTTCTTCTCCAGGCAGTTTCTACTGGTGCATGGTCGCCAAACTTCCAACCATTAGTAGCTTGACGTCTTAAAAAAGCCCTAGCAAAATTACTATCTCTTGGTGATCTTAATTTTCCTTGGCCGTCTACAGGTATATGATTTGTTAATCCAGGCCTAGCATATTTGCCGTTAACTACTTCTGCAACTCCAGGCTCCTTTATTCTTCCCTCTTCTAAGTCTTTCCATAGGACAAGATTATCTCCTGAATATGGTGCAGGACCATAGGTTGCTTCCCACCAGGTTGGTTTCATTGTAAAGCCTAACATTTCCCAAGGTGTTGCATTTGGACGATCTGTACCATACGCATGCATGTAGGCACCTCTCCAGAAACCTGGATGACCATTACCAAGAGGTGTGCTAGCACTTGCGTAGTTAAATGTGAAACTATTGTTAGGATCGTAAAAATCATGTTCTGTATATTCTTTGCTACCAATTAATCTTAGCCATTGTTGGAAGTCTGCAGCCAATGTGTTATCAACTTCAGATTTAGAAAATTCAGATGTTCTATATTCGCCGCCAATAAAGTCCTGTATATCAAGTAAAGCTTTAGAATAATCAACTTTTATGTTATTAAAAATACGTCTTTCTAATTCTAGTATTAATTCATCTCTAAAATCTTTGTACGCTTTTATATAACTTCCGTCATGACCGCGTATCATTGCAACACCTACAGGATATTCATCGTACAAATCGGAATCTTGTACAGCATGATTTACTTCTGTAGAAGGCATATAGAAAATTTGTGATAATCCTTCAAACACATGTTTGTGTGCAGAACCTGTATCTGCACTTGAATCTGAATCTGCGGCTATAGCGGCTTCTTCAGAAGTATACAAAGGATAAAACCAACCTACTTTTCCTTTATGTGTTTTTGTAGTTTGTTCTTCTCTGCCGTAAACTTTAAAAGGACCAGTGTTAGTTGTAGATGACTGAATATATGAATCATCTATTGTTAATTCTGGATAGTACTTAGGATACAATCCTAATTTACTAGGAGTAGGTGCTATAAAACTGCCATCAGTTGATTCATACTCATAAATTTCAATTATATCATCTTCAACTTTACTAGCTGTGATAACAGCATAACCGTCTGAATTAAATGTATAATCTAATCCATACTCTAATTGTATTCCATTTAGATATATGTTAATACTTTTTGCACTTAAATCGGTTAAATTAAAAGGTGAAGTAATTGGGTATGTTGTTGTTCTTGCATCTACAACTGTATACTTAATTACATTAGCATCACCGTATCCTAACATATCCGAAAAGTAAAAAGGTTCTGATTTTATTTTTTCTTTGTTTATTTCATTTAAAATTTTATCAACATGCTGTTTTATAGGACCGTCATATCCTAAACTATTTGCAGTTTCTAAAAACTTTCTTTTGAATCTACTATATTCATTTTTTGAATACCTCAAAGCTTTTACAATGTTAAACTCTTTATTTGTTATATGATAAAGAGGTATGTTAATAGGACCACTATGCTTTACAAATCTTTTACCAAATTGATCAGTTTCTCCTACATCTCGTAAATTACTTCTTCCAGGATATTCTCCGCTAAATCCTTGTATATCTTCAATCATGGTATCAACATGATCAATTACTTCGCCAAGGGTAAATTCTGTAATATCCTCATTGAGAGGATTTCTTTCTAAGTTGTGTGGAAATTCATAATGACCATTAACTTTTGCTGATGAGCTATGTGTTTTAATTTTTATGACTTGTCCGGATTTTAAATCATTATAAAAACGTACATGTGCAAACCCATTAGCTCTGTCAATCTCATAATCTTGATTTATTATCTTTAATTTATTGTCCAAATATACATGTACAATTAGATCATTAAGATCGCCTGCTTTTTTATATGCATCAATTTCGAAATTATTATTTTTAATATCTGTAGATGTGTATTGTTTTAGCACCATTTGTCTTGTGCTAGTTGCAATACTGCTAAACCCATTTACGTAATCAAATTCTGTAAGGCTTTTGTATTTTTTTAAGTATCCTGTAGAAATTGCTTGCGTAAATAAATCTGTATCAGTTTGATATGTAAATGTATCGTTTAACAAATTAAAGTTAAAAACAATATCACCAGAATTATTAATTGACTTGTAAGATAACGGAAAGCCTAACTCTGTATCGTTAGTGCCAATTCCTTGCTTGTATGAAAATATTTTGGTTCCTGTAAATGTTGTAGAACCATAATAAGTTGTATCACTAAAACTATTTGTGTTAGCATCAAATACCTCAAATAATGGATGCTGGTTAGTAATAGTTTTTTGCTGAGATTGAACCCACAATGTTCCGTTGTAATGAAAGCTTGTACCTGCATACTTAGAACCTTGTGTAACAAGCACTGTTTCTAAGTCAATAGGATCTGTGTCACTTACTGTTTTAAGGTTTATCTGTCTTACATTATTAATAGTAACAAATTTAACTTCATATATTCTTCCAGACACTAAAATATCTGTATCTGCTGTAAACAATACACGCATGCCATCAGACAAATCTACACCATCAACATTGTAACCAGTTGATCCTTCTATAGTACTAAAAACGTCTTTGGTAAAGACATCTACTAAATCAACATCATTCTTTGCTGACACACCAAAGTTGTTTAATTTAAGTCCTGCTTCATATTCAATAATAGGACGTTTAGCTCTAGTGCTTTCGTCGAGTGTTGTAGGTAAGCTATTATATGATTCACTAGCTAAAATTACATCTTTATGATACCAGCAATTATACCTACTCCATGCATTTCTATCTGGACTTGCCCTATTTACTGTGATATAATCTTTTGTAGCGGCAAATGCTTTAGCATCAGCAAACGGTAATTCATCAAATTTATCAGTATCAAAAGGAACAAGCTTATTTGTAGAATATGCCGCAGGAATAATTAAGTCTTTACTATTAATTAATTTTATTTGTGATCCTACACCTTCAACATACCATTGTCCTGTAGCATACTTTGCAGGTGTAACTTCGCCTTGAAACGTAAGTTTCATGCCATTTGATAATTTTACATTATTTGCACTTGAATAAGTTTTTTTGCCTAAAATTTCATCAGCTACATTTATTGCACTATTTTCCGCTATATCGTATATTCTTATAAGACCACTTGTATCAACACTATTTTGACTTACATAATAAAGTCTATCAGGAGCATTTTCTGGTACAGTAAATTCTATCGTGCCTTCTTCTACATATACAACAGAAATTACTTCTCCTTCTTTTCCATATTTTGTAATACCTGTAGGATACAAAGTACTAACATTTTCGTCTGCTTCAAATGTTACAGACCCACTGCTAGGCAATACAACATATTCTCCTTGATCATAATTGTTGCCGTACAATTTTGCATCAAACTGTCCATCGGCCCTAATTCCTTCTGATCCTGCTGTAAGTATTGCACTTCCAGGAGTAAAAGATCTTGTAATAGCAAATGCTATTGGATGCCCAGGAGTGTCTATTTCAAATCTATAAGTTTGCCCTTTATATAATTTAATTGTTGGATTTACTGTTAAACCGTCATTAAAAACATATGAGATATTATCACCTTGATCTGAAGTTGTTACAGTGTAAGTACTTACAACTTCTTTATTTTGTCCTCTTACAGCTACACTTGTAGGACCATTTGGTAACCAATAATACTCTCTAAAGTTTACAAATTTATCCCAATCAATATTAGGATTCCATCCGTAAGAATCTTGATTATTAAGTCTACTATGATTGTCGTTATTCGAACCAAATGCGCCTAATTGATTTACATAGTCATTATAATCTTTATAAAATAAAACATTATCAAAATTATCTTTAATTACAGCGGCAGGTTCTAATTGGTAGTTCTTCCTATCATTAGTAACATCACCAATATAGTTGTCAGTAGGTTGAAATGCTTTTGCAGTTTCCCTACCAATATATCCACTTACTTTTTCTGCTACTCCTGGCTGTACAAGCTGATCAATAGTCCCTTGTAAAAACTTTTTATTTGCTTCCGTACGGAAAAACTTCGGCAAAAAATTAATACCTATATTCTTAACTTTTTCGCCGGGTATAGGAGGAGTTAAATCCTTTTGATTATCATCGTATGACATTAATAGCTATAGCCTCCACCGCCGCCTGAACCTGAACCACCTGAACCGTTGCCTCCTGAGCTACCTGAACCGTTGCCTCCTGAACTAGAACTACTTGAGCTAGAACTACTTGAACTTGTTGAACTACTAGATGTAACTAAACCTCCACCTGTGCTAGCTGTAGTAGATGTAGAAGCTGAACTTGTTATTCCTGTTGTAGTAGAAGTTGTAGTCGAGCTTGTGATAACTGTACCACTTGCTTGGATTTCCTTTGCAGTAATTTCAGTTATAGTTTCAACATCAGCAACCGTAGCGGCACTTACAAAAATCTCATCTGGTTCTGATTTTATTTCAAATAAGCTACCAAAGGATTGTGTGCCTTGATTAGGTACAATCAAAACAGAAGCTAACTTAGGTGATAGTTCTGTCATAATATATGCACTAAGTTCTTGGAAGTAAAATGTTTCTCCAAAATCCCAATTTTCTATTGCGAAGAATCTATTTACAGCTTCTATCAAATTTGATTTTAATTCGTTATCGTTTGTAACAACATCTCTATTTTTAACAATTTTAAATTTCACTTGTAAATCCGCCGGTGCTTTTGATCCAAATAATATTTTATATTTTGCAGGATAGTAAATAATTTCATCACTTATACTTTTTATTTTTTCTAAAGAAGCTCCATAACTCCTATACAATTCATCATTACTTTGTGGCATAGGTAGTGTTGCAACTTCTCCTGCGATAAACTTTCTTATATTGTTATCGTAGGTCTTTGTTAGCAAATAAGTATCAATTAGATTACTTGCACTTGGGTCAATTCTATAGCTACTGTCTGCGACATGAACATAATGGAACTTTAAACCGCCTCTGCCAATAAATGCTTTGTAATCTGAATTTAATACTGTATTGTTCAAGGACTTTTGTAACTTTTTAAATACTTTCTCATCATCCAAATAAAATATTTGTCCTTCTGTCCTAGTACTATAAGGAGCAATAGCCGCTTCATTTGCAACAATAGTAATCTCATTTGATGCATTATCAAAATATTTGAAATCTTCTACACCGTCTGATGTTGTATATTTCTTTTGAAATATAGTTTTTTGTAGCGTAGTAACAGTATCAGGAGATACAATCTCATCAAAGATCTCAGGATTGTCTACAGTGCCGTCATCATCTAAATCTATAAACTGTACTTCTATTTTACGTGAATCAACATACCCATCTGGATCTCTATATGCTCCTGAAACTGACCAAGAAAAATCATTTGTAAAAGGACTTGTACTAGCAGGTTTAGTATTAATATTTAAAATGTCAATCTTATCTCTTACTACTTGTCCTGTAGCAGGATTATAAACTTTGTCTATACCGTCAAAATAAAATCTAATTTCGTCTGCACTTTCTATAACATATTTTAAGTTACGATAAGTGATATTATAAGTTTCTCCGTCAGTTTTAAAATATAAAAACCAACTAGAGTCTAAATTTTGCCCTGTAGAATCTCCTGCTTTGCCTGTAGAAAAGTCTAATATTGTATTTAAATTTTCTGTTGTTATAAGTTTCCACTGTCTATCTTCTAAGTCATACCTTAAACCAAAATCCTTATAAGCAAAAGTTTGATCTATAATTTGTACTTTTATAGAATCTACTAAGACACGTGAAAAGTTTGGAATAATTCTATCTAAAATAGCATTAGAAGGAATATTATCATTAAAAACTATAGGACCAGTATCAGTTACGGTATCTATTGTTGTTCCGTCGCCGTCTACTGAAATAACTTTAGCCCATTTATAAGTGCTAGATCCAAAATGGTCTGCTGTACCTGTCATTAGTGTTCCATCTTTCATAAAATGAAAGCCTGTTGGTGCCGTAAATCTACATAATGCTCCTGGCTCTATATACCTTAAACTATTTGCAGTGAATGTGCCTGTCATATAAGGAGAATCTGTACTATCTAAGAATCTTCCTGTAGCTTGATTAGTTGCAAGTGATTGCTGATTCCATTTTGCATTTAAATCAGATACAATAGTTTTTGGAAATTGATCTAAATAAAAGTTTTTAGTATTAGCCGCACCTAGTATAGGTTCTATTGTATTATTAATGATTCCTTCAATATCACTCTGTGTTGTAAAAGTAAACTGTGTTTTTTCTAAAAATATTTCTTTGTATAAAACGCCATCGTCTGCAAATAGACTTGTGTTACTGTATTTTCCAGAACTATCTTTTAAATCAAAATATCTGCTTACTCCGCTACTAATCCTATTAGTACTTTTTGTTTTAATAATTTCTTGGCTTACTGATAAGGGACCGATATTATAATCTTCTCCTGTTATCAACCTATTTTGTGTATAGTAAGTTGCTGGAGCATTATTTTTTATTTCAGTATTAGATTCTGTTGCACTTCCATTTGTGATAGTATAATTTAAACGCAAACCTAAAGTAAGTGTTTCTAGTCCACCTGATTTATTTTGGTAAGGAATATCAATATTTACATTTCCTATTGCTCCTGGTGTAATTACGCTACCTGCATTAGCACTTGTCCTGTAATATATTTTAAAATTACCTGTTGGTAAATTACCAAATACTCCATCTGAAAATACTAAATTTACTCTATCGCCTACACGAGTATTAACAGCATAAACATTTTTTATACCTTCAAATAAATTGTTGTATATAATATTATTACCTTCTACTGCTTCAATTTTAGTCCAAAAATCTGTTTCAAAACCATTAGAATCGACATTGTACAACCATATATCTGTATCATTAATATCAGTAACATCTATAGCAACTGACTGATTTGGTACAGGTGATGTAATGCTAAAGTTAGAGCTATCTAATTTGCCTTGTCTGAAGTGCATAAAAAACCCTGTGTTACTACTACCTGCGCCTTGCCCGTCGTCACGGAATAAAAATGCTGGACTATTTCCCGGAATAGGAGCTTCTTCTACAATATCCTCTCCTGATATACCTGCACTTACCACTTCATATCTAGTGCTTACTCCTTCAACCCTTTTTGTAAAAGGAAAAACTGCAGAGGTTGTGTTTGTAGCATTAAATCTATATTGTTGGGTAATTACATTTGCAATACTTGCACTTTTCAAAGGATTACCTATGTTATTTGTAACAGGCAATGCTGAATTTAATATTTTAAGAAATTGCTCAAAGTAATTTGTGTTAGATTGATCATTCCATTTAATAACTGTACTAGCAAGATTAATACCGCTTGAATCAATAATAGATTCTGTAGTTTTAATTGTATTAACTTTAAGTAAGCCATTAGCGGCTTGATTACGTCTCGGATTATACGAAAGCATACGTGCTAAACGTAATATACTTTCTCGTCTTTCGGCCGTTTCTAAGAAATTTTCTCTAGCATTTAAATCTACTCTGAAACTTAAATTTTGGCCGAGGAAAGCTATCATTTCAATCAATGCGAGATATTCTGAAGATTCTATGTAATCATTGAAATCTTCAGGATAGTTTTGTCTAAGATAATTTATCATAGTACGACGAAGATTGTCAAAATCGTAACTCTGAAAATCTGCATTACGAAATGCTTGATAAATTCTCTTCCAGTCTTCAGATACTAATAATCTTGTCTGTCTATCTGTTGACGACATGTCTTTTTCCTCTTTTACTATGATATTTATCTGTTACAGATAAGTGCGTATATAATTTACAGCAAGCCATTGGCCTGATCAAACGTAAATCGTAACTGCTCTGAAATGTTATAAGGTAGGAATACTACTACACATTCAACAGTAATACCTTTTTCATAGGTATCTACTACTATTTCATCAACACTTAACCTTGGATCATAGTTTACAATAGTTGTTACATCATCTACAATAGCTTCTTGTACGTCTGTTGTAAAAGGTTCATACAACATATCCCATATAATAGTGCCAAAACTAGGATCACTTAACTTTTCACCCTGTCTAATATGAAAATGATTTATAAGATCTTGTTTTATTAGATCAAAATCGTATTTTGCAAAACCTTCTTTTTTACCATCAACAGTTGAAAACCCTCTATAGGCACGACCATTTACAGCATCCTTTTGCTTTTGTGTTACAGTAACACGCTTAAATAGATTTTTTTCTAATTCACTCATACTGTATTTACCCTATTATTGCGGGCCCACAGGCAGTGTGACTGCACCTGGGGTACTACCTTGTTGTGCCTGTGTTGCGGCTTTTAATTCTAATTCTAAACTTTTTAAAGCATCTAATTTTTCATTATTAAATCTTTTTACAACACTTTGTCTAATATTATTATTACTACTTCCAAAATATTTTCTTCCATTATCTGCGGCTCTTTCATTATAGACTGCTACTATCAGTGCATCATCTGTAGGAGTCTTAGTACCGCATCTTTGTATTGCTCTTTTGAAAATTTTATTACAACCTCCTGCACCGTGTTGAACAGAAGTAGACCATAGTACGTCTTGTAAAGTTTTTGACTTTAACCTTACGTCAATACCTGTGCTATTGGTCACTTTATCTGCCGCTGGCACAAAATATTGTATAACAGCATAAGCATGTTGCGTTTCTGCTTTATCTTTTTCAGACATTGCTAATTGCCAAGTTTCTCTAAAGGTGTCTATTCCATTCATAGCCGCAGAATTTCCGCCTGCTGTTTGTAATACTTCATATACTTGTTTGTGTTTTGCCTTCAAATAACGCATGTAGCCTTTGAATGCTCCAGGTCTTGTTGCAAGCTGATATGTTCCGTAACTCCAACCTCCTGTTTTGTCAAAACCTATTGCTGTAGGATTGCCTTTAGATTCATACTTAGAACTTAGTGAGCCTAATTCTTCACTAAATTCAAAATTACTCGAATAATCATCAATTGGTGTAGTACCAACTCCAGAACCTGTGCCGCCAGCAGTTGATTGGTATCCACTATCAAGATTACCTCCTGAGCCACTTACAAATGCACTTGATATTCTTCCACCTTTATTTTTAAAAAACGTATCAGGAGTAAGCACTCTTTCAGAAGTAGGTAAGCCACCTGGTTGTTCTCTATCAGTTTCTGGTTTTTTAAATGCAGTTGGATCTAAATTTTCATGATGTGGCCAAGGTTCGTGTTGCGGAGCTCTAGTTAAAATACTATCGTAAGCAACAGGGTTTAATGTGCCAGGAAAAATATAAGGTAACTGTACAGTTTCTAATTGCTTTACAAGATCTGCTTGATTAGCAACTGCGGCTCCTGGTCCGTTCATATGTATAAATGTGGCAGTTTCTCGATGTTCTTTTCCTGAATGTAAATGCGTATATCCTCCTGCTGTAAATCTATTGTCTTGCCCTGTGTTTACATGCAAGTATTTTCCGCTAGATATAAACTGGTTTTCACCTACTCCAGTATGCATATTTCCAACTACAGTAATTTTAGAATCTTTACCAACAAGTAAATTATGATTATGTTGCGCCTCTAAATGTATTCGTCCGCTTTCTAGCCCTTTTGTATCAATAGGTTCTCCTTTACTGTAACGTGCAGTAGCTTTCATGTTAATATTTCTACCAGCTTCAAAATTGATATCTCTTTCCGCTGTAATGTTTAGATCATTATCTGTCATTATGCTTACACTATCCTGTGCATGTATATCAATTTTTCCGTCACTTGTCATTTCTATCCAAGTAGTTCCCCTAGCATTACCAATATAAATTAAATCTTCTGAGTTATGCATTAAAATTTGATGACCTGTCCTAGTACGTAATCGTACCAATTCATTTTGAGGTATAGTAAACTTGCCACCGGTTTCTTCTTTCATTAAATTCATATAGATAGGAGGACCATCTTCAGGGTGTGTTTTTCTAATAAATGACGGATCACCATCATCCATAACTAAACTTGAACCGCCTAGTCTATTATAGGGTACATTTACTTTGTCATCTGCTGGACCTATTGTTACCTGCGGAGAACCGTCTCTTTTATCGAGTGGTCCAGGAGTGCTTATACCAAAAACCATACTTGGCATTTCTCTTCTTGCACTTGAAGTTGTAGTACCTCTTGACTCATCGAATAAAAGCCCTTGTGTTTCTAACACTTCTGTAAAGTCTTTATTGTAAGGTTTCTCAAATAAAGTAGGATCAACTAAAGATCCATCTTCAAATGCTTTATTATATTCTCCAACTGGTAATTTTGCACCTTTAATATTTTCTGGTGTAAGTGCCGTGGTTTGTTCTGTACTAGCTCTGCCATCAGGAACCATAAAGTTCATGTAATCGTCAGGTATACAACCAATCCAATACCCTAGATTAGGATTTCCTTCTGCAAATATTACAAGTACGCGGGTGCCTATATCGGGAGGTACCGCCCACATTCCATAACTTTTTTGGGTATTTTGATAACCATCGTTAGGTGTTAATCCAGATGCAGGTGTGATTCCATAAAATGGACTTAGGTACCTTACTTGCACAAGTTCTCCGCCTTTTTCAGGAGTACCGCCAGATCCAGCATACTTTATAAGTTCAACCTCAAGACCGCCCATATATCTTACATCTAAATGATTTACAACCACAGCTTCGTATGGTCCAGGATCTCTAAATTTCCTGTTTTGATGGGGGGTTCTTGTATATTCGCCTCTAGCCATTATATATCCAGTTTACTATAATTATTACATCGGAGGACCATAATTAGGATACTCTGATTGTTCTACTGTAGATTCTGTATTACCTTCTGTTGTAGTATTACCTGCACCGCCTGCTATTCCGCCTGCAACTCCTACACGTATTTTCTTTCCTGTTTCAAAATCATATCTATCGTCATATAAGTCAATTTGTTGATAAGAATAAACACCTGCATCAGCAGGTAGGTGTGCAAAATCTTTGCTGACTACTGAAGGAGCTGTGTTGCCACTAGCATCTACTTGAAAATCTGGTACTGATGTTGCTAAAGGTTTTTGTTTTGCAATTACATTCAAATTTTCTTCTGTATATTCTGTTCCACCAATTAAATCTAATGCCTTATTTCTCCTTTTTACAGCTTCTTCTATGTATTGTTGATTAATAGAAAATTCTTCTGGAGTTAAATTACTAATAGGTTTAACTTTATTTGATAAAATTAAATAAGCACTATATTGCTCAACAGCTTCTGGTGGTATAACATCGTCTGTAGTTTTAGTTGCAAACACCTGATCTTTTGTAACTACACCAGAAGGTGTTATAGTTTGATAAAAAGTGTCTCCCCTTACTTTAAAAGCGTGAGGATTAGCATTAGGATCTGCACCTATTGATGGAGCATCATTTATAGTATATGTATTATCTTGAGGTGAGTCTGACATTATGTTACTGTTCCTCTCATTCTTTTAGCTTGAGCTATTTTTAGTAGTGCTTGTGTCTGATCTTTTGTAATAGATTCTGGATTTATTGATGGTCCTAAATCAATACTTGCTACACTTGTGGCTAATCCTTTAAGTTCTTCAGTTGCATCAACTATTGCAGGACTTGGTTTTGTTCCTAATATATCATCAAATCCTTTGTTGATAGTATTTGTAAGCACACCTAATTGACCTTGAGGCGTAGACAAGTCAACACTAACTTGGCCAAATGATGGAATAGCATTTACTAATGCATCATTAACAAGTTGACTAGTATCTCCTATTATATCACTTGTTTTAAATTTGTTAAAGCCGAAGTTATCAACAGAAAGATTAGCTGTTGTAGGCACAGTAAATTTTGAAAGTGCTTGCGATGCTACTGCCCCCGAGCCTGTTAGATTTGAAATAGCCTGTGATGCTACTGATCCTGAACTTGTTA
>CENW01060437.1_pt1 | contig 114098 bp, 107 predicted proteins | sample 530241 | NCBI WGS metagenome assembly CENW01 (sample SAMEA2619818, study PRJEB7988) | marine metagenome | isolation source: saline water (ENVO:00002010), including | reverse complement strand
GGCTACTGCTCGGGGGAATGGTTCCATATTTATTTGGTGCATTAACTATGGGTGCTGTCGGTAGATCAGCTGAAAAGATGGTTCAAGAGGTAAGAAGGCAATTTAAGGAAATAGCTGGAATCATGGAAGGAAAAGCTGAGCCAGATTATGCATCCTGTATTAAAATTAGTACTGATGCATCTTTAAAAGAAATGGTTTTGCCTGGTATTCTTGCAGTTGTTTGTCCTATAGTTGTTGGATTTGCATTAGGTCCTGCGGGCTTAGCCTCATTTTTAGGTGGTGCTCTTATTTCAGGAATTACATTAGCATTAATGATGGCTAATTCTGGCGGAGCATGGGACAATGCAAAAAAATATATTGAAGAAGGAAATAAAGGTGGAAAAGGATCTGAAGCTCATAAAGCAGCCGTTGTAGGCGATACAATTGGTGACCCATTTAAAGATACTTCTGGTCCTGCTATGAACATATTGATCAAGCTTATGACAATAGTTTCACTTGTAGTTGCACCAATATTTCTATAAATGAGTTCTCTTAGCTGCGGTATTGTTGGGTTACCGAACGTTGGAAAATCAACAATTTTTTCGGCCCTAACAAACGCCGCAGCAGAATCAGGCAATTTCCCTTTTACAACTATTGACCCTAATATTGCAATTGTTGATGTTCCCGATAAAAGACTAGATCATCTTGAAGAGGTATATAAACCAAAAAGTAAGATTCATACTTCTTTAAAATTTGTAGATATTGCAGGATTAGTTAAAGGTGCGAGTGAAGGTGAGGGGCTGGGAAACAAATTTTTAGGCAACATAAGGGAAGTTGATGCTATTGCTCATGTTTTGCGATGCTTTGAAGATGATGTTACTCACGTCTTTAATTCAGTGGATCCTATTCGTGACATGGAAGTTATAAATTTAGAATTGTGTTATAGCGATATACAAATTCTTGAAAAAAGAGTCATAAAATTGGAGAAAAATAAAAAAAATGGTGATAAAGATTCTATTCTCGAGTATGAACTTGTGGAAACACTAATGAATACATTAAATAAAGGAAAGAGAATAAATATAAGTGATTTTGACAATTCTCAAAAAAGGATAATTACTAATTTAAATTTAATATCCTCAAAACCTGTAATATACGTATTAAACTTAGGTGATAACCAAATTGATACTTTGAAAATTGAGGAATTAAAAAAAATAATAAAGTCAGAAGGAGAAACTTTTGTTGAAATATATGGACTATTAGAAAATGAAATAAGAGATCTTGAAAATACTGAAAAACAAATGTTTTTAAGTGAATACAATATTAAAAAAACCGGGCTAGATCTTTTAATCAATAAAGCATATGAGTATCTAAATTTAATAACATTTTATACAGCTGGTCCAAAAGAATGTAGAGCATGGAGCATAATAAATCAATCTAAAGCACCTGTAGCTGCAGGTAAAATTCACTCAGATTTTCAAAAAGGTTTTATTAAAGCAGAAGTAATAAAATATTCTGATTTTATTAGTGCAGGAAGCGAAGATGAGGCAAAAAAGCTCGGTTATCTCAAATCTGAGGGAAAAGATTATATAGTAGAGGATGGAGATATGATTCACTTTAGGTATAATGTTTGAAACCTGTTGCCATCATATTTGGCCAGCAGACCATAACAGGAGGTCATAGAATATGACTAATAACTATGAGATTTTATTCATAGTTCCAAAGAGTATTGATGCCAGTCAATATAGTGAGCTTTCAGATAAAATAACTACAACAATTAAAGATAAATTCAATTCTGAATTATCTAAATTTGAAAAATGGGCTGAAAGAAAATTGGCATATACAATTAACAACCATTCTGATGGAACTTACTATATCATTGAAACTAAGTGTAATGCTGAGTGTATTAACGAAATTGAAAAAATATTAAGCTTTGAAAAAGCTAGTGTATTAAGATTTTTAATTGATAAAAAATAAGGAGTTATCATGGCAGATAGAAAAGAATATGACAGAAGAAAACAACCCAGAAAAAAGCCGTCTAAACTTTTAGAAGGAAATGTAGATATAAATTATAAGAATGTTGAACTTCTTCAAAATTTTATTACAGAAAGGAAAAAAATTGCACCTAGAAGAATGACAGGAAATTCAGCTTCTCAACAAAGAATTATTTCGCGAGAAATAAAAAAAGCTAGGCATATGGCACTTCTTCCTTATACAGTAAATCACAAATAATTTATGAAAGTTATTCTACTAGAATCAATAAAAAAACTTGGTAGTAAAGGTGATATAGTTGAAGTATCCGATGGTCAGGCAAAAAACTTTCTTATCCCAAAAAAAATGGCTGAAGAAGCAACTAGCAAAAATATAAATGTTCTAAACCAAAGAAATAAATCCATTGAAAGAAAAGAAGACCAGTTGTTGGATAACGCAAAAATAACAGAAAAAAAGATTAATGATATAGATGTATTTATTAAAGCAAAAGAAAACAACGGTAAACTATTTGGTTCTATTACTAACTCTAAAATTTCATCAGAATTAAATAAACATGGAATTAAAGTCGATAAAAAAAATATAGAAATTAAAACACAAATTACATCTTTGGGTAAATATGAAATTAGAATTAAACTATATAAGAACTTTTATATAAATAAAGAAATAGAAGTTATAAAAGAATCAAATTGACACCTAACATTAATTTATTGTAACCTAAAAACAAATGAACTTGATTGTCATACCAGGCGGTGCTTTTGTTGAAAACTCATATTTATTGAATGATGGTGTTTCTGAGGAGCTGATTCTCATTGATCCAGGGAGTCAGATAAATGAAATAGAAGAGCAAATAAAAAAGATCAATTTTAAAAAACTTGTAATAATAAATACACATGCTCATTTAGATCATGTATATGGTGTTCAACATTTTAAGAAAAAATATTCTGCCAAATTCTATATTCATGAATTTGAACTTCCAATTTTGGATGTAATGGTGGAGGCATCAAATAGGTTTGGGCTTGAAGAATTTTCAAATCCCGAAATTCCCGAAGTTGATAGTTTTATAAGTGATAATGAAATATTGAATTTTGGTGGTTTCAAATTTTCCTCTTTATTGGTTCCAGGTCATTCACCGGGGAGCCTATGCTTTTACTTCTCTAAGCAAAATAATAGTAATCTTGAAAATGACTTTATAATATGTGGAGATACAGTTTTTGCAGGAAGTGTGGGGAGAGTGGATTTAACAGGGGGAACAAATATGGAAGATCTTGTAGGAAATATTGCTAATAAAATAATGAATCTCCCGGATGAAACGGTTCTTTTTCCAGGGCATGGTCCTGAAACACAAATTGGTATAGAAAAAAAATCTAATCCTTTTTTATTAGGTTATGTTTAATGGATAAAAAATTATTTAAAGTCATATTTCTTTTATTCACTTGCCTTTTAATTGGAGTTTTAATAAATAACTCATATCAAATTCATCTTTTAAGTAACAAAAATTATCTAACAGTAAAAAATAATAATGAATTGGAAAGTAAAAATATAGCTCTCAGAAAAGAGATAACAATGTTAATTGAAAATAAATCTTACATATTATTAACAGCAAGAAAAAAACTTGGAATGATATATGATGGAGAGATTGTTTATAAATTCATTAAAAAGAAAAACTAATACATGGTTACAATTAGAAAAAATTTAACTTATCTTGATCATTACCCTAGAAAAGATCATGGCCAAAACTTTCTATCAAATGATAAATTAATCAATAAAATAATTAATTTTATTATCAGCAAAAAGATAAATAGAGTAGTTGAAATTGGACCAGGTCTTGGAGCAATTACAGATAAATTAAAAGAAGCTGATAAAAAACTTATGTTGATCTGCATAGAGAAAGATAAGAAACTGTTTGAATACTTAAAAAAAAAATACTCTAATGTCACTAATTTTAAGATAATCAACAAGGATGTTCTAAAAATAGATTTAAAGGAATATGTTAATGATAAAACATTAATATTTGGCAATCTTCCTTATAATATTGCAACAAAAATACTTATTGATTATACCGACTCCTTTATGGGAAGTGATACTAAAGCGCTCTTTATGTTTCAAAAAGAGGTAGCTGATAAAATAATTGCAAAAAAAACCAAAAAGAGCCAACTATCAACCAAAATTAATTGCTTTTTTCACATTGAAGAGTTTCTTAATCTTAATCAATCAGATTTTTGGCCTCAGCCAAAAATAAAATCTACTATGCTACATATTATTCCTAAAAAAACTCAATTCAATATTGAGAATATGCAAAAATTAGATGCTTTTTTATCTTTAGCTTTCCAATCAAATAGGAGAAAATTAATTAATAATTTATCAATTGAATATGATAAATCACTATTATTACAAAAATTTAATTACTTAAAAATTCAAGACAATGCAAGGCCAGAAAACCTGACTCCAGATCAATATTTAAATTTATTTAATATTCTATAAATAGTATGTTTTTGTTAGGATTTTTTCGATAAAATTTCTAATAGAGTAGTTATAATCATTAACAATTATTGAAAATATATATAAATCATTATTTTTACCATAGAAATAACCAGATAAAGAACTTACCCCCTTAATATAACCAGTTTTGGCTCGCATATTTTTATAAAGTGGTTTCAATTTAAATCTTTTTAATAATGTTCCATCAAGACCAGCAATAGGAAGTGAATTATAAAAATCATTGAAATAATCTCTTTTTGTTGCATATTCAAGTAAATTTATAATAGAACTAGTTGTAACACTATTATATTTAGACAATCCAGATCCATCTTCTATATTAAATTCTGAATTATCAATTTTAACTTTTTTGTTCAGAAAGAATCTCATAATTTTTTGGGAATCACGCCATGAGCCACTCTTCCTAAAATAATTAGCTGAAATTTTTTTAAAAATGTGCTCAGCATATAAGTTGTTACTCTGCTTGTTAATAATATAAATTAATTCAGATAATTCTTTGGAGTCAATGCTATATTTGGTTTTTTTTGGATTAAATTTGATTAGGTTTGAAATATTTTTTAATTTTATTTGTCCTTTAAATTTAATATCATGCGACTTTATCTGTTTTTTAAATATTACACCTAAAAGGTATAAAGGATTATCTGTCAAATATAGAGTTTGATCTTTAGAATATAAGTTATTGTCAACTGCAACTGAGGATATATATGGTGCCCAAGATAGACCCTTCCAAGATGATTTCCATGTCTTGTTGTAAAAAGGCTTTTCAAAATAATTATTATTTATTACTATGTTTCCATTAATTTCTTTCATTCCTTTCTGCTTAAAAAATAATACAACTTTTTTTATTTTTTTGGTTGTTAATGTCGGGTCACCTTTGGTATCAATATAAATATTTCCATTGTATACGCCAGAATCATCTATTGAATCAATAAAATAGATATGTGTTAGAAATTTATATTTCGGACCAAGAAACTCTAAGCCGGTTAAAGTTGTTAATATTTTTTGGTTTGAAGCGGGAGTCATCCTAGCTTTATTTCTATGACTGACTATTATCTTATTTTTGGTAATATTTTTAATTGATATTGATATATTTGGTGAAATCTTTGATTGCTCATTTATTAAATCCTTGATTGAGCTTGCAATGACTCCAGGAACAAACATTATAAAAAATAATAAAATTAGTGTGCATCTGACCATGATTGTCCTTTATTAATATCAACTTTTAGAGGAACTTTAATCTTTATAGAATTTTCCATGTAATTTTTAACTTTTTTTGATACATAATCTACTTTATCTTTTTTACATTCAAAAACAAGTTCATCATGCACTTGAATTACCAATTTTGCATAATTTTTAAGTTCTTTATCTTGATTTATATTTATCATTGCTAGTTTTATAATGTCCGCAGCAGAGCCTTGTATAGGAGTATTAATTGCAGCTCTTTCATTTGCAGATCTTAATATAAAATTTTTTGAATTTATATCTTTTAAATATCTTTTACGATTTAATATTGTTTCAATATATCCATTTTCTCTTGTATAACTGATAGTATCCTCGAAGTAATTTTTAACTCTAGAGTACCTAGAAAAATATTTTTCAATATATTCTTTCGCTGTTTTTATATCACTATCTATTTGTAATGATAATCTTTTTGGTCCTATACCATAAATAATCCCAAAGTTTATTGTTTTGGCTAAACTTCTTTGTTGAGATGTTATTTTATTAATTGGCACTTCAAAAATTTCTGAAGCTGTATTTAAATGAATATCTTCGTTATTTTTATAACTTTTTAGCATTGTTGGGTCACTGGAAAAATGTGCGAGTAATCTGAGTTCAATTTGTGAATAATCTGCCGAAATAATAACTGAATCATCCTTGGGGGAGGAAAACGATTCACGAATCTGTTTACCTTCGTCAGTTTTTATAGGAATATTTTGTAAATTTGGGTTACTTGAAGATAGTCTTCCTGTAGACGTACCGGTTTGATTATAAGATGTATGAACTCTGTTTGAATTAACATTAATCAATCCTGGTAAAGAATCTAAATAAGTAGATTTTAATTTTGAGTAGAAACGGTAAGCTAATATTTCCTTAACAATACTGTGCTGATCTTCAATGCTTTGTAAAGACTCGGAATCAGTTGAAAACTCCCCTTTTTTGGTTTTTTTAAAAGGTTTAAGCTTTAACTTATCAAATAAGATATCTCTTAGCTGAAGAGTTGAATTAATATTAAATTCATAACCTATTGACTTATATATTGTTTTTTCAATCTTATTAATTTTTTTTTCAAATTTTGCTGAGATGTCGTTAAGTTTTTTTGAATCTATAAAGACACCATTTGATTCAAGATTCGCCAAAACCGAAACAAAAGGCATTTCGTTCTTATGAAACTGTACCAATAAATCCTTATCTAATAATTTATCTTTGAATATACAATATAGCTTATAGGTAATATCTGAATCTTCGCATGCATAACTCATGGCAACATCTACTGGAACCTGCTTAAAAGAAATCTCTTTTTTTTCAATCTTAGTAATATCTTTATAACTCAACATTTTATGGTCTAAAAATCTTCTTGATAAATTATCTAAGCTGTAGCTTTGAAGTGAACTATCAAGAAAGTGTGAGGCGACCATAGTATCAAAATATATACCTCCTAAATTAATTGAATAATTTTTGAAGACTAAAATTTCATATTTTAAATTCTGACCAATTTTCTTTATTTTTGAGCTTTCTAAAATTTCTTTTAAGTTTTCTAGAACATAATTCAAATCTAATTGGTCAATATCTGTTTCATGACTTAAGGGAATATAAAATCCCTCATCAGAATTATAGGAAATCGCAATACCTACAATTTCAGCATCTAACGCATTAATTGAAGTGGTTTCGAGATCCAAAGAAAACTCTTTAATTCTAGATAAAGACTTTTTAAGTTTCATGAAATCCTTCTTATTATTGATTATTGAATATTTTGTATCTCTAAGATCAGATTTGTTAAAATCATCATCAATCATCGAATCAAATTCTAGTTCTTTGAAAAAATCATTAAGTTCCTGATTGTTTGAGGAAGAAATCTTAAATTGATTAAAATCATCTGTAATTTCTAAATTTGTATTAATAGTCACCAATTCTTTACTAATGTATGCGAGCTCTTTATTTTCTTCTAATAAGTTTTTTATTCTCTCTTTATCAATTTTTTTAATATTTTTATATAAATTATCTAAAGTTTTAAACTTATCTATCAGAGATAGTGCTGTCTTTGGACCTATTCCTCTAACTCCAGGAATATTATCAATCGAATCCCCTACTAATGAAAAATAATCAATCATTTGCTCAGGCTTTAAGCCGTATTTTGATAAGACTTCCTTTTCATCAGTAACTCTGTTTTTCATTGTATCAAGCATAATTGTTTTTTTATTTATAAGCTGTGTAAAGTCTTTATCTCCTGAGATTATTGTTATTTTATTTTTAGCTTGAAATTTTTTTGATAAAGACCCAATGATATCATCAGCTTCAAAATTTTCTTGTGACATAACACAAATTCCTCTCAATTTTAGATATTCAATAATTTTTGGAAATTGTAGTGATATGTCCTCGGGAGCTTCACCTCTATTTGCTTTGTAATCATCATAAATTTCATTTCTGAAGGATTTACCTCCTGAATCAAAAACTGCCACAAAATATTCTGGCTTAGTCTCCATTATAAATTTATTAAACATATTAATAAATCCAAATATTGCATTTGTTGGGAAGCCTTTTGAATTAGTAAGTAAGCCTATAGCATGATAAGCTCTAAAAACATAAGAGCTTGCATCCAAAATATAGAGATGTTTTAACATTAATTATCTAAAATATTTGCAAGTTCACCTTTTTCATATAGTTCAATGCAAATATCACATCCACCTATAAACTCTCCATTCACATAGAGCTGGGGTATAGTTGGCCAGTTGGAAAAATCTTTTATCCCTGATCTTAGGTCTGGGTTGGCCAATACATCATAGGATATAAAAATTGTACCTAGGTCATTTAATATTTGAACAACTTTAGCAGAAAATCCACATTGTGGACTTTCTGGAGTTCCTTTCATATATAAAACAATTTTATTTTCACTAATAGTTTTTTTTATTTCTTCAGCAATATTATTCATTTATTTCTCCTATGATAGTTTAAGATTAACTTTTAGACTCTTCTAATGTTAATGTTTTCATTGAAAGTGCATGAATTGCTTCTTTCATTTCTTCTTGTAACACAGAGTAAACCATTTTATGTCTTTCCAGAGTATTTTTTCCATTAAATTCAGAGCTTATAATTATCGCCTCAAAATGCGTTCCATCGCCTGTTACGTTTACAGAACTACAATTTATACCTTTTTCAATTTTATCTTTTATATATAATTCATTCATAACTATATTATAACTTAAAAAAATAATCGCATAAGGTTAAGTACAAATATAATACTAAAAAATATCAAAAAAATTATCCCAAAAATTGCCAGTAATTTTAAATTTTTGCTTGGTTTAAACTTTGAAGGGAAATTGTTATTAAAAACAAGTTTATAGTTTAATATGGCTATGAAGGGGGCTGTTAAAAAAGATAATATGGTTGCCAAATCAATAAGAAATCTCATGTGTGATCCTAAAAATGTTATTGTAATAATGGTTCCAATAACAACAAAAAATAATAAAGTATTTTCTGTAATTTTTTTAGATTTTTTTAATGCTGTCAGTTGATAGCATTTTTTTATGACTTTAGGAAATGCATCAAGACATGTAAGAGTTGTACTAAACATTGTTGCAAATGCAGTAAATAAAATAATATTTTCTGCCCAAGGTCCAAGAGAACTGTAGAGCTTTGCTAGTTGTTGAACAAATTTTGAGGCCGAACTTCCAAAATCAATCCCTGATCCATAAAATACATTAGCACCTAAAATAATAAAGGCACATGCTAAGATAGAAGTCCAAATGTAGGAAAAATTAAAATCAAATTTATTATCTGTATAAGAAACGTCTCTGCCACTTGTTTTTTTCTCAATAATCCAAATTGACGACCACGCAGACAAATCCAGAGGGGACGGCATCCATCCTATAAGCGCAATTAGAAATGTTATTCCGGCATAAGACAATATTTTTGTTTCAACAAATGTTGGGCTTATTTCCTTATCAATATCAAAAGTTACAAATAGAGATATTAATGTCGAGACTATTAATGTTAAGACTAATATCTTAATAAAAGAGTCAAAAAATTTTTTTTTGATAAAAAGAATTAATCCAATACACAATGTCAATATGATTAATGAACAGGATATAAAACTAAGGTCTAAATTTAGCCAATTTTTCAATATTGCTGCGGTAACCCTTGTTACACCTGCTTGTATCGTGAACATAGTTAAAAAAGTTAAAGATGTGAATAAATATAATGCCCATTTGCCTATCTTCTTATACCCATCTAAAACAGTTTCATTTTTTACTACTGTATATCTTGTTGAAAATTCAAAAAAGGGATACTTAATAATGTTTGCTAGGATTACAGCTATTAACATTATATATCCAAAGTTGGCACCCGCACGGGTTGACTGAACTATATGAGATACGCCAATTGCTGCAGATGCCCATAAAATTGAAGGACCTAGTGCCCTAAATTTATATAATATTTTTTTCATAGGTGTTAAAAATATACATAATGTTAGTTAAAATATGAATGTGTCTAAAAGAACATTAGCAATTGCAGGAAGTGGGTTAAGCGCTATTTTTACTGCTCTTACCATAAAATCGCAACTTGATACTAACATTGTAATATTTGATAAGGCTAGAGGTTTAGGAGGTAGGCTAGCAACCAGAAGAGCAGAAAATGGAAAATTTGACCATGGTGCGCAATATTTTGATATTAGCACTCTATTAGATGTGCCTGAAATTCAGATACTTTTAGATGAAAAAATAATTTCTTCCAATAATAATTCAGATAAATTCTTCTCTCCTGGTGGCATGACAAATATTGCAAAATTTTTATTAAAAGGATTTGATGTTAAAAAAGAACATAAGTTATTATCAATTTCTGAAATAGGTGGCGAGTATAGTTTAAATTTTGAAAATGCTCAATCAATAATATGTGATGATATAATCCTTTCATGTCCAATGCCTCAGACAATTGAGATTTTGAGAAATAGTAAAATAGAATATGACGATTCGGAAATGGATTCATTGACAAAACTTGAATATGATCCTTGTATTGTCATAATGGTAAAATCTAAAAATAAAATATCTGAATATAATAAAGAACTTGGAAATATGTTCACAGATCAAGATATATCTTGGGTGGGTGATAATACTTTAAAAAAAGTATCTGTTGAAGAAAACTTTTATACGGTGCAGTGCTCACCAGAATTTAGTTTTAAACATTTTGACCTAGAATATGATAAAACAAATGATCTCTTAGAGAAAGAACTTACATCAATTTTTGGTAAAGGTTATGAGATTTTATCGAATCATAAATGGAGATATTCTATTCCGAAAAATTATTATTCTAATAGTGAATCTCTAGTTATTAAGAATAATAATTTTATTGGTTTATGCGGTGACATTTTTACTAATGGTAAATTCGATGGTGCTGTAAGATCAGGAATATCTATTGCTGATAAATATATTAAAAATGAATTTTAGAGACAAAAAGCTCTCATTTGGAATAGTTTATATTGGGATAATTGTTCTTTTTTCTTTACTTGGTTTATATTTTAACCTTGCAAATTTCATATATTCACTGTTTGATAGCGATTCAATTTCTATAATCCTCTATTTGTCATTAATTTTAGGCTTAACAACTATTTTGGATTTTATATCAAGTAAAAATCTTAATAATTATAAAGATCATTCTAAAACTTTAATTTTTTTTTTAAATCTAATAATTTTTAGTGTTTTTTATATATCTATAAATATTCTAAATTTAATTCTAGATAATTACCAGCTGATACTCACACCAATTAAGATTTTTATATATTGTATAATTATGCAAATTTTTATTGTGCTCAGCCAAAATATAGTATCTAGAATTTTGTTAAAGAAAGAAGCATTCAAATATCAAAATTATAATTTTTTAAAAATTAAAAACTCACCATTATATATGACATATAATGTTAATTATAGTTTATCATTGAATAAATATCTTGTCCCTAGTCATTGGTTTTCAGAAAAAAAAGAGAATTATGAATTTTATTTTGAAAGAATTATATTAATGATAAAAGAAAATTCATATTTAAAAGTTTTAATTTCATCAATAATAATAAATTCAATAATCTCTACTATTGTTATTGACTCTCTATACTTTAGCTCTTTCAATTTCTCAGAAATAGTAATAAATTTATCTTTGATTTCTAACTTAATATGTTTTTTTTATATTTTAGTTTTACCAAAAATCAGTCAATGGGGAATAATGAATATTGACAATAAAGTAAGAAAAAAAAATGAAAAAATATTTAAAGAAAATTTAAATATTTTTGAACAAAATCAAGATAAGAATGATAGAATAAGCAAAAAAGTAGAAAATATCTTTTATCCGGTTCCTTCAATACATACTAGAGAGAATAATAAGAAAATATATTTATTAACATTACCAAATATTTCAAGGGTAATAATCTTTTTCATGATATTTAATTTGTCAATAATTTTTAAAGGAGTCCATGGAAATGCTGGGAAACCCTTAAACTGGTTTTTTCCGCCTGTTGAATGAATAATATTATAATAATTGGTTCAGGAATAACAGGGCTTACTATTGGGAGTGAACTCCAAAAAAGAAAAATAGATTTTAAAATATTTGATTCGAGAGAGAGTATTGGGGGTAAAATTCAAACTTTTAGAATATGTAAAATGAACCTTGATAAAGGTTTTCAAGTATTACTTAGAAATTATCCAAGCTTGAAAATATTCCCTGAAATTAATGATATAGAATATATGGATTTTAAATCAGGATTTATTATAAATAAAAATAATACTTTTTTTAAATTACTAAATCCCCTCAAAAATTTATCAGGCATTTTTTACTATAACAGATTTCCAGGATTTTCATTTAAAGATAAAGTTTTATTATTAAAACTTTATTTAATGAAAAATAGAATAAAAAATGACCAAAAGCCATTAGATTTTTTGAAGAATTTTGGTTTTTCAAAATCATTTATAAATGATTTTTTTGTAACTTTCTTTCAAGGAGTATTTTTAGATAAATCTTTGAATATTCCGTTGAATTATTTTTTATTTATATTTAAACTTTTTGCAACTGGCAAAGTATCAATTCCTGTAAATGGTATTAACGAGATTCCAAGAACAATATCTAAAAAAATTGATCCCAATAAAATAAATTTAAATTCTAAAATAAAAAAAATTACAAAAAATCAGATAATTTGCTCAGATAATAAGAAATATAAATTTGATAAATTAATTTGTACAAATCCCCAAATTGAATCAATCTTTGATACTGAAATTAATCAAAATATTTTTAAGGAAATTAAATATAATGGAACAAGTTGTTTCTACTTTACAGTTACCATAACTAATATTGAAGAAAAAATAATTTATTTGTTTCCTGAATCTAACCTTATATCTAGCCTATATTTTATTAAAGTTACAGATAATAAACATATAGTTTCCATATCAAGTTTAAATAAAACTTGTTCAATAGATGATATGAAAAAAGAATTTATTGGTTATTTTAATAATATTAAAAATTTAAATTATCTAAAAAGGTTTGTTGTAGATGAAGCTTTGCCTGTAATGAACAGTTTTTATAACTATAATAGCTGTTCATTCATGGAATATTCTACCAACATTTTCTTTTGTGGAGATTTTTTAGCCTCTCCATCTTTAAATGGAGCTATTGAGTCTGGTGAAAATTTAGCAAAAGGAATATTTTAATGGGATATTTGCTTTTATTTTACTCTAACCTGATTTCATCATCCATTCTTTTGGGATTGATACTTATTGTCCATTTTGTTCACTATAAATCATTTTATTTTATATCTGATAAAGAGTTTGTTGATTTTCATAGTTTTCATACCCGTAGCATATCATATCTGGTAATTCCACTTATGATAATTGAAGCCTCCACCTCCATAATGATTTGCTTCTTTTATTATGGGCTTATACCTTTAATTAATTTAATCCTTGTGTTTTCTATATGGATTGTGACTTTTTTGCTTCAAGTACCTTGTCATAACAAACTCTCCTGTGGTAAATCAGATGCTATAATTAAGAAACTTATTGATACAAACATAATAAGAGTCTATCTTTGGTTTTTTAAAACCATTTCAATATTATTAATCATTTTGTAAATTTATTTTTAAAATTTCGTTCCAGTTAGTTGTATACCTATTTGACCTTCTCTCTCTTTTCATAAACCAATCTCTTGATATTCCAGTATTAGCATACTTCATCGTATCACTGCCAAATGTTTTATTTATTTTATCAAATGCTTTCATTAATTTATCCTGCTGTTTTATATCTTTCATATTATCCATAAGAGAATATTGCTTGGACTGAGAATCCTCAAGTCCTGACAAAAAGATATGAGCTTTTTTATACATAAGACCTTCATGAAATATTTTTTTTAATAATTTTATTGCTACAGTGATTAGTTTTTGAGTAGAACTGGTTGAAGACTCCAAAGATTCCGTCATAAAAAGGAATTTATGAGTATTTTTCTCATCAAACCTATTCGTTGATAATGCGACAGTAATAATAGAGCATTTGGAGTTCTGAATTCTGAGTTTCTCCGCGGCTCTAGATACATAGACAGAAACTGCTTCTTCCAAAAATTTTATATTTGTTACAGTTTTTCCAAAAGCCCTTGAGGTAGTTATTTGCTTTTTGTTTGAGGGCTGTGAATCTATATCAATACATTTTATACCTCCAAGCTCAACTACTGTTCTGAGGATATTAATATTAGTTAGGTCTTTAACATACTTATGGTCCATTATGCTTAATTGATAAGCATTAGAAATTCCTAATCTTATAAAACGTTTGTGCAGCCTTCGTCCAATACCCCAAACCGATCCTACAGGAAGTTCTTTCAGAATTTTGTCCTTGGTTGTTTTATCAAATAACAAAAAAACCCCTGAATTTTTCTTTGCTATTCTGCTTGCAACTTTTGCTAGAGTTTTAGTCGGCGCGACACCTATAGATACAGGTATACCCGTCCACTTAGCAATTTTATCCCTTAATTTAATAAATCTATTTTCTATTTCAGATAAATTTTCTGAAGAAAAAGAAACAAATGCCTCATCTATAGAATAAACCTCGACATTTATAAAGTGCTCTTTAACTATATTCATTACCCTATTAGACATATCTGCATATAATGTATAGTTTGAAGAAAAAACTTTAACGTTCTCATGCTTTATGAGATTTTTACACTTAAAATATGGCTCTCCCATTTTAATTCCCAGATTTTTAGCTTCATTAGATCTAGCAATTATGCAACCATCATTATTTGAAAGAACTACTATTGGTTTATTTTTTAAATGAGGATCAAAAACTCTCTCACAAGAAGCATAAAAATTATTGCAATCAATAAGGGCTACATAATCTTTCATTTTAAACTTTATGAATCACGTATGTGACAACTCCCCATATATCAAAATCCATCTCTTCGGTTATTTCTATAGGAGAAAAATCATTATTTTCAGGCTTGAGAAATACTTTACCATTAGCAATCCACACTCTTTTTACTGTCAATTCACCATTGATAGATGCTATTACAACATTCTTATCTTTAGCTTCTAAAGCTCTATCAACTATCAGAGTATCCCCTGTTCTTATACCAGCATCAGACATTGATTCTCCCTCTACTTTGACAAAAAAAGTTGCGGATGGATTCTTTATGAGCAATTGATTTAAATCAAGGTTGCTTTCTACATAATCATCTCCAGGAGAAGGAAATCCAGCTTGGACTCTAGCTGTAAAGAAGGGTAGTTCTACTCCTTTTTTATTTGCTATAGATTTAATATCTAATACTGTTAGTGAGCCTCTAATAGTTTTGGACATAAATAAATTATACCAAACAAAACATCTTATTATCTAGAAAGCCTAGACTTTATAAAAAATGTTATAGATACAAGCATATAAGGGATTAAGACTAAAGACATAATTGATTTAAATAGCTCGGCTAAAGGTCTCTGAAATTTTGGACAACTTACTATATCCAAAGCTGGATTATTAAAACAATCAATTAGCCCCGGTATTGAGGGAAGAGATTTAGCACTAGCAGATAAACCTACTACTACTACAACTATTGCTATGTGAATGAAGAGTCGTTTTCTCTTTTCATTAAAAGCCATAAAACCAAAAAATGCTATCAAGGTTCCGATAAATGCGGGTATTAAAACAGTTATAGTATTGTAAGAAAAATATCCGTATAGGCCGAGTAAAACCAGAAGAAGGCCTGTAATTAAAGTATATCTTGCCATCATTTGCTCCTTTTAATGCTCCGGAGGAGGGATTTGAACCCCCGACCAAGTGATTAACAGTCACCTGCTCTGCCGCTGAGCTACTCCGGAATCATTTAGTAAAAATAAGAATTTAATGCATATGTGATAAACAGTCAAGCTTAGTTATATCTTTAAAAAATTTTGTTAAAAAGTATAATACAAATTTATTAATGGTAAATAAAAAAAAGAAGCCAAACATAATCAAAGAAAATAAGAATTTGCCTGTACCAGCCAGTTCTTTAGAGAAATATTTGGCGGAGATTAGTAACTATAAAATCCTAACAAAAGAAGAAGAAATGAAATATGCTCTAGACTATAGAGAAACTGGCAATGTAGAATCCGCAAGAAAGCTTATTACATCAAATTTAAAATTTGTTGTAAAAATTGCCGTTGAATATCAAAATTACGGTTTAAATATTATGGATATAATTCAAGAGGGTAATTTGGGTCTAATGAAAGCAATAACAAAATTTGATCCAACAAAAAGGTATAGATTGATTTCTTATGGTGTATGGTGGATACGGGCATACATACAGAATTTTATAATGAAAAACTGGAGTTTAATTAAAATTGGAACAACACAAGCTCAAAGGAAACTTTTTTATAAAATTAGATCAGCAAAAAGTAAATATGATGATGGAAATCTTACTAGAGAAGAATATTATGGGAAACTTTCAAGTGATTTAAAAGTTTCAATAAAAGAAATTAGGGAAATGGATATGAGAATGAGTGGTAAAGATTTCTCATTAGATGATGAAGTCCGAGAAGGTGAAACACAAACCAAAATTGAATTTCTTGAGTCAGGAGATAAATCACAAGAAGATATAACAATTTCTAACGAAAAAAGTAATAGTTTAAAAGAGGGCCTAGAAAAAGCTTTTGCCATTTTAAATGATAGGGAAAAATATATTGTTGAGAAAAGATTATTATCTGATGATCAAGAAACTTTAGAAAATATTGGGAAAAAATTTGATATCTCTCGTGAACGGGTAAGACAAATAGAAAAAGGCGCGATAAACAAAATTAGAAAAATTCTAATTAGCATGGATATCAAAGCAGATTTTTAATCACTTCAATAGCTATTTTCAAATCAGATATTTTCTTACAGCCGGCTTGTGCTAAATTTTTATTCCCTCCACCTCTTCCACCAAATTTTTCAGAAATAATATTTATGGCTTTTTTACAATCAAAACTCGAATTTTTTGTATTTGATGCACATATTAAAACTGACTTGTTTCCATTATTTGATCCTAAGATACCAATAACGTTTTCATGGTTTTTCTTAATTTCATCCCATAGTGACTTTAACTCCTCTGCCGAAGTTTCTTGAGATAAATATGTTATAACTTTTATTCCATTTATGGATATTGAATTCTTATCTAAATCTTTAGCAATATCTTTAGACTTTAATTTTTCGAGATTATTAATTTTAATTTTTAGTTCTTTATTGTCTTTCTTAATTCTATCGATTTCTTCAGGTATTTGGCTAATTGAAGATCCCAGAAGATTAGAAGATTTATAAATATTATTTTTCAAACTCAAATAATAATCATATGCATCAACAGAAGTGTAAGCTTCGATTCTTCTTATACCAGATGAAATAGCTCCCTCAGAGGATATAGTAAGCAAACCTAAGCTTCCTGTTCTCTCTATATGAGTTCCTCCGCACAATTCTTGGCTATAATCACCAATCTTTACAACTCTTACATAGTCACCATATTTTTCTTCAAAAAAAGCATTTGCTCCATCCTTTATGGCTTTTTTATAATTAACATTCTCAAAAATATTAATATCATTATTCTCTTGAATTTTAATGTTGCAGAGTCTTTCTATTTCATTGATCATCTCTTCGGATATATTACTAAAATGGCTAAAATCAAATCTTAATCTAGAATCTTCAACAAGTGAGCCAGCTTGTCTTACATGAGTTCCAAGAACCTCTCTTAATGCATAATGTAAAATATGTGTCGCTGTATGGTGACTTGATATTTTAACTCTTCTATTTAAGTCAATTTCTAGATTAAAGATGTCTCCTGTCTTAATATCTCCATTTTTTAATATCGATTCATGAAGAAAGATATCATCTTTGGTTTTCTGAACATCAAATATTTCAACGATCTGATTTCCACATAAAGCCTTACCTTTATCACTTATCTGACCTCCACTCTCTGCATAAAATGGGGTCTTATCAAAAATCAAACTTACCTTTTCTCCTTTAAATGCAACATCAACAATTTCGTTATCTTTAATAATTCCTATCAATCTAGATTTAGTTTGAAAATCTTTATAGCCTTGAAATCCTTCTTTAATTTTTTTTGATATGATATCCAAATTTAAATTTTCATTGAGTGAAGCTTTAAATTTTGATGATGTTTTAGAGGAATTTCTTTGTTTTAACATTTCCTCCTCATAACCTTTAAGGTCCATGACAAAATCACTATTCTTTAAAATATCCTCAATCAAATCCACAGGAAAACCATAAGTATCATAAAGTTTAAAAATACAGTCTCCACTAAGAACATTTGAATCTGATGAATTTTTAAGAAAAATATTTAAATGCTCTAGCCCCTTATCAATAGTACTTAAAAATTTTTTCTCTTCGTTTTTTATAATCGATAAAATATTATCTGTATTCTTTCCTAGTTCTACATAAAAATCTTTCATATTCTTAATAACTAATTCTGCCATTTTATATATAAATGGTTCATTAATTCCTAACATTTTAGAATGCCTTATTGCTCTTCTTAATATTCTGCGAAGTACGTAGCCTCTTCCATCACTTGAAGGAGTAACACCGTCAGAAATTAGAAATGTTGCCGCTCTTGCATGATCTGCTAAAACTCTATATGAAATATCTGTATTAATTTCTTTTCCATAAGGGATGTTGTTTTCTTTTGAACAGTAATCAATTAAATATGAGAATAAATCAGTATCATAATTACTTTTAACATTTTGTAATATTGAAGCTAACCTTTCTAACCCCATTCCTGTATCAATACTGGGCTTAGGCAAATTCTCAAGATTTCCATCTACATCTCTGCTATATTGCATGAAAACAAGATTCCAAATCTCCAAATATCTCTCTCCATCACAAATATCAATATTAGAGTCATCAATAGTATCCTCACTCATGTCATAAAGTATTTCTGAACATGGACCACATGGTCCGGTATCACCCATTGACCAGAAATTATCTTTTTCACCTAAGCGAAAGATTTTGTTTTTATCAACATACTTTAACCAAATTGCCTCTGCGTCATTATCATTTTCAAAGATGGTTATAAATAATTTCTCTTTTGGTAGTTTTAAAATATCAGTTAAAAATGTCCATGCAAACTTTATAGCTTCATCCTTAAAATAATCTCCGAAGGAAAAATTACCTAACATCTCAAAAAATGTATGGTGCCTGGAAGTTCTGCCCACATTTTCTAAATCATTATGCTTTCCTCCAGCACGTAGGCATTTTTGACATGATGAAGCCTTAAGATATTCTCTATTTTCTAATCCCAAAAAAGTATCTTTAAATTGAACCATACCGGCATTGGTAAATAATAAAGTCGGATCTTCAGAGGGTATTAAACCTGAACTATTTATTTGTTTATGCCCATTTGCAATAAAAAAATCTAAAAATTTTTTTCTTATTTCATTAGATAACATTGAGATATTATAATCAGATTTAAAGAGAGAATAAATTGAAATTAATTATATAGTTCAAGCTACGTTAACAAAAACTTTAGATTTACCCTTTTTTATAAATTCGACCCTGCCATCAATTAAAGCATAAATTGTATGGTCTCTACCTAATCCGACATTCTTGCCGGGGTAAAATTTAGTGCCTCGTTGACGGACAATAATGCCACCGCACCTTACATTTTGACCACCGAAAAGCTTAACACCCAATCTTTTACCAATTGAATCTCTTCCGTTTTTAGTACTACCGCCACCTTTTTTAGTTGACATATATTTCCCCTATTTATTTATTGAAATAATTTCCATTTTTTGATAATTTTGCCTGTGGCCATTTAGTGTTTTAGAATTTTGCCTTCTTCTGAATTTAAAAACTTTGACTTTTTTTCCTTTAACTAAAGAAAGAATTTTTGCCTTGACCTTGGCAGACTTAAGTTGTGTTGGATCAGAGATAACATTTGTAGAGTCACTAATAAGTAAAACATCATCAATAATAACTTCTGCTCCAACATCTTGAGAAGTTATTTCTGCCTCAATAATATCACCTTTCTTGACGTAAAATTGTTTTCCGCCAGTTTTAATCACAGCTTCCATTAAGTTGCCTCCGAAGATATATATTCTTACAAATTATAGCTTTTTGTCAATAATAATTAATCAACAAGTTCAACATTCCAATATGAGGAATCAACAAAGCTCAAGAAAGGTTTCCATTCTTTATATGTTGTGGTTTGAATATATAAGTTTGATAGCAGTTCCCAGGTTGGCTTAATAGGTTTATTTATTAATTTCATATTAGCCTCTTCTAAATTTTTACACCCTTTTTTTCTATTACATTTTGAACAGGCACAAACTACATTCTCCCATACTGTTTTACCACCCAAAGCTTTCGGTATAACATGATCTATAGTTAATTCGGATTTAGGTAGAGTGTCGCCACAATACTGACACTGTAGTCTATCACGCTTAAAAATGTTATATCTATTAAACCTGACTTCTTTGCTCGGGACCCTATCATAGCGAACAACCATAATTACTCTTGGAATCTTTATTACCGCTGAAACAGTTTTAATCGAATCTTCTTCATTAGCAGCAGAAATTTCGCTCCATGTATTAAAATCAAATGTTTCATAATTTAAATTAACAGCTTTTGCTGCTCCACCATAAAGCATTAGAAAAGCTCTTTTAACATTAGTAGTATCTATCGGAAAAAAAAATTTATTAAGAACCAACACGGGTGAATTAATCATTATATATAATTTACCAGATTATAATTATACTTAAATTTATATTATGTTAATGAAACTAAATGTCATATTTAAATCTGATAAATTATTAGTCATTTTATCAGCCATATTATATTCAATTCCATACATAAATTTTGATTTATACATACTCCACTGGTTTTTTTTACTACCCATTTTGTATTTAATTGAATTCAAAAACACTAATATAATATTTACGGGGTTATTATTTGGAGTTACAAGTTCATTTATTGGTCAATATTGGATAACCGAAACATTAATGAATATTGCGGGAGTATCTTTTTCTAATGGTATTTTAATACATACTATATATTCGTTATATGAATCAATTTTTTTTATAATTATCTTTTTTATTATTAAAAAAATTTTTTCGGAAAAAAAGTTTTATATTATAAAATTTTTAATTTTAATTTTCGCATGGATTTGTATAGAAAATATATTCCCTAGAATTTTTCCATATAAATTAGGTAATTCACAAATAAATTTTAAATATCTTAGTCCTTTAATTGGTTTTTTTGGTATTAATATAATTTCATTTTTTGTTTTAGCTTTGAATATCACTTTACATTTTATTTATAGAAGAAGAAACATATTTAAATACTATAGGCTGTACCCATTAATATTTTTGATATTTTTCTTAGGTATTAAAAAGGAACATAGTGAAGAAAATTATAAATCTTATGAAAAAAGCTCCATAAAAATTGTTCAACCAAACAATGAAAAAAATAATCTACGACTTTACAGTGCAACTCCTGTTCTAGATTATAAAATATATGACTTAACCATATGGCCCGAAAGCTCTATGGATTTCATCGATTTAGATAATATTGATCAAGTAGAAAGATTCAGAAAAGATTTTAAAACCAATTACCCTTTTAATTCGAAAGAATTAATATTTGGAACTATTACAAAGAGAAATGATAATTTCTATAATTCAGCAATTCTAATTAATAAAAATAATGATTTTAAAAATTTTAAAAATAAAAAAAAATTACTTATATATGGAGAATACTATCCATTTAAAGAAATAATATCTAAGCTTATTCCGATATATAAGAACTATAGAGATTTAATGCCTGGCAAAAATAAACCAATTAAACTTCAAAATGAAAGCTCTGTATTTATTTTTATTTGTTATGAAGATCTTTTTGCGGATGATTTAGCTAATATAGTTTCTGATAATGATATTGGATATCTTATCAATATAACAAACGATATTTGGTATGGGAATTCAATTGCAGCTTATCAACATTTAATGCTCTCTTTACCAAGAGCAATAGAAGCAAATAAGTTTTTAGTGCGTTCAGCAAATAATGGAATTAGTGCAGTAATTTCTCCTAAAGGTAAAATTATTAAAAAAATCGATTTAAATAATGAAGGGAGTATTTTTTATGAAATTCCTATAATAAAGAAAAAAACTATTTATCATAGCTATTACAAAATAATTGAAACATCATATTATTTAATTTTAATACTTCTAGTTTTTATTAAAAAAATTTTTTATACAAGAGAGAATTAAATCGTTCTCTTTCTTCGTTCCTATCGACACTCTAAAATAATCTTTTAATTTTGGGTTTCCGAATACTTTTATATTAATATCATGATTTAATAGGTATTTATATAAACTTCTAGTTTTCTTATATCTTATAAATATAAAGTTTGAATCAGAAGGATATACTTTAAATTTATCATATGATTTAAGTGTAATATTTATCCTATCTCTCTCTTTGACTATTTTTTGTATATTTTTTGAATATTTTTTATCATTATCAAAAAAATCTTGAGCTATTATATTAGATAAAGTTGATAAATTATAAGGTAAGCGCACCTTGTTTATTATTTCGATAGTCTCTTTACTTGCAATTAAAAACCCAACTCTAAGTGATGCGAAACCAACCTTAGACATTGTTTTTAAAATTGCCAGATTTTTATATTTTTTAAGATATTGGATAAAAGATTTTTTCGAATAATCTGCATAAGCTTCATCAATTACAACTAGTCCATTCGCATTCTCAATTATTTTTAAAATTTTATCTTCTGAGAAAGAATTTCCAGTTGGATTATTTGGAGATGCAATAAAAATAATATCGGGATCGTATACTTTTATCTTTTTTAAAGTAATGTTGATTGGTATATCAAAATTCTTGTCTAATGAAACTTTATTACATTTTATTTTTAATACTTCAGATAATATTTGATACATTGAAAAAGTTGGATCAAAAGTTAAAATTCTGGATGTTTTTCCAGTTAAGCACATTAATAAATAAAGTATTAGCTCATCAGAGCCATTTGATAAGACTATATTTGAAGTCTTAACTTTATGTTTTCTTGAAATTTTATTTAATAAGTTTGAATATGATGGATCAGGATATCTGTTTATTGAATTCTTTTTGAGTTGAGATGAAAGACTTCCAGCCTTTATCTTATTCAACAGTTTTATGGTTTCATTAAAAGGCGATTCGTTTGCGTTGAGTCTTATTTTATAATCTATAGAATCTGGCGCGTAAGGAATAAGTTTTTTAAGATGCTTTTTGATCCTCATACTCATTTATTTTTCCTTACTTTTACAGAATTTGAATGTTCATATAAACCTTCAGATTCTGCTATGATCTCAACATTTTTTGATAATTTTTTCATTCCTTCCTTTGAAATTGATGTAAAGCTAGAATATTTTATAAAATCTAGAGAGCTTAATGGAGAAGAAAATAAAGCATTTCCGTTAGTGGGCAAGACATGACTTGGCCCAGCAATATAATCACCAAATGCTTCTGCAGAATTATCTCCAACAAATATAGATCCTGCATTCTTAAAATCTTTTTCATATTTCCCATAGTTCTTCAAAAAGATTTCTAAATGTTCAGGAGCAAATTTATTTATAAATTCAATACAATCATTAATACTGGGCATAATATAAATTTTTCCATTTTTATTTAATGATTCCTTAATAATATTTTTTCTTTTTGCATGCTTTACTAAATTATTAACTTGTTGATAAACTTTTTTTGCTAACTTTTTTGAATTTGTTACTAAAATAGCTGATGCTTTGGGATCATGTTCGGCTTGTGCTAATAGGTCATTTGAAATATATTTTGGATTTGCATTAGAATCTGACAAAATTACGACTTCGCTTGGTCCTGCAATCATGTCAATACCCACATTTCCAAATACCTGCTTTTTAGCTGCTGCTACAAAAATATTCCCAGGCCCAACTATTTTGTTAACCTTGACAATGCTTTGTGTTCCATATGCCATGGCTGCAACTGCTTGAGCCCCACCAACTTGATATATCTCATCGATTTTCAATAATTTAGCAATATACAATATAGATTTGTTTATCCCATTTTCATTAGGTGGAGTACATATTATAATTTCTTTAACTCCGGCTGCTCTTGCAAGACAAGCTGTCATAATTAAACTAGATGGATATGATGCGGTCCCGCCAGGAACATAAATACCCACTCTTTCAATTGGATTCACATTCCAGCCAAGCTTATTTCCATACTGATCCTTATATCTATAATTTTTAGTTAACTTCCTTTTTTGATAATCAGTAACTCTTTTTATTGATATTTTTATAGCACTTTTTAATGAACCACTTAGCTGGTTACCAGAATTTTCAATAATAAATTTATTTAATCTTAAATTTTTGGAATTAATTAACATTCCATCAAACTTTTTAGTGAATAAAAATAAAGCTTTATCCCCATTTTTTTTAACCTTAGAAATTATTTTGGAAACTAAATCTTCAATCTCTGCAAAATCTTCTTGTTGAGACTTTCTTATTTTAAAAATTTCTTTATCAATTTTGGACTTACTAAGTGAAATAGTTTTCATTCATCAATTATACAATAAATATGAATTTTGAATTAAAAAAAATTATTATATTGAAATATTTAGTATTAAAGACAAGTGAATTAAAAGCATATATAAAATTGAATATAGAAAAGCAGTTTTATATTTTTTACTATCTGTGAAAGATTTATAAACTATGCATAAAAAAGATAAGCCAAGAATGATCGCTATTACAGCATATAAATTTGATGCTATTCCGCTGAACCAGAAAAATAGTGAGAAAGGTAATAGCGATAGGCTATAAATCATTATTAGATAATTAGTAAATTTTTTTCCATATATTAATGGCATTACAGGAAAGCCCGCTTTTTTATAATCATCTGCTTGATATTGTGCTAACAGCCAAAAATGAGGCGGCTGCCATAGCATCATAAAAATAAACATAATTATTCCGTTTATATAAAGGTCTGAAACATTTGGATCAACTGATGAAAAACCAATTAAAACTGGCAACGCGCCGGGTATCCCACCTAATACTGTTCCAAAAGGAGATGACCTCTTTAAAAATAGAGTGTAGTAAATTGTATAGCTTAAAATGGCAGCCAAAGTAAATATAAAGTTAGTTGTATTGATAAGAAAGAAAGAAACACCTAGAGAAAAGGTTGTTAAAAATGATGCAATGATTGTTAGATTTTTTTCTCCAATTAAAGTTAAACTCTCCACCCTTTTAGAAAGTCTTTCCATTAATTTATCTTTATCCTGCTCAATTATATTGTTTATCATTGCTGCCCCTGAGGCAGACAATATTAAAGAGATCATAGTAAAAAAAACTAATTTTATATCGGGTATACCCCTATTTGCTAATATCATTCCAGTCAAACCCGTAAGACCAACACTTAATATTATATTTGGCTTCGAAAGGGATATTAATGCTTTCAGCTTTTTCATAATGGTTATATTGTTTTATTTTCATCAAAAACGGCATCTAATGCAATCATAATAATTAATAAAGCAACAAGTAGATGAATCGCTGTCATCGAAAAGGCTAATTTCGAAACTACGACATAAATGCCTAAAGCTATTTGAACTCCGACAAGTAGTGTTAACCTTCCAATACGCTTAAACTGGTCTTTGATGTTTTGTCTATAAGTTATTAAAAGAAGAAATAAAGCATAAAGGAAAATTAAAACTCCAGAGAATCTATGTAAAAGGTGAAGAAAAACCGTCTCGCTTAGGTAAGGTGGAATCCAATAGCCAAGACAAGTAGGAAAATCTGGGCAAGCTAATCCAGCGTTAGAATGTCTGGTGTATGCACCAAGAACAAGCTGAAAGTAAATAATTAAGAAAAAAATTATATATTTTTTAGCTTTAGATGAAAAAAACTTGGCAGATGAAAGCTCACTGCTTGTAGGGTACTTACACATAGTATAGATAAGAAGAAAAATTAATATTGCGTTACCAAAATGGAAAGTTGTTAAATTTGTTTCAAGTTGGAAAATAACTACTAGGCCTCCCAAAATTATTTGAGTTGTTAATAATAATGCTGCAAAAATAGGAAGAAACTTTTGCTTGCCAACGTAATTTTTTATCCTATTTTTTGCAAGAAAGAAAAAGAATATGGATACAATTAAACCCATAATTCTGTGCCCATGTTCCATAAAAATAGGAAAGTTAATATCTGGAAAAAATTGTCCAAAACATAGTGGCCAATCAGGACAAGCTAATCCATGACCCAATCCACTTACCATATTTCCCCATATCAATAATATAAATAATGATCCTAAAGTTAATTTTTCAAGTTTGCCCATTTACTTCCTATCTAATTTGCAACTCTTGTAAAAATATCGGTTGCAGAAAAAGCTATTAACAAGAATAGCAAGAATAAGGGGTATGTTGCAAAGATCCATGTCATTGAATCCTCATATTTTAAATGCATGAAGTGTAGTGCAACTACACCAGCTTTAACAGAAGCTATAAGAAGGGCAATGGGAACATTCAATGCACCGAAATCGAACTCGGCTGCATAAACTGTAATAAAAGTTAAAAACATTAACAATAACCAAATATTTAAATATGTTTTGTATGGGTTTGCACTTGCCATTTTAACTCCTAACCAACTAAATACAGCAATGGAAAAAGATAAATCCAAATAAGATCGACAAGGTGCCAATACAATCCACCGATTTCAATTGCAGTAAATTTCTCCTTAGAATATCTTCCTTCATATGTTCTTTTAAGAATAACTCCTAGAACAGCCATTCCAATAAAAACATGTAACATATGAACACCTGTGGCAGCAAAGTAAATAGAATAAAAAATATCTGTGCCTGGGCCAATTCCATTGCTAAATTTATATGAATATTCAAAATATTTATTAATACCAAAAATTGCTGCACATATTAGGGTTATCCATAACATTACTTGAACTAATTTTATCTTGTTCTCCTGAATTGCAGTAACAGCTACAGCTACAGTCCAACTACTAAAAATAAGTATCACGGTATTAACAGATCCTAAAACAACATCGAGGTTTGCTGACCCTTCAGCAAACATAACAGGATACTTTGCTCTGAAAATAGCATAAGCAGCAAACAGCCCGCCAAACAATAACAATTCAGTGGCGAGAAAAAGCCACATACCAAGTTTTGCAGCAGAGTGTTCTGTTTCAGGATCGAAATGACTCTCTTCTTCAACAATAGGAGGGAGCATTTCTGATGGATATGCTAAAGATTTAATAAACTTCATAATCTGCATTATCCTAGGCCTCCTGCTCCACTTTGGTGCCATAATCATAGGTTGATGTTGTTACCGTCGGTATCTCTTTAAAATTCAAAGTCGGTGGGGGTGACGGCATTTGCCATTCTAAAGAAACAGATCTGTACGGATTAGAGTCCGCAGCTCCAACTGGTTTAAATAATGTATAAAGCATATAAATAAATCCAACTCCAAGTATCCAGGTTCCATAAGTGGATAATTGGTGAAGAGTCTCAAATTCAGGGGCATAATTGAAATATCTTCTTGGCATACCCTGCGTACCAAGTATAAATTGAGGGAAGAAAACAACATTAAATCCAATAAATATTAGTGTAAATGCAATTTTTGCCTTAAATTCGTCGAACATTTTACCCCACATTTTTGGATACCAAAAGTGAATGGCAGAAAATAGACCAAAGACTGTTCCACCAATCATTACATAATGCATATGAGCTACAACAAAATAAGTATCATGCAAATGAACATCTGCGGCCAAAGCTCCTAAAAACAATCCAGTTAGACCACCAATAGTAAAAAGAAAAATAAAAGCTAGTGAATACAGCATTGCAGCACTTAGCTCCACGGAACCTTTGTACATAGTCCATAACCAGTTAAATACTTTTATAGCTGTAGGTACAGCAACAGCAAAAGTTATGACTGAAAAAATAATATTTATAAGTTTTGATTGTCCACTTGTGAACATATGATGTCCCCAGACTAAGAAGCTAATTAAAGCAATTGCGAGGCTCGAGTATGCGATAGCTTTATAACCAAAAATTGGTTTCCTTGAAAATACGGGTATCACTTCTGAGATAATACCCATAGCCGGAAGTATCATAATATATACAGCAGGGTGCGAATAGAACCAGAAGAAGTGTTGAAATAAAACAGGGTCTCCGCCTTTGGCTGGGTCAAAAAAGCCTAGACCAAAATATCTTTCCCCAATTAATAACAACAAGGTAATTCCTACAACAGGGGTTGCTAAAACTTGAAGAAGTGAAGTAGCATATGCGGCCCAACAAAACAAAGGAAGCCTATCCCAAGTTAGTCCAGGTGCACGAAGTTTATGCATACTTACTATAAAATTGATTCCAGTAAGAATAGATGAAAATCCTAACACAAAAACACCAAATGTTACCAATATTACATTTGTGCCAGTATCAATAGAGTAAGGTGTATAAAACGTCCATCCTGTATCGACCGGCGCTGCTAGGGATAAAAGCAAAATTAAAGAGCCAGCACAGTAAATCCAGAAACTATATAAATTAAGTTTTGGAAAAATAACATCCCGAGCTCCAATCATTAAGGGTATTAAAAAATTACCAAAACTTGCTGCAACACCTGGAACAATAAAAAGAAAAACCATCACGGCTCCATGTAATGTGAATAAAACATTGTATGTTTGAGCACTAATAATTGTTTGGCCAGGACTAAGATGTTCGAATCTAATCAAAAAAGAAGCAATTGCTGCCAATACAAAAAATATTCCAATCGCCCAAAGGTACATTACTCCAAGTCTTTTGTGATCTACTGTAAAAAACCAGGATTTAAAACCCTTTCCATTCTCTAAGTAATTTTTATCAAAATCATGATGATCTGTCATTTTTCAACTCCTACTTAATAGTTTTAATATACTCGATAATTGCCGTGATCTCAGAATCGGTTAAAAGCCCTTGATACGAAGGCATTACCGGAGCGTAACCTTTAACCACTTTTCCTTGTGGTGGATTAACGGGATATAATATTGACGTCTTGATATAATTTTCATCTGCAATTTCTTTAGTTCCATCTGTAAATTCTCTTTCCTGCCCAAATAAAGCTTTCCAACTAGGTCCAACTCCATTTGCACCATCAATACTATGACAAGCTACACAGCCTTTTGATGAGTATAATTGCTCACCAATTTTATCAGGTGCCATACCTGCATAGGCATTTTCTACATCAGCAGAATCTCCTGATTCCCATTTAGCATATTCAATATCGGAAACTACATGAACCTTGGCCAACATATCTGAATGTGAAATTCCACAATATTCAGTACAGTAAATATCGAAAACTCCCTCTTTTGTAGGAGTAAAATTAATAAAAGTATATCTATTCCCGATAACATCTTGTTTGACTCTAAATGCAGGAACAAAAAAACTATGAAGAACATCCTTGGATTGCATTACAAGCCTCACAGGTTTATTAACAGGCACATATAGTTCGTTAAAAGTCTTCTTACCATTAGGGTAGGCAAAAGACCAGGACCATCTTTGAGCAGTAACATTAATTTCATAAGCCCCTTTTGTCGGTGTAGTATATTTATCATAATAGACATAACCATAAATAAAAATAAGAATACAAAGTATTGTAGGTATTACTGTCCATAATGTTTCTAAAAAACTATCATGAGTAATAGCTGGTGTTTGATCGTTATCCGAACGTTTTCTATACTTTACGACAAAATATATTAATAAAAATCCAACTAAAATACAGGAAACAACAGAGATTATGGTTACAAGCCATAATATACTATCCACCTGTGGCGCAAATGTTGACGCAGATGTAGGTAGCCAATCCATTTATTACTGTTCCCCCTTGTTTTTTCTTAACCACAAAAACCCCATCATTATTATAATAGCAAAAAGCGTAATAGCACCACCTAACTTCATAACATTTAGAGCTCTGAGTGCATACTTTTTACCTACGGGGTCAAAATCAAAACAATACAATAGAACCTTATCGCTTAGTGACACTGTACCGGTGGATCCTTGAGAAGCTTCTATTATAGCTAATTTAAAATCTCTAGGATCATAAATAACTCCAGACAAGTATCTTGATACTATTCCATCATTTGTTAGTAATATTATACCTGCAGGATGAGCAAATTCATCCCCATCTGGTTGAAATTTAAATCCAACCGATTTAGTAATTTTTTCAATGCTTATATCGTCTGATGTATAAAAATTCCAACTTTCGTCGGCATTTAATATGGAGCTGTATTTATTTTCAAATATCTTCGATGATTCGAAACTATCTTTAGAATTAAAACTTAAAGTTACTAGATTATAATCAATTCCAGGCCTTTTATTTGATGCTTGAACAACATCTTTTACGCCATCTAATATAAAAGAACACATCTTTGGACAAGAATAGTAAGCTAAAACGAAAACTGTTGGAATATCTTTATTTAATATATTTTTGAGATTTGTTTTTTCACCTGATACAGAGACTATTTGGGACTTCAAGTCAATTGAGTTTCCATATTTTTCTTCCCATCCTACATTATTTCTAATATCATTTACGTCACTTATAGAATAAGCTTGAAGAGTTAGAATAATTAAAAAAAATAAAAATCTCATATTTAACCATAGGGGTGAAATAAATTATAAATAGAAGAAGAATTGTGTCAATCGTTGATTAGTGTGTAAAATAAAATTTATTGACATTACAAGCTTAATTAAATAGGATTAGGTCTTGTTTATTATAGGGCCCATAGCTCAGCTGGTCAGAGCTCCCGGCTCATAACCGGGCGGTCACTGGTTCGAACCCAGTTGGGCCCATATAGGTGGTTTCTAATGCAAGATAAAATTAATCAGTTTTTAAAACTTCAAGAAATTGATATAGAGATAGCCGAATTTGAAAAGTCTTTTGAGGACCTACCAAAAGAAATATCCTCTTTAGAAAAAAAAATAGATTTTGAAAATATAAAAATTAGTAATCTTAAAGAAAAAATCAATGAGCTTGAGAAAGAAATGAAAAACTATAATAATGAAATTGATTCGATTGATAATAAAATAAGTGAACAAGAAGAAAAATTATTTTCTATAAATTCAACAAAGGAATTTGAAGCATTACAAAAAGAAACTGGTGACCTCAAAAGACTTAAGTTAGAAATTGAGGATTCACAAATTAAAGCTATGGAGTCGGCAGATAGTTCAAAAAAGGCACTTGCCGAAATGGAAGAATTTTTTACAAATGATATCGAACCTTTAAAAAATCAAATAGAGACACTGAAATCTAAATTGAAAGAATATACCGACAAAAAAAGTAAGCTATCTATTGAAAGAGATAGTAAAACAAAAAGTTTGGATCAGGATTTTTTAACTAAATATGAGTCTCTAATGGTTGATAATCCACCAGTTATTGTTCCCGCCATCGGAGAAACGTGTAGTTATTGCTGTCTTACTATTCCCCCACAAACTTACATTAAAGTTTTACAAAAAACTGAAATTATTAATTGTCCTCACTGTAGAAAAATCTTAATTCCCGAAGAAAATTTAAATGAATGATTATCTTAAAATATTTATTGATGGCGCCTGTCAACCAAATCCTGGAAATGGTGGAATTGGAGTTTTTATCGATAGTGAAGAAATAAATGAAGAAATTTCTTTCTCACTGCCAGGAATCGTCACCAATAACATTGCAGAATATGAGGCACTAATTTTTGCTTTAGATTTGATATTAAAAAAATATAGTAGCTTTAAACAAATTAGGATTTTTTCTGATTCTAAACTTGTATGCATGCAATTCAATAAAAAGTGGAAATGTAAGGATAATAATCTAAAGTCCTTACTAGAGAAAGCACATGCTATTTCTAGTCAAATCCCATCTGAAATAATCCTGACTTCTATCCCACGTGAGGAAAATAAAGTAGCTGACGAACTTGCAAAGAATGGAATTAGAAATTAAATTAATTGATGAGTGGATTGAGTGATCGCTTGCATAGCAAGAGGAAAGTCCGAACTCCACAGGGAAGGATACTGGATAACATCCAGATGCTGTGAGGCAATGGAAAGTGCCACAGAAAATAACCGCCATTAATAAACATATGATATTGATGGTAAGGGTGAAAAGGTAGTGTAAGAGACTACCGCTTTTTTTGGTGACAAAAAATGGCAAGGTAAACCCTATCTGGAGCAAGGCCAAATAAAGAAGTTGTTATCCCTGACATTTACTTCTGGGTAGGTCGCTTGAATCTAAAAGTAATTTTAGATCTAGATAAATGATCACATAGAACAGAATTCGGCTTATTAATCCACTCGCTCATTTAAATGTAACTTTATAAAATTTTCTTTTACCAATTTTAATCTCATAGATTAAATCTTTTTCTGGTATAAAATCTAAATTTTGTATTTTCAAATCATTCATTTGTATTGAGCTACTTTTAATTAATCTTTTAATTTCGGACCTTGTGAATGATTTTGATGTAAATTCCTCAATTAATTCAATTATATTTTTGGAATTAAGATCAACCACTTGCTTCTTAATATCATCTGGAAAATCTTTGTTAGAATATGTTTTTTCAAAATCATTTTTTGCTTTTAATGCTGCCTGTTCGTTGTGGTAGTCAGTTATTAATGATATGGCTAATTTTTTCTTTCTATCAAGTGGAGATAAAATCCTGGCAAAAAGTTCGCTATTATTTGAAAAAAGAATTTTTATATATTTTTCCATCAATTCATCCGAGATTGACATAATTTTACCGAAGATATCATTTGGTTCCTCACTAATACCAATATAGTTTTTATAACTTTTGGACATCTTCAAATTTCCATCAATGCCTTCAAGAATTGGAAGAAAAATAGCCACTTGTAGATCTTTACCATAAGCTTTTTGAATTTGTCTGCCTAATAAAATATTAAATCTTTGATCTGTACCACCGAGCTCAACATCTGATTCTAGATGAACGGAATCATAAGCTTGTAACAATGGATACAAAAATTCGGTTAGGGTTATAGCTTCCCCAGAAGTATACCTATTTTTAAAATCGTCCCTTTCTAAAATTCGTGCTACGTTTTCCATTGATGATAGCCCAATTAATTTTTTTAGATCAAATTTATCAAACCATTTTGAATTGTATAAAATATTGACATTATTTTTATCTAAAATTTTAAAAAGTTGATTTTCATATGTTTTCGAATTTGAAATTATCTTTTCTTCGCTCAAAGGGGGTCTAGTTTTATCTCTACCAGTCGGGTCGCCGATTCTAGCAGTAAAATCACCAATTAAAAAATTTATTTCATGACCTAAATCTTGAAAAATTTTTAATTTTTTTATTAATAAAGTGTGGCCCAAATGTAAATCTGCCGATGTAGGATCAAATCCGGCTTTAATTTTTAAAGGTTTAGATTCTTTATAAGAATTTTTTAGTTTATTAAGAAGTTCCTCTTCTGGAATTATCTCCTCAACGTTTTCTTTAATTATTTGCAATTGCTCACTTGGGCTCAAAAAATTCATTATTACGAATATACTACTTTAAAATTTGGTCTATAATCAATAATTTTTAAACCCATTTGTTATAGGAAACCTTCTATCTTTTCCAAAAGCGACATTAGTGACTTTTATACCCGGTGGCCCTTGCCTTCTTTTAAACTCATTTTTATCTATAAGATCTACAATCTTTTTTATTATTTTTTTTTCAATTTTTGTAGCTATGTATATTTCATTAATACTTAAAAAATTTTCTACATATAAATAAAGTATTTTGTCTAAATCTTCATATGGGGGTAATGAATCAGAGTCTTTTTGATTTGGTCTTAATTCCGCACTGGGCTCTCGGTTAATAATTCCTAAAGGGATTTTACTATTGGGATATTTTTTGTTATAAAACTTGGCTATTTTATAAACTAATGTCTTTGGAATATCTTTTAATGGAGCCAGTCCACCTGATAAATCCCCATATATGGTTGAATATCCAACACTCATTTCGCTTTTATTGCCTGTTGATAACAATAAATAATTAAATTTATTTGATATTGCCATTAGCAGATTAGATCTTATCCTAGATTGTAAGTTTTCCTCTGCTATATCCCATTTTAGATCCTTAAACAGAGTAGAATATAGAAGTGAAATATTTTCATTAAATATTTTTTTTATACTTAACTCACCAAGTTTAAATCCAAGATTATCAGATAAATTCTTTGCTAATTTTAAGCTTTCATCCGAGTTATATTCTGATGGAAGTGCAAATCCATAAATATTCTTTCCCCCTAAAGCTACTTTTGATATTGCTGATACTAAGGCAGAATCAATTCCACCGGATATACCGATAACAACTTTAGTGAAATTATTCTTTGTGACATAATCTTTAACCCCTAGAACTAATGCATTAAAAATACTATCTATATTATATGGTGGAATTTTTCTTATCTTTTTAGATCTCAAGGGGTAATTAATGATTTTATTTTCTTCTTTAAAAGATAAGGCTTTATGAATTAACTTTCCTTGATTTGATATCGCCATACTAGATCCATCAAAAATAAGCTCATCTTGTCCGCCAACCAAATTACAATATAGAACATCAATTTGGTTTTTTTTTGCAAAATTGCTGACCTTTTTAAATCTGAGCTTTTCTTTTTTAATTGAATATGGAGATGCCGAAATATTTATTAATGCTTTTGCGGGATTATCTTCAAGGTATTTTTTAAACTTTTTATCATTAACCCATATGTCCTCACAAATTGATATGGCTATTTTTGTTTTTTTATATTCAAATGAAAAAAATTCGTTGCCTGTTTGAAAATATCTTTTTTCATCAAAAACACCATAATTGGGTAAATGATTTTTATAATATCGACCACACAATTTTTGATTTATAAAAACACTTGCGGAATTATATAAATTTTCCTTCACCCTATATGGATGACCAATAACACAACAAATATTTTTAGTCTCATCTGCTATTCTTTTTAAGCTAGAATTTATCTTTTTTATAAAAAACTTATTAATTAATAAATCTTCAGGTGGATATCCAGATATACAGAGTTCGGGAAAACATATAATATCAACTTTTTTTTTCTTGCAACTCTTAATTGCACCAATAATTTTAGAGGTATTATTCTCTATTGCCCCCACTTTGAAGTTTAATTGAGACATACAAATTTTTAAATCATTTTTCATATTATTAAATTATAAAGAAATAATCTATAATATTTTAATGGTTTTTAAAATAATTAGATATTTAATATTGGTTTTTACACTATTTTTTACATACTCCAACACAAATCTTGCGCAAACAAACGATATAATAGGATCCACAGGTAAATACATCAAAAGCAATGGCTACTTTTTTGACGAAAAAGCTATCAATAAAATTTTTGAAGCAGGTATAGATTCAATAAATAATTTTTCGGAAGATCTTTTAATAAGTTATGAGTCTAAATCTACTAATGGTGTTATAAAAGTTAAAATTATCGATAATGGCTCAACCAGAACTCTATCTCTAAAAAACAACAATAGACTAAAAGGAATAACCAAAAATTTAAATACAATAGTTAAAGTAATTGAGGAACAGAATATTAACTCACAAGATATTGAGTTGCTTAAATATATGGTAGCAAATGCTATTCTTGCGGAGGTTGATGAATATTCCTCATTAATCTTACCCGACGAAATGGAAGAATTTTTGGTAGAAACTAAAGGTACATTTGGAGGGCTTGGCATTGTCATTGGTGTTAGGGAAAATAAATTAACTGTAATATCTCCTATCGATGATACTCCTGCATCAAGAGTTGGTATTAAAGCTAATGACATAATAAAAGGTATTGATTCAGTAGATGCTGGGGGTCTATCATTAAATCAGGCGATAAAATTATTAAGGGGAGAGAAAGGAACATCTGTAACCTTATATGTTCAAAGAGAAGGTGTTGATGAATTAATAAAATTCAAAATAATTCGTGACATAATAAAAGTTAAAAGTGTAACGTCAAAAAAAATTGATAATATTGGATATATTAAAATTAATTCATTCCAAATTAATAGCTACAAGGATTTTGTTGAAAATTTAGACAAATTAAGATTAGAAGGAATCAAAGGCCTTATACTTGACTTGCGAGGTAACCCAGGCGGATTACTAGACCAAGCAATTAAAATTTCGAATGTTCTCTTAAAAAATAAACTTATAGTTTCAACTCGTGGGAAGGACTCGAGGATGGATATGGATTTTTTCACACAAGCTGGTGTAATATCAAAATATTTTGGTCCACTCATCGTTTTGATAGATAGTGGTAGCGCCAGTGCTTCTGAAATTGTTGCGGGAGCATTAAAAAACAATCAAAGAGCAATAATTATTGGTGAGAATAGTTTTGGAAAAGGAACAGTTCAAGAGGTATATGAACAAAATGATGGGTCGGCGATAAAATTAACAATTGCAGAATATTTAAACCCCAATGAGTATAAAGTTCACAAAAACGGCGTTAAACCTGATGTAGAATTTATTAACGTTAAAGTGGAAAATAATGAAATTTTCTTCCTGGGAAAATTTGAGGAACAATTAAATTATAATGAAAATTATAAAATTTTTTCTTTGGAAAAAAATTCTGATTCAAGTAAAGAAATAAAGCTAGAAGATGATAAAAAAATTATACTTTCTAGAAAAATTCTACAATCAAATTTCATTAACAAAATAAGTTTTAATGAAAATATTAAAAATTTTTTGATCATTAGTGAGGACTTAATAAAAAATGAGGCTGAAGAATATCTTGAAAATCTTTATAATGAAATCGATAAATATGAAAAGGATACATATGAAGAGGTAATAAAAAATATTGAATTTACAAATAATGATAAAAGATCCCTAAGTTCTGGTACAAAAGAAGAAATTGTATTTAATATTGATAATAAAAATTCCAGTAAAATTAAAAATGTTTTTATAAAGCTAGCCTCTGATAATAAGACACTAAATAATCGTTTTTATTTTATAGATGATATAAAAAAATTTGAAAATAAAACCGTCAAAATTGAACTTAAAATACCTGAATGGATTGAATCAGGAAATGAGAAAATTAATTTTTCCCTAGTAAAGCTTAATTTTAATAATATTCTCAAACCTAAGTTAATGGAGCTTGGAAATGAGGTACTTGATTTAGAAATTAAGAAATCAAACTATGAATTTCCAGAGTTATTTTATAATATAGACCTAGATCCAAATCAAAAAGAGTTAACAATCAGTTTTGATCTAAATAAAACTGGGCAAAAATGTGACGAATGTTATTTAAAAATATTTTCAAGAGATAAGAATTTGGCTATATCCCAAAGGAATATTAAAATTGAGAACTTATCAATCCAGAACTTTAGTGGAATCTCAAAAATCAAAATCAGAGAAAAAAATATATCTGAACAAATAAAATTTACTCTTAGATTTCATGATGAAAATACAAATGATTATTTTGATAAAGATATAGAAATTAATAAAAGTGAATTATTATCATATGTTAATAATCAAAAACCAAAATTATTTATAATAAAAAAGCGAGATATGATTTATTCCGAACCCAGCTACTCAGAAACCATACTCAGCAATCTCAAAGAGGGCAATCTTGTTTATGCGCATGGTAATACAAAGAATTTTATATTAGTTAAGGAATCCAATAATAATTTTTGGATACCAAAAGATGTAATTGAAGAAATTAGTTCTAAAGAGGAGTCAAACTTTATTAAAGCAAAGATAATTAAAAAAAGTGATATTCCTCCTGAAATTAAACTTATAGATAATTCCAATGAGAAACTCATATACGAAATTAAGGACAATAATAAACTAAAAATTATTAATTATTATATTAACGACAAAAAAATTGGAGTTAAAGAAACTAATCTAATTACCGAAAAAATCTATATTGATTCAAAATTAGATATCGGCAGAAATAAAATTTCAATAATAGCAATTGATAAAAATGATTTTAAAACAGCTAAAAATTTTTACATAACGCGTGATGAAACTTAATTTTTTATTTTTGAAAATTGCATCTTTTCTTTCAGTTATATTTATAGTCTTAACTCTTACTTTTTTACTTTTAAGACTTCTCCCGGGTGGTCCTTTTGATAAAGATAAAAGATTACCTCCTCAGATTAAAGAAAATATAGAGAAAAAATATAATTTAGATAAGCCATTAATTGAGCAATATTTTAAATATATAAAAAATTCATTGAGTGCTGATTTTGGTATGTCATATTCATATCCAGATAGGTCAGTTAAAGAAATAATTATTGAATCGGCAAAAATATCATTAAAAATAGGTTTTTTATCTATTATATTTACATTTATATCTACAATTTTGATATCAATTTATTTATTTGATAATTCATCTTTTATATCTTTGCTAGTTAAAAATTCATTATATTTATTTGTTGGTGTACCCACCTTTTTGATAGGAGCTATCTTAATTATTCTATTTGCAGTTAAATTTAAATTTATTAGTTTTGGACTAATTTCAAAGCCTGTCGATTACATTTTACCAATAATTACGCTTTCATTACCCTCAATATCTTATCTTACTAATCTACTATTAGAGTCTATGAATGAAACAAAAAGCAAAATGTTTGCTAGAGTAGCAAGAATAAATAAAATTAACAAATATGATTACGTACTCAATTATATTCTAAGGAATTCATTGATTCCTTTGGTTACGGCATTTGGCCCTATTACAGCTTTCATGATTACCGGCTCATTTGTCGTTGAAAGTATTTTTGCAATACCTGGAACGGGTAAAGCATTTATTTTGTCAGTGATAAATAGAGATTATACAGTTATATGTGGTCTAACACTATTTTATACAGTTGTTTTGTTAACAATTAATACAATTATAGATTTTTTATATCCAATCTTAGATAAAAGAGTAAAAATCGATGAATATTAAAATTGAACTAGAATATATAGGAACGAATTATTGCGGTTGGCAAAAACAAAGAAATTCATTAACTGTTCAGCAAGTATTAGAGGATATAATTTTCAAATTAACTAATGAAAAAGTAATATTGATAGGTTCAGGAAGAACTGACTCAGGTGTTCATGCGAAATCTCAAATTGCAAATTTTACAATTCAAAAAAAAATCAATTTAAGAGGTTTAAAAACAAATATCAATAAATTATTGCCTAATGACATAAAAATAAAAAAATGTAATAAAGTATCTAACAATTTTCATTCCCAATTTTCATCATTACAAAAAACATATTTATACAAAATTAAATATAAAAATGATGTAAATGTTTTCGAAAAAGGTAGAATTTTTTTTTATAAAAGTGATCTTGATATCAAAAAATTAAAAAAAATTTCAACTTTTTTTTTGGGTGAAAAAAATTTTGTTAATTTTTGCAAAAAGGGTTACTCAGGAGAATCTACAATCAGAAAAATTGAAAGTATTAAAGTATTTAAAAAAGGTTTATATATTGATATTAGAATTACAGGAAATGGTTTTTTAAGGGGTATGGTTAGATTAATAGTCGGGTCAATGATTAATTTTTGTAAAGGGAATCTAAAAGAAGAAGAAATTATCAACGCTTTGAAATACAGTTCTAAGCCATTGCCAAGAAATTATTCAGTTCCAGCAGAGGGTTTATATTTATTTAAGGTAAAGTATTAATATGATATTTAGGTCAATATTAAAGAATCAAAAAAAAATTGATCAGACCTATAAATCCTTAGAGGATTACAATAAAAATTCTGATAATTTATCAGAAAAAATTATTCCTTACATACATCCATCCAAAATTGTGGCTGTTGGATTGAATTATTATGACCATGCAGAAGAAATGAAAAAAAAGCCGACTGCCGAGCCAATGATTTTTTTAAAATCCCCATCTTCATTAACATCATTTAAAGATTCTATAATGCTTCCGAATCACATGAGTTCAAAAGTAGATTACGAAGGAGAGCTTGGCATTGTGATTAAAAAAGAAGCTAAATGGATTAATACTAATGAAGCAAAAAAATATATTTTGGGTGGCTTATGTGTAAATGATATTACAGCCAGAGACCTACAAGCTATAGATATACAGTTCGGGCGAGGAAAAAATTTTGATACTTTTTGTCCTTTAGGTCCTTATATATCCGACGAAGTCGATTACCAAAACCTTGAAATTAAAACTTATTTAAATGGAAAATTAAAACAAAATTCTAATACAAATTTGATGATTCATAAAATTGACTATTTAATCAGTTTTATAAGTAGAATTATGACCCTCAATAGAGGAGATATTATTCTAACTGGAACGCCTGGCGGTGTGGGACAACTTAAAGAGAATGATTTAGTTAGCGTAGATATTGAAGGACTAGGAAAAACTAGCAATACTGTTGAATTATGTTTCAAATAAAGGAGTTCAAAAATGAAAAAATTACTTATTTTACCAGGGGACGGGATTGGCCCAGAAGTAACAAAACAATGTATAAAAATTATTGATTTTTTTAAAGATCAACTAGATTCGGACATTGAATATGAAGAAAATTTATTTGGTGGTGCGTCTATTGATGATAATGGAAAACCTCTTAATGACATTGTACTTAAAAAAGCTTTGGATGCGGATGCTGTTTTGTTAGGTGCAGTTGGAGGGCCCAAATGGGAAAACTTAGATCATGAACTGAAGCCTGAAAGCGGATTGTTAAAACTTAGAAAAGAATTACAAACATATGCAAATTTAAGGCCCGGTAAAGTTTTTAAATCACTTTCGGACGCATCATCTTTAAAACCAGATGTGTTGAAAGATACTGATATTTTTGTAGTAAGAGAGTTAACAGGAGGAATATATTTTGGTGAACCAAGATTTTTTAAGAAGGTTGATGGAAAAAGAGTTGCCTCAAACCCTCTAGTCTATAATGAAGATGAAATAATTCGAGTAGCAAAAGTTGCATTTGATATAGCCAGAAAAAGAAAAAATAAAGTTACATCCCTCGATAAAGCAAATGTTTTAGAGGTTATGCAGTTATGGAGAGATGTTGTAACTGAGGTTCATAATAAAGAATATCAAGATGTTGAACTTGAACATTTATATATAGATAATGCTGCGATGCAAGTTATAAAAAGGCCTTCCTCTTTCGATGTAATACTTGCTAGTAATTTATTTGGAGACATAATCAGTGATGAGGTCGCTGAATTAACTGGGTCATTGGGTATGCTACCATCAGCCTCAGTTGGAGCAAACAAAGCAATTTATGAGCCAGTTCATGGAAGTGCTCCTGACATTGCAGGAAAAAATATAGCAAACCCAATAGCTGCTATTCTTTCATTATCGATGATGTTTAAATACAGTTTTAATCAAGATAATGTTTCACATGTAATAGAGCAAGCTGTTTCTAATACTCTAGATAGTGGATTAAGAACAAGGGATATTGGAACGAATAATCAAAAAATATTAAATTGTGACGAAATGGGAGATTCCATATTAAATAATATAAAAAAAATCTTTTAAATTTAATAAGATAAATTTGGATAAATACTTATAGCGTGAATATATTTTCTAAAATACCCAAAAAGAATGGCATATATTCAGTATATGGCGTTAACAATTTATTAGAATCTATTTTACTTAAAGAACTATTGAGTAAAAAAAATATTTTTTATTTTACAGAGGATATAAAAGATTCAAAAGCAAAATTTGATATTTTATCCAAAAATTCAGATTCGGAAATAAATTATTTAGATAATAGTTTTTTTGAAGATTCAATAAGTTTAGAAAAATTGCCCTTAATTTCTGAGATATTCAATAATTTTTCAAAAAAATCTAGCAGAGTGATAATATTTGATTCGATTAAAATAAGTAAAAATATAAATATAGATAAAAGAAGCCTAAGCTTTAAAATTAATCCCAATGACACTCACATAACACAGAATGAAATAATCAAAAAACTTCTAAAATTTAATTTTAATCAGACTGAATTTGTAAATAGTTTCGGAGATTTCTCTGTCAGAGGGTCGGTTTTGGATCTATTCAGCCAAAACTTTGAGAAACCCATCAGAATTCAATTCTACAAAGAAAAAATCAAATCTACCAGTTACTTCAATTTGGATACTATGAAAAGTGGTGGAAAAATTTTAACCAGTTTTGATATATATAAATATAATCATAGTGGAGATGTTGATAAAAGACCCATAATCGAACTAATACCCAAGAATTCTTTCATTATTTTAGATCATCAATGGAATAATGAAAATCAAGAAATTATCAAAGAAATTTCGAAACATAACATAATTATTTTTATAAATCCTTTAATAGAATTAGGCAAAGAGATAGAAACCCTAGAAATTGAATATCCTGAGATTCAATATGAGACAGAATCATTAAGTTGGATTAAGCAATTATTAAAAAAATATAAAGATAACAAGTTCACTTTTTTAATTACAAAAGAAAATGATATGGATCAGATCAGGGATGAGGTCAAAAATCTGTCATATAACATTTACTGTGATGAATATTCTAAAACATTTACAATAAAAAATAAGAAGGAAATATTTGTATCTTTAAAAAAGTCTGAAGAAAAACTTATAAATAAATTTGATGAATTCAAAAAACTTACACATAAATTCAGAAATTTTTCAGAATTAAAGATGGGTGACTTTATAGTTCATAAAAAATACGGAATTTGTTTGTATAATGGTTTAATTCAAAAAGAAATTAATAACACTATAATTGAATTTGTTAAATGTAAGTTTCAAAATGATGACTACTTATTTGTACCTAGTATCAAAATTAATTTATTGCAAAAATATGTAGGTAATAAAAATGAGATAAATATTGATTCTCTTAGAAGTAAGACCTGGAAAGTAAAAGTAACCAAAGCAAAAAAAATTGCCGAGAAAGTAGCAAAAGAGATTCTGGCCCTTTATGCAAAACGAAAAGTTGTTAGAGGTTTTTCATTTGATTTTAATCCAATTGAGCTAAATGAATTTGAAAAAAATTTTGAGTATCAAGAAACCCCTGATCAACTAAAAGCAATAAATGATGTATATGAAGACATGAAAAGAAACTTCCCAATGGATAGGTTAATATGTGGTGATGTTGGATTCGGAAAAACCGAAATCGCACTTAGAGCGGCTTACATAGCTTCGATGAATAGTAAACAAGTTGCTATAATAGCGCCAACAACTTTACTTGTTAATCAACATTTAAATACTTTCCTGCAAAGATTTAAAGATTTTCCTATTAATATTAAAAGTGTATCAAGAAATACTTCTTTAAAAGAATTTAAAAATATAATTTTGGAATTAAAAAATTCTAAGATTGATATATTGATTGGAACACACAGAATTCTTAACGAGAAATTAATTTTTAAAAATCTTGGATTAGTAATTATTGATGAAGAACATAAATTTGGAGTAAAACACAAAGAAAAAATTAAAGAAATAAGACTTGGTTTAGACTATCTTGCCCTATCAGCGACACCAATACCAAGAACCTTACAATTATCTCTAAGCGGAATTAAAGATATTAGCATAATAGCAACTCCACCCTTAGATAGATTTTCAATCGACACTCAAATACATTTATATAATGAAGAAATTATTAAAAATGCAATAAATTTCGAACTAAACAGAAAAGGAAGAGTTTTTTTTATACATAATGAAATAAAATCTATAGAAAAAACTTATAATTCTCTTAAAAAATTACTCCCTGAAGTAAAAATGGCTTTTATTCATGGAAAAATGAAGCCGAATGTAATAGAGGATAATATTTTAGATTTTATAGACGGTAAAATTTCAGTTTTAATTACTACTACGATAATTGAATCTGGAATTGATATCAAAGAAGCAAACACAATAATAATTAATAATGCAAATAAATTTGGGCTTTCCGATTTATATCAAATAAGAGGTAGGATAGGGAGAGGGTCTGAAAAGGGTTATGCATATTTAATTTTAGACCAGAATAAAAAATTTAATAAAAACGCTATTAGAAGACTTGATGCAATCAAAACATTATCTTCTCTTGGTTCAGGATTTAACCTCGCCATGGAAGATTTAGAAATAAGAGGAGCTGGAAATCTTTTTGGTACTGACCAATCAGGGAACATTTATGACGTAGGAGTTGAATTCTATTTAGATCTCTTGGACTCAGAAATCAGAAAAATTAATAATTCTATAATTGATGATGAAATGAACATTGAAATTAACACAAAAGATAAAATAAATATACCGGCGGATTATATATCCTCTGCCGAAAAAAGAATTTATTATTATAAAAGAATATCATGTATTGAGAGTGCTGATGAATCTATTGGTGTTATAGAAGAACTTATTGATTTATTTGGTTTAATTCCTGAAGAAATTAGCAAATTAATAAAATTATCCGAGTTAAAGATTAAATTAAAAAAATTACAAATTACTGATTTTCAAATGAATCAAACAAATATGATTTTAAAAATAAATAGTCTCCAAAAATTGAAAAACTTTAAAGTATTTTTTATCAAATTTGATGGGAAAATAGATTCGGCAAAAAAAATATTTGATAAAATAGATAATATAGAAAAATATATTGAAAAATTCTCAAAATTTGAAAATAATAAGTTTATAATTAATTTGGAAAATGAAAATGAAATTTAGATATTTTAGCTTTTTTTTAATTTTAGTATTTTTTACCCTTGCAACTAGTTGTAAATCAAATACCAAAATAATTGAAGGGATAGTAGGTGTTATTAATGATGAAATAATTTTACTTACCGAATTAGACAATCATATTATCCAAAGCCAAAAAAATACAAATTTAGATAAAGATAAAAACCAGTTTTTAAAAGAATTAATGGATTTAAAAATCTTAGAAATTCAGGGTAAAAAAATGGGCATTATTGTAACAAATGAGAAACTGGAGGAAATTATATCAGAAATAATTAAAAATAATGGTGAAGAAAAATTTAATGAAGAATTGACTAAATCTAATAGAAATCTTTATAGGTTAAAATTCGAATTAACTATACAAATGCTTCAGGAAAACATCTCGAGAATAGTTTTAAAAAACAAAATTATTATTAGTGAAAAGGAAATTGAAAAATATTATGAAAAAAATATAGGTAGTATAAAAAAACAAAATTTAATTAGAATGTTAAGTATGAGTGCCAAAGACAAAGAATTTATCGATGAGATTTTAGATATATTTAATAATCGTGAAGACACATTAGATGTTAAACTTGCGAAGTTAGCGGAAAGGGGCTATATCAAAGATAAGCCCAAAGACTTGGGCTATGTTAATCCAAAAGAATTATCACCAACAATTTATGACGAGATTATAAACTCAAAAATTGAGGAAGTTGTAGGGCCAATTAAAATTCAGGATGAAGCAAGTTTTTTTATAATACTCGATAAGACCTACTCAGATGCTTCTTTCTTATTAGCAAGAGAAGATATAAAAAACACTATATATAAAAATAAATCAATTAAATTATTAGATAGCTGGTTTAGTGATTTAAGGAAAAGTATGTACATTTCTCAAAGATTATAGGTCATTTCTCTACATAAAAATCTAAAGGAAGACAGCTACAAACAAAATTCTTATCGCCAAAAGCATTATTAACTCTCCCGACTGGTGAAATATATTTAAAACTTTTATCAACTAGCTGATTAGGAAAAGCTTCTAAAATAGAGTAATTGAAGTTTTTATCTACTATATCTTTGAAGGTATGGGGTGAATTTTTTAATGGAGAATCAGAAATATTTTCAATTTTACTATATTTTTCAATCTCTTTTTTTATGGAAATTAACGCATTACAAAATCTATCTAACTCGATCTTAGACTCGCTTTCTGTTGGTTCAATCATTAGCGTTCCTGGGACTGGAAATGACATAGTGGGAGCGTGAAATCCATAATCAATTAATCTTTTTGCAATATCTTCTTCACTCACCAAATGATCCTTTTTAATTTGCCTAATATCAATTATGCATTCGTGAGCAACTCTACCATTTCTTCCCGTATAGAGAATAGGAAAATAATCTTCAATTTTTTTAGCAACATAATTAGCATTTAATATAGCTACTTGAGTTGATTTCTTTATTCCTGCACTACCCATCATATAAATATACATCAGTGAAATAGGCAAAATGGATGCGCTGCCCCAAGGAGATGATGACACAGGGCCAAATCCAGACTTAGGGCCTGCATCACTATTAAGTGGATGATTTGGAATAAAATTAGATAAATGCTTTTTAACCGCAATAGGCCCAACCCCAGGTCCCCCGCCCCCATGTGGAATACAAAAAGTCTTATGAAGATTAATATGACATAAATCTGGACCAAAATGACCGGGTTTAGATATACCAACCAGGGCATTTAGATTAGCGCCATCCATATAGACTTGACCACCGGCATCGTGAATCATATTACATATTTTAGATATTGACTCTTCATAAACTCCATGAGTAGATGGATAAGTTATCATAAGCGCAGCAATTTTATCTGGAAATTGCTGAATTTTGTCTGCTAGATCTTTAGTATCGATATTACCATTTTCATCACATTTTATAATTTCAACCTGCATACCAGCCAAAACCGCACTTGCAGGATTAGTTCCATGAGCCGAGCTGGGTATTAAACAAATTTTTCTTTGCTCTTCTCCTCTTGCAGAAAGAAATTTCCTTATAGTTAATAGTCCTGCTAATTCACCTTGCGCTCCAGCGTTTGGTTGGAGCGAAACTGCATCAAACCCGGTAATTGAACAAAGCATCTTCTTTAGGTCATCAATTAAAAATTTATACCCTGATGTTTGAGATTTTGGCGCAAAAGGATGAATGGAATTTATTGCAGGCCAGCTTATAGGAATCATTTCTGAAGTAGCATTAAGTTTCATCGTGCAAGAACCTAGTGGTATCATGGACTTGTTTAATGCAATATCCTTATCTTCCAACCTCTTAATATATCTTAAAAAATCTGTCTCAGACCTATAAGAGTTAAAAACTTCATGATCTAAATATTTAGTTTTTCTTAGAATGCTTTTTGGCAAAGCTATTATGTTATTATTTAATTCAGAATCTAATGAAGTGATAGATTCTATTTTTAAACCGAAACAAAAAAGTATTTCATGGATATCATCGATTGTTGTTTTTTCATCAATAGATATAGTAATTATTTCTTTTGAATAATATCTAAAATTAATTTTCTTTTTTAAAGCTCTCTTTTTGATTAAAGATTGCTTGGCTTTTGTTGTTTTTATGCAGATTGTATCAAAAAAGTTATTATACAAAATTTTGTAGTTATTATTTTGTAGTTGTCTTGCTATTAATTTTGCAGTTCTATGTATTTTAAGTGATATTTTCTTTAATCCTTCAGGGCCATGATAGATTGCATATGACGCAGCGACTATTGCCAATAAAGACTGAGCAGTACAAATATTACTGGTAGCCTTTTCCCTTCTGATATGCTGCTCTCTAGTTTGAAGAGCCATTCTATATGCAACATCAGAATTTTTATCAATTGAAATCCCTATTATTCTTCCAGGTAAAAGTCTTTTAAATTCATCTTTACATGATATAAAAGCTGCATGGGGTCCGCCAAATCCTAATGGGACACCAAACCTTTGAGATGAGCCTACAGCCATATCACAACCCATTTCACCAGGTGATTTTAATAATAATAAAGACATTAAATCACAAGCTAAAATTGAGACAGCATTTTGAGATTTAGCAGTAGATATTAAAAAATCATGATCTCTAACAGAGCCAAGAGTATCAGGATATTGAGAAATAAAACCAAAAAAAATGTCTTCATTTTCTTTAAATAAGGATTCTAAATTTCCAATTTTAATCTCTATGCCTAGTGGTTCGGCTCTAGTTTCCAAAAGCTTAATTGTCTGAATATGACAGTTTTCGGATACAAGAAAAACATTTTTATTATCCTTGCAGAACCTAAAAGCCACAAGCATGGATTCGACAGCAGCAGTTCCTTCATCCAAAAGTGATGCATTAGAAACCTCTAGTCCGGTTAAATCCATTATCATTTGTTGAAAGTTTAAAAGCATTTCCAATCTACCTTGAGATACTTCTGGTTGATAAGGAGTATAGGCTGTATACCAACCAGGGTTTTCGAGGATATTTCTTAAAACTACAGAGGGAGTTTTAGTATCATAATAACCCATACCAATGTAATTTTTATATAGTTTGTTTTTACTTACAATACTCTGGAGATATTTTAATGCTTCATCTTCGGACATACTTTCCTTAAGATCTACATCAACATCCAATACAATTTGGTTAGGCAAGGTATCCATTACTAGTTGGTCAAGAGATTTATAGTTTAAGAACCCTAAACAATCATTAACTTGATCATCTGAACTTCCGATATGCCTACTAATAAAAGATGAAGTTTCATTTAGTTCATTAATTGATGAATTTATATCAATTTTATTCTTCATTTATTAAACTCTCGTAATCCTCTGGAGAAAGAAGATCATTATAATCGTTCGTATTTGTTGCCTTAACCTTTATTAACCATCCATCCTTATACGGACTTTGATTAATAACCTCAGGCGAATTTTCAGCACTAGAATTCACTTCAACAACTTCACAATCAATCGGTGTATACAAATCAGAGACTGACTTAGTAGACTCAACCGCACCAAATGTCGAAGACTTGGAGAGATTATCACCTACTGATGGAAGTTCTAAATATACAATTTCACCTAATGAGTCTTGAGCATGGTCAGTAATTCCTATAAGCATTTGTTCGCCGTCAATCATAACCCATTCATGCTCTTCAGTATATTTTAAATCTTTTTTAACCTCTGACATAATTTGAATACCTCCTATACAAATGGATAGTCAACCCTAACAGCTCTTCTAAAATTTTTTCTAATTTTTATATCAAAATTTCTCAATTCAGAAAAGTCAGAATTGATTAATGCCAAGCCTATACCCTTTTTCAAAATAGGCGAATAAGTTCCACTTGTAACTTTACCAATATTAGAACCGTTATTGAAAATCTCATAACCATTCCTTGCTATGGAATTATCTTCCATTAAAAAACCAACAAATGAAAATTCGTTTTCAGAAATTTTTTTTAAAATTGCATCTTTTCCAATAAAATTGTGCTTTGAACTATCTATAAACTTATCTAAATTAAAATCGGAAGGAGACGTACCTTTTGTAAATTCATTTCCATGAAGAGGAAACCCCTTCTCAATTCTTAGGGTATCCCTTGAGCCTAATCCACAAGGTTTTATATTTGGACAGTTTTCTAAAATGTTTTCATAAATCTCTTTAATCAATTCATTTGGCACAAACAACTCAAATCCATCCTCGCCAGTATAGCCGGTTCTAGCGATTAGAAAATTATCTTCAATCAAGGAATCAAACAATGATTTTGATTGGTATTTTTCATCTAAGTCCATTATGTTAATTATAGTATATTTTTTAAATTCCTCAGAAAATGTTAGGGGAAAGATTTTTGAAAGATATTCCATAGAGTTGGGACCTTGAATAGCTAGTTGTCCATAAAAATCACTGAGATTTTTTATATCAACATCATAACTTTTTGAGTTAGTAACTAACCAATCAAATACAATATGTATATTTCCAGCATTAACACATAAAAAATATTTATTTTCATCTAGTTTGTAGGCAATTACATCATCAATGACATTTCCATTAGAATCGCAGAAAAATCCGTATTTTGCCTGTCCATTTTTTAATGAGGATATCTTATTTGTAAAAGTAAAATCGAGAAAAGATAAGGCATCATTCCCCTCAATTATTATTTCTCCCATATGGCTCACATCAAAAACACCTGAATCAGCTCTGACTTGAAGGTGTTCATTCTCCAAAGAGGAAAACCAAAGGGGCATATTCCAGCCATTAAATTCAGTAAATTTTGCTCCGTATTTTTGGTGAGTTTTAAATAAGGGAGTACATTTCATTTTATATATATTTTACCCAAAAAATCTGAGAATTTTTTAAAGTAAAAAAATTAATTAATTGATTGTATAAGTTGTTTAAACTTATCAGGATGATTTATTGCTAATTCAGCCAAAACTCGTCTATCTAGGTCTATTTCTTTGACTTTTAGTGAGTGAATAAATTTGCTGTAAGTTAATCCTTCTTCTCTGAGAGCTGCATTGATTCTAGATATCCACAACGAACGCATCGTACGCTTTTTTGCTTTTCTGTCTCTATAAGAAAAAGCAAGGGATCTTAATAGTGTCTCTTTTGCCCTTCTGTAGACATTTTTCCTTTGGCCCCAAAAACCTTTTGTTTGCTTCAGAAGTCTCTTTTTTCTTCTTTTGCTTGCGACTGATGTTTTAACTCTCATTTGTGTAACCTATGCAAAAACTACTTTTCTTAAATTTGCAGCCTTCTTTCCATCTACTGTTCCAGCCTCTTTTAACCTTCTAATTCTAGACTGAGCTTTGTGAACATTACAATGATGCTTACTTCCTTTGATTCTTTTCAATTTACCATTAGGTTTCAGCTTAAATCTTTTTGCTGCACTTCTATTGGATTTCATTTTTTGCGCTGCCATTTGCTTTTTTTACCGCCTTTATTTTTTTTGGAAGAACCATCATTGTTAGATTCTTTCCTTCAAACTTTGGTTCATTATCAAGTTCGCCTGATTCCGATACACTTTCTACAATTTTCTCAACAAGCTGTTCACCAAGTTGTTTGTGTACTATCTCCCTGCCCTTGAACCAAAGCCTTATTTTTACCTTGTGCCCATCACTTAAAAAGTCCTTGAGCCTATTTATTTTAACATTAAAATCATTTTCTCCAATATTAGGTCTAAATTTGATTTCTTTCAACACTTGGGCTTTAACTTTCTTTTGAGCAGATTGCTTTTTTTTGTTATCATACATGAATTTTCCATAATCCATTAACTTGCAAACTGGTGGAGTAGAATCTGGAGAAATTTCTACTAGGTCAGTAGAATTGCTCTTTGCTTGATCAAGAGCCTCTGACAAAGCTACTACTCCAAGTTGTCCACCGTCTAAGCCAATTAATCTTACTTCGTTTGCTCTTATTTGTGAGTTAATTCTATTAGCTTTCTTTTTAGACCTTGAAAAATTCTTTTTTCTTATGTGTCAACCCTCCCAGACAACTCGTTCTTTATTAATCCAAGCAATTGATCTAATTTTATTTCTCCTATTTGCTTACCTCCGTATTTTCTTAAGCTTATCGTTTTATTTTCTAACTCGTTTTTACCAACTATTCCTATAAATGGAACTTTAGATATTTCACCTTCTCTAATCTTTAAGCCCAATTTTTCATTCCTAATATCAACTTCAACTCTTAAACCAGCAGACCTTAAATTATCCGCTATATCATTAACATATTCAACCTGCTCATCCGAAACGCTAAGCAATTTTAATTGATGAGGGGCTAGCCAAGTAGGAAAGGCACCCCCGTAATGTTCAATTAAAATTCCAAAAAACCTTTCAAAAGAACCAAAAATAGCTCTATGAATCATCACAGGCTGAAGTCTTTGATTATTACTCGAAATATACTCCAGGTCAAATCTCTTAGGAAGATTAAAGTCAACCTGGACTGTTGAACACTGCCATGATCTTCCTAAAACATCTTTGATTTTAAGATCTATTTTAGGTCCATAAAATGCACCCCCGCCTTCATCAATTGAATATTTTAATGATTTATTATCTAATGATTTTTTTAATGAATTTGTAGCTGAGGCCCACTCGTCATCACTACCAACGTATTTGTTTGGTTTTGTTGATACAAATATTTCATATTCAGAAAAGCCAAATTTTTTTAAGAAGTCTGTTGTAAGGTCAATTACATCATTAACTTCTCGTTCGATTTGATCTAATGAGCAAAAAATATGAGCATCATCTTGAGTGAATCCTCTAGCTCTAAAAAGTCCATGTAAAACACCTGATCTCTCATATCTATAGACTGTCCCAATTTCAGCATACTTGATTGGCAGCTCTTTATAGCTTCTTAGTCCATTCTTGTAAATCATTATATGAAATGGGCAGTTCATAGGCTTTGTTTGATATTTGTTTGTATCAATTTCCATCTGTGAAAACATGTTTTCACTATAAAACTCTAAATGCCCACTAGTTTCCCATAAATTTGCTTTAGCAATGTGAGGTGTATAAATAATTTGGTAGCCGGATTCAATATGTTTTTCTCGCCAATAATTTTCAATAATATTTCTGATAACTGATCCATTAGGGTGCCAAAGAACCAAGCCAGGTCCAATCTCCTCATTTATGGAAAAAAGGTCTAATTCTTTTCCTAATTTTCTATGATCTCTTTTTTTTGCCTCTTCCAGAATTTTTAAATGTTTTTTTAAATCTTTTGAACTTGAAAAAGCAGTTCCATATATTCTTTGTAAAGATTCTCGAGTCTCATCACCTCTCCAATATGATCCCGCTACGCTGAGTAGCTTAAAAGATTTTATAAAAGTGGAATTTGGTAAATGAGGCCCTCGACACAAATCAAACCAATCCCCTTGCTTGTACAAAGAAATTTCTTGAGATTCATCTAAATCATTAATTATTTCTTTTTTAAAAGTTTCTCCCATGTTTGAAAAAATTTCCAGTGCTTTCTCTTTATTTATAACTTCTTTTTCAAATGAGACATTTTTTTCCAATATCTCATGCATTTTGTTTTCAAACAATTTTAGATCGTCTTCAGTAAAGTTTCTATCAGTATAAAAATCATAATAGAACCCATCTTCAATGACAGGGCCAATTGTAACTTTGGTATCGGGATATATGCTTTGTACTGCTTGAGCTAAAATATGCGCAGTCGAATGTCTAATTAAAGTCAAACTCTTTTCATTTCCCAAAAAAATTGGATAAATTTTTGACTCGTCTGCAGGATTGAAATAGAAATCTTTTATTTCACCATTAATCTCAGCACCTAGTACATCGGTACCAAATTCTAACTTATCAAATATTTCCCTTAAACTTAAAGGTTTATCAGACTCTAAAATTTTGCTATCAACATAATATTTCATATAATACTCATGAGCACGAGTGGATTTGAACCACCGACCTCTTGCATGTCAAGCAAGCGCTCTCCCCCTGAGCTACGCGCTCGTAAAGGGAATATTGTAAATTCATCAAATCATAAATCAAATTTTGTCGACTATTTATCAATAATTTATTATAATTTGTATATGGAAATAGAAAATAAAAACATATTGTTAGAATCAAACCTTAAAAGCTTCCCGTTAATTAACCGCGGAAAAGTTAGAGATCTCTATGATCTTGGTGATAATCTATTAATTGTTTCATCGGATAGAATTTCAGCTTATGACGCAGTTTTGCCATCGGGTATATTAGCAAAAGGAGAAGTGTTAACAAAGTTATCAAAGTTTTGGTTTTCTCTGACTCAGGAAATTGTACAAAATCATTTTATAACTGAAAAAGTTAATGAAATGTATCCTGTCCTTAATGATGAAATTGATCAAGTAATGGGTAGATCAATGGTAGTAAAAAAGGCAAAACCTTTACCTATAGAATGTATAGTCAGAGGATACATCACTGGATCAGGCTGGTCAGAATATAAAAAACAAGGAACAGTCTGTGGGCTTAAACTGAATGAAGGTTTAATTGAATCGGAAAAGTTAGAAGAGCCAATTTTTACGCCTTCTACAAAAGCTGAACAAGGTGAGCATGACGAAAATATAAGTTTTGAAAAATGTTCAGAGATTGTTGGTGAAGAAATAGCAAGCAAAGTTAAAGATCTATCAATAGCAATATACTCTAAAGCTCGAAATTATGCTGAGTCTAAAGGTATTTTGATAGCAGACACAAAGTTTGAGTTTGGACTACTTGAGAGTGGTGAAATAATTTTAATTGATGAAGTTTTGACTCCAGATTCTTCCAGATTTTGGCCAAAATCATTATATGAGGCTGGAAGAGGTCAGCAAAGTTATGATAAGCAATTTGTTCGTGACTATTTGACTTCAATTGGTTGGGATAAAAAACCACCTGCTCCTGAGCTCCCTAACGATATTTCAAATAAGACAACAGAAAAGTATATTGAAGTATTGGACCTTCTAACCAGTTGATTTTTACACTTTTTTTTAGTTTTATTGCCTATGCTGTATTACTTTGGGCTGGCGCAAGTGCTTTAGTTTCAGGCTCAGTAAAACTTTCGAAAAAAATCGGACTATCAGATTTTTTTATAGGAATGACAGTCATTGCAATAGGGACATCTCTACCAGAATTTTTTGTTTTATTTAAATCTGCCTATATAGAGAATTATTCAAATAATTTAATCTATGGAACAATACTTGGAAGCAATATGGCGAATACATGTCTAATTCTTGGTCTCACCTTTTTATTAAGTTTTAAAAAAGAATTTAAATATAAATTACAGAATTTAAATTTTAAATATCTACTAATTATATTTTCGACATTTTTATTTTGCTTTTTTTCATTTGGTATAATAAATTCGACATTAATATGTCTAATGATCATTTCGTGCTCCACAATATTTTATTTTTCCGCAAATTTTAATGATTCAGCCAAGATTGATAATAATTTATCGAATTTTTTGATTATCATTTGTTTAGTTTTTGGGCCCGTTGCTATATGGTTTGCCGCTGATGGGATTACAATGACTGGCCTTAAAATAATTGAACAAGTGGGTCTTTCCAGTGCCCTTGTAGGAAGTATCTTTTTGGCCTTGAGTACATCTTTTCCAGAAATTGTAGCTTGTTTAATATCTTTGTTTAAATATGGAAAAAATGATTTTGTATTAGGAAATATTATTGGAAGCAATATTGCCAATTTCACTATATTTTCCATCATTAATTTGTTATTCGTAATACCATTGCCAAGTTTCGCAATGTCCTCATTGATTTTAATCTTGATCGCCGAAATAATATTATTTTCTTTCATATTGATATTTAGTAAAAGAAAATCAGTTCCTAATTATTGTGGAATATTTTTACTTTTGCTTTATATTATCTTTGTATTTAAAGTATGAATGTTATATTAGAACCAGTTACAGATGAAGTAATAAAATTTGATGATAATAACTCTTTTAATACCCTTATAGGTGTTGAAAATAGAAACTTAAAATTTATTTCGAAACTATATAACTTAAAAATTGATTCACGAGGTAATGAGCTTCATTTTAGTGGGCTTAAGGGATCAGTTAATTTATCAATCAAGCTTGTGAAAAGTTTTTATAAAATTATTCAAAAAGGTTACGTGCCTAACTTAAGTGATTTTGAGTTAGGATCTAAAATAATTAGTAATAATTCACATAGTATTGAAGAAATTTTTTTAGATACAATTTGTTTATCTACTGATAAAGGAACGATAGCGCCTAAAAGCATAAATCAGAAAATATATATCGATTCAATTAGAAAAAGTGATGTTGTATTTGGTATTGGTCCCGCAGGAACAGGAAAAACATATTTGGCTGTTGCAATGGCGGTCTCATATCTAAATCTAAAAAAAGTTAAAAAAATTGTATTAACAAGACCTGCTGTCGAAGCAGGAGAAAAGCTAGGATTTTTACCCGGGGATCTCAGTGAAAAAGTTGATCCTTACTTAAAACCACTGTTTGATGCATTAAATGATATGATTGATTCAGATAGAATTAATAGAATGATTGATAAATCTATAATTGAGATTGCTCCTTTAGCTTTTATGAGAGGTAGAACGCTAAATGATGCTTTTATAATTTTAGATGAAGCTCAAAACACAACTACGACTCAAATGAAAATGTTCCTAACTAGGTTTGGCTTCAATTCAAAGGTTATCGTAACTGGTGATACAACACAGGTTGATCTAGATAAAAATATTAAATCTGGTCTAGTTGAAAGTATATCATTATTGAAAAATATTAGTGGAATTGGTTTTGTAAATTTTAACGGTAATGACATTGTTCGCCATCCATTAGTAAAAGAAATTTTAGAAGCTTATAAATAAATTACCTGTTCACGCTCTGGACCGATAGAGATCATTGATACTTTAACATTTAAGAATTTTTCAATGTACTTTATAAATGATTGTAGGCTTGATGGTAATTTTTTATTTTTAAGATCCTCATTATTCCATGCTTTAAAAGTTTTATATATAGGTTCAACATGATCAATAATATTGTTATCCATAGGAAATTTCTTAAATTTTTGAGATTTATACTTATATCCAACACAAACATTTATGTTGTTGAACATTGATAAAATATCAACTTTTGTCAATATTATCTCATCTAAACCACATATTTCTACAGAATGCTTAAGGGCAATTAAATCTAGCCACCCGCATCTTCTGGGTCTACCCGTTGTTGCTCCATACTCATCACCGAACTCTCTCAAGGCCAAGCCTTCATCATCAATCATTTCAGTGGGAAATGGACCATGTCCAACTCTTGTTGCGTAAGCTTTTGAGATACCAATGGATTTACCAAATTTTTTATAGGGGACACCAGTGCCAGAAGAAGCATTTGAAGATATAGTGGAAGAAGAAGTTACAAAAGGATAGGTGCCAAAATCAATGTCTAACATAACTCCTTGCGCTCCTTCAAATAGAATCCTTTTACCTTGATTTACAGATTTATTCAAAAAATCTTCAGTGTTTACTATAAATTCTTTCAAAAATTTAAACCTTTTCATTAAATCGTCGACTAGTGTATTGATGCTTATCTTTTTTTGATTAAATACTAATGAAAGAATTTTATTTTTTTCTTTCAATGTCATTTTAAGTTTATCCTTCAATATTTTCTTATTTGATAAATCAATAAATCTAATTCCCTGTCTCGATATCTTGTCTTCATAACAAGGTCCAATGCCCCTGCCAGTAGTTCCGATTGCATTCTTACCTTTTATTATTTCACGACCTATATCAATCAGTTTATGAAATGGCAATATTAAATGTGCTAACTCACTAATTTTAAGATTTTTCCCTGTGACCTTATATCCTTTTTTTCTTAAGGCTTTAATTTCATCTACAATTATATCTGGATCAATAACAGCTCCATTTCCAATAACAGAAATTTTTCCATTTCTTAATACTCCAGAAGGTATATGATGCAAAACAATTTTTTTATTTTTTATAATAATAGTATGGCCCGCATTGCTGCCGCCTTGGAATCGAGAAACTATATCAAATTTTTCAGATAAAAGATCAATAATTCTTCCCTTTCCTTCATCACCCCATTGCGCACCTACTACCACCAGATTTTTATTCTTATTCAATTAAATTTCTTCCTCAATAAATTCTTTAAACGATTTAAACTTTGCAAGTTTTTTCATTTTGCTATCATATAAATTTATTTCCTTTGATTTGCTAATTTTAACAATAATTTGTTGAAAATTATTAGGTAATTTTTTATTAGAAAATCTAGTAATAAAACCTTGATTCACGAGGAAATCTCTAATCTGAAAAGATTCAGAAATTGATGCATTAGAATCTATGATTATAAGCGCTGTTGGACGTGCTAAGTCGTCAACCTTGATATGTTTAACCAAGGTTAACAAGTTTAATCCAAATCCTATTGCGGGAATGCTTGACCCATACTTATTAAATAAGTTGTTATATCTTCCTCCATTTAAAAGAGTTGATTTGATTTTAGGGACATTTATTTCAAAAGTGATATTGGAATAATATTGAAAATCTTTTACATCTAAAAAATCAATTATGCATTTAGTTTCCGGGTTAATTTTAATCAATTCCCCACTAATTATTTTTAAGTTCTTAATTTCTTTTGATATATTTGATGGAAGATAAGAATCCTTTGGTATTTTATTTTTTGTAAATGGTATAACTATAGATTTTATAAAATTTCTCTCCTTTTTTGGGACAGAAACATCATTTGAAATTTTAAAAATTTCAGAAAAATTTTTTTTGTAAAATAGATCTCTAATTTTTTCATTAGATTTTTTCAATTTAGATAAAATAAAATTTACTATTAATGATGAACTCAAAGTTATGACTTGATTGGAAAAACCCATTTTTTTTATTAAAGAAGATGCTAATTGAATAATTTCAATATCATTCAAAATCCCTTCGGTTCCAATAGATTCACAGCCTAATTGAAAAAATTCTCGTGAGTCAGAATTTTTATTTATTTTATTCCTTACAACTCTTTCTGCATAAGATAATCTAATTGGCAAATTGGACAAAGAATAATTGGAATTAACAAATCTTGCTATCTGTGGTGTTATATCTGATTTTATACCTAAAATTTCGCCACTAAGGGGGTCTATTAATTTTAAGATATTTTTGCTATCACTTTCTGCAGAATCTGAAGTTAAAGACTCAATATTCTCTATAATAGGTGTATAAATTTTATTAAATCCCCAGCTTTCCGTCTCTTGAAAGAAAATCTCGTTAATATAATCAAACTTTCTTACTATCTCAGCTGTGTAGTCTCTAATTCCTGGGGGTAAGGGGATACTTTTCATTAATCTAAAATCACTTGTTCTATACTATTAACTTCATCCATATTTGCTATATATTCTAGAGTATCTTGTGTAACAGGAGAATCAACTGATATGAAAGATAATGCAAATTTTGATCCTTTATCTTGGGGGTTTGAAAGATAAAGCCTATTGATATTAATATCTTTTTTGCCTAAAGAATTTCCTAAAAGTCCTATAACACCAGGCTTATCATCATTTTCTATGATTAATATATTTCCATCAGGAATTACATCAATTTTTCGACTGTTAAATGAGGTAAATCTTGGCTCCTTTTTACCAAAAATAGATCCTGATAAATGATATTCAGAATTTTCATCAATTATTTTTACAGTTATTAAGCTAGTAAAATCTGATATTGAAGATTCTTTAGTTTCTGTAATTTCAATTCCTCTTTCTTCCGCTATTAGAGGAGCATTAACAAATGTAACTGGAGCATCCATGATTGGAGATAAATAACCTTTAAGCACAGACATTGTCAGAGGACTTAAGTCATTTTCGGTAACTAGCCCGCTATATTTAACATTAATTTTTTTAATTCCTGTTTTACAAATTTGTCCCATAAACTTTCCTAATTTTTCTGATAATTCTACATAGGGTTGAATTTTTGATAAAACTTCAAGATTCATAGAAGGCATGTTAACTGCATTCATGACAACACCATTAGTAGCGTATTCTATGACTTGCTCAGCCATAGCAATTCCCACTTTTGTTTGAGCTTCTTTAGTTGAAGCTCCTAAATGAGGAGTGAACACCATATTTTTATCTAATCTAAAAATAGGTGAAGTAAAATCTGGTGGTTCGGGCTCAAAAACATCAATAGCAGCACCACCAACTTTGCCTGATTTTATCGCCTCGGCTATATCTAATTCATTAATAATTCCGCCTCTTGCACAGTTAATAATCATTACTCCGTCTTTCATCATATCAATTGATCCTTTTGATATGAGATCTTTCGTTCCTTCAGTGAGTGGAGTGTGAACCGATATAACATCTGAATTTCTAAACACATCCTCCATGTCGACCAAATCTATCGGCATATTTAAATCGGTATCTTTGGATATAAATGGATCATGAGCTATAACTTTCATTTTTAATCCAATTGCTCTTTCAGCTACAAGTCTACCAATATTACCTAGGCCTATTAAGCCAAAGGTTTTACCAAATAATTCACGTCCTTGAAAACTAGATCTTTCCCATTTTTTTTCTTTCATTGAAAGAAAAGCCTGTGGAGTGTTTCTTGCTAACGATAAAAGTAATGCAATTGTATGTTCAGCAGTAGTGATTGCATTGGCAGAAGGGGTATTCATAACAATAATTCCTTTCTTTGAAGCCTCTGAGACATCAACATTATCAACGCCAATTCCTGCTCTACCTATTAACTTAAAATTACTGTCAAGAAGATCTATAATCTCTTTGTCTATCTTTGTTGCACTTCTTATTATTACACCCTGATAATTATTAATTATAGATTTTAGTTCTTCTCTTTCAGTCTTTTTTCTGACATCCAAACTTATTTGACTATGTTTTGCAAAAAGATCCAGCCCTTCTTGAGAAAGACCATCGGTAATTAAAATTTTCAAAATAAGGCCTCCAGAATGTAAAATAAAAATATATTTTAGCAATAGGTATATGTCAATTTTTAAGTAAATTGATAAAATAATTTCAACATATAGGATTTAAGTGTGAGCGAAAATCAAAAATTAACATTTATTGAACATTTTGGCATTTTAAGAAAAAGTTTTATTAAAATTATTCTTCTAATAATAGTTTTTTTCATTCCAGCTTTTTATTTTAGAGACTTATTAATGGAACTTTCTCTATATCCTATAATACAAAATTTACCTATGGACTCAAAAATTATATTTACAAAACCCACAGAAGGTCTCTCAACGAATATAAAGCTAGCATTTTTATCAAGCTTTATAATAACCACTCCAATAATAATTTATGAAATATGGTCATTTATTAAACCTGCACTATATGAAAAAGAAATTAAATTTACAGCAATAGTAATACTTTTTGGATCATCTCTATTTTTTTTGGGTGCTGCATTTTGTTTTATTTTTGTTGCGCCCGTTGCATTTAAATTTTTATTAAATGAATATACTAATGAAATTATAACAGCCTTTCCAAACATTTCGGATACGATAGGATTTTTAATGTCGTTAATTTTAAGTTTTGGTATAATTTTTGAATACCCACTTGTAATTTATTTACTTTCAAAAATAGGATTAACATCCTCAAGCTTTTTAGCTAGCAAAAGAAAATATGCTATTTTAATATCTACTATTTTATCTGCTATTTTAACACCAACAACAGATGTGATTTCAATGCTTTTTATGCTAGTACCTTTGATAATTTTTTATGAAATTGGCATAATAATAGCAAAATTAAACTCTGATTAAATTGATATGAAATGTTAATAATGTAACCTTTAAGGTATTATCAAGGGGGCAAAATGGATTTTCAAAATCTAATATCTTCAAAATATATTGATGAATTTATAATTGGTGAAGAACTTCACCATGGTTGTGTTCAAATAACACCATATAGAAATAAAGAATATATAAAAAAATTTCAAAAAGGCTTTTTACTTGGAGCTGATAACAATTTTGCTGAATCTAGCGGCTATATTGATCCCGAACAAAATATAAAATTAAATAAATTTAATATAGAAAAACCAGGCATAGTGAGTCAGGGGTACTTGTTCAATGTTGGCTTTGGATTAAGTGTTCATGATATTTCTTTTAATGCTATTGCAAATTTATCCTATAAAAACTTAAAATATGTAGAACCTGTATATGAGGGTGATGTACTCTTTGGTAAGTCAAAAGTGATTGGGATTGAAGTTAAAAAAGATGGGGCTTCAAATGGCTCAGTTCAAGTTAAAACAACCATAACAAATCAAAGAGATGAAGTTGTTATAGAATACGTTAGACAAGTTTTGTTAAGAGCAACTCCTGGTGTAAAAATGAATGCAATATCAGACCTTGAAGTTCAACCCGAAGATATTGATTTAAATTTAATAGTTATGCCAAAGGAATTTAAAAATTTAAATAAAGATTCTCTAGGTAATGAAGGCAAGGCCTTTGAAGACTTTAAAGTTAATGAAAAATATAACGGTAGTTTTCAAAAATCTATTAATTTGGTTGATTTTTCATGGTTACAAATATCAACTTTGAATGATGCAAGTGTTCACCATAATCCTAATTCAAATTTTATTGGATATGGTGGTGCAATTAAATCTACTGTTGAAGGTGAAATAAGTTGTCATATGCCCCATGCTTATTTTTTAGGAATGCTAAGTGGCTCGCACGATGCGCCAACCTACCCTGGAAATATTATTCAAAGTCTTTTTAATTCTAAAAATGATGATGATGAAAAAATCATTGGCAGCTTTGTTGTTAAAGAAATGATAGAAGTTGATGGTCGAGATGATTTAGGAGTTCTAAAAATAGAATTAATTGGTGAAAAAATTGTCACTGAGGCTGGAATGAAAGCTTTTGAGAAAGCCGGATTCAAAGGAGTCGTAAATATCAAAGATGGTAAAATTAGAGTTTTAACCATGGAAATGCTGGTCGCCGTCCCAAAACAAGGTGCATTCAAGTAATGAAAAAATTTGAAAAAAAAGACTTACAACATCCTGTAAATTATGATTGGAAAACAAATTTTGATTATTTTTGGAATACAAAAAGTAATCAAAAAGAATGGGTTTTGCCAAAAGTATTAAAAGAGCAGTCAGAAAAAAATGGCAACAAAGATTTTCTTCAATTTAGTTATAATAATCCTTTAACTTATTCAGAAGTTAATACTTTAGCTAATCGGATTGCAAATTCCTTGAACAAATTAGGTGTAAACAAAGGAGAAAAAGTTTCAGTATATATGCCAAACTCTTTGGAATTATGTTTGTCATGGTTTGGTATTTTGAAGAATGGATCGGTAATGGTTCCAATAAATACCGCATATGTTATGGATTTTTTGCAGTACATAATAGAAAGTTCTGACTCTAAAATAATTATAATTGCAGAAGAATATATGGATCGTCTAAAAAATATCGAAGATAGAATTCCTTTAATCGAAAATGTTATTGTATGGCCTAGAGAGGAAAAAAGTTCATTAGATCTAATGAATTATAAAGGTAAAGCAAAAATATACTCATGGAAAGAATTTGTTGAATCAGGTGATAAAAATGAGCCAGAAGTTGAAATAACACATCTAGATCATGCGAGACTCATGTATACATCAGGAACAACTGGGAGATCTAAAGGGGTCGTGAGACCGTGTGCTGCGGATTATTCATCCGCAATGAATTATTCATTAGTAATGGACATTACTCCTGATGATGTAGTTTTTACTTGTTTACCATTGTTTCATTCTAACGCTATGGTAATGGGTGTATATCCTGCAATGATTCAAGGTGCCAAAGTTGTTGTTGAAGAAAAATATTCAGCAAGTAATTTTTGGAAATGGATGAAAGATTTTAAAATCACAAAATTTAATTTAGTTGGTGTTATGTCATATTTCATGTGGAATGCTCCTGTTGTACCTGAGGAAAATGAGCACAATGTTAAACTTGTTTTAGGAAGTCCTGCACCACACGATATTATCGAGGAGTTCATGGAAAGGTTTGGTATTAAATTTATGGAGGGATACGGATTAACAGAAGTAGGCCAGTGTACATTTATGAGACCCGGGGAACCATTTAGAATTGGTTCGTGCGGAAAAGAGTCCCCAGGATATGAAATAAAAATTGTTAATCCTGACACAGATGAAGAATTACCTCCTGATACTCCCGGTGAGCTTGTGCTAAGGCCCAGAATTCCAAATATTTGTCTACATTATTATCATAAAATGCCCGAAAAGACTGTATCAGATTTCAGAAATTTTTGGTTTCATACAGGAGATTTATGTAGAAAAGATGATGATGGGTATATCTTTTTTATGGATAGAGTTAAAGATTATATTAGGCGTAGGGGTGAAAATATTAGCTCATTTGAGGTAGAAAATATGGTTTCTTCTCATCCTGGAATAAATGAAGCTGCCGCAATTGCTGTAAAAGTTGATGAAGAAGGCAGATATTCTGAGGATGAAGTAATGATTGTTGTAGTCAAAGAAAAAGACGAAAATTTAGATCCAAAAGAGATAATAGAATTTCTAAAGCCAATTATGCCTAAATTCATGATACCCAGATTTATAAAATTCCGTGACTCTTTACCTAAAACTCCTACTAACAGAGTTCAAAAAGCTAAATTAAGAGAGGAAGGTGTCACTGATGACACCTGGGATTCTCTCAATTCTTAATTCTTAATTCTTTATATTTTACTTATCCCAAGGATATTTTTTAGAAGGCTTTTGGGAATAAGGATTTTCAATTTCAGGCTGAAAATATTTAAATGTATTAACATGTTGATCGGTATATGATCCAGGCGGATAGTATTTGTCATAGAAATCTAGATCTAAGTTTTGAGCTTGAAACACCAATCTCATATACATTGGATCTACAAAAGCTGGAAATGATCCATAAGTATCATAAATATAATCTGCGACGGATTTAACAATTTCACTAGTTGTATCAGTAGGCCTAGGAGCTTTAACTAAATGCTTATCAGGTTCCTCATATGGAAAAGGCTTCTTGCTACTATCCCAAGCCGCCCATTTATGAGAATCCATAGCATCATAAGCTTCTGACATTGTTTTATAGTACGGGGGACAATATCCTTGAAATACTCCATCTCTTCCAACAGGTCTAGTAGGTCCAGATTTAGGTTGCTCAAATCTAAAGCCTAAACCTTTAAAGAGTTCCGGATTTGAACCCAATGTGAACCTAGGAATTAAACCTGTAAAAGTCCATCCACCCAAGCCAAGTGCTTGTAATGCGAGAGACATGTTTTGACAAATAAATGCCTGCTCCACATTTAATCCTGTTAAAATTCTAACCTCAAGATCATATAGAGACATTTTAACTTCTTCTTTGATCCTTCCAGTTTTGATCCATTTATCTTGGCCACAAGACCTATTATGTTTTTCATCCCAAATGTTAAATGCATAAGTGCTACTGCAATATAAAGTTAATAAATTTAAGTATTCTTCAGTTATATCTGTAACAGGAATAAAAGTTGTAGTACCAGGCTTGTTCGTATTCCATTGATTGAAATCAAAAAGGCCAGGCATTTTATCGGGTAAATTAGCCCTTCCATCCTCTAGCTTTACAAGTCCATCTCTGTATAGCTCTAATAATCTGTCAATTTTATCATCTCGATCGAGTTTAAAAAACATATCTAGCTCTTTATCTTTAGGAAGCATATTTTTAACATCCACCCAATATAAACCTGAGTCGTTAGTAAAAAACAATTCTGTTCCGTGGTTATTACAAGCAGAAGGCCAAGTTCTACCAGTCCACTGACATAATAAATCAATTCCATTTTCTGGTGGCAGATCAGCCAAACATAGTCCAGTTAATCCAGTGCCTGCCCATACTAACATAGCCTCTTGAAATTCAGTCAAAGCTATTGGGGGGATTTCTGACTTATGTCCCAGACTACTATCAGAAGGAAGCTCCATACCAGCTCCAAATCTCCTAGATCTACGATTAAAAATAGCTTCAAATAAGGGGTAATTTAAAGCCGCATCATAATTAACTTTTCCATTTCCATTTTTACCATTCTTTTTTGCCATTATCATTCTCCCATATTGGTCTTAGAGTATATTATAAACAAAAAAAGTTATATGAAAAATATATTATTCTATATTGTTAGTCTTCTTCATTTCATCTCTTCTGAGCTGAGTAATGGCTAGCTTTACGGTTGCCAATCCTAATGTAGCACATTTAGGCCTTGATAAAGTAAGTTCTTCTCCCAATATTTCAGTCATCATCTCTGGACCCATCGCCAAAACATCATCTAAATCCTTGCCTAATACCTTTTCAGTGATAATTGAAGTTCCAGCTTGACTTACAATACAGCCTTCTCCCTCAAATTTAATATCCACAATTTTACCACCATCAACTTTCAGACAAATTGTAACAATATCTCCACATCCAGGATTTCCACCATTTTGACAGATGTCGGCATCGCTAATTAATTTTTGATCTGAACCTTCTATTGAACCCGCATTTCTTGGATTTTCATAGTGATCCAATATAAAATCCATCAATTCTTGCTTATCTTGCGCCATAATTTATAAAATATCTAGGCAAACTAGCCTTTTAGCTAATTTGCTTAGATTTCATAATGTAACTTAAAGTTAAATTAAAATAAAGTATATTACTTTTCAATAGGAGCTTTAACTAAATTTCCCCATTCTGTCCATGATCCATCATAATTTTTAACGCTATCATAGCCAAGTAAATATTTTAGAACGAACCATGTATGGGAAGACCTTTCACCAATTCTACAGTATGCAATTATGTCTTGATTAGGATCAAGACCTGCACCTTCTTTATAAATTGCTGTAAGTTCATCAGCACTTTTAAAAGTACCATCCTCATTTGCAGCAGTAGCCCATGGAACACTCTTAGCATTAGGTATGTGCCCACCTCGAAGTGCACCTTCTTGAGGATATGCTTCCATATGTAATAATTCACCAGAATATTCTTTTGGGGATCTTACATCAATCAGCAATAGTCCTGAATCACTATGTTTTTTTACTTCATCTCTAAATGCTCTAATATCATCATTTGTTGATTCAACCTTATAATCTGTAGTTGGGTAATCGACTATGTCTTTTGTAACATCTCTTTTTTCATCAATCCATTTTTGTCTTCCGCCATTCATTATTAAACATTTTTCATGTCCATAAACCTTAAATGTCCATAATGCATAGCATGCCCACCAATTGCTTTTATCGCCATAAAAAACAACTGTATCATCACGAGATATTCCTTTAGAGCTCATTAATTTTTCAAAATTATCTTTATCAATATAATCTCTGACTAATTTATCCTGAAGCTCTGTCTCCCAATCTAACTTAATTGCTCCTTCAATATGTCCGATATCATAAAGTAAAATGTCCTCATTTGATTCGATAATTTTAATTCCATCTTTTCCTATATTCTCCTGTACCCATTCTGTACTTACCAGCACATCTGGATTTGCATATTCTGCCATTTTTTGCCTCCGTTAGAATAAAATTCTAAAAAATAATTTAATTATTTTATATTAAAATATCTTTTTGGGTAGTAGTATATAAAAAGTAACTATGATCTAATTCATTGCATAAAAATGAACTTATGATATTTTTTAATTGTGACCGAAGAAAATAAAGAACAAGCTGCAGAGATAGATAATGCATCAATTGAGGAACCAGTTTCTGATTCTGATGGTGTAAATGAAGAAATCTCAGATAATGAGCATAAAGTCTTGCCGTATCCTGATAGGGTTCCAAATGTGCACAAGGGTACTACATACAAGCATTGTTATGTAATGATTACATTTATCGGAATTTTTATAATTTTAAGCATCGTAGCCTCATTAATAACAAATCCCTTATAGTTCTTTTTCAAGAAATATGTTTTTTGAGATAATTAAGAGTTTCTCCAGAGCCACTTGATATAAAGTCTTCTCTTTGTCCCATAAACTGTAAATAACCACCCCTATCACCTCCCTCAGGTCCAAGATCTATAATGTAGTCTGAGCAATTTATAACATCAAGATTATGTTCAACTATTAATATTGTACTTCCCGAATCTCTAAGCTTATAAATAACATTCATTAAGTTATCAACATCTTGGTAATGTAGTCCTATGGTAGGCTCGTCTAAAATATAGAAGGTCTTTCCAGTATTTTTTTTAATCAACTCTTTAGACAATTTGACCCTTTGTGCTTCACCGCCTGAAAGTGTTGTAGCCGATTGGCCCAATCTAAGATAGTGAAGACCAACAGAATTCAAAATCGAAATTTTTGAGCTAAGTATGGGAAAACCAGAAAAAAAAGTTTCAGCTTCTTCGAATGTCATATCCAAAACTTCAGCTATATTTTTTCCATTATATAGAATCTCCAAAGTTTGTTCATCAAACCTTTTTCCTTGACATTCCTCACATTTAACAGAAACATCCGGCAAAAAGCTCATTTCAATTTTATTAAATCCTGCTCCAGAGCAATTGCTGCAACTGCCTTCCTTAACGTTAAAGCTAAATCTGCCGGGGCCATATCCTTTCATTTTAGATATTTGTAAAGATGAAAAAATATCTCTGATTGTTGAAAAAATTCCAGTGTAAGTTACGGGATTTGAGCGTGATGTTCTACCTATAGGAGACTGATCAATATTTATAACCTTATCAATATTCTCAACACCTTTTATAGTCTCTTCAGAAGATTTTTTTTTCTTCGGATTATTTATATGTTTTGATAATAGTGGGAAAATAGTTTGAGATACTAAAGAACTCTTTCCGGATCCTGAAACGCCAGTAACACATATTACATGTCCCAATGGGAGATCAATACTTATATTTTTTAAATTATTTTTTGCAATATTAGAAATAGAGATTTTTCTTGTATTAGGTGTAAAATTTTTAATATTTTGAACAATTTTCTTTTCCCGATTTAAGTACTTTCCCGTTAATGAATTCTTAGATTTTTTAATGCCATTTAAATTTCCAGTATAGACAATTTTTCCGCCATTTATCCCAGCCTTTGGCCCAATATCAATTATGTTATCTGCATTCATTATTGTATCTTCATCATGTTCAACAACCAGCACAGTATTGCCTTTATCTCTTAACGATTTAAGTGCATCTACAAGTCTTGAGTTATCTCTGGGGTGTAAGCCTATTGTCGGCTCATCAAGAACATAAGTAACTCCTGTTAAATTAGCACCCAATTGAGTAGCAAGCCTTATTCTTTGCGCTTCTCCACCAGACAATGTAGGAGCACTTCTGTTAAGATTTAAATACGATAAACCAACGTCTTTCAAAAAAGTTAATCTAGATCTTATTTCGGGTTTAATTTTTTTCCATATTTCTTTTTTTGTTCCAGTAAATTTTACATCATCAACAAAATTCATAGCTTCTGAAATATTAAAACTACAAAATTCAGATATATTTTTGTCATTAATAAATATATGTAATGCCTCTTTTCTCAACCTTGCACCTTCACAAGATTTACATTTTTTGACCGAAACATATTTTGAAAGGGCTTCAAAGGATTCTTCGGTTTTGGACTTCAAAATCCAGCTTTGTAATATATTTATAACACCTAAAAATTCTTTGTTATCCTTATCATAATTCTTTATATAATCGGTTACATTGTTTGATTCATGTCCATAAAGTATTAAGTTTTGATGCTTTTTTGATAATTTACCAAAGGATTTTTTCAAATCTATTAAGTTTTCTTTTGCGAATTGTTTAACTTGTTTTTTATATTGAGATAAAGAAGTAAATGGTAAAATTGAATTATCATTTATAGATTTATCAAAATCAACAACTAGATTTTCATCAACAAATTCAAATTGTCCGATACCATCACACTGGCTACAGCACCCATAAGGACTATTAAATGAAAAAAGTCTTGGAGAGATTTCTGGGTAGCTAATTCCACATTTATTGCAAGTTAACTCAGAATTAAAAACAAATCTTTTGTTCTCAACTTCAACTATCACGACTCCTTCACCATACAAAAATCCTATATCCAAGGAGGATTTAAGTTTCTTTAAATTTTTTTTAGGTGAATTAATTGAATCAATATATATTTCAAGGTTATGCTTTTTTTGCTTTTCCAAGGGTTTTATTTGTGAAATATCAATAGTTTTACCCTCGACTCTAGCTATAGTAAAAAACCTAGAAGCAAATTCAATTTCTTTTTTAAATTCACCTTTTTTACCCATTGAGATTGGGTAGAAAATATCAATACTTTTATTAAATAAATTTTCTTTTTTGAGTCGATCCACTATAGTTTCTACAGAGCCGGATGACATTTCACTACCGCATTGATAACATTTAGGAGTTCCGAGCTTTGAAAATCCTAATCTGATAAAATCATAAATTTCTGTGATTGTAGCAACTGTAGATCTAGGGTTTCTCATAAAGGTTTTTTGATCCACTGATACAGACGGCGATAGGCCTGAAATATAATCTAAATCCGGCTTTTTAAATTTCTCTACAAATTGTTTAGCATAACTTGATAGTGACTCAAGATATCTTCTTTGACCTTCCGCAAAAATTGTGTCAAATGCTAATGTTGATTTACCGGAACCGCTAACACCAGTAAAGACAGTTATTTTGCCTCGTGGTATAGCAATGCTAATATTATCAAGATTATTTTCTCTTATCCCTTTAGCAACAATTTTATCCACAATCTTAATTTAACAGTTTTAAATTTAATTTTAACTCTTTAACCAATTAAAAATCATCTGATTTTTTCTATCATTCATAAGTTCTGGATGCCACTGTATGCCCAAAATTTTCTTATTTATGGATTCAAATGATTCTATAATCCCGTCTGCGGTTCTTGACGATGCTATCAAATTTCTCCCTAACACATCAATGCATTGATGATGAAAAGTATTAACTCTTAGATCGGATGAACTAGTAATTTTTCTAATAATTGTATTTTTTAAGATTTTTATCTTATGATATTTTGCTTTAGAGTGATCAATTTTAGTGTTTAATTGTGAGTCAATATCTTGAATTAAACTTCCTCCAAAGTGGACATTTATTAATTGCATACCACCACAGATACCAAGAATTTTTTTATTCTGTTTTGCGAACTCTTCAATATAGCTTATTTCACTTAATGTTCTATTAATGTCTAAAGAATTAATTTTATATTTTTTTACCTGTCCATAAAATTTAGGGTCTATATCACGACTACCAGAGACCAATAAACTATTTATTTTCATTGATATTTTTTTAATATCTTTTCTATTAGTTATCATTGGTAACATCACCGGTATAGCACCCGATTTTAACAGGCTAGTAAAGTAAAATGATTCTACTTCATAAAATTTTCCTTTAATATCAGAGGTTATTCCTACTAATGGATTTTTCATTTAATAATTATTGTTTATTTTTTTCGATATTTAAACGCTTTTATTTTTTAGCAAATCATATAAGATTAGAAAATTATGTCTGAAAACAAATATGATGTCATAGTTGTTGGTGGTGGTCACGCTGGCTGTGAAGCAGCATTAGCTTCTGCTAGGTTAGGCTCGAGAACTCTTTTAATTACAGCGAATATTGATACTATTGGAGTGATGTCTTGTAATCCATCGATAGGTGGAGTTGGTAAAGGTCATTTAGTAAGAGAAATTGATGCACTAGGTGGTGAAATGGCAAAAGCCGCTGATCATTCATCGATTCAATATAGAAGGCTAAATACAAGAAAAGGTCCTGCAGTTCAAGCCACAAGAATCCAAGCAGATAGAAATTTATATAGAACCTATATGAGAGCAACTTTAGGAAATCAACAAAATCTGCTCATATTGCAAAGAATTATTGATTCGCTTATATTTAGAAATGGTAAAATTTTAGGTGTAAAAACTAATTTGGGTGAAAATTTTCATTCAAAAACAACTATTGTTACACCTGGCACATTTCCGAATGGTCTAATTCATATTGGCAAAGAAAAAAATTCAGCTGGTAGGGCCGGGGAACCGCCAACCAAGGAAATTTCAAATTCTTTTAAAATGTTAGGCCTCGATGTAGGAAGATTAAAAACTGGTACGCCACCAAGGCTAGATAAAAATACTATCGATTGGTCAAAAACTCAAATTCAAAATCCTGACTCTATCCCTACTTTCTTTTCATATCAAACTAAGAAGGTGTTAAACCAGCAGCTTCCATGTCATATAACTTATACAAATGAAAAAACTCATGACATAATAAAATCAAACATAGACAAATCTCCTTTATTTTCTGGCGAGATCAAAGGGGTTGGTCCCAGATATTGTCCATCTATAGAAGATAAAGTAATAAGATTTGCTGACAAACTAAGACATCAAATTTTTCTTGAGCCTGAAGGCTTGCAGACAAATGAAATTTATCCTAATGGAATATCGACCAGCCTCCCATTAGAAGTGCAAATTGAAATAATCAAAAGTATTGATGGTCTTGAAAATGCAAAGATGATGAGACCTGGTTATGCAGTTGAATATGATTATTGTAATCCTCAGGATTTATACTTAACACTTGAAAGCAAAATAGTTCAGAATTTATTTTTAGCAGGCCAAATAAATGGCACAACGGGATATGAAGAAGCCGCTGCTCAAGGCTTAATCGCTGGCATAAATGCTTCTATGAAAGTTTTTAATAAGAGTGAATTTATTCTATCTAGATCAGAATCCTACATTGGAATTCTAATAGATGATTTAGTAACTTTAGGAGTTGATGAACCCTACAGAATGTTTACTTCTAGGGCTGAACATAGACTTCTATTAAGGGACGACAATGCAGATATGAGACTGACTGAGAAGGGTTACTCAATTGGGCTTGTTAATACTAAAGATTATGAGAACTTTGCAATGAAAAAAAAGAAATATCAAAATTTAATAAAACATTATAAAGAAAAAAAAATATCTCCAAGCAAAAAAAATATGAAAATATTTAGGGATATAGGATTAGAAGAGTTAAAAAAACAATATAGTGTTAAGGATTTACTAAAAAGACAAAATGTTGATTTTGATATAATTAAAAAAATTGATGACAAGATTTTAATCCCTGAGGATGAAACAATTAAAAATTTAATAAGAAATGAAATTAAATATGAGGGATATATCTCTCGTCAATTTGAGGAAATAGAAAAGATTGAAAAATACAAAAATATTGAAATACCTAAGAATTTAGATATAGCATTCATTTCAGGTCTATCTAATGAATTGAAACAAAAAATACAAAGAATCAGACCATCCACAATTGGCCAAGCATCACGAATATCCGGAATAACTCCTGCGGCTTTAAATATTTTGCTGATACATATCAAAAAAAATGATATTCAAGAAAATTTAAGTTAGTGCTTTTACTAATTCGTCTAGATTCTCTATCGGTAGATTACAGGTAAAGTTTGAACATAAATAAATTTTTACATTTTTTGAAGGTTCTGGAAGAAAAGAATATTTATCAGAAAAATTAATATATTTGTTTCTTTGAGAAAGAGAATTAATATGAAATATGGATTTATTTATGCTTTTTAGATTTATAACATAATTCACCATTTCATTAGAGTAATCTAATTTTTCATCCATAGAGGTTATAACTATTTGAAATTGTTTTCTGTATAATAAGAATTGATTCCCAAGAAACATACCTAAATTAATGGGAAATTTTTTTGCTAATTCACCTAATTTAGAGGATAAAGTATTCGATATTTTATCAAGATTTTCATCAAAAAAATAATTCGATAGCTTTGCTATAGAATATAAAGCTGTAGAATTGCCACATGGGGATGCTCCATCAAGTAGATTTTTTTGTCTTACAATTAAATCACTTTCTCCTTTCTTTGAAGAAAAAAATAATCCATCATCATAGTCCCAAAAATAAAAAATCATTTTTTCACATACTCTAAATGAGTCTAATAAATAATCTGGATCAAGAGTTGTTTCATATAGATCAATAAGGGATTTAGAGTAAAAAGAATAATCATCAAGCATTCCATCTACAGAAGCAATTCCATCTCTATAACAATGAAGCAAGTCATAGCTATTAGTCATATTTTTTTTCAAAAAGGAATCACAGTTAATTGCCAAGTCAAGGATTTCCGAGCTGTTAAATATTCTAGAGATCTTTGATAAGCTTGAAATTAACATAGAGTTCCAATCAGTTAAAATTTTATCATCCAATAAAGGCTTGGGTCTTTTATGTCTGATTTTTTTTAATTTCTCTTTAATCCGATTTGTTTCACTTTTTATTAAATCCTTATCTAATGAAAATATTTCTGAAAAACTTTCTAATTCGTCTTTGAGAAAAATAATATTTTTTCCATTTTTTTGCTTAGTTGTTTCCTCTAAAAAATTTCCTTCAGGTTCTATATTATATAAATGTTTGAAAAACTGAAATTCACTACTTTCTAAAATTTCTTTAAGTTCTCTCTCCTCCCACAAATAAAATAACCCCTCTTCTCCACTAGAATCTGCATCTTCCGCAGAATAAAAAGCACCACTTTTAGATAACATGGATTCTTTTAAATAATTAATAGTTTTCTGAATAGAATCTAAATATATTTCTTTATTAGAAACTAAATATGATTCATAAAAAGATTCTAATAAGTTAGCTTGATCGTAAAGCATTTTTTCAAAATGTGGAACTTGCCATTTTACATCGGTTGAATATCTATGAAACCCGCCCCCTATATGATCATTAATACCACCCAACGCAATAGAAGTAAGAGTTTGATCAATCATATGTAATGCATCTTTATTCTTGAAAAAATCATAAAAGTTGCTTAAAAAAATGATATTTTGTGGAGAGGGAAATTTGGGTGCCTCGCCAAATCCACCATACTTTTCATCATAAAAATCTTTCAAGCTTTCGAATATTTCATTCATGTCTTCAGGTGAGACAAAATTATCAGAGACCTTAGGATTTGAAACATCTTCTAAGGTAGATACGATACTTTCAACAGATTTTGTTATATCATCTCGATTATTTTTCCAAACATCTGCAATTTTTGGGAGCAATTCAACTAAACCAACCATTCCACCTTTTGTTTTTTTCGGAAAGTAAGTTCCGGAAAAAAAAGGTTTTTTATCAGGAGTCATAAAAATAGATAGCGGCCATCCACCTCTCTGTGTCATCATCTGGCAAACTGACATATAAATACTATCTATGTCGGGCCTCTGTTCACGGTCAACCTTAATTGATATAAAATTTTCATTTAAAATTTTTGCTACCTCTTCATCTTCAAAACATTCGTGCTCCATCACATGACACCAATGACAAGTTGAATAACCTATAGATAAGAAGATTGGCATATCGTTGTTATTAGCAGCCCTAAAAGCTTCTTCAGACCAGGGGTACCAGTTTACTGGATTTTCGGAATGTTGGAGCAAGTATGGGCTGTTTTCATTTTTTAATTTATTAGACATCTATTCCAACCTCTTTCATTACGATCTGCATATCTTCCCATACTAATTTTTTTTTGCTTGGATCTCTCAACAATGCTGCTGGGTGGTAAGTAATTAATATTTTAGCTCCATACCTTTCATAAAATTTTCCTCTTAAATTTTTTAATTTATCATTTTCACCCAAAATATATTCTGCAGCGACCAAACCAAGGCATATGATAATTTTCGGATTAACTTTTTTTATCTGAAAATCTAAAAAAGAAGAGCACGATTTTACTTCATCTACTGAAGGCTTTCTATTGTTTTCTGGCCTACATTTCACGGCATTACAAATATAAATATCCTCCCTCTTCATTTTCATTGCTTGAATTATCCTATCAAGCAATTGTCCTGCCCTTCCAATAAAAGGTTGACCAGTCATATCCTCGTCTTTCCCAGGCGCCTCGCCGATGAACATTATTTGGGCATTTTCATTTCCTTCACCAAAAACCGACATATTTCTTGTCTTATGTAATTCGCAAGATTGACATTCCTGGACAATATTTTTTACTTCTTTTATATTTAAATTGTCGATATTTTGAGGAGTTTTAGAGGAGGATTGTTCATTTTTTTTGTTAATTTGTAAGAATAATCCAGAGATACCCATTGACCTCAATCTTTTAGCTTTTGTTTTATCAATTTCAAAGTTTTTCTTTATAACTTGATTCATTATATATATATTTTAATTAAAATAATTATTATTAATATAAAATGAATTATATACCATCAGAGATTGAACCCAAGTGGCAAAAAGAATGGGAAAATAAAAAATCCTTTACAGCACAATTGAGTAAGGATGATCAGAAATTTTACGTATTGGAAATGTTTCCATATCCCTCTGGAAAAATACATATGGGGCATGTAAGAAATTATGTTATCGGCGACGTTGTAGCAAGATTTAAAAGATGTCAAAAATATAATGTTTTACATCCTATGGGCTGGGATGCTTTTGGTATGCCAGCGGAGAATGCTGCAATAAAGAATGATGTCCACCCAAGAGATTGGACCTATAAAAATATAGAAATAATGAAAAGCCAGCTCAAGCAACTTGGGCTTTCTTATGATTGGGATAGAGAAATAGTAACTTGCAATAAAAATTATTACATTCATGAACAAAAATTATTTCTAGATCTTTTAAAAAATAATATTGCTTACAAAAAAGAATCATATGTTAATTGGGATCCTGTTGATAATACTGTTTTAGCTAACGAGCAGGTTGTTGACGGTAAGGGTTGGAGATCAGGCGCTGAGGTTGTTCAAAAAAAATTATCACAGTGGTTTTTAAAAATAACAGATTTTGCAGATGATTTGGTAAAAGAATTAGATAACTTATCTGGTTGGCCAAAAAGAGTATTATCAATGCAAGAAAACTGGATAGGTAAATCTATAGGTGCCGAAATTAAATTTAAAACTAAAAATGGAGTTTCTATTAATGTTTTTACAACTAGGCCGGACACGATTTTTGGTGCATCTTTTATAGGACTTTCTCCTGAACATCCATTAAGCATTAATTTGTCAGAAAAAAGTTCTGAAATTAGTAATTTTATCCAGGAATGTAAAAAAACTTCTTCAACAACAGAGGCTTTAGAGAAAGCTGATAAAGTTGGGATAAATACGGGTTTGAAAGTTTTACATCCTTTTACAGAGAAAGAAATACCAGTTTATATAGCTAATTTTATACTTATGGATTATGGAACAGGAGCAATATTTGGCTGTCCCGCACATGATCAAAGAGACTTTGATTTCGCTAAAAAATATCAACTTGATATAATTCAAGTTGTTTCAAAGGATGGAAATGAATGTGATTTAAATGAAGCCTATGTAGAAAACGGTGAAATTATAAATTCTGATTTTCTCAATGGGCTTAATGTTCAGGATGCTAAAAATAAAGTTATCAAAGAGCTGGAAAAAAAATCTATTGCGACAAGTTCAATCAAATTTAAATTGCGTGATTGGGGAATTTCTAGACAAAGATATTGGGGGTGCCCTATACCTGTTGTCTATCTAGAGGATGGAACTATGGTTCCACTTCCTGAGTCTTCTTTGCCAGTTGAATTACCTGATGATATTAAATTAGGTGAGCCCGGAAATCCATTAGAAAATCATCCGACATGGAAATATACAATATGCCCCTATTCTGGAAAACCTGCTATTAGAGAGACTGACACATTTGATACTTTCTTTGAATCTTCTTGGTATTTTGCTAGGTTTACATCTCCAAAATCAGAAAAAATTTTTGATAAAACGGAATTTGATAAATGGATGCAAGTTGACCAATACATAGGGGGTATAGAGCACGCAATTTTGCATCTTCTTTATTCCAGATTCTTTTTTCATGCAATGAAAAAAATGGGATATTGCAATATTAAAGAACCGTTTAAAAACCTTTTAACTCAAGGGATGGTATTAAAGGATGGTGCAAAAATGTCTAAGTCTCTTGGAAATACAGTTGACCCAACAGAGATAATTAAAATTTATGGAGCAGATACTGTTAGAATTTTTGTTTTATTCACTGCTCCAGTTGAAAAAGATTTGGAATGGAGTGATGAAGGAATTGAAGGCTCAAACAGATTTATAAAAAGAATTTGGAAGATAACAGAAGAAAATATTAGCTGTATTCGTGATGAATATGAATTTGATTTCGAAGATTTGTCTAATAAGAATAAAGAATTTTTAATTAAAATTAATAAAACTATAGATAAAGTAAATTATGACTTAGATAGAATGCAATTTAATACTGCTATTGCAAGTATGATGGAACTATTAAATCACGCATATAAATACAAAGAAGACAATAGTGCGGATGAAAAACTTTTTGGTTTTTTTGTTTATGTTTTTATTATTTTACTTAATCCACTAATACCTCATCTTTCTAATGAACTTTGGAGCAAGTCAAATTTTAAAGATAAAGATATAAATAAATTATGGATTAAACCTGACAAAAGTATTTTAATGAAAGACATTATCAAGGTTGTAATACAAATTAATGGGAAGACAAGGGGTGTTGTAGAGTTTGAAAATCAAGATATTAACGAAATAATCATAAAAAAAAGAGTACAAGAAATTGAATCAATTAATAAATATTTAAAAGATAAAGAAATTTTAAAAAGTATATATATAGAAAATAAAATTTTAAATTTAATAATTAAATAGTAAGTTTCTCAATTCTTGAAACAGCCTCAATTAATTGTTCATCATCAAGGGTAACGGAAGCCCTAGTATAACCTTCGCCGTAAATTCCAAACCCAGTACCGGGTGTCATTACTATTCCAGATTTTTCTAATAGTAAATTTGCGAATTCTGAGGATTTGAGGCCATTTGGATTTTTAAACCAGACATAAAATGTTCCTTTGGGAGTTATTACATCAATGCCGATCTTTTTTAAACCATCTGAGAGTAACATGCTTCTTTTTTTATAAATCTCCGTCCTTTCCTGTAATCCGTCCTCAAAATTTCTTAAGGCTTCGATTCCTGCCTCCTGAACAGCTTGAAATGCTCCTGAATCTATATTTGTTTTAACTTTACCAATTCCAGCTACAGCTTTTTCATTACCTACAACATGGCCAAGTCTCCATCCTGTCATGCTAAAAGTTTTTGACAAGGAATGAAATTCTAATCCAACTTCAAGAGCTCCATCGTATTCTAAAAAACTTTTTGGTTTATTATCTTCATCAAAATAGACTTCAGTATAAGCAGCATCATGACATATCAAAATATTATTTTTATGTGCAAATTCAATAGCTCTGTTGAAAAAATCATCAGATGCAAAAGCAGATGTTGGGTTATTAGGATAATTTAGAAACATAATTTTTGATTTTTTTAAAATATCGTTAGGTATTGAATTTAGATCAGGCATAAATCCATTCTCTTCAAGAAGGGGCATAAGATAGGGAGTTCCACCAGCAAATTCAGTAGCAATATTATATACTGGATATCCTGGGTCAGGGACAAGCGCAATATCGCCTGGATTAATAAATGCAAGGGGCGCATGTGCTACACCCTCTTTTGAACCAATAAGTATTATTACATTTTTATCGCCGTTTACGGTTACATCAAATCTTCTTTTATACCAAGATGCCACTTCAGACCTAAAAGAAGCCATGCCTGCATATGATGGATACCTATGATTAGATGGATTTTGAGCAGATACATTTAAAGCTTTAATTATCCTTGCAGGTGTGGGAATATCTGGGTCTCCAACACCTAGGTCTATTACATCAACTCCTTTATCTATAAGGGCTTGTTTTTTGGCATCTATTTCAGCAAATAAATATGGTGGCAAGTTATTAATTCTATCTGCCCAGGTAATATTCATAACCCGATAACTTTAACGTAAAAAAATATTACTTCAAACAATCTTACTAAAAAAAATAACTTTAAAAGCTTCGCCCATAAAAGCAGGAGAAATAAGACTTTTTAATTTTGTGGTGTCCACAGAGCTAGACTTGATGCTATTATCTATAATTTCTAAAAATGAATTATCTATTAAAAACTTAGTCTGTGTTTCAAAGAACTCTTCATTAAAACCATAAGAAATAAATTCTCTTGAAAGAAGCTCAAAGTTTATTGAATAAGTTATATCAACATCATTATTGTAAAAATTATCATTAACTCTATTATTATGAAAAGTTCTAGCTGTTCCTTTTGGATATTTAGAGCTTCCTAAGATATTTTTTTTATCTCCATAATCAAAAGATAAAAATAAAATATTATTGTTCATATTATTTATAGATTTAACCATGTCAAAAAATTCATCACTGGGAAACTCGAAAAAAAAAGTAGCTTCAATATCAAAATTTAGTGACATGATTTTATCTTTCAGTTTAGTTCGTGCTTCAACCTCTGTTTCAATATATTTGTCTTTGGTTTTTGAAATTAAAATTTCATACAACTTGCCTTCTCTAAAGATACATCTATGAAATGGTAATGAATCAAACAATTCATTACAAAATACAAAAGAATTTTTATTTTCTGAATTTATCTCTTCTATATTTGAACAAATTGCAAATTTATTTTTATGTCTATTAAGATTTCTATTAATTTTTTTTTCAAGATTTAAGTTTTGTTCAACTAAAAAAAAATTAACTTGTTGATATATTTTATTGTTAAACTTTGAAAGATAATCAAGTACATGTAAAGAAAGAGTTCCGTCATTTGATCCAATTTCAATTACATTGAACTTCTCTTTGTTAAATTTATTATGTATTTTTTCTGCAATAAATTTACCAATAACATTTCCAAAGAAATTAGAAATATTTGGCGAAGTAATAAAATCATTTTTCTCATTTATAGTAAGTGAAGACTTATAATAACCTTCGCTACCATATGACTTGTGTCTTATAAAGTCATCAAAATAAATATCTTCCATAATAATATTATATTTTAAAAAGATATAATAATGTTGACAAATTGTTTAGTTTTTAGTTCTAAGTTAGAATACTGAATGCCGAAAAATAGAATAAATAAGGTGTATACAAAATTTGGTGATGCGGGAAATACTATGCTTGTGGGTGGAGAAGTTGTACCTAAAGATTCTATCCGAGTTGAAAGTTATGGAGATATTGACGAATTAAATTCGTGTATAGGCTTAGTATTAACTGGTGAAATATCTAAACCCTGCAGCAAAATACTTAATAAAATTCAAAATGATTTGTTTATTTTGGGAGCAGATTTAGCATCCACAAAAAATGTTAAAGTGCCAAGAATTACTGGTTCTAAAATTTTGTGGTTGGAAAAACAAATTGATAAATATGTAGAAATAGTAGGACCCTTAAAGGAATTTATTCTCCCTGCTGGTTGTTTTACAGGAACTTGCCTCCATTTTTCCAGAGTAATATGCAGGAGAGCGGAAAGAAAAATTGTATCTTTGTCAAAAATAGAATGGGTTAATCCTAAAGCCCAAATTTATATAAATAGGCTTTCGGACCTTTTGTTTGTTCTTGCCAGACATGAGAATATTTCTGTTGGAGAAGGCGAAATACCTGTTAATTTCAAAAAATGACCGCAAATGATAAGTTTTCAAGAAGATTTCAAAAATCTTATGAAAATATTAAAAATTTACATCTTTCAAAATCAATAAGCTCCACGGAATTGGTTAATAAATTTTCTAATGAAATAGACAAACTTATATCAAGTGAAATCGATATCAATTATAAGTCGAGTGGAATTGCTATATTAGCCTTAGGTGGGTACGGGAGAAAAGAATTGTGTATCAAATCAGACATTGATATTTTAATTCTTTATGAGGCATCGAAATTTGAACAGGCTAAACTTCTTGCTGAAAATATTTTATATAAGCTATGGGACACAGGTTTGGAAATTGGCAACTCATTGAGATCAATTGATGAATGCTTAGAGCTAGCAAGCACGCAAGACTCTACAATCTTGTCATCAATGATGGATTTAAGAGCAATAACTGGGGATTCAAACTTATGTATTAATTTAAAAAATAACCTTAATAAAAAATTATTGCCCAACATTTCACAAAACTTTATAAATGAAAAACTATTAGAGAGAAAAAAAAGATACAGAAAATTCAGTACACCAACATACCTTATTGAACCAGATGTGAAGGAGGGTAAAGGTTGTTTGAGAGATATACATAGTCTTTTTTGGATACTAAGAGCTAATACATGTGATATTGACGTAGATAAATCAATATCAAATGAATTTATAACTAAAGAAGATTTAATTTTGATCAATAAAGCTCAAGAATTTTTTCTTCAATTACGAAATCATCTCCATGTTATTAAAAATTCATATATTGATGTTTTTGACTATGAATCGCAAAAAAAAGTAGCAAAATTCTATGATATTAAAGATGAGAAATTTCTAACCAAAGAAAATGTGCTAATGAAAATTTTTAATGAATATAGAAACCAAATTTATGATATTACGGACAAAATAATTAGTAGAATTACAGATAAAGATATTTTCCGCTCAAGAAGAATTCAAAACCTAAATGATTTTTATATAATCCATAGAGGATTACTTAAAGCCATAAATCCTAGTTTGATCACAAAAGATCCAGCAAATATATTAAAAGCTTTTGAACTCTCATCAAACAACAATATCGATATTGCTGATGATGTTATGAATGAATGTAAAAAACTGATAAAGATTAAAATGCCAAAGAACGACAAAATATTATTTTTATTTTCTTTTGCTGAAACTATTAAAAGGTGCAAAAAAATATCAAACTTCATCGAGAAATTGAATAAAGCTAATTTATTAAGTTTTTTTATTCCAGAATTTAATAAAATTCGAAATCTTTCTCTAGCCGATCCGTCTCATATATACACTGTTGATGTTCATTCTATTTTTCTAATCAAAGAATTTGAAAAACTTATAAATAATGAATACAAGAATGAATTCCCTTTTGAAACCAAAGTTGCAAAAAAAATTAAAAAAAAGGATCTATTTTCACTTGCAGCGCTGCTACATGACATAGGTAAAGGCTTTGGCAAAGGACACTCTGACAGAGGTGCAGTAATGTCTGAAACAATATGTGAAAGATTTTCATACAATAAAGATTCTAAGGAATTAATATATTTTTTAATTAAGGAGCATCTAACTATGTCTAGTTTCTCACAAAAACGCGATATGGATGATATTGAACTGATAAACGAATTTGGAAAAAGGATCAGAACGATTGAGAAATTAGAATACCTTTTTATTTTAACATTTTGTGATCTAAGAAGTGTGGCCTCCGATGTATGGTCAGACTGGAAAGGAAATCTGCTGCGGCTTTTATATAAAAAAACATTTAGTATGTTAACGAAAGATACACACAATAAAAATTCAATAAATTCAAAAAACATAAATTTAAAATACTCGTCTAATGAAATTAAAAATATGATTGGAAAAAACTATAAACAGTATTTTGAGGTTTATTCGCCTGATGAAATTGAATATCAGTTAAAAATTCTTGAAAAATCTTCGGATGATTTAATTTTAGGAGTTAGATATAGCCAAAAAAGAAAAATTGATTATTTAACGTTTTGGTCAAGAACAAAGAAAATCGGTTTTATAGATATCTGTAAAGTATTAAGCTATGAAAGTATAAATATATTTTCTGCAAGGCTTGCTGAACTTAGAAGTAACTTGCACGTTTATACATTAGAGATAAATAGATTTGGGAATTCTACCTTCAATGATAGAAAAATATGGAACAGGATTAAAAAGAATATTGAATCTGAAAATCAAAGTAATAAGGATAATGAAAAAAATCATTTTTTAATTTCCAATTATAAATCTACATTAAAAGCTAAGGTAAAAGTTGACAATGATTTATCAAGTAAATTTTCAATTATTGAATTAACAGCTGGGGATAAGCCTGGAATGCTATATTCAATTTTACGAAAGATTAAAGATTTGGGATTAAGAATAAGATTTGTAAAAATATCAACAAAAAGAGAGTCTGTGGAAGATGTTTTTTATGTAACAAAAGGATCTAAAGGTAAAATACTTGATATGAATGAAATAGAAAATATAAAAGAAAATATCATGGACGTTATTGAATGAAAAATTCTAATTATTTTAAAGAACCAGTTACATGTGATTTCTTGGTTATTGGAACCGGTTTGTCAGGCCTTTATGCGGCTCTATACGCGTCTAACTTTGGTAGCGTTTGCATTATAACAAAATCATCCGTAGAGGAAAGTAATTCATATTGGGCTCAGGGGGGTATTGCTGCAGCAATTGACAGAAAAGACTCTGTTGATTCCCATTATGAGGATACTATCTCTGCAGGAGCTGAATTAAATGATTCAGATGCAGTAAACATAATGGTACAAGAAGGCTTCGATAGAGTTAAAGAGTTAGTTAAGATGGGAATGGTTTTTGATTCGGATTCTTCAGGTTTTGATCTAGGAATCGAAGGGGGTCATAGCAATAGAAGAATTTTGCATGCATTAGGAAATGAAACTGGAAAAGCTGTAGTTGATTTTTTGTCAAAAAAGATTTGCAAAACAAAAAATATTTTAATCTTAGAAAATACATCCGTTATTGAGCTATTCTCCGATAGCAAAGAGTGTTACGGTTGCCTAGTTCAATCAGATAAAATTAAGAAAAAAATTGTAATAAACTCAAAGTCGACAATATTAGCAACTGGGGGAGCATGTGGAATTTACTATAACTCAACCAATCCTTCAGCAACTTCTGGAGATGGAATAATAATGGGAATTAATGCAGGCGCAACTGTTGTCGATATGGAATTTGTACAATTCCATCCTACAGTTTTTTTTAAAGATGGTGCTAAGAATTTTTTAATCAGTGAAGCTTTAAGAGGTGAAGGTGCAAAACTAATTAATCATTCAGGCAAGCAGTTCATGAAAAGCTACACCCCAAAAAAAGAACTAGCTCCAAGAGATATAGTTTCAAAAGCAATATTCAATGAAATGAAGACAAATGGGGAAAAAAATGTTTTTTTAACATTAAAACACCTAGATAAAAACTTAATTAAAACTAGATTTAAAAATACTTACGAACTTTGTTTGCGTGAAGGAGTAGATATAACTAATGAAAAAATACCAGTTGCTCCTGCAGCACACTACTTGATTGGTGGAATAAAGACTGATATATATGCCAGAACAAATATTAAAAATTTATACGCTTGTGGTGAAGTAGCATGCTCAGGTGCGCATGGAGCAAATAGATTGGCTAGCAACTCTTTGCTGGAATGCCTAGTGTTTTCTAAAAGAGCCATTGATTCAGCTCTCGAATTTTCCAGAAAAATTAAGAAAATACCAAAAAAAATTTTAAAAACCTCTGAACAAATATCGCTGTTTCCTTCAGAAAAAAAACTAGAAAAATATCTAAACCTTAGAATGTCTATTTCACAAATTATTAATAATCATGTGGGAATACTTAGAAATAAGAAAGACTTATTACTAGCTTTAGATGAAATATCGTCTATAAAGAAGAAAGATTTAGACAAGAATGACATAATTGACAATAGAATTCTTAATCTTAAAACATTGTCATATTTAATGACAAAATCTGCTTTATTACGCGAGGAATCAAGAGGTTGTCATATGAGAGAGGACTTCTCTTCAAAAAATAATAAATGGCTCAAACATATAAACTGGAAAATATCATCAGGTACATTAAGATTTTCTTATACTAATCACTAAAAATTTGTAAATCATATACCATATTGGTACTTTTTTAAAAATGATGTCAAATGTCAAACAATTATATAAAACTTTGTCCAAAAAATTTATAAATTTTTTAAATAGCTATTTCATTATATAGAAAAGATGCTATATTTTTAAACTGTTATTAACTTATTATATTAAAATTAAATTGGATTTAAAACTGTATTATGGCTGTAGAAAAACAAGTTGAATTAAATGAAGTTGATACTATAACTGTTAAATTTGCTGGCGACTCTGGTGATGGAATACAATTAACTGGAGATCAATTTGGAAATACAACGGCGTTCGCTGGAAACGATTTTGCCACTTTCCCAGACTTTCCATCAGAAATAAGAGCTCCCCTTGGAACAACATACGGTGTTTCTTCTTATCAAATACAATTTGCAGCTAAAGATATATACACTCCTGGTGATACTCCCGAAGTTTTAGTATGTTTTAATCCTGCAGCATTAAAAGTTAATCTAGATGTTGTAAATAAGGGAGGATTAATAATTGTTAACGAAGATGAATTTACAGATAAAAATTTAAAAAAAGCTGGATTCGATGGAAATCCACTTGATCCCTCAAGTGATACTTTAAAAGACTTTAGAGTTCACAAAATTCCAATCACCACGCTAACTCTTCAAGCTCTCGACGAGATGGATATGGGGCATGGTGATAAATTAAGATGTAAAAACTTTTTAGCTCTAGGCGTGGTATCTTGGCTTTTCTCAAGACCCTTAGAACCAATTGAAAAATTTTTAAACAAAAAATTTGGGAAAAAGCCACAAGTTCTAGAGGCAAACTTAAAAGTATTACATGCTGGTTTTAATATTTGTGATACGATGGAAATATTTCCTGTAATGTACAAAGTTCCCCCGGCAAAACTTGAGCCTGGAACTTACAGAAATATTAACGGAGCATTAGCAACCTCGTATGGGCTGTTGGTTGCGTCTCAAAAAATTGATATTCCAATTGTCTTTTCAGGGTATCCAATTACCCCCGCCAGCGAGATACTTCACACCTTAGCAGCCCTGAAGCAGTTTGACGTATCAGCAATTCAAACAGAAGATGAAATAGCTGCAGTAACTATGGCTCTTGGAGCCGCATATGCTGGTAAGCTTGGGATCACTGGAAGTTCTGGCCCAGGGATTGCATTAAAAGTGGAAGCTATAAATTTGGCTGTAATGACTGAATTACCATTAATAATTTTTGATTTTATGAGATCAGGAATCTCTACTGGAATGCCCACTAAGACAGAACAAGGAGACTTGTTAATGTCCCTGTACGGAAGACCTTCGGACTCATATCTAATAGTTTTAGCACCATCTTCTGCTGCTGATTGCTTCTGGATTTCTATTGAAGCGGTAAGGCTTGCTACAAAATATATGACTCCTGTTATAGTTTTATCAGAAGGATTTTTAGTCAATTCATCAGAGCCTTGGAAAATTCCAGACCTAGACAACATTCCAGATATGAAAGCGCCATTTAGAACAAATCCTGAAGGTTATTTGCCATATAAGCGAAATAAAGAAACTTTAGCTAGAGACTGGGTAAAAATTGGAACTCCTGGATTAGAACATACTATTGGTGGCTTAGAAAAAACTAATGAAACTGGAAATATAACTCAAGATCCTGAAAATCATGATTTAATGACTAGACTTCGATACGAGAAAACACAAAAAGTTGCAAATGACATACCTGATTTAGAAATTCTTGGAGATAAAGATGCTGATTTACTATTAGTTGGTTGGGGAAGTACTCTTGGGAGTATGAGAGCAGCAATGGAAGTTGTGCAAGCATCTGGCAAGAAAGTTGCAATGATAAATATAAGATATTTAAACCCTTTGCCTAAAAACTTAGGGGAAATACTCAGGAGCTTTAAAAAAGTCGTTGTGGTTGAACTTAATTTAGGACACTTAAATATGATTATTAGATCTAAATTCATGATTGATACATCTTTTCTAGGAAGAGTTACTGGTCAGCCTATTCCCGTAACCGAAATGATAGAATTTATTAATAAAGAGTTAGATTCTCTTAAGGAGCATTAGTAGTTTTAATATGAGTACAGAAGGAAATGAAGTAAAATATAAAGCCACGGATTTTAAATCTGCAGCTGAACCAAGATGGTGTCCGGGTTGCGAGGATTATGCAATTTTAAAAGCTGTACAAACAGCTATGGCAAAAATAGGAAGACCAACACACGAGCATGCGGTAGTATCGGGTATTGGTTGTTCATCAAGATTCCCATATTATATGAGCACTTATGGTTTTCACACTATACATGGTAGAGCATTGCCAATTGCAACTGGTTTAAAAGTTTCTAATCCTGAATTAGCAGTTTGGGTAGTCACTGGTGATGGTGATGGGATGTCTATCGGGGGAAATCATTTAATTCATGCCTTAAGAAGAAACTCGGATTTAAATATATTACTTTTTAATAACAGGATTTATGGACTTACAAAAGGGCAATACTCTCCTACTAGTGATAAAGGAATGGTTAATAAAACTGCACCTTATGGGACTATTGAAACGCCCGTTGACCCGCTTGGTTTGGCTATCGAGTCTGGCGCAACCTTCATAGCGCAAATATCAGCTACTTACGTTAAAGAATTGGTTGATGTTTTAGTAGAGGCATATAATCATAAAGGTACATCTTTTGTACACATATATCAAAATTGTTATATATACAATAATGGTGCTTTTGACGGTTTTACAAATAGAGAAATTAGAGATGACAACAATGTAAAAATTGAACATGGGAAACCATTAATTTTTGGGAAAGACCTAAACAAAGGTCTTGTAATGGGCTATGGCAAGTTTGATATTGTTGAATTTGAACCTAATAAAATTCCGGATAATATAGTTATATATGACGAAACTGATCCAGTATTAATTAAGATGGTCAAGGATTTAGAGTTTCCAAACAGCCCTGTTCCTATGGGCATAATTAAAAGAGTCAAAGCTCCCATTTTTGAAGATGTAGTTCATGAGCAGATCACAATGGCCAAAGATAAGTTCAAGCCAGATCTTAAGAAGCTTATTGAAGCTGGCGATACCTGGGAAGTAAAATAAAAATTTAAAATGAACAATGCTTTAAAGAAAAGTGTTGATGAAATTTTAAATCTAGCATTAAATGAAGACCAAACGAAATCTGATTTAACCTCCCATCTAACCCTTAAAAATAAAAAAATTAAGACAAACATTATCTTTAAAGAAGATGGAATCCTTTCAGGAACCGAAATAATATGCTATTTATTGAAAAAATTTAATAAAGAAATTTCAATAAAATGGCATCATAGAAATGGTGAATTAATTAAAAAATATAATGTAGTAGGGACTATTTATGGCCCATCAAAGGATATAATTTCGCTTGAGAGGATAATTTTAAACTTTTTACAAAGACTATGTGGAATATCGACCATGACAAATAAATACTATAAAGTTGTGGAAAATACTAAAATTAAAATCTTAGATACAAGAAAAAATATACCCGGGTGGAGATTGTTAGAAAAATATGCCGTCAGGATTGGTGGTGGGCATAACCATAGAAATAATCTAAAAGATCAAATACTAGTCAAAGAAAATCATATTTCTTTGAACAATAATATTTTTGAAGTTCTAGAGAAATTAAAAAAAAAGAAAAAAATAAAAATGTCTGAAATTGAGGTAACTAATATTGATGAACTTAAAACTGTTATAAAGTTTAAACCGAAAAGAATAATGCTTGATAATTTTAATATTGCTAATATCAAAAAATCAGTTCAAATAATTAGAGACAATAGCAAGTGTCAAATTGAGGTTTCTGGAAAAATGACAATCAACAAAATAGAAAAAATAAAATATTTTGATATAGATTTTATTTCAGTTGGAAAGATAACTCATTCAGCATGTTTTTTAGACATATCAATGCTTGTGGTAGAATAATTTTTTAGTGATTTAAATGCTTGATTATTTAGTAGAGATTAATAATTTAAAAAAAGAAAAAAATGCAATAATATTAGCTCATAATTATCAAGTTCCTGAGGTTCAGGATATTGCTGATTTTGTTGGTGATTCACTTGGGTTATCCAGAATAGCTGCCAAGACTGAAGCTAAAATAATTGTTTTTTGCGGTGTTCATTTTATGGCTGAGACAGCCTCAATTTTATCTCCAGAAAAAAAAATTTTGCTGCCTGATTTGGATGCAGGATGCTCATTAGCTGATTCAATTAATGTTCAACAACTTAAGGATTGGAAGAAAAAAAATCCAAATGCAGTTGTAGTTAGCTATGTGAATACAACAGCTGATATAAAAGCTGAAAGTGACTACTGTTGTACATCGTCAAATGCTCTACAAATTGTAAAATCAATCGATGATAAGAAGGAAATTTTATTTTTGCCTGATATGTTTCTTGGTGCATACGTTCAAAAGAAAACAAATAAAAAAATAAAAATTTGGCCTGGGGAATGTCATGTCCATGCTGCAATGAAGTTTGAAGAAATTAAAAATTTAAGAGATGAATATCCTGATTCTGAGGTATTAATTCATCCTGAATGTGCATGCGGCTCACAAGCAATGCTTATGGCAGAGAGAACAAATGACAAATCAATACATTTTTTATCTACTGAGGCTATGATAGGGAAATCTCAAGAAAGTAAAAGTAAAGATATAATCGTAGCAACCGAAGAAGGAATAATACATAAAATGAAAAAGGCTTGTCCTGATAAAAACTTTATTCCAATAAATAGAACTTCAAAATGTAATTTTATGAAGATGATATCTGTTGAAAAAGTTTATAATTCTCTTAAAAGCGAAAGTCCTGAAATCAAAGTCCCTGCAGATTTGGCATCAAGAGCAAGAACTGCAATAGATAGAATGATTGAAATTGGGTGATACTAGCCGCGGGTGGATTCGAACCACCGACATACGCCTTATGAGAGCGTCGCTCTACCCCTGAGCTACGCGGCCAATTAAGTTTTTGAGTTTATCATGACATTAAATAGTTTCAAGAATGTTAATATAACTATAGTAAAATGGAATTAAATAACACAAGAAGATTGGCAACATACATAATATTGGCTGGGATTTTCATATCATCTATGACTATGTTGAATATTTTAGGAACTTCAAGGTTTATAGACTTAAGCTTCAACATCTTCGGATTTAATTTTCCTTTAATAGTTGCAATAGGTGTTTTGCCTTACCCAATAACATTTCTATGTACAGATTTAATCTCTGAAATATTTGGAAAAAAAAGAGCAACAATAATAGTTTGGACCGGTTTAGTGGTAAATTTATGGCTTGGTTTAATATTATGGCTGGGTGGAATAGCCCCAGAATTTACAACCTCTTCCGAAAGCATAGACACAAATAATGCTTTTTTAACTATAAGACACTTAGCTTTGGGTACTATCACAGCTTCAATGGTAGCGTATTTCTTAGCTCAATATATCGATGTTAGCGTATTCCACTTTTTAAAAAATCTGACAAAAGGAAAATATTTATGGATCAGGAATAATGGATCAACTATGATTAGTCAACTTGTTGATACTTCAGCAGTTATATTGATTACTCATTTCTTAACATATTCTATACCTTTGCCAAAAGACAAATCTGAACTTATGGGACTAATGACACTAATATTTTATGCATACCTATTTAAATTTTTTGCAGCGTTAATTGATACTCCTATTTTCTATATGGCGGTGAAATTTTTGAAGAAATATTTAAGTGAGAAAAATGAATAAAGCTATACTTAATAAAATATTTAGAACTGCTTTGATTGGTGCGAATCCTAAGAAATGTATATTAGAATCTATAAGGCTCGAGAATAATCATATTAAAATAGAAAATGATAGTTATGACTTAAATAAAATTAATAAAATATTTATAATAAGTTTCGGAAAATCTTCCATACCTATGTCAGAAGCAATTTCTAAAATACTAAAAAACAAAATTTATAGAGGGTTAGTAATTTCAAATGATATTCCAAAAAACAAAATAAAGCGTTTCAGTTATATAAAATCCTCACATCCTGTACCAAATAAAAATAGCTTACAAGCTGGAGAAAAAGCTATTAAACTTCTTAATAGCACAAAGCCTGATGACCTAGTAATTTTTTTAATTTCGGGTGGGGGAAGCTCTCTAATGGCTGTTCCTAAAAAAGGTATCTCATTGAAACAAAAACAAGAATTGTCTAATAAATTACTAAGATCAGGGTTGGATATAAAGATAATAAACTTTATAAGAAAGAAGATTTCATCTATCAAAGGTGGTCAATTGTTAAATCACTCAAATTCTTTGAATATTTGTAATATAGTCATATCAGACGTTATAGATGGTAAATTCTCAGATATAGCCTCAGGGCCGACTGTAAAAAACAAAAAAAATGATTTGAAGCTGGAAAAAGCAATAAAGGGTACAACTTTTTTTAAGTCTTTATCATTAAGTATTCAAAATATCATCCTTAAAGAAGCCACACCATATAAGAGAAACCATAAAGTTAAAAATTACATGATTGGAAACAATGGAATCGCATTAAGTTTTGCAAAAGCAAAAGCCGATGAATTAGGTTACAAAACAATTTTATATTCATCAAAGGTACAAGGAGAAGCCTCTCTGATAGGAAAAAAAATTGCGAAAAGAGCTTTAAATATTGCTGCGCAGGAAAAAAAATCCGTATGTTTAATATTTGGGGGAGAATCAACTGTTAAGGTTAAAGGTAATGGGGTTGGTGGTAGAAACATGGAGCTCGCATTAAGCTTTGCCATTGGAATTTCAGGAAAAAAGAAAATTCGTGGACTGTTCGCAGGAACTGATGGTATAGATGGAAATACCAATTCTGCGGGTGCATACTGCGATTCAAAAACCGTAATTAAAGCTTCTGCTATGGGAATAGATGCAAAATCCTTTTTAAAGAACAATGATTCTTATAATTTTTTTAAAAAGCTAAAGAGCTTGAAAATAACTGGTAACACAGGCTGCAATGTAAATGATATTGGAATTATTTTAATAGATTTTTAACTAATAATTTACCTTCTTAATTTAATATTATAAAATTTAAATATGGCAGAATTTATAAAAACGCTACCTCAAAATATTGAAGCTGAAAAAGCTGTTTTAGGCTCTATATTATTAGATGATCAAGCTATCAACGGTGCTCTTGAGGAGGTTAGTATAAACGATTTTTATGATCAAAATCATAAGAAAATTTTTTCTGCAATGTTAGAACTAGATGGTGAAAATAAGCCCATTGACGTGGTAACACTTTATGAGAAATTGAAATCAAAAAAATCAATGTTACAAGAAATTGGTGGAAGCACATATCTAACACAATTAGTTGAATTTGTACCCAGCTCTAGCAATGTAAATATTTATGCAAGATCAGTAAGAGAAAAATCTATATTGAGAAGTATGATTCAAACAGCTTCTGAAATCGTGGCCGAAGGACAAATGGATCAAATTGACGTTAATGATTTTTTAGATCAAGCAGAAAAAAGACTTTTTGATATTTCACAAAATAAAAAAAGACCTGGATTTGTTTCCTCTCAAGAACTTGCTTTAGAAACAATAAAAATAATTGAAAGTCTTGCTAAAAGGAAAGAAGCAATAACAGGCGTACCAAGTGGATTTAAAAGATTAGATAAAATGACAGCAGGTTTACAGCCATCGGATTTAATAATTTTAGCAGCTAGGCCTGGAATGGGAAAAACTTCTTTTGGATTAAATATTGTTTTAAACGCAGCAATAACTAATGGATTAAATGTGGGATTTTTCTCACTCGAAATGACCAAAGAACAGTTAATGATGAGAATGCTTTCTTCAAAATCTAAAATTAACTTCTCAAAAATTAGGACAGGATTTTTATCTGATAATGAATTAGAAAATATAAGAAATTGTAGTAGTTCATTTGAAAGATCAAATATATACATTGATGATACTCCCGCAATTAACTCATTAGAACTAAGATCACGAGCAAGGAGGCTTAAAAGCGATAAAGGTCTTGACTTATTGATTGTAGATTATTTGCAACTAATGAGAGGTGTAACCAGAAATGACAATAGAGAAAGAGAGATTGCAGAAATATCTTCAGCTTTAAAATCACTAGCAAAAGAACTCCAGATACCAATTATTGCAATATCACAGCTGAGCAGACAAACTGAGGCAAGAACAGATAAAAAACCTCAGCTGTCTGATTTAAGAGAAAGTGGAGCGCTTGAACAAGATGCTGATATGGTTCTCTTTATTCATAGAGCGGATGCATATAAAAGAAATGTTGAAGAGCGAGATGGAATCGCCGAGATAATAATTGGCAAACAAAGAAATGGTCCAACTGGAACCGTTACACTTGCTTTTTTAGACAGTCAAGGTGTTCCTAGCTTTGAAAATCTTGCGGAAGAATACACAGAAGATTTAGATTCATAAATTTATTTTTATAGACACCGGACAGTGATCCGACCCAAAAACCTCGTTATGAATTTCAGCATTTTGTATTAAATTAATTTCATTAGTCCAAAAATAATCAATCCTCCACCCGGCATTATTTTTTCTGGCATTTCTCATGTACGTCCACCAAGAATATTTAATTTTATCAGGATTTAAATACCTATATGTATCAAAAAAACCAGAATTACTCAAATCATCCATCCAATCTCTTTCAACTCTTAGAAATCCCGAAGTATTTTCATTGGGTTTAGGATGTTTAAGATCAATTTCATTATGAGCAATATTATAGTCTCCACAAACAATTATGGGTTTTTTCTTTTTCTTCAATTTTTTCAAATATTTTAGAACTGCAACATGAAAATCAATTTTGTAGGATAATCTTTCTTCAGACATCTGTCCATTAGGAAAGTAGAAGTTTAACAGATAAAACTTATCAAATTCAAAAATTTGATTTCTTCCTTCAACATCAAATATTTCACTACTCTTTAGTGTTGTTGAAAAACTTATAGGTTTAATTTTGGTATAAATTGCAACACCTGAATAACCTTTCTTTATTTGGCAAGATTCAAAATATGATTCATATTTAGGAATATTAATAATATCTTCTGATAGCTGGTCTATAGAAGCCTTTGTCTCTTGAATACATAAAATATCGGGCTTAAAATTGCTAATAAAATCTTTAAAACCTTTTTTTTGAATAGCCCTAATTCCATTTACATTCCAAGAGAATATTTTCATATAATTAGTTTATACTAAAGCTTAAACTTTTAGTGAACAAAATGAATTATATTTTAGTGCCTTTTAAAAATTTTAAGCAAGCTAAATCACGTTTAAGGAAAGATTTATCAGATTCTGAAACCGAAAAGATAGCCAAGCTTATGCTTGAAGATGTGCTTTCTGAGGTATCAAAATCAAAAATTGCAGATAGAAAGTTTTTGCTTACTAAAGATAGTAATGCAATGTCTTTAGGCGTTAAATATGGAATAGAAATTATTGAAGAAAAAATACAAGTTAATGAGAGTACTTCCGTGGATAAAGCTTGTAACTACCTTAAAACAATTGGAGCGTCTGCAGTTTTGAGGCTTCCAGGAGATATTCCAAATATTAAAGCTAAAGATATAGACTTATTACTAAATGAAGGTAAACATGATAGCGTTTCAATAATAGTCCCATCAGATAGCGGAACCGGAACAAATGCTTTTTATAAATGTCCACCAGATGTAATTTCATCATCTTTTGGTGAAAATAGTTTTCAAAAGCATATAAATTCGTTTATCACAAAAAATATTAAATTTAAGATAATGGAGATCGAAAATATTTCAATTGATATTGATAGCCTAGATGATCTAAACAAAATTAAAAAAACTTCAAAACAATCTAAAACATCTAAGTACTTGAAACTTGTTAGCCTATAATAGCTAAAACATCTGTTTCTTCCATTATCATGAGGTCCTCTCCGCCTACAGATAATTCATTGCCACCATATTTACTAAAAAGAATTTTATCACCCTTTTTTAATGTGAGAGGAGTAACATTACCTTTATTATCAGATCTTCCATTTCCAACAGATACAACTTCTCCCTCAAGAGGTTTTTCTTGGGATGAATCAGGAATAATAATACCTCCCTGAGTTTTTTCCTCGGCAACCATCCTTTTAACTAGTATTTTGTCGCCAATTGGTCTTATTTTTTTTTCTTTTTTCTTAGCCATTATAAATCTCCTTGGTATTTAAATAAATTTTATTGAAAATTCGTGTTTATGTTTTTTATTAAGATTAATTATCAATGGTGTTATAGCCTCTATCATAGATGAAATTTCCAATGGACCTGCATCAATAGCTTTTAATGAAGGCATCTCTTCAGTTAATTTGGTGGTCAAAGCCTTTGCATCATCATTATCGCCACATATAACAACATCATAATCTAAGGGTTTTTCAAAGCTGGCAAGTCCTTTAGCAGGAATATTGTGATAAGCACTAACTACATTTACTGAATCAGGTAAAGTATTTTGAATTTCAATAGCTGCAGATCCTGCGTCTGGCGGGTTATATGATACAACTGCACCAAAACTCATTGGTACAACTGGGGAAATAACTAGCTGGTTGGTAAAAGAATCGGACATGCTCTCTAAAGTTGACTTAGTATATTCGGGCGGCAAGCAAACAACTACAACCTCGCTATTTTTTGCGGCTTCTGCATTCTCAAAACCAACAATATTTGCATCAATTCCCTGAGTTTTCGCTGTCTCAAGCATTTTTCCAACCTCTTCCTGAGCTTTCTCAATCTTTCTTGAACCAATTAGTATTTCATGGCCTGCCTTTGCCCATCTTATCGCCAATCCTTCAGCAAATGAGCCAGTGCCGCCTAATAAACTTATTTTCATAATACACTCCTAGTAAATAATTAGTGAGATTATTATAACAGTTTTTTAATACCTAATATAATTTTTTGTTTATTAGAGAAAGAAACCTCTTTAATTCTTGATTTCGCTCCTTTTACGATATTAATTGAACTTTTCGGAACATCAAAAAAAATTGATAAAGTTTTTATAAGCTCTTTATTAGATTGTCCTTTATATGGTGGAGCTGAAACTTTTACAATCAGAGAATTATTATCAAAACCAATTACCTCAGAAACATTTGATTTTGGCTTTACAATTATTTTCAACATCATTTTAAAAACCTTGATAAGCAAGATCTAAAAGGGTTGAAACAATAAAGGACTTGAAAAACTCTATGGCAAGCAAGACTATAATAGGCGATATATCGACACCTCCTAGATATGGCATAACATTTCTGATAGGAGATAGAATTGGTTCTGTTACTCTAAATAAAAATTGAAACAGAGGATTGTATGGATTTGGGCTAAACCATGAAATTAAAGCTCTGCCAATTATAAGCCAAACTAGTAATGTTAAAACTATGTTAATTAAACGCGCAATGGCGATAATAAAATTTTCAATTATCATTTATTTTTTAATTATACTTGAAACCTTATCTGATATTAACTTTGACTTTCTCTCAGCTCTTTTGTGAGCAATATTGACTGTTTTTTCAAAACTATGATTAGTTAAAGATTTTATTCCTTCCTCGGTTGTGCCACCTTTGGATGAAACCATTTTGATAAAATTCTCGGGCGTTATTTTAGAGATTTTCAAAAATTCTAAAGTTCCTTTGATAGTCTGATGAGCGATATTTTGAGATACTTTTTTAGAGAAACCGCTTTTAATACAAAATTTTAGCATGGTCTTATAATATAAAGCGAAAAAAGCTGGACCCGAACCCGAAATTGCTGTAACAGAATCAAAGTTCTTTTCATCCTGTAACATAATGGTTGTTCCAATTTTATCTAAAATTTTAATTATATTTTTAATATCACTTTTTGTGCATTTTGAGTTGTACTTTACTGCAGTAACGCCTAATCCGACAGCAGATGGCAGGTTAGGCATAATTCTAATAATTTTGTTTTTTTTCAAAATACTTTGAATAAATTTAATTTTAATTCCTGCAGCTGTAGAAACAAAAAGATGCTTGTGAGTTAATATGGGTTTTATTGTGGATAAAATCTCTGGGAATATATCGGGTTTAACACAACAAAAAATTATTTTTGAAGACCCTAAAAGCTCTTCAATGCTTGAACTTTTTTTTATGTATAAACTGTCAGCTCCTAGAAATTTTTTTTTATCAATATCATATGATGAGATTTTTAATTGTTTATCATTTAATCTAATTCCTTTTATAATAGCTTTAGATATATTTCCTAATCCAATAAATCCAATATCTGACATTGACATATTATACACTCTATCGGGGTCCAAAAATTTCTGTCCCTACCCTCACAATTGTAGAACCCTCCTCTAATGCTATTGGATAATCTTTGCTCATTCCCATAGAAATCTCAACACAATCACTAAAGGTATAGTTTTGTGCTATTTTATACATTTCACCATAATAATCTCTAATTTCATTATTTTGCAAATCATCTTCAAGTATTGTCATAAATCCGCAAAGTCTAAGGCATTCTTTTTTTTCAATCTTATGGACGATCGACTGAAGATCTTTAACTAAAAAACCGCCTTTGTTGGAGTCGTTGGAAATATTAATTTGAATCAGAACTTTCTGAATAATATTATGCTTTTCGCAATAATCTTGAACATTGTCAACTAATTCAGAGTTATCGATTGAATGTATCAAGTCGGCTTTTCCTACAACATACTTAATTTTATTTTTTTGTAGTCTACCAATAAAATGCCAGTCAAAATTTAAATTTTTCTCAATTTTTTGCATGTTTTTATCTCTCAATTCTTGAGGATAGTTTTCTCCAAAAAATTTAACTCCAAGATCATAGGCTAATTTAATATATTGAAATTCTTTTTTTTTCGAAACTGCAATATACTTGGCTCTGCCTCCCGACTTTTTGGTACACTCTTTGAACTTAAACATAAATTTTTTTATATTTTCTATAAGCTTTTCGCTGGCCATAAGAATATTATATAATCAGATAGATGATATTAACATTGAAAAATATATATAGTGAAGTTTTATGTAAATTAAAGACAAATAATATAGAAATGCCTCAGCTAGAAACACAAATAATTCTTGAGCACGTAACAAATTTAAAGCTGGAAAAAATATATACAAACCTTAATCAAAAGATATATAGTAAAAAAATAAATCTTATTAGAAAGCTAACAAAAAGAATAATTGCTGGGGAACCAATTCAATATGTTACAGAACATGCTTTTTTTTATTCTCTAAAATTTTTTGTTAGCAGAGGTGTACTGATTCCTAGGCCTGAAAGTGAAACCATGGTCGATTTAGCTTTGAAGATTTTAGAATCTAATAAATATAAGGAAGTTTTGGACCTTTGTTGTGGGAGCGGATGTTTGGGTATAGCTATTTATAGGAATTGTAAAAAAAAGATTAGAGTGGATTTTTCAGATATTTCTAAAAAAAGTATGAATATCTGTTTAAGAAATATAGAAAAGCATATCAAAACAAAAAATTACACAACATATGTAAGGGACCTATATGGAAAAAGCTCCAAAAAATATGATCTAATAATTTCAAATCCTCCCTATGTATCTCAAAGTGAATACTTGAAACTAGATAAAAAAATTTTAAATTTTGAACCAAAGGCAGCATTAGTTTCAAAAGAAAATGGTTTTTTCCTTACAAAAAAAATTATCAAAAAATCTGTTCAATATCTAAACAAAAATGGAACCTTGATAATAGAGGTGGGCAAAAACCAGGCTAATTATGTAAAAAAGATTTTTAGTAGTCTTGGATTTGATGATATTGTAGTCTCAAAGGACCTCAATAAAATAAACAGGGTCGTTGCAGGAAAATGGACAAAATAAACATAGAAACCTCAAATAACCTGTCTGGCACAGTAAAAATTTCAGGATCAAAAAATTCATCTCTGCCTATTTTAGCAGCTACTGTATTGTGGGGATCACAATATAAAATAAAAAATGTTCCTGAAATAAGTGATGTTTACACAATGCTGGAACTAATCAAACAGCTTGGTGGTTCATATGAATTTAAGAAAAATGTCGTTGATGTCGATACAGAAAAAATTTCATCTTATGAGGCACCTTATGAATTAGTAAAAACAATGAGGGCGTCTGTATTAGTTTGGGGAGCTCTCCTAGGGCGTTTTGGCAAGGCTCGTATTTCCTTCCCAGGCGGCTGTGCGATTGGAGATAGGCCGATAGATGAGCATATTAAAGCTTTTGAATCACTTGGATATACAACTATTATTGACAAAGGATATTTGGAGACAAATAAAATATCCAAAACAGGTGGATTGTATAAATTTAATACTAAAAGTGTTACTGGTTCAGAAAATGCAATAATAGCATCAATATTAGCAGACAAAGATACTATATTGAGCAACTGCTCGATGGAACCAGAGGTGACGGACTTAATTAATTTTTTAAACTTATTGGGCGCGAAAATTAAAAATACTGATGATAAAATTTTAATATCTTCTGTTACAGGACTTAGCACTGAGAATAAGGTTTACACTATAATTCCTGATAGAATTGAAGCAGGAACATTCGCTGTATTAGGCTCAATACCAGGAAACAACATAAAAATAATTGGCTGTGATACAGAACATTTAGAATTGCCATTGAAAATCATTGAAGCATGTGGATCCAGATTAGAAATTAAGAAAAATGAAATACAAATTACTGGTGAAGAATTAAAACCATTTAGTATAGAGACAGAGTCCTACCCCGGCTTTCCTACTGACTTACAGGCACAATTTATGGTTCTTGCGGTTTTAGCAAAAGGTAAATCAAAATTCATAGAAACCATATTCCCTTCTAGGTTCATTCATGCAGCAGAGCTTAGAAAGCTAGGTGCAAATATAAGCGTTAAAAAAGGGGTGGCTTACATCGAAGGAGTTCCTTTCATAAATGGTGGAAAGATGCAGGCTAGCGATCTAAGAGCAAGCGCGTCATTGGTTATAGCTGCTTGCATAGCCAGGGGGAAATCTGAAATTAGCAGAGTTTATCATCTTGACAGGGGTTATGAAAGAATAGATTATAAACTGACTAAAGTTGGTGTGAAAATTTGGAGAACGAAAGAGTAGTTTTAGCAGTTGCAAAAGGCAGGATAATGGATGATGCACTTCGTGCCCTAAAAAAGAGTGGGATAAATGTGTCATCAGTTTCTCAGAAAACCAGAGAGTTGATTTTCGACCTTCAAAACTATAGGATTTTGTCCTGCAAACCTATTGATGTACCCAAGTATGTTGAAATGGGCACTGCTGATTGTGGCATAGTTGGGTCAGACTGTATTACTGAAAGCATGTGTGACGTTTATGAGCCTATATCATTAAAGTTTGGAAAATGCAGAATGGTAGTAGCTTGCCAAAAAAATATGAAAATAAAATATAAACAAGGTGAAGAGATAAAAGTGGCTACTAAATTTCCTAACATTGCTAAAAAATATTTCGAAGATAAAAAAATGATACCAAAAATTATATATCTTAATGGATCAGTAGAATTGGCGCCACTGGTTGGACTATCAGATGTGATTGTTGATATTACTGAATCGGGTGAAACAATTAGAAAAAACAATCTCAAAATTATTGACACCGTTATGGATATAACAGCAAAAGTTATTTTTAATAAAACCAGTGTAAGAACAAAACAAAAGACCCTAGAGAATTTTGCTAAAATTATAAAAAAATAATTTTTTAACCTTCTATTATTATTGGAAAAAATTTTTAATAAAAATTTTTTTATTTACGTATTGTAAATATTTTGTTACTATAAAAAAGTTAATTGTGGGTAAGTCATAAGTTACATTAATTATTAACTTTTTTATCCACATTTATCCACATTATGTGGATAAGTGGAGTGCAGATGTCCGAAGATATTCAACTAAAACAACCAGCTGATTTAGAGCATACCGATAAAGACCTAGTTGATAAAAATATCTTAGGGGCAATGGTTCTAGATACTATAAAAGAGAGCTATCCTGGGATTAAACAGTTTTTCAGTACTCTCAAGCTTTTAGAGGTTAAAGAAAAAGAAGCAATTTTTGTTGTTTCTGACCTAATGACAGCTGAGTGGATTAACAATCATTATATGCATATCTTAGAAAAAGTGTTCTTTGAAGAGTCAGAAGAACATATTGGAACTAAAAAAGTTGTTGTAAAGGCTCAAGAAGAATCTGAAATAAAAGAAACTACTATAAAAAAATCAAGGTCTAAAAAAAGGGCTGGCGTTGTTCCCGTAAAAATCGGGAGCCTTAGTGGTAAACAAAATTTCTCAACTTTTGTTAAAGGTGCATCAAACACATTAGCAGCAATTGCTGCGGAAAGGGTGGGCGAAAAACCAGGTCAAACCTATAATCCTCTTTTCATTTATGGAAGAACTGGTTTAGGAAAAACTCATCTTTTAAATGCTGTAGGAAATACGGTTTTAGATCATAATGAAAATGCAAGAATATGTTCTTTGTCGGCCGAACATTTTACTAATAAAGTTATATCTGCAATTAGATCTGGGAAACAAAATGAGCTAAGAAATGCATTTAGATTCGATTGTGATGTATTGCTAATTGATGACATACAGTTTTTGGCTGGAAAAGAAGGAACTCAGCAAGAATTTTTCCATACTTTTAATGAACTTTATGATAATAGCAAACAAATCGTTCTTACAAGTGACAAGCCTCCCCACCAACTATCAGGGATACAAGAAAGGCTTATCGGAAGATTTGAATGGGGTTTCGCTGTAGAGGTTTTACCCCCCGACCTTGAGCATAGAGTAGCTATTCTGCAAACCAAAGCTAAAAACCTGGGTGTTATTTTAGACGACGACATCCTGTTTGTTATTGCAGAAAGCTCGGGCGGTTCAGTAAGAGAGCTAGAAGGCTTCTTTAATAATGTAGTCGGACAATCAACAATGTTGGGTGTGCCTATTAATAAAAACCTTGTGATGGAGGTTTCAAGTAGACTAATGAACAAATCAACACCTGATCGAATTACTGTTGAACTAATACAGTCCGAAGTTGCTAGTTTTTATGGAACAACTGTTCAAGATATTTGTTCCAAAAAAAGAACCAAAGGTGTTGTAAGGCCACGCCAGGTTGCGATCTATCTTTCAAGAATGTTCACAGACAATTCATTGCTCGATATTGGTAGAAAGTTTGGTGGACGAGACCATTCAACGGTTCTACACTCAGTTGCGACCATTGAAGACTTGCTAGCAAAGAACCCCTCTCAAGAGAATCCAATTCGTATATTGCAGAGTAAAATGAGAAAACTTTCTGGTGGAAAACTAGTAGACTAAAGTTAATAACCTTTTTTGTTTTTTATTTTTATATTACATTTGTTGATTACTGTAGTTTGTTTCGGGACAAATGTTAAAAGTTATTTTTGTTTTGTGCCTTAAATATTGATATTTAAGTCTTTTCCACAAACAAACATACACTACTACTGCTACTAAATATAAATTAATATTATATAATAGAAATAGTGATAAATTTTTCTGTGGATAAGTCTGAATTTTTGAAACACATTTTTTTCTGTGTCGGAATTGTTGACACGAGATCAACTATGCTAGTTTTATCTCATATATATTTAGAAGCCAAAGATGATAGAGTTTTTATATCATCAACAGATTTAGAGTCCTCTATGTATTCTTCGTTCCCAGCAAAGATAAACGGTCCAGGGAATATTTGTATATCTGGAAAAAAATTATTTGATGTGGTTGAAAAACTACCTGACGAAAAAATTAATGTTTCGCTAACAACAGATTCACATGTTGAAATTTCTTTTTCAACAGGAAAAACAAAAATTAAAACTCTTCCAGGAGAGGACTTCCCTCAAGTGCCAAAACCACAAGATTTTGTTTATAGAACAATTAAAAGTGAAATCTTAACTAATATGATCTCTAAAACAGCTTATTGTGTTAGCAATGATGAAATGAGAAAAAATCTTACTGGAGTATATTTTGATCTAACTCAACCAGGAAAAATTAAGGCAATATCAACGGATGGACATAGGATGAGTTTGGTTCAAGAAGAGATTGAAAACTCAATTACAGAATCTTTTATCCTCCCTAAAAAAGCAACAAACGAAATAAGAAAATTCATCAAAGAGTCTGAGTCAGTTAAGATCGGTGTGGGGAAAGCGTTTTTCATATGTGATAATGGACAAACGTCAATACTTTCCAGATTAATAGATATTAAATTTCCAGATTACACACAGGTTGTGCCAAACAATACAAACAACAGTTTTAAAGTTGACAGAGAGGCATTTTTAAAAACCCTCCAACGCGTTGGTGTAGTGCTGTCTGAAAAAACAAAAGGGGCTAAAATTACAATATCCAATACGAAAATTGAGATAAGATCCTTGTCGGAGACAGGAGAAAGCGCAGAAACAATAGACAAATCTGAAAACTCACAGAATATTGAAGTTGGATTTAATGTTAAATATTTAATAGATGCTTTATCTTCTTTTGAAACAAAGGAAGTGTTTGTATCAATAAATGATGAGGTAAGCCCAGCGTGTATATTTTCAGACGAGACAAATCAAGAAAAACAAAAGGCAATCATTATGCCTATGAGGGTTTAGTTGAAAAAAAACAAAGAAGAACTTAGGGCTATTCGAAGAAAAATCGATGAGACGGATATTAAAATTATAAAACTTCTCAATCAAAGAGCGAGTTTAGCAAAACAAACAGCACAGTTTAAGGCACAGACAGTATATGATCCCAAGCGAGAGAAAGAGGTTATAAAAAAAATATCAATCAACAACCATGGCCCACTTAAAGAACCAGATTTAGAAAATATTTACTCCGAAATTCTATCCACATGTAGAGAAATTCAAAGCCCAAAAACCATATCTTATCTAGGGCCCATAGGAAGCCACACACAGGAGGCTGCAGATAAGAAGTTTGGTTTAAACTCTAGAAAAATCCACTCAAAAACAATCAAAGACGTTTTCCTTTCCGTTGAGCAAGGGGAGTCTGACTTTGGAATAGTACCGCTCGAAAATTCAATAGAAGGGCCAGTGGGTGAAACGCTCGACGAACTTTTGGTTTCTCCTGTTAAAACAGTCGGAGAGTTTTCCAGAAAAATTAAACACTGCCTACTTTCTAAACAAAAAGATATCAATAGAATAAAAATTATATATTCACACCCACAAGCTCTTGCACAAAGCAAAAGATGGGTTACCAATAATATGCCAGACGTTATACTTAAAGAGTCGTCTAGCACCTCTGAAGCAGCAAGGATTGCATCTAAAAGTCCAACAACCGCGTCAATATCTCCTGCTGTATGTAGTAAAATTTATAATCTAAATATTCTTCACAATTCCATAAATGATGATAAAAACAACACTACAATATTTATAGTAATTTCTAGACCGCGTGAAGAAGTAGCTATTTCGAAAAACAGCAAAGTGTCTATTGTTTTCACATTGCCGGACAAACCCGGCTCTTTGTTTGAATGTCTAAAGCCACTCAAAGCACATAATCTTAATCTCACGAAAATACAATCTAGGCCTTCGAGAAAGATTCAGTGGGATTACAATTTCTATGTTGATATTTTAGTAGGATCCAAGGTTGATCAAACCAAGAGAGGGCTTGAAAAAATTAAAAAAATCGCGTCATATTTTAAAATACTTGGAGCATATTAAATCATGAAAACTGCAACTAGAATTTCTAAGCTCCCAAAATATGTTGGAGGCAAGCCAATCGACGAGCTCCAAAGAGAGCTTGGAATAGATAGGCCTATTAAATTGGCATCTAACGAAAATCCTAATGGTCCGTCTCCAAAGTCTCTCGAGGCTTTATCGAAAAGCATCCTCGATGTTGCCTCATATCCTGATGGTGATTCTTATCATCTTAAAAGAAAAATTTGTGAAAAAGAGAATATATTGCCCAATCAAATTGTAATAGGAAATGGTTCCAATGAAATCTTAGAGTTAATTTCCCATGCTTTCATAGAAAAAGACGATGAGGTAATAATGGGTGAATATTGCTTTATTGTTTACCCGATTGTCGCAATGTTGTCAGAGGCAAGAATTATAAGATCGAAAATGCCTAATATGACGCATGATATTCAAGATATAATTGATCTTGTTAGCGATAATACTAAAGTGATATTTATTGCAAATCCTAACAACCCAACAGGCACAAAAGTGCCAAAGGAAGAGATTTATAAACTTTTAGATTCAATTCCCAGCAATATATTGGTTGTTGTTGATGAAGCGTATTGTGAATATTTAATTAAAAACCAGAGAATGGATGTATCAAAAGATTTAACAAAGTGGAAAAATCTTGTTATCGTTAAAACCTTTTCTAAAATTTATGGTCTAGCAGGTCTAAGAATAGGCTTTGCTATGGGAGACAGCGAGATTATTGACAAAATTCAAAAACCTAGAGAGCCCTTTAATGTTAACTCCCTTGCGCAGTCAGCAGCTGTAGCAGCTATGGATGATGAAGAACATCTAGAAAAGTCATTTCAAATGAATATCTCTGGAATGTTGTTTCTAAAAACAGAAATTGTAAAAATGGGACTTAAAATATATCCATCGCATGCAAATTTTATCCTATTAGATTTTGGCTGTCCCGCAAAAAATATATACGAAGAGCTTTTAAAAAGAGGAGTTATAGTCAGACCTTTAGAAAATTATAATTTGCCAAATTGTTTAAGAATAACTGTTGGAACTCAAGATGAAAACGAGCGTTTTATATCTGGACTTAAAGAGGTATTGGGGGCTTTAAGATGAAAATTCTTATTTATGGTCTTGGCCATATTGGTGGTTCATTAGCTCTTGGTGTCAAAAAATATTGTAAAAACTCATATGAAATTTCTTATATTGATAAGGATAAAAAAACAATAGGAAAGGCGAAAAATAAAAAGCTAACGAACGGCGATCTCCCTGGAACAGCTTTTGAAAAATTTTCCATATCTTCAGCAGATATTATCTTTATTTGTATTGACCCCTCAAAGATTCAGAGTGTCTTCAAAAAAATAAAAAATTTAAAAACAAAAAAAAATTTAATAGTCACAGATGTTGCAAGCACAAAGGAAAATGTTCTTGCTGATGCTAAATCAATTTTCGGAAAAGAAATAGCTTTTGTAGGAGGCCACCCTATTGCAGGAACAGAAAATAGTGGATTTGATTATGCCGACCCAAATCTTTTTAAAGGTAAAATCTTTATACAATCCGGATCAATTGGTTTAAAGAAAAATATTTCTACTGTTTTGAATATATGGAAAAAATTGAATTCTAATATTGTAAAAATTAAGCCAAAAGAACACGACAAGGTTTTTTCTTATTTAAGCCATTTACCTCATGCTTTATCTTTTTGTTTAAATAAAGTAGCTGTAAAGAGGCTCGGAGCTAAAAGAGTAAAGGTTTTCGGAGGTACTAGCTATATGGATTATTCTCGAATTTCATCTAGTTCAGAGAACCTGTGGAGTGACATATTTTTATCCAATAAGGACAATTTAGCCTCTTCAATTGACGATTCCATCGATTTTCTGAAAAATCTTAAATTAGCCCTTAAGAAACATTCTCAATCTAAAATATCAAAACTAATAAAATCTAGAAGACCTTAGCCCTTGATTTTTTATGAGTAATATTTAAAATTTAAATATACATCTCGTAGTCGCACCCCGAGAGATAGAGTATAATATTTAGAGAGAGAGTATTATATACGGAGTGTCATTTATATGAAAGCCATACTGTTAAGTGGATTAATAGTTTTTGCATTAGCTTTTTTCGCAAAAAACGTTCTAAGCTTTTTAAAAGTTATGTTTGCTGCTAAAAAGAAATCCTTTAGAGTAGACAATCTTCCGGAAAGAATTCGTAGTTTCATGGTTAATGTCTTTGGTCAAAAAAGAATGCTTAAAAATTATACTTGGGCAAGTGTAGAGCATCTGATGATTTTTTGGGGATTTTTGATTATTACCGTTGGAACAATCGAGTTAATTGTTATGGGTTATGTTCCTGGATTTGAAATATTCGGATTTCTCGGAGGTAGCGCGCAAGAAAACTTCCTGCTGGTTTTAGACGTTGTTCAAACCCTAGTTGTTATTGGCTTAGCCATGGGCGTTTTAAACAGAACTGTGATACCTAGTGGTAAGCGAAGAGAGGTTAACAGCATTGATGCAGTTGTAATATTGGGTATGATTTTTGGCCTTATGATGACAGACTTTGGTTTTCGTGCTGCAAAAGTTGCTCTCGGTGTCGAACCTCAATCTTGGTTGCCTATCTCATCTTTTTGGGCCTCAGCTTTTTTAAATAACTTAAATGCTTCTACTTTAACTTTTACCGCAGAATTTTTCTGGTGGTTCCACATAGCTTTGGTTCTAGCTTTTTTAAATTATCTTCCTTATTCAAAACATAGCCATGTGTTAACTGTTATACCAAATGTTTTCTTCCAAAATTTAGAACCAAGAGGGAAAATGACCAAAATTGATTTCGAAAACGTTCCAGACGATGTTGAACACTTTGGTGCTGGGAAGTTTGAAGATTTTAGCTGGAAGGATGTTTTAGATGCTTATACTTGTACTGAATGCGGAAGATGTACAGACAATTGTCCTGCTTGGGCTACTGACAAGACTTTGTCGCCAAGAGACATTGTAACGAAGTTGCGACATTTTGCTACAGCAAATGGCGGAACAGATGCTATGAAGAACGAATATCTTCCAAGCGAAGATTGGGTCACTCCGGAAGAACTATATGCTTGCACTACATGTAGCGCTTGTGTTGAACAATGCCCTTTATTTATCGATCAAATGGGCAAAATAATAGAAATGAGAAGATTTTTAACAATGGAAGGTCAACTTACAGGAACTGCTGTTAGAACATTGCAAAAATTAGGTAGTCATGGAAATCCTTGGGGTTTTGAATCGGGAGATCGTACCCCTTGGGCGAAAGAAAATGAAGTTCCTGTGCTTGGTAACGGAGCTGGAAATAATGCCGAAGAATTTGACGTAATTTTCTGGACAGGATGTTTTGGAGCATACGACCCAAGAGGTCAAGAAGTTGCATCCACTATTTCTGAACTTTTGAAAGAGGCAGGAGTTAAATTTGCAATTATGGGCCCAAGTGAAACCTGTACTGGTGACCCAGCTAGAAGGCTTGGCGAGGAGGCTCTATTCCAAGAACTTGCTATGACCAATGTAGAAACTATGAAGGGCTTTAAAGTAAAAAAAGTTATTGCAAATTGCCCCCATTGTTTTAATACTCTAAAAAATGAATATCCTGATTTTGGATCTGATGTCGAAGTAGTCAGCCATACAGAATTCTTAAACCAACTTATTAAAGACGGTAAATTAAAACCAGTAAAAAATATTGATGAAACAATTACCTACCATGACCCGTGCTATTTAGGAAGACATAATAAAGTCTTTGATGAACCTAGAGAGATTCTTGAATCTATCCCTGGCTTAGAAGTGGATGAGCTAGAGAGAAGCAGAGAAAACAGTTTTTGCTGTGGAGCTGGCGGAGGTAAAATCTGGATGGAAGAAGAGGCTCCTAGAGTTAATTGGAATAGATTTGAGGAAATTGCAAATCATGGAGTTGAAACCGTAGCAGCAGCTTGCCCTTTTTGTAACGTAATGTTCGAGGATGCAGCAAAATACCAGGGTAATGATAAAATAAAAATTAAAGATGTAGCTGAATTGCTAAAAGATTCGCTCGATCTTCCTGTTAAAAACTCAAATTTCGAAAAGCTAGCAAGTGAAGATAATGCCGAACACAAAGATGCCGACAGTAGTAAAAATGAAAGCCCATCTGAAGTCTAAAAATTCCTCTTGGTGTTTTAAAAAAAAAACAAAAAATCTATATTTTGACAATCCGCTGGGATATGTGTTTCAAAATAAAAAAGGCACAACTTTAGTATTTAGAGGAAAAAAAACTTTTTTTAAAAATATGAACCTTTTTGAGGTAAAAAAGAAGAAGCTCAAAAAATTTTTTTTAGTTGGCTATTTGTCTTATGAATTTGATATGGCTAAAATCAGCACTGATTATCAAGCTATTTTTAATATTTATTCTGATACAGGGACGAAGCTTAAGAAACCTAAAAAGAATTTTATCCAAAAATCTTATTTAGAAAAAACAACTACTGATACAAAATTCATAAAATCTGTAGAAACAATGAAGAAGCTAATCTCCCGCGGCGATATTTATCAGATAAATCTAACAAGAGAGTTTACATTTAATAGCCATAAAAATAGTTATGAACTCTTCCTGGATTATTTTAAATGCCAACCTGTTGAGTATGGATCCTATATAGAATTTCATGATCATACTATCCTTTCAGGATCTATGGAACTGTTTTTGCAAAAGTATAAAAAAAAAATAATTACTAAGCCTATAAAGGGCACCTCAAAAAACTCTATAGCCGATTTGAATAATTTAAAAACAGATACTAAAGAAAAAGCAGAAAATTTAATGATAGTTGATTTAATGAGAAACGATCTTTCGACAGTCTGTAAGCCAGGAAGTGTTGCAGTTGATAGTTTGTTTAAAATCAAAAAATATTCAACTTTAACGCAACTTGAATCTACAATTTCAGGAAATCTTAGGGATAACGTATCTTTATACGAGATATTTAAAAATACTATGCCACCGGGCTCTGTTACTGGGACACCTAAGAAAAAAGCTGAAGAGATAATTTCAAAAGTAGAGAAACATAAAAGAGGTCCTTATTGTGGAGCCGTAGGCTACATTGACCCCAAAGATAATTTTTGTTTCTCAGTTGGCATTAGGCTATCGAAGATAAACAACCAAAGAAAATCTTTCTATACCGGAGCGGGAATTGTATGGGACTCAAAACCAAAAAAAGAAAATTTAGAAACCCACTTGAAAGCAAAGGCTTTTCAAAATACATTATCTAACTTATGAAAGAGTTTTTATATTTTGATAAAGAGCCAACAAGTTCAACACATTTTAATAGAAGCTTAATGTTTGGCGAAAGTGTTTTTGAAACTTTTAGATATAAACAAAAATTACCAGTATTTTTTAGTGATCATATGCGAAGGCTAGAAAGTTCGTGCAATTTCATGGGAATTAAATTTCCTGGAGATTTCTATATTGAGTCCTTGGTTGAGAAATTTGTTAAGAATCATGAATCAGAACATATAAATAATATTATTAAAGATTTAATTGTTAAAGTTCTTATTTTTAGTTCAGGCGGATCTTCTTATGGAGACTTGTCAGAAAAATCATCAGTATGTATTTCAATCAAAGAAGATGATGTCAAGAGCAATCATGAATATAGTTTGTGTTTGAGTAAAAATATAAAAGCTTCTTTTGATCCACTGAATTTACATAAGACCTCAAATTATTTTATGTCAGTGTATGAAAAAAGAATAGCAACAAATCGTGGATATGATGATGCACTATTTATAAATGAAAAGAACCTGGTCGTTGAGACAACTGCTGGAAATTTTTTTTGGATTAAGGGAAAAAATGTATTTACTCCCTCTTTAAAAAACGGCCCATTACCTGGAATTGCTAGAAATATAGCAATTAGGGCTTGTAAATCTAATAAAATAAAGGTTTATGAAGGCGATTATGAGCCTGGTTCAATTATTTTTCCAGAGGCGATGTTCATAACTAATGCTGTAAAAGGAATAATCGAAGTTACAAATTTGAATAATACCACTAAGCCAACTAGGACAAACAAGCTTTTTCCTAAAATTAAAGAGACCTTTTATTCCTTATTGGAGTGGAGATGATATTGCCTTTTAAACCATTTCAATTTACAATTTTTCTTTAACTTTAACTCTATTAAGGGGGAGCTAATATAAAATGTCAAATTTAAGAGATGTATATATAATTGGAGTTGGTCAAACTCCATGTGGTAAATATCCAACTAAAGCTGCTCATGTTCTTGGACGTGAAGCGTCATGGGCTGCGATTAAAGATTCAGGTATTTATGCTCGAGATATTGAAATTGGATTTTGTGGGCATGTTTATCAAGGAATGGGAGTTGGCCAAAGAACACTTAAGGATATTGGTCTAGTTGGCCAGCCTGTTATAAATGTTGAAGGTGCTTGTGGAAGTGGAACGTTGTCTTTCTGGGAAGCATGGAGAACAATAGCCTTTGGACAACATGATGTAGCATTAGCATGGGGTGTTGAAAATTTAAGCAAAATCATGTCTGGTGGACCTTTGCCATTAGAAGAGGACGACATCGAAGTTGCGCTTGGCATGAGCATGCCTGGACTTTATGCAATGAGAGCAAAAAGATATATGGATGAATATGGAGTATCTAAAGAGACACTTGCCAAAGTTGTTGTTAAAAGTAGACTACATGCATCCAAGAACCCAATTGCTCAATTTAGAAAAGAAACAACCGTTGATGCTGTTTTAGGAGATCCAGTAATTTGTGATCCTTTAACAAGAAGTATGTGTTGCCCTGTTGGAGACGCTTCAGCAGCCGCAGTTTTAGTTTCAGGTGAAATGTTAAATAAAATAAAAAGGGATGAAAGTAGACTTCCTATTAAAGTCTTAGGATGTGTTGCACAATCAGGTGGTTATGCATCAGCAACTGGTCTTACTTGTGATCCATCGGAAAATGTTGCAAGAACTTCTCAAATGGCCTATGAGCAAGCAGGTTTAGGTCCTGAAGATATGGATGCAGTCGAAATTCATGACGCTTTTGCTATTGCAGAACTTATTGTTGCTGAAGCTTTAGGCTTTGCTAAAAAAGGAGAAGGTTCAAAATTAATAGAAGAAGGAACTTCAAATTTTGATGGAAATATAGCAATTAACCCAAGCGGCGGATTACTTTCTAGAGGACACCCTGTTGGTGCTACGGGACTTTTACAAACCGTTGAAATAGTAAATCAGTTAAGAGGTGAAGCAACTGGATGTCAAGTTCCTGATGCAAACATTGGATTAATTGAAACAATGGGTGGAGCACAACCTGCAATGGATGGGATAACATGCGTTGTCAGCATACTTGGAAAGTAATAATTTAAATTAGGAGTTTTTAAAATGAGCGAAGATCAAGAAAGAAAGATTTTGCATCCCGATTTTTTTACTGAGGATCCAGAACCAAGACTTATCGCTGGAAGATGCAAGGTATCGGGGAATTGGACTTTCCCTCCCTATCTTGCTGATCCCGTTAGCTTTCAAGATGAAATTGAACATGTGCCTTTGCCTAAGGTTGGCAAATTACATTCATATACAATTGTAAGAAGAAGCTTGCCGGACTTTCCGGTTCCTTTTGGTTTAGGATTAATAGATTTTCCAGAGCAAAAAGTAAGGGTTATGGCTCAAATAGAAGCCGATGATTTGGAGAATGATTTATCCTTAGATATGGATGTTGAAACAATTGTTGGTATAGTCAGAAAGGCTAAAGATGGCACTGATATTTATTCTTACAAGTTCAAAGCCATTAAAAAGTAGGTTTTGCTCTAGTCTTTAAACTTATTGCAAAAAAATTGCAAAACCTGTACTATTATGGAGTTGCTTTAAGTAATTTTAATTAAATATAGGAGGGTCAATTATGGCTTTAAATTATCAAAGTGTAGATTTCGTAAAAGTTTTAGGCGAGAGACGTTCTTGCAGATTCTATGATCCTGACAGACCAGTCGAAGCTGAAAAAATTCAAGCTATTTGCCAAGCTGCTAGAAATGCTTCACATATGGGTAATGCTAACTGTATTACGCTTACTATCGTTGAGGATCAGGCTACTAAAGATAAATTCACAGAAATTGTGTCTGCCTTTAACATTCCAATGGCAAAAATGGCTCCTGTTAGCATAGTGTTCGCTTTAAATAGAGACCTATGGTATAACGGACTTCCAAAGGGTTTGCCTGAACTTTTTAAAATGGGTGGTATTAACCCAAGTCACGGATGGAGTATGGATAATATTGAGAATACAACTCTTCCAAGACTAACATCATTCCCACCAGAAGTTGTTAGCTATTTGCTATCTTGTGAAACAGGAATGGCTATGGCTTCAGCTCAATTAATGGCTACAGCATTAGGATTAGGAAGTTGCTGTTATGCTGGTCAAGGTCCAAAAATCGCTGAGGTACTAGGATTCCCTGAATCAGCTCAGTTTGTGTGGGCAATGGCTATCGGTTATCCTGGAGAATCAGTTGAATCTATGGGATGGAGACCAAGATCACCTTATGGAGATATTATCTATAAAGAGAAATTTGGTACACCTGCTGTTGCGGATCCAGCTGTAGATGCCGAACTTGAGAGTTTAGGTATGATGGGAGCACCATCTGCTTTAACACCTGAGAGATTAGCAGATATCAATAAAGCTGCTGAACAAATGGGACTACCAACTAGAACTGACGAAAATGGTTAAAAAACAATATTAAAGGGGAGCTGTTGCTCCCCTTTTTATATAATTTATGACTTTAGAAGAACAAGTTTTACAACTAAAAGATTTAATTTTAAAACACAAAAATGCTGTCGTTTTTACAGGTGCAGGTATAAGTACTGACTCCGGGATTCCAGACTACCGTTCCCCTGGTTCTGGTGCCTGGGATAAATATGATTCATCTATTGTTTCTATTCCTGGTTTTCTCAGAGATCCAACACAATATTATGACTATGCTCTAGAAATGTACCCAATACGAGCCTCGGCTATGCCAAACAAGTCCCACCTGCTTCTTGCAAAACTTGAAAAAAAAGGCCTCATAAAAGGGGTTATTACTCAAAATGTCGATGGGCTTCATTTGAAAGCGGGAAGTGAAAATGTTCATGAGCTTCACGGTTCAATAAGAACATGCTCTTGTCTACAATGTGGTCAGTTTTTTACAACTGATGAGATAATTTCAAGAGTCAAAGAAGGAGAGAACCCGCCAATTTGTAAAACTTTTGAAGGCGAAGAATGTGATGGACTTATTAAACCAACAGCAGTTTTCTTTGGTGAAGGATTACCAAAAACTCCTTGGGACAGTGCTGTTGACAAAAGTAAGGACACTACTCTTATGATAGTAATCGGATCATCTTTACAAGTATCTCCTGCAAACAGCCTTCCTGATGTAGCACTAAAGACTGGATCAGAATTAGTAATAATTGATCTTATGAGTACTCCTTTTGATACAAGGGCAATATTAAAAATTGAGGAAAGAGCAGTTTTGGTATCAGAAATGTTAGAAAAATGTCTAGATTTATAACTTATTAAATAAATAAAATTTTGACAAATCTTTGACTAAAATAGACAAGTTATTTATTTGTCTGAATTAAGACCTATATTTTTAAAAATTTTTAACTTTTCGTTGACTTTAAATTTCCTATTTGATTCAATATTAATAACGGGGTGCAGAAAAACTTATCTAAGTTTTCCTCACCTATTAACTACCCTACAACGCTAATTTTCATTTAAGGAGGTCTCGAACGATGCCAAGTCATCTTAACGTAGACACAAAGTACTGGACTCTAACTGATGAGATTCCAGCACCACCAGTTGAAAGAGACATTAAGTCATGGATTATCGGAAACCCTTCCGATCCTCTATGGGATATTGATGTTCTTCCTTTAACTTATACAGA